>Ga0265324_10001234_pt1 | contig 15109 bp, 39 predicted proteins | sample 41419metaG_FD_198634 | JGI IMG/M metagenome (GOLD analysis project Ga0265324, IMG submission 198634) | Rhizosphere microbial communities from Carex aquatilis grown in University of Washington, Seatle, WA, United States - 4-14-19 metaG | ecosystem: Host-associated > Plants > Roots > Rhizosphere...
TGCTATGTGCATTGTATTCTCCTAACATAATACCATATCATCCCATTGCATACATCGTCCGACATCTTGACAAGCCAGACATTCGTGGCTACATTTACCACATGTATAAACTAATGTGCCGCGGAAAACTCATTGATACATTCGATCTCTTTTCCGAAGCGTGGGTATACGCTCGATTGTATATGACGCATGTATCATACATCATTGATGTTAATTCAGATGATTATAGTCTTGTAATCCCGGTTCTCTAATTTAGAAATCAATATGACAATAACAGCAATAAAAGATGTTGAATTAGGTTCTCATCTACATGTTAGTATTATTAACTATGGACCCCACATTGTTTTATATAATGAGTCCCATAAACAATTAGACGCCGTATTGATTGGTATATATGCCAATACCGATAGGTGTATCGCATGGAAAGAGAATAACGATCTTGGAGGTATTGCTTCGTACGTAAAAAACGGGCTTGGCAGATGGAGTAAAAATCCCGAAAGTTATGTAATGATACCAGAAAGTAAAGACTATACTTATTATAAATGGATTAGGGCAGATATTCGAGTAAAAGTTATTGATTGTATCATATCGCCTAATCAAGTATGTGCTGGTTGTAATCTTCCTGCGCCACATGCTAAGCCTAATGTCTCGGATACTTATGTTTGTAAATCCTGTGAGTTTATAGGAACACTATGAGCGATTTCGTTGAAATATCAAAACTGAATATTGGTGATTCGGTTAAGTTCTCATATGATGAGTATGGCGCTGTTCATAAGGATGATAGATATTCGAGTCATATTGGCACTATTATAGCAACATATAATGAAGATCGATGTATTGGTTGGAAAAATCCAGAACACAATCAGATAGTAACATTACATGCAATGAATAAATCTTCTCGTAAAAGATTTTTAGAATCTGATTGTTTAGTTATGAACGAGAGCGATATGCTGGAACACAAGTATTGTATGTGGGTGGGAGCAAGGACTATTGTGCAGCATCTTGTTGATGCTGTAATATTATTCCCAGATCAGAAATGTGCTGGTTGCGATTTACCGGCGCCGCATGTTGCCCCAAATGATGGCAATAACTTCGTATGTTCATCATGCAAGTTTCTTGCAACACTATGAAAATACTACGAATATACAATGCAATAAACGACCACGAAACATGGATAACGCCCAATAGGAAAGTCTTATTGAAGAATGGCAACATTGTGATTGCAGATCAGATAATTATTGAGCAAGAGATTTTTGATGTCATCGATGGGGCGTATCTTGGTATTGTGGTAGAGATTGAAAACTATACAGGAGAATAATCACATGAAGAATATGGTATTGATGTTAGCATTGTCAATGGGATTAGCAATGACTGGTTGTGCCGCAACATTACATGCACAAGAGGTTGTGGTTGGCACTGATGGATCGGTATTCCCATCTACTGGATTGACAGAAGGTTGCACAATAATTGTTGATAGCTTCGGCGAACGAGAGTTCTGCGGTAGTTATTATGTTGTCGATGGTGGGGTATTGTATTTTGATTCTTATTATGGAATGTGGTTCGGACCACATGGCTATTGGTCTAACAATGGGTATCATGCTGGATATTACCCCGGCTATCATGAACATTATAATTCGTTCTATCATGAACGCGGTTGGGGTGAGTCTCATGGTTGGGCACGAAACTCTGGTGGTGGGTATCATCGCAATGGAACGCCAGAACAACATGTAGCACCACAACATAATATGCAACGCTCTGCACCACAACAACATTCAGTTCAACAACATTCAGTTCAACAACATTCAGTTCAACAGCATACTACTCCTCAGCAACACTCGGCGCCACAACAGCATTCAGCGCCACAGTCGCACGCTGGTGGGCATTCTGCGGGCGCTGGTGGCTCACATGGGGGTGGTGGTCATGGCGGCGGTCATAGATAGTTCTCAAAAATCTGAGTGTAGAATCCATACTGATGGAAACAAATTTTGGTATCTCAATGACGAGTTTCATCGGAAAGATGGTCCTGCTATTGAGTGTGCTGATGGAACCAAAGAATGGTATCTCAATGGCAATCTTCACCGGGAAGACGGACCTGCTATTGAGTGTGCTGATGGAACCAAATATTGGTATCTCAATGACAATCTTCATCGGGAAGATATCAATCCAGAAACTGGATTGACGATGCCTGCTGTTGAGTTTGCTAATGGAACCAAAGAATGGTATCTCAATGGCAATCTTCACCGGGAAGACGGACCTGCTATTGAGTATGCTAATGGAAACAAGTGGTGGTGTCTCAATGGCAAATATCATCGGGAAGACGGACCTGCTATTGAGTATTCTAATGGAAAAACTCGATACTGGATCAATGGTAAATACATTCCACAACTTGATAACAAACGCATTTATGGAAAAGACAATCTCACAAAGTATCTAATCCTTCTCTAAATATTAGACAGCAATCATATCTTCTCTTTGTCTGTCTTCTTTTTCTTGGAAGGCTGCATCAAAATAAATTAATGTTCCGCCGCCTCTATTAGAGATACCAACATTCCCAAAATGTAAATCAGTTCGGTTTGTTATATACTTCGTAATCATCTCCTCGATCAATACAACTAACCAATCTTCTCTAATGCCAACTCGTTCATTCATTAGATTGCCAACATAGGTAATTTTCTTACCGTTCGTTTGTTTTACCTTCTCTGTCATGCGGTTTGCAACCATACGGATAGCATCCAACACTCTTGGATGATTTACCATTTTGTGAAGTCTATCTAATATGATTCTGTTTTTTAGGAACAGTTGTTGTATATTTTCCAAGATCTGTTTCATATATCCACCAGCATCTAAATCATCTGCGAATAATCCTCCTAATGGAATCATTCTTTCTTGTGTATAATAATACACGACATTGTCGTAAAAGGTTCCAAATATTCCGGCATCATCAATATACGCTTCCGTTTTACCCATACCGTGTCCAGTGAATACTCTTCCCATTGATGCTAACGCCGCTTGATATTCTGAATGATCCTTGAATAGTTTTAGTATTCTGTTCTTACCAACAGCAAATGTTGATCCAGATGATCCAGAACCAATGTATGTAGGTTCATAATCAAATTGTTTTCGTAATCGATCTATATTAGATTTATTGGTTTCTATGAACTCGAATATATTGTTCTTATATTCTTCGTTGCTCTCATTTTTCAACCAAGGAAACATCTCTAAAAACGCTTGCATTACAAAAGAATAATGACCAAGTTCTTTCGGATAGTCTCTATCTTTTGGTTTATATTCATGCTCTTTCATTGTGTATAAATACAATGTAGGAATTGCGCCAACGCCTTTCAATAATGACATCGATCTTGTTTCATATTCTTTTGGAGGAGTAGATTGTTTGGATAGTAAGATAAAGTTATTGTTTCTATCTATTCCATTTAGATCACCTTTTGGATTCTTACCTTTCCAAGCAATAGCGCCACGCATCTCATTCAGTATTGTTCGATTGGTTTGAATATAACTTGAAAGTTCTTCTCGTTTGAATTTACCCGGAGTTAATAATGATAGTATATAAGAAAGCAAATCATCGCCGAAAATCTTGCTATATGGTTCTTCGGCAAGTTTTCTAAAATCATTAGTTCTTTTAAGTAGTTGAGAATTATTCATACATAAATATGAGGAATTATTAGAATGTCAAATTTAGTTCAAATCGGAACTCTTCCGCTTGATACAGAAATTATAATCAAGCGAACAAGAGAAAATAATATGCGTCTCAGTAAGATCGATATAACTGGAACAATACCATTTAATGTTTGTGTAGTAGGAAAATTTTATACTTCGGATGTATGTATTGGATGGAGCGACGTTGATGTTGCCTATTCCGATCTTGTAGCAGATGCTGTTAAAGTATGGAAATCTAATACAGATAAATACAATATGTCAAAAAATATAAACATGTATAAGTATTACGCTTGGGTTAGCTCTAACTATATTGTTCAACTGGTGGAGAGCCTAATAATCAGTGCGAATCAAACATGTATTGGTTGCAATCTTCCGGCACCACATTGCAAGGCAAATATGCCAGACAATAAGTTCCAATGTATATCGTGCAAAGTTTTATTGGATATAGGTGGTTGATATGCAAGCCGGAGGCGTTCCATTAGGTGCAGAAATTTTGATTGGAATCAATAATAATAATTTTATTAGCCCAAGTGGTGAACATAAAGTACCAGTCATTGTTATTGGGCGTTATGTTGCGGGAGAAGTATGTGTTGGGTTTAACGATGATTCACAGATAAATCCTCGTTGTGCCAACAAAGTTAGCGATCATATATATGAAAAATGGGATGGAGATAGCAATTATATAGTGATTCCAATTGCTAAAACATTCAAGTATTATTACTGGCTATCTCCATTAACAGAAGTCTGGTTGGCTGCTGAACAAATTGTAAAAACAGATCAGATATGCGTTGGTTGCAACATGCCAGCGCCTCATGGCAAAGCTAACATGCCAGACAATAAGTTCCAATGTCTATCGTGTAAGGTGTTGGAAGAACTCGGATAATTCTGCATTATGGAATGAGCCCCGTTGGTAGATTGATTATTAGTGTTGCTGTTATATTCGTTGTAATTCTTGCTATTGCCATGATATGGTCTTCGGGAGAAGACAAGCAAGTTGGATCTGCTATTGTTCCATCTGCTGGGCAAAGAATTGCAATATCACCGGAATTGAAGTATGATGATCGCTATCAGGTATTGTCAATTCCAAGAGGAGTTGATGATGTAATGTGTGTTGTGGTTGTTGATAGAACCACTGGCGAAACAAAGAGTTTTCAGTGTATGGCGTCATGTAGGCAATAATGCTACACTTGACGGGTGGTCGAGGCGTGCTTATAGTATCTGGATGGCAAAACTTCTATTGAAAATCAAGCAGTTTTTTTACGCGTTTTTTGACATGGAACAAATGAAACAATAACAGAACGGAGCCATCAATGCATAACTCAAATGACTTCATCGGTCTTAGTAAGAAGAGCGCCCAAGATCTTGCAGAGAAGAGGAATATGATTTTCCACTTGGTCAGGATTGATAAGGAAATGTTTTTTGATTACCCGAGCGAAGTGAGAGATGATAGAGTTTGCATTGAAATTGAGAGCGGTAAAGTTGTGAAAGCAAGCATTCAGTAAGGTAAAAAGATCAATGAATACATGGGTTTATAGCGATCCACATTGGGATCATCGAAATATTATTACCTATTGCAATCGACCATTCAAAGATGTGTCGCATATGCAAGAGGTAATGATTGCGAATATAAATTCATTGGTCAAGCCAGAGGATGAATTGTGGTGTCTTGGCGATTTTTCGATGAATGAAAAAACGGTTCCAATCATTCTTCCGAGATTGAGTGGAAAAAAGTTTCTCATTCCGGGCAACCATGATCGCTGCCATCCAATAAATAAAAAATGGGAAGCAGCCAAACAACGCTATCTTATGTATGGTTTCGCCGGTATCTATCAGCAACTGGAAAACTGGCACGGATTCGTATTGAATCATCTTCCTTACGAAGAACCAAATGAATTCGGTAAGAGGTTTCTACACTATCGTCCGGTGCATAAGGAAAATCAATTCCTCCTTCACGGGCACGTTCATTCGACTCCCGAAACAAAACTTCGTCCCAATATGCTTGATGTTGGCGTAGATGGAAACAACTACTTCCCCTATCACCTCGACGAAATCAAATCAATTGTAGATAAGCAACGACTAATAATCAAAACTAACTCGCAATAAAGGATAAAGACAATGACTGGCGGAACATTATTGGTAAAGTCTGGAAATTTTTTCGCAATGACTAAGGTCGCCCACGAAGGTATGGATCTTGCAAACATTCAGGCAATGAAAACATTAATTACTAACTCATCCACTATTGATGATATTTTCGTGTCGTATCTTCGCGGGCGAGGTGGTATTGATTTTGAACCGCTTGATGTTATGAACGATCAAGACGTAGTCGAATGTTATATCGTTGATGAATATACTGATGGTCGTTTTGACGGTAAATCAATAAAGTACGTAATTGAAAAAATGTCCAGCGATCTATCCGATGAATGCGAAGAACAAGAACTTGAGGATGAACATCCTTGGGTGCAACTGTCTTGTGATTATTCCGACTATGTTCTATTCGTTGATGAGGATAGTGGCTGGTTGAATGGCAATAGGGTTTGGTAAAAAATTCATAAGTATATGAAAGGATTGAGGAAAATGCATTGGTGCATCGACGAAACAATGGCTCTAATGGCAATGCTTCCATTCATCGGATACTATTTCCGCAAAGCCCATCTATGGTATCACGCAAAGTTCCATCACAAATGCCACACTAAATCATGCAACGAAACTCACCCCGAACATAAAGAAAGCACACAATGAAAAAACTAACACTACTCCTACCATTACTTCTACTACCAATACTTGCATGCTCAAAGCCAGCACGCGATCCACACAGAGCACATATTCATCCAGTGTGTTGGCATAATTGGAACTACTGCATATCATCATTCAAAAATGATCAACCAATTGCGTTTTGCAATGGTCGCGGAAATGTTGATTGCACATTCGCTGATTGGGCAGTCTTGTGTGTTAATGATCTAAAAACCTGTGAGAAGAATCAATGATGAAACTATGTCTAATCATTCTATTTTTCGTTGGTTGTGTGCCGGTTAGTTTTACTAACCAGCCAACACTAAATGAAATTACTGCTGGACATTACCCGGAAAATAAGCCAAAACAACCAACAGAACAAGACGCCTCATGTGAGAAAAACCAATGAAAGTCTATGTTGTTAGCGATTCCCATGGTGATTATTCCGATCATACCGAATCGAATGTTTGCGTTTGTCGCAGTGAGGATAAGGCAAAAGAGATCGTAAAGAAACTTGAAGAACTTCAAGAATTCAACTGTGCGTTTGCAAAACAACTTAATGAAAACGTAAGACCATATGCCTATGATGCTTACAAAACATATATATTGCCAGCGCAACCATCTGCATCACCTGAATATATTGAATTGAATAAAATCAAGAAAATAACTCCCGAACTAAAAGCAATTCACAAGCGATTGCAACAAGAACATAATGCTCGTCTTAGTGCTTGGAATAAAGAATGTGGAAACATTCAGCAACTTCGTAATCAAGCCCATCAAGAATACGAAGCAAAACGCAAGCAATGGATCACTGATAACTATAATCCACCAGCACACCTGAATGATGTGCAAGGATTTATTGATTCGGGCTCATTTACCTCGGAGTATAATGATACGAGTTATTCGTATGATGAAGTAGATTTTGTGGAGGAATGACTATAATCTATCTTTCAAGTTATTCAATCTTTCTTCCAATACCGCAAGTTTCGTGCTATGTTGATTAAGTGTGAATTGAATTGATTCTACCTGCTTCTCAGATCCTTTTTGAGTAGATTTTCGGTAAGAAAGAAATGCTATTATAACGCCGATCAATGCACCAGCGCCATTGAGAATATGGAAGAAACTACTATTGTCCATCGCAAAAGTATAGGATATTATGCCTAATATTACAGAATGTAAAATTGATGCTAATGGAAACAAATTTTGGTATCTCAATGACAAATATCATCGAGAAGACGGACCTGCTGTTGAGTATTCTAATGGAGACAAATCTTGGTTTCTCAATGGCAAACTTCATCGAGAAGACGGACCTGCTGTTGAGTATGTTAATGGAAGCAAATTTTGGTATCTCAATGGCAAACTTCATCGAGAAGACATCAATCCCGAAACGGGATTGACATGTCATGCTGTTGAGTATGCTAACGGAAACAAATACTGGTTTCTCAATAACAAGTATCATCGAGAAGACGGACCTGCTTGTGAATGGGCTGATGATGGTAGAACTTACTACTATATCAATAATAAACACATTCCACAACTTGATAACAAACGAATCTATGGAAAAGAAAACTTGCAAAAGTATCTGATACTGATATGACATTATTAATTCAAAACTTCCTTCGCTCCGGTTATTCATTCGATGAATTAGCCGACAAGTATTTTATTGATGCAAAGCGTCATTCAACATACGGCAATCTTGTCTTGTTCAAGTATAATCAAATCGATTCACCGTTCTCGGAACAAATCGTTCGTGAGTGTCGTGGAATTATTTTGGATGAGAACGCTGATTGGGCAGTCCGATGTATGAGTTTTCAGAAGTTTTTTAACTGGGGTGAAGGACACGCAGCAACAATCGATTGGAATACCGCTCGTGTTCAATGCAAAGTGGATGGAAGTTTGAGTTGTCTCTGGCCATATAATGGTGAATGGCATGTTTCAACAACTGGAACGCCGGACGCTGGCGGTGATGTCAACGGTTTTGGTATTACATTCCAAAAATTATTCTGGGATACATTCAAGTATCAATTACCAGATCCTAATTGTGGTATCTGCTTCTTTTTCGAACTGACATCACAGCTAAATAGAATCGTAGTTCGATACCAAGAACCGAGCCTCACATTGCTTGGCGCTCGTAATCTAATTACATTGCAGGAACTAACTGCAAAAGAAGCACAACAATATATCCCTTGCCCAATTGTAAAAGAGTTTCCGTTGAACAGTTTCGATGCTTGTATTGAGTCATTCAAGCAAATGAATCCATTGGAACAAGAAGGTTATGTTATTGTTGATTCAAAGTTCAATAGGGTAAAGATCAAGCATCCAGGCTATGTCTTGTTGCATCACGCCAAAGACGGATTGATGTCGCAGAAGTCAATCGTTGAGATTGCGCGAACAGGAGAAATGCCGGAAGTGTTGATTGCGTTTCCTGAATACAAGCCAGCGTTCGATGAAGCACAAAGCAGACTGCACAATCTAATTGCAGAACTTGAAACTGAATATGACGCTATCAAGGACATTCCAGAGCAAAAAGCATTCGCACTGCAAGCCGTAAAGTCAAAGTGTTCTGGCGCGTTATTTACATTGCGAGCAAAAAAAGTTCATTCTTTCAAGGAGTATTTTGCAGAGATGCAGGTTGATAACCTTATGAAATTATTGGCGTATAAATGAACTGTTATATCAAAAATGTTCCAGTTGGGACACAATTCATTAGTGAATACTCACTTCATCCGTGCGTTTTGTTGGAGTTTTTTGGTGGGTATGCATTATTAGGTTGGGACGTAAAACCAGATGATATGAATAGTTGGAATCGATCTCATAGTAATTTTAGGCATATGTGTAATGGTGGTTTTGTTCTTGGACAAGAGTTCAATCACATAAATTGGTTTTATTGGGTCTCGCCTACATGTATGGTTGACATTATAGAAGATATTGTAATCAATGCTAATCAGGTATGTTCTGGTTGTAATTTACCAGCGCCCCACGCCGCTCCCAATGTAGGTGAGAAGTTCGTTTGTGCGTCGTGTAGTTTTCTTGCGGGTCTTGACACGGCTGCGACGGGTGGTTAGATTGGTTCCTTCGCATGGGAGATTGTCAATGAATTACGATCAAGCAGTTGAATTGGTAAAAGAGTATGGCAAGAACCTCAACGCCAATGATCCTCGTTTCAAGCGACATGTTAGTATTGTGTTCTACGATGATAGCACATTGGAATTGAACAACTCATTCCTAATGGATCTTGGTGGTCATGACATGGAATACATTGCAGTGTTTTCGGTTAATCATGAAGACAAAGTATATCCGATGTCAAGGCTAATCAAGTTTGAACAATACGAAGTAGTTTCCAAGTTAGAAAAACTCAAAGCCAAATCAACAGAAGTTGAGTCGCCAGTTTGTAATACCTGCGATGATACTCATATGATGACGATATATGGTCGTGGTGATGTAATGTGCACCCATTGTCCGGTTCCTTGTGCAAAATGTAATAATGGACCATATTGTAAAAAAACTCCTTGTGATTGTTCCTGCCATAACAGAGCATAATAGTAATGGCACATTACGAGGTTTGGGAAAGATCAGAACTCGTTTCTGGAAACGGTCATCCAGATCATACTTGCTATGTAATTGATACTGCTATTGATCTATGTAAGAAACTATCCATTGGCACAACAACAAAGAAGGTATTCATCCCAAAGTCCGGAGGAACCCCAGGTTGGTGGGGATTTATTGATGGAACTCATGTAGATGTTGTCATTGCAAAAGCATATGCATTGATTGAAGTGGATAAAGGCACAGAGATTCGTGGTTGGGGAATTGGTGGAGTTTATATGAGCAGGAAAGATTGTAAGCGTTGCCTGAACACTGGTGAAGATGGTGATGTAGTTTGTGTGTCGTGTAAAGGTTCTTCGTATAACCCGTTGTAAATATGACAACATTCGCTGTATATGAGCTCTATCCCGATGGTAGAGAAGAAGAAGTCGGCACAATAAGCGTTGATCAGAACGATAGTATTGCAATGAAAACATTGCTTCGTAAATACAATCTTGATGATTCATATTACAATTTAGATAGTATATATAGATATGCGATTATTCTATCGATGTTTGAGCAGATATATGGTTTCACCAAAGGTATGAATGGTTATATTTTAGAATGGAGTGATCATAAGAAAACTTCTGCTGTAATCAATTGGCGAATAGATACTTGGCGAATAAGAAAGATTGATGACGATGAACTCCTTCAAAGTGAATGACATTGTAAAGACTACGAGTGGTAGCAGAGTTGCGGGCAAGGTAAGATACATTGCTTGTTATGGAGCGACTACCGCTGGCGGCAAGACTTGCAATAAGAAGGTTTGTAGTTGCGTAGGTAGAGATTATGTATGGGTTGAATGGACTGATAGCAAGATCTATTCGTATGAATATACCGAACTTGCATATGATCTACCACAACAAATTGTAGCAAAAGAGATTGCTATTGTTGAAAAGAAAAGCAGCGTTCCAACAATTCCAGATCTAACAATTGAAAAGTTTGACTTCGATATGTATAACGGTATTACCGAAGTTAGATATACTCGGGATGGCAGAGGATATCTTGTTAGTAAAGGCGGCTCGCAAGAAGTAAGCAAAACGCTTGTTGAAGAAAAAGATCTCGACTTCGATACATACAATAACAAAGGTCTTGTGAAAAAGAAGAAAGCATAATGCCAGACTATTCAGACTATCGTATTTATGAGGTGTTTCCTGACGGGTCATTACACGATACGAATAAAGTTATTAGCTATAATCGCAATGCTTATAGTATAGTTAGGGCAACTCTTGAAGCATATAATTTTGCCAATTACTATGATAGTTATTACAAATATTGTGATAGACCTAATGATCGTATTGCAATTTACTACAACTATCTTGGCGACGGACACAAAGACACTTGGATTCTAATCAAAGAAGACAACAACGAAAAGGAAAATGACAATGAGTGATAATAATGTGGTGGAAATTGTGCGCAACGTTGGTGATAATGTTAGCATTACTGGTGGCAAAGATTATATGTCGCCTCGTATTCGAGTAGTTCCGAATACACACGATGCAGCAACTGATAATGAAAAGGCGATTCATATCAGCCAAGGCAAAGAAGGAGTTTCGCTTAGCATTGAAACTCTTGAAAATATCCTTGCTTGGGCGAAGGGTCAGAAATAAATATGGCTACGCCATATAAATTCAAGAGGCACGATCGTGTATCTCTTGTGGGGGAAGAAAAAGCTGTTGGTGTTATATACGATATAGTTCCAAAAGATCGTAATGATGATCCTAACTATTACTATGTTCAATGGGACAAGACCGGTCGGTACATGTATTCGGAAGACATGTTGGAGTTAGAACCAAAGGGAAAATAAAATGAAGAGGCATTGGAATTACCGTATCATTAAGCACACTGATGATTCATTCGGTTTGTATGAGGTTTTTTACAATGATGTCGGTAAGGTCGAGTCATACACTTCCGAGCCGTGTCGTTTTGTTTCAGATACTGCGGAAAGTATGCGTGATGTATTGAAGATGGCAATGGCTGCGTTGGACAAGCCAGTTTTGAATTGGGAAGATCTGCCGGGGTATGTTAAATGACAACCGAAGAGATTAGACAACGAGCCATTGACCTTAGCAAAATCTATGGAACTAAGGGCGTTAGTGTTCTATTGAATGTTGATCTTTCCGTTGTGATAGCCGTTCTTTTAGCGGATGATAATGCAGTATCCAAGGTAAGAGGATGTGTGCGCCATTACTGGAAGCCATGGATGCGAGGCTTGACGAACGGTTCTGGCGTGGCTATTGTGAGAGACACGAAAGTCGAGGAAAAATCAAATGAGCAAAGGTAGCAAAGACTGCGGATTTTGTGGTGGTTCTGGTGTGGTAAAGGCATCACTCGTCAAGAAGGATGTTGAAGGAACGATCTTCAATATTGGGGTTGATGTTGTCCTATGTAAAGAACATTTTGATCTTGGCGAAGAGACTATGGGTTCTATGGAAGAGAATTGTAATCTTCCACTGAATGTTGTTGGAGTGCAAGGACAATGATTGAATACACTGTAAAGGTTTACGACAACGGAACTCGTGAATGGTATCTCGATGGCAATCTTCATCGGGAAGATGGACCTGCCATTGAGAATGCTAATGGAGACAAACACTGGTATCTCAATGGCAGATATCATCGGGAAGACGGTCCTGCTGCTATTGAGATTGCTAATGGAAACAAGTGGTGGTATCTCAATGGCAAATATCATCGGAAAGATGGTCCTGCTGTTGAGCTTGCTAATGGTACCAAATATTGGTATCTCAATGGCATATATTATTCCGAAGCCAATTGGAAACTTGAAGTTGCAAAACTACACAAGCGACCCGATCCTTGTGATGGTAAAGAAGTTGAGATTGATGGCAAGAAGTATAAACTAACCGCGGTGTAAAATGAATTACTGGGAGAACATCGAAACTTATTATGCTACTTCCGACAAAGATAGTGCATATAAAGAGATGTGCGAAGACGCATTACCTTGGGAGTTTTACTATTGCGTTCTTCCAAGTTCATTGGTCAAAGCAAAAGGTCAATGCGTTGTAATTCTTACCCCCATTGCTTATTGGAATAAGTTTGGTCATATTCCAAATTGTCCAATCTTCATTGATGATATTCTTCCCAATCTAACTCCATCGTTGGATATTGAGAATGAATGGTATTCATTGGTTTCAATGGAAGTTGTTAGAGAAACAATGGAACGACTTGGGTTTGCTGAAAGCAAAGATGTTGAAACATTCTTCATTGACATTTACAAAGGTGTGAAATGAAAGACGATCAAATCATCAAGCATAATAACAGAGTTGCAGGAAGTCTTTTTGCCTGTGCCAAGTTTGTTGGCATTGTTGCTGTGTGTTTGTTTTATAGTGGTCATATGACAATTAGTGGTTGCTTCCTTGGACTTGATGCAGCGTTGCTAATTGCTTGTGTTGTAGTTTGTATCAAGACAATGAATCTTGCCAATGCTATGGAGAGTTCAAATGCACATTCTTCTTGTTAGCCTCATGATTGCAACAGTTCTTGGTGCAGCATACATTGCGTTTATTTTTCCGTGGGATGGAGATAAGAAGGAAAAGCCAAAGAAGTTTGCTGGCGTCGGTGTAGGTGAGAAGGCTACTAAGCCCAAGCAATACAATGGATAAGCTAATTCATATTGATGACAAATGTGAATTATGTGATAAGCCAGCGGTAGTATATTATGAAATGATTACGGTGCCCGCGCCGTTAGGTTGTATTCCGTTGTGCTTAACTTGTGCATTTTTGTTTGAAAAGTTTGCCGGCAAAATAAAATCACTATGACGCAAGAACTAACAATACCAAATGGTTGGCTTGAAAAAGTCTCTACTGCCGTTGGTATAGAACGGGATGAACTATCAGCAATGGTTCATCGAATGTTTCAACGTGGAACAAGCAAAGCCGAGATTGAACAAGCGATGACATACCTTGCCAAAGCTAACGGTAAAACATTGATGTTCGTTAGTAGTAATGGTAGGAACTAATGTTTCAAGCAGATGGTGTTTTAGATACTTGTCTATTCGTTTGCCAATCTTGTGGAACGCCGCATGTTGCTATTGACAAAGACAAGCGTGGTGTGCATATTATTCCGGCAACCATCACGACAAGCAGGAATGGCAAAAACGAATACTATTTTCATTGTGTAGTTTGTCCAAGGAATATCAAATGACCAAAATTGAAAAACTCAATTCGCAACTTGCCGTCGCAACAAATGATATTGCTCATTACACAGTGATATATCTCTCCAAGAAGAAGGAATTAGTTGAGATTGAAGATTCGCTTGTTGAAGCTCGCGAATGTCAAAGACGGATTCAAAATCAGATTGACGAGTATAGGAATGAGTTTGAGATTGAACATAGCCTTGATGATGAACGACTTGAAGAAATTGAAGCATATCGAAAACGAATGCCAGAGATGATGGAAAAAATCAAGGATGAGCCAATCATTCCAATTGTGAATGCTGGCACACTTGATACAGTGAAGGAAGTGAAGGGTAGGAAGTAATGAATACCATCGTATTGAATCTAACCGAAGATTCGAGATTGGTTGTCAAAAAAATGGTTTTAGACAATTATGCTACTTACCAAATAACAGTGCAATTTAAAGATGATGATGAAAATTGGACTGATGGAAAAGAATGTCTTGTTGAAGACGGGATTACTATTAATATCCCCGCTAATCAAATTATTTTAACGCAGGACGATTTTATTCCGTTTTTGAATCAAATGGAAAAACTTAAAAAACTATTGGTGTTGATGTAATGGCTCGTCAAAAAAAATTCACATTCGTAGAACTCATTCCACGAAACGAACAAGGTAAGAAGCGGGCTTCCTATCACGGGGATCGTTGGATCCTACGGCAGGAAACGACGGAGCCCTATCGTGGCGCGACTCCGGGCGTTTGGCTGGCGTGTAGGTCGTTTGACGGCAAAGCGATGTTGTGGGTCAAGAAAATAGACGATGCGGACTTCAAAGTAAGAGTTATTGAATGAGCGAATCATACAAAATCATTACCGACATGTTGAAGGTTGATGATGTTATTGCTCAACTTCGCGCAATAAAAACATATCCTGCAATGATCAATATCTATGATCGAGTAATCAAACTGGATACTGCCAATGAATGTTGGG
>Ga0265324_10001238_pt1 | contig 15096 bp, 18 predicted proteins | sample 41419metaG_FD_198634 | JGI IMG/M metagenome (GOLD analysis project Ga0265324, IMG submission 198634) | Rhizosphere microbial communities from Carex aquatilis grown in University of Washington, Seatle, WA, United States - 4-14-19 metaG | ecosystem: Host-associated > Plants > Roots > Rhizosphere...
CCCGACGGCCGCGCTCGTCCGCATCCCGACGGCCATCGACACCCCGAGCGCCACCATGAAGGTCATCGCGGCGCACGAGAGGGCGATCTGGTGGGCCGCGAGCGGCACCGCGCCGAGCCAGCCCATCATGACGGTCGCGGCCGCGAAGGCGCCGCCCTCGAAGAGAAGGCACCCGGACGTGGGCAGCCCCACGGCGAGCATCCGCCGGAGCCGCTCGAGGGAGAGAGGCGCCAGCCAGTGGCGCGGCCACGCGCTCTTCATCGCGGGGTCCAGCCGGAGCCAGGCGAAGATCGTGATCGGCGCCAGTGTCCGGGAGATGAGCGTCGATACACCCGATCCGGTGAGGCCCATGCGGGGGGCCCCGAGGTGCCCGTAGATGAAGATCCAGTTGAGGAGGATGTTGAGCAGCACGCCCGCGAGGATGATCAGGACCGGCACCCAGGGCCTGCCCATCGACTCCGCGAACTGGCGCAGCGCGAGGTAGGCGAGCGAGGGCAGGAGCGAGATCCCGATCAGCAGGAAGAAGGGGTTCACGGCCGCAAGGACCTCGGGTGTTTGGTGGAACCAGTCCAGGTGCAGGCCCAGGTAGATGATGACGGCGATCTCCGCGAGGCCCGACAACGCGGCTATCAGCAGCCCGTGCCGCAGGTATTCGCCGGCCTCGTCGTGGCGGCCGGCCCCCCTGGACCGCGAGGCGAAGATCGCGACCGGCGTCATGAGGCCTATCCCGACGATGAAGAAGATGTTGAAGACGCCCCCTCCGAACGACGAGGCCGCCAGCGGGACCGTGCCGACGCGCCCGATCATCACGCTGTCGGTGACGCCCATGAGCATCTGGCTCACCTGGCCGATCGTGATGGGGATCGCCAGGTGGAGCGTGGACCGGGCCTCTTTGAGGACTGCCTGCATCGAGGACTGTTATTGCGGACCCCCGGGCGATGTCCAATGATACCGGAGTTGGACAAACGACGCATCACGACGGCAGCCATAGCCACCGCGGCGGCAGCGGCGGCGCTCTGGGCCTACGTGTCCCAGCCGAGGGTGGGCGCGCGCGGCGGCGGGTTCGTTCCGGTCCAGGACGGCAAGACGATAGACTTCTCGGGCGGCAGGCCCGTCATCAGGGACAGCGCGGCCGACAAGGCCGCGATGGACGCCGCGGTCAAGGAGATGGACGCGGCCTCCAAGTCGGTGACCTTCCCGCCGGACGCCCCGGAAAAGAAATAGCCTCCCCTAGCGCGCCGTCCGCACCCGGATCACGTACCTTCGGGCCGTGGTGGCCGACGCCGTGAAGCGCATGACCTCGGTGGAATTGCCGGGGATCTCGAGGGCCTGCCACGGCGCGTCCGCCCCGACCTGCACGCCCTGGTCGTCGACGAACACGCACTGGACCCTCACCCGCACCTTGGCGACGTCGCTGTTCCTCAGGTTGGCGACGATCTCGAGGCGGCCGTCGCCGAGCGTGCGCTCCTGCAGGCCGGTGCAGCTGACCGCGGCCTCCGCGGCCGGGTCCAGGGCGACGAAGCGGTCGGTGTTCTCGACCGTGAATTTCGTCGTCTCAAGCGGCGCCTGCGGCGCCGGAGCGCTCGCGCACCCGCACAGGGCGGCAAGGGCGCAGAGCGCCGGGAGGAGGGAGAGGGTCTGCCTGATGGTCATGGGCCGGTTTGTACCTATGGGGTGAGACTGCCCCCGGGCGAGCAAGTTCAGCGTTTCTTTGCGGGTATTCGACGATTTCACATCCCCCTGCCGGGGCCGGTGCTTGCGCCCACCCCGCCTGCCTGCGAGCCTTCCGGGGCGTCCCCCCGGCCATGAAACGCTGCGTCCTAGCCCTCGACCTGGGCACGACCTCCTCCCGCGCGATCCTCTTCGACCGGCGGGGCCGCAACATCGCCTCCGCGCAGGAGGAGTTCCGCCAGCATTTCCCCGGGCCTGGCTGGGTGGAGCACGAGCCGGCCGACCTCTGGGAGACCACGCGGCGGGTGGCCTGCGCCGTCCTCGCGAAGGCGCGGATGGGCCCGGGCGACGTCGCCGCGGTCGGGATCGCCAACCAGCGCGAGACCACGCTCCTGTGGGACCGCTCGAGCGGCCGGCCGCTCCACCGCGCAATCGTATGGCAGGACCGTCGGACCGCCGGGGCCTGCCAGGCCCTCGAGCGCCGCGGGCTCGGCCCCCTCTTCAGGCGAAGGACGGGCCTCCTCCTGGACCCGTACTTCTCCGGGACGAAGCTCGCGTGGCTTTTGGACCACGTCCCCGGGGCCCGGAGGCGCGCGGCGCGCGGCGAGCTCGCCTTCGGGACCGTGGACACGTGGCTCCTGTGGAAGCTCACGGGGGGCCGCGTGCACGCGACCGACGTCTCGAACGCCTCCCGCACGCTCCTTGCGGGCCTTCGGACCGGGGACTGGGACGACGAGCTGCTCGGGATCCTGCATATCCCCCGCGCGGTGCTTCCCGAGATCCGCGCGAGCAGCGGGGTCTTCGGAGAGGTCTCGGCGATCGGGTCCCTTCGCGGGGTGCCGGTCGCCGGCATCGCGGGAGACCAGCAGGCCGCCCTCTTCGGTCAGGGGTGCTTCAAGGCGGGGATGGCCAAGAACACCTATGGGACCGGATGCTTCATGCTCATGAACACGGGCAGCCGACCGGTTCTCTCCAGGAACCGGCTCCTCTCGACGATCGCCTGGCGGATCGGGGACCGAACGGAGTACGCCCTCGAGGGGAGCGTCTTTGTCGGGGGCGCGGTCGTCCAGTGGCTGCGGGACGGTCTCGGCCTGATCAAGCGCTCCTCCGACGTCGAGGCCCTGGCGGCGAGCGTCCCGGACAACGGGGGAGTCACGATCGTGCCCGCCTTCGCGGGCCTGGGCGCCCCGCACTGGGACCCGGCCGCCAGGGGCGCCATCGTCGGGGTGACCCGCGGCACCACGGCGGCGCACCTCGCCCGCGCCTGCCTCGAGAGCATCGCGTTCCAGACCTCCGACCTGATCGGCGCGATGGAGGCCGACTCGGGCCGCAGGATCCGGGAGCTGCGGGTCGACGGGGGCGCCTCCGTCAACGACGCGCTCATGCAGTTCCAGAGCGAGCTGATCCGCGCCGCGGTCGTCAGGCCCCGCGTGACGGAGACCACCGCCCTCGGGGCGGCGGCCCTCGCGGGCCTTGCGGTCGGGTTCTGGAAGAGCCTGCGCGAGGTGGCCGGCCTCGCGGGCAGGGACCGCACGTTCCGGCCCAGGCTCCGGCCTTCGGCCCTCGGCGGGCTGCGCGCGGGCTGGTCCCGGGCCGTCGGCACGGCGGTGCACTGGGCCGGGAGGTAGGGCGCCCGCCCCTCAGGAATTGTGGATTGTGTCCGCTTTGAAAGGCGCTTTCATACCCTGAGCCCACCGCGACCATGTACAAATCCATCCGATTTGGCCTCTTGCCGATTGCCCTTGCCATGGTTTCCCCGCTCAGGGCGGACGAGCCCCCAGCGGCGCCGCCCGCATCCGACCTGGCCTCGGTCCGCGCGGACAACAAGCAGCTTACCGACGAGCTCGCCTCGGCCTGGAAGGAGGCGGAGCGCCTCAAGTCCGAGCTCGCGGCCGCGCAGGCGGCCTCCTCAAAGAACGCCTCCGACGTCGCCGACCTGCAGAAGCAGCTCGATGCGGCAAAGGCCCTGCCTCCCAAGGCCGACGTACCCCCTCCGAGCGACTCCGACACCGCCAGGCAGCTCGCCGACGCGCAGGACAAGCTCGCGACGTCCCTTCGGAGCTTCTCCGTCGTCCAGGACGAGAACAGCGCGCTCAAGTCCCAGGTCGACAAGCTGACCTCGGACAACGCATCGCTCAGCCAGCAGCTCGACGCCGCGAAGTCCTCGATCGCGTCCCTGCAGGTCGAGGCGGCGGCGACCTCGCAGATCGAGCCCCTGCGCACCCAGCTTCGCCAGGCCCAGGACGAGACGAGCCTTTTGGCCGCGGAGAACGCCCAGCTTAAGACCCGCGTCGCGCTCCAGGCGACGGGCCCCGGCGCGACAAAGCCGGCGCCGACCCGCCCAGGCAGCGCCCCCGCCCTCGCGGCGGCGGCCGCCGAGACCGCGGCGCCCCCGCCCCCGCCGGCGACGAAGACCTACGTGGTCGCCGAGGGGGACACGCTGACCAAGATCGCGCGCAAGTTCTACGGCTCCTCGGCCAGGTGGGACGACATCCTCAAGGCGAACAAGGGCGTCCTCAAGGACGAGAAGAGCCTCGTCGTCGGGAGCACGCTCACGATTCCCTGAGATGCCCGCCGTCGCCACGCAGTTCAACGGGGTCTCCGTCGTCACGAAGGCCAACGTCTACTTCGACGGGAACGTCGTCAGCCACACGATCCTCCTTCCCGACGGCTCCCGAAAGACCCTCGGGCTCGTCCGGCCCGGCTCCTTCCATTTCAACACCGACGCTCCGGAGCTCATGGAGATCGTCGACGGCACCTGCCGGGTCGTGCTCGACGGCGCTACCGAGGTGCGCATCCACTCGGCGGGCTCCTCCTTCGAGGTTCCCGGAAAGAGCGGGTTCCGCATCGATGTTGAGAGCGGGCTTTGCCAATACATCTGCTCGTTCCTAAGCTGAGGCGCCTGGCGGCCGCGATGCTCCTCGCGCCGCTCGCGGGCATCGCGGGCGAGAGCGGTCTCGCCGACGGCCTCTACGCCGAGATCGGGACCCCTCGGGGGACGATAACCTGCGAACTCGAGTACGCCAAGGCGCCCCTGACGGTCACGAACTTCGTCGGCCTGGCCGAGGGGACGCTCGGCCCCCTCCCGCGCAGGCCCTTCTTCAACGGGCTCAAGTTCCACAGGGTCGTCCCCAACTTCGTCATCCAGGGAGGGGATCCGCTAGGCACCGGCGACGGCGGACCCGGCTATACCTTCCCCGACGAGTTCTCGCCGTCCCTCGGGCACGACGGCGCCGGGGTCCTCTCGATGGCCAACGACGGCCCCGACACCAACGGCTCGCAGTTCTTCATCACGCTGGGCCCGTTCGAGCGCCTCAACTACATGCACGCCGTGTTCGGGCGCACCGTGCGCGGCGCCGACGTCCTTTCCCGGATCGTCCAGGGAGACCCGATGCAGGTAAGGATCCTGCGGATCGGGCCGGCTGCCCGGGCGGTTGTCGCGGACGATGCCTCGTTCGCCCGCCTTCTGGCCGGGATCCCAAGGTTCACGGCGCCCAGGGATCCAGGGCCTAAGGCCCACTTCGACGACCCGGACAGGCTCCTTCCCACGGATCCGTCCCGCGCCCAGGCGCTCAACTTGAAGCTGGCCAATGTGGAGCGAGCGACGGGGGTTAAGATCTACGCGAGGGTGATCGCCAGGTTTGTCCCGGCCGCGCCCGGCGGGACGCCGGCGGCGTTCGCCGGGGCCCTGTCCCAGTCGCTCGGACTCGCCGATGACGGCATCCTCGCCGTCTATTTTGCCGACCGCGGGGCATGGACCCTGGCGGTCGGCCGGTCCAAGGTCCGGTGGTTCACCTCGGGCGCCGCGGACGGAGGGAACGGGACGGGGAGTACCGCGCTTGAGGCCGCAATCGACCGATTCCTGGGGGAATCTCGAATCCGGGAAGCCAGGTATCTGGAACAGTCCGCACGGGTTTTACCAAATTTTTTACAATCTCCCGGCCAGAAAATCAAAGTCTCGGCCGATGCAATTTTGGATGGCTTATTGGCTAAGATCAGTTCATAAAGTCAGTTACAACAGTCCGGTTTAACCTAGGCCGCAAGGGTTCGCCAGGCCGCCGTTTGATCCAACGGCTTGATTCGCCAATTCGGCTCCAAAGTTCTTTAGTTTTTTACAATTTTTTGCCATCCCTTTGCGCCCTACGAACATCCTTACGTGATTTTCCAAGCAAATGATGGCACACTATGGCGGCGAAAAAGCGCGGCCATTCACCCATGAAGTCATCGTCCCCTGTCGCTTACCGGGGGTTTACCCTCGTCGAGATAATGATCGTTGTCGTCATCATTGGCCTTCTGGCCACGATGGCGATCCCGGCATTTCAGCGGGTTACGACGGCTTCGCAGGACAAGGCCATCCTGAACAACGCCCGGCAGCTCTCGTCCGCGGCGGACCAATATTTCCTCGAGTCAGGGATCTCGACGGCGGCCGTCGGCGACCTGGTGGGGCCGACCCAATACATCAAGATACTGAACACCATCGCGGCTGAGATCTATCCCACCAACTTCACCCAGGCCACCACCATCACGGTCAGCAGCGTGGCCGGCACGAGGACGATAACCTACCACATGTAAGCGATCGGGGCCGCCGCGCAAGGCGGGCTCCCCCATGGGCGGGAGCATCTCTTCGCACGCTGGATTGCCCGACCGGCGGTGGTCTTTTCTTCCCTGATTTCCGGGTGCACGGACCCGCGCCGCTCCGGCCGCACGTCTTTTTCTGAAATGGTGCATTGCCATCGGCCCCAGTGTGCCTTTGGTCCACATCCAAACCCATGAGGAGCAAAATCTACCTCGTCCTGCTTGGAGTCGTTCTTCTGACCCTTGCAATCGTCGTCCGCTCCGGGATGTTCATGAGCAAGAACCCCGGCGAGCCCATCAATTCCGCGATGCGGGCCGCGCTGAGCGAGAGCGCGCCCCAGCTCTCGTCGCAGGACGCCTTCGTGGTCCGCAGAGACTTTCCCACCGCCTACACGTCAAAGTCCGGACTCATGTACGTGAACCGCGACCCGGGCTCCGGCGCCTCGACCCCCAGGATCGGCGACACCGTCGTGGCCCAGTACGCCGGCAGGCTCCTCGACGGGACTCCCTTCGACAGCTCGTATTCGCACGGCGCCCCCTTCACGTTCCAGGTCGGGGTCGGGAAGGTCATCAAGGGTTGGGACGAAGCCTTCCTCACCATGAAGAAGGGCGCGCGCAGGACCCTCATCATCCCGTACTGGCTGGCCTACGGGGAGACGGGCCGCCCGCCCCAGATCCCGCCCCGCGCCACGCTCATCTTCGACGTCGAGCTCGTCGACTTCCGCTGAGCCCTACTCGTGGTAGCGGGTGACCGGCGCGTGGAGCCGGTCGAGGAGCGTCCGGTCGAAGATCCGGTACCTCGGGTCGATCTCGGCGACGTTGAACTGGGTGAAGGCGAACCCGGCGGCAAAGAGGGTGCTCTGGGCAAGCGCGCGCACCATGCGTCGCCCCTTCCCCCGCGCCGGCGCGCGGGGCCTCGGGGATGGCCGCGCATGGGCCGGGGAATTCTCGGTTTTTTTTGCCATGGGCGGGCGCTCGCTCGCCTCTACGACAACCCCGCGACCCTTTCGTTCCTCTAGAGTCCGGTGAAGCCCCCGTTGCGCTTGATCCACGCCTCGGCCTCGCGCCAGCGGGGGAAGACCCCCTCCACGCACGCCCAGAAGCGCTCCGAGTGGTTCATCTCCCTGAGGTGCATGAGCTCATGGTGGATGATGTAGTCGCGCACGAGCGCCGGCGTGAGGATGAGGCGCCAGTTGAGCGAAATGACCCCCGCCGCGGTGCACGATCCCCACCTCGAGCGCTGGTCGCGCACCGTGACCCGCGTGACGTTCATCCGCGTCAGCGCCGCGAGCTCCCATGCCCGGGCGGGGAGCTCCACCTTCGCCAGGCGCTTGAAGCGCGCCTCGAGCACCGGCCGCAGGTCGCCCTCGACCCGCGGGACACGGAACACGTCGGCCGCAAGGCAGACCGAGGCCCTGGGTCCCACGACCGCGGGCCGTATCTCGGCGAACTCCCCCCTCCACAGGAGCCGCGTGCCCACGGTCCAGATGTCCGCCGTCCGCGGCCTGCTCCTCTGGCGCGCCCGGGCCCGCTCGAGCCAGCCGCGGTTGCGCTCGACGAAGCGTTCGGCCTCGCTGACGGAGCCCCTCGTGGGGATGGTCGCGACGGCGACGCCGTCCCGCCGGAGCGAGAGCCGGTAGTTGCGGGCCCTTGCGCTGCGCTTGAAGACGACCGCGTCGCCCTGCTTGTCCGCGCCCCTTGGGGGCGCCAGGTGAACCCCGGGCGCCGGCGAGAAGTCCCCGAACCAGTCCTGCTGTGCCTCGTCGCTCACTTGAGGGCCTTGTAGAAGATGGCGTTGCTCGCGGGGGTGCCGTCCGGGTCGAGCGCATAGCCGGGTATCCCGCCGACGTAGACGTAGCCGAGCGCCTCGTAGAATTCCCGTGCGCCCCCCCTGCCCTCGCTCGTGTCCAGATGAAGGAGCCTCGCGTTCCTGCCGGCAGCGGCGGCCTCGACCGCCTTCATGAGGGCCGTGGCGACGCCCTTCCTGCGGTGCGAGGCCAGAACCATCACCTTCTGGACCTCGGCCCTGTGGCGCCCGTTGGCCCGCGACTCGAACGCGAGCTGGGCGCTTCCGACGACGGGCCCGCCGCCCGCCTCCCGGGCGACGAGGATGAGGCGCCCGCCCGACGCCGCCTCGCTTTGGACCTTCCGCCAGTAGGCGGCGGCCTCCTCACCGGAGAGCGGCTCGACGAACCCGATCGAGGCGCCGAGGCGCACGCATTCGGCGAGGAGGGCGCAGAGCGCCGAGAAGTCCGCGGATGGGACTGGGTCGGGAAGCCTCTCTATCGTCGGCGCCTTTTCCTGGACGGATTCTTGTCCCACGGGCGTTCTCTTGTCAGAGGGTCCGCCGCGCGGAGGGGAAGACGGCGGGGCTGGCGTGGCCCGCCTTGTCGAAGGCCTCGACGCCGAAGATGACGTTGTCCTTCGACACGCCCTTGACCGTCACCCGCGTCACGCCCTTCGCCACGTCCATCGAGTGCTCCCAGAAGGGGGCGGTCGTCTCGCGCCAGACGATCCGGTACCCCGCGAGGTCCGCATCAGTCCCCGGCTCCCAGCGCAGCGTCGTGTCATTCTCGAGCCTGGCCGCCTCGATCTGCACGGAGCGCGGCGGGGCCGGGGCGCGGGAGAGGACCGCGAGCGTCGCCAGGTTCACGCGCGCCACGTCGGCGGTGTAGGCAAAGTCCACATGGTCCGGGGTGTCCCCGTACTGGACCCCCTTCTCCTCACGCACGTCCTGGTGCTGCCGGTGGAAGTCCTCGGCGGGCTCGGTGAACCTGACCGCCGGATATCCCCTCTCGAGGAAGGGGAGATGGTCGCCGCCCCTCAGGTAGCGGTCCGCCCTGTACACCACGCGGACCTTGAGCGAGGGCACGTACACGCCCGCGATGTCCCGGATCGCCCGGGCGAGCTCGCGGGGCGGGGTGTCGTTCTCTCCGCCCGCCCGCAGCAGGGAAAGAAGCTCGCTGTCCGGCGCGGACGTCGGGGGCACCCCCTGGGCGAAGAGCCTGACCGTCCCGCGGTCGACGGTGCCGTCCTCGGCCCTGCTGCTTCCGATGATGTCGTTGTCGAGCATCGCCTCGATGTCGGCCTTGCGCTCCCCCGCCTCCTTGGCCCAATGCGTGGAGCCGTGCAGGCCCTGCTCCTCGCCCGCGACGGCAAGGAACACGATCGTCGCCCCGAACCGGTAGTGGGACATGACATGCGCGAGCTCGATCACGGCCGCGACCCCCGAGGCGTCGTCGTCGGCGCCGGGCGCCGCGGTCACCGGGTCGAACACGTTGGAGGGCATCGAGTCGTAGTGGCCGCTGACGACCAGGATGCGCCCCGCGGGGTCGGGGTCCGTGCCCGGCAGGGTGGCCACGACGTTGGTGATCCCGACCGCGGCGGGGATTCGGGGCGGCGACGGGGGCTGCTCGAAGCTGTCCAGCTCCACCTTGAGGCGGCCCCCCGCGTCCTTCGAGGCACGCTCGAACTCGGCCCGTATCCAGGCGGCCGCCCCGCCGATCCCGTCGCCGCTCGGCAGGGGGTCGGAGAGCGTGTGCCGGGTCTTGAAGCTCGTGAGCACGTAGACCGACCTCTGGATCCGCTCGGGGGAGACCGCCTTGACCATCTCGCGCACCTCGGGATCCGGATCGGGCGCCGGAGCCTCCCTCGGGGTTTCGGCGGCGACGGCCAGCGGGGCGAATGCCGCGGCGACAAGGATCAGGGCGCAGGCGCGCATGGTAAATTCAGTCAGATGAGGAAGGCGTCGGAGTCAAGGGCCTGGGGGCCGCTTCCCGGTATTCCCCGCCGGCCGCCGGGGGCGGGATTTGCAGTTTTGCGGGGATTGGTCGAATTTCCCGCCATGAATATCGGCATCATCGGCTCCGGCGACGTGGCGAAGACACTCGGCAGCGGCTTCCTCAAGCACGGGCACAAGGTCGTGATCGGCACGCGCGACGCCTCCAAGCTGGGGGACTGGGGAAAGCAGAATCCGGCGGCCAAGGTCGGGAGCTTCGCCGACGCGGCGAAGTCCGCGGAGGTCGTCGTGCTCGCGGTCAAGGGGACGGTCGCCGCGGACGCCCTGCGCCTCGCGGGCGCCGCAAACCTGGCGGGGAAGACGCTCATCGACGCGACGAACCCGATCGCGGACGCCGCGCCCGTCAATGGCGTCCTTAGCTTCTTCACGACCTTCGCGGAGTCGCTCATGGAGAAACTGCAGCGCGAGTTCGGGGCGGCCCACTTTGTGAAGGCGTTCAACTCCGTCGGCGCGGCCTGCATGGTGAACCCGCAGTTCAAGGGGGGGAAGCCGACCATGTTCATCGCGGGCAACGACGCCGCGGCCAAGAAGGCCACCACGGCGATCCTCACCCAGTTCGGATGGGAGACCGAGGACATGGGCGGGGCGGAGGCCGCCCGGGCGATCGAGCCCCTGTGCATCCTCTGGTGCATCCCGGGATTCCGGCAGAACGACTGGGTGCACGCCTTCAAGCTCCTGCGCCCCAACTGAGCCCCGACCGGCGTGTGCTAGGAGCCGCGCATCGCTTCGTCTGCCGCCAGCAGCTCGCCCGCAATCTGGCTCCACTCGGCGTCCAGGCCGCCGGTGGGAACCGGCCGGCCCGCACGCCGGTACCAATATCCGGCATTCCCGGAGTCGCCCTCCTTCCGGTGAAGGTATGCGTGTACCCACGCGCCGTCATCGCTCTCCCCGGACTGCGCCGACTCGTGGGCGGCCGTCCAATCGCCCCGTGCGTCGTGCCAGAGCGCCAGGAGCGCATCGGAGAGGCCCTCGGGGGGTTCTGCCGACGCGGATTGCCTGAATTCGTCGACCGACATCAGCGGAGAATCGCCGTTCGCCCAGCGGGCCCGTGCCAACCCGGCCGCTCAGGGCTTGCCGCCATACGTCACGAAGTCGTCGAGCTCCAGCCACTCGAACCATGTCCCGATGTCGTCGCGATCCGCGGCGTTCTTGCGGTGGACGTCATTGAAGAACGCGCGGGTGTCCGGGACCGTGGGGACCCAGTACTCCATGTTGGCGGACCACGACGCGATCTCGAAGGGCTTGCGCGGGGAGCGGGCCCGGACAAAGGCGAGCATCTGCGAGTCGGTCCGGCCCTTCTTCAATTCGGCCATGAACGCCTCGTGGTCGATTCCCGTAAAGCTGAAGAACTGCTGGTCGAAGGGGCAGTTGTAATGGAATTCGCCGCCCTTTCCCGCGGCGACCGCGCGCGCCTTGTCGAGGAGCCTGGGGAGGTGGGCGTAGCCGCCCAGGCGGGTCCGGGGGCTGCGCGGCGGGTGGCGGGTCAGGTCCGGGGCGCTGTAGTTGACCGCTGCCGCAACGGGCTGCGCGGGTTTCAGGTACGAGTCGGATAGTTTCTTTGCCATGGGAGGGAATGGGTTTGGACGGAGACTAAGCCAATAGGGCATCGACCGCAAATCCCCATCCGATCGAGCGGGTGGATCGACCCGCGCAGCGCCCGTCACTCCGGCTTGCGTGAAGGCAGATAGATGTCGGGGCGGATCTCCTTGTGAAACCGCGCGCGCATATCCCCCAGCCACGGGTCGACGAACCGCTGGGCCAGGTTCACCCGCACCACCTTGTGGTCGGGGGAGGCCTTGGTCGAAAAAAGGACGCTCCCATTGGGGTCGATGATCGCCGACTCTACGTCATATCCCGACGAGACGACAAAAAGGTGGTTTTCCAGCGCGCGCGCCTTGAGAAGGTCGAGGTATCCCCCGGCCGCCGGCACCAGGATGACCTCCGCGCCCTGGTAGGCGAGAGCCCTGGCCGGCTCGATATATTCCGCGTCCCAGCAGACCATGATGCCAATCCTCCCGAAGTCGGTTTCAAACACGGGGCAGGCGGAGCCGGGCGTGATCCCGCCCTCGATCTCCTCCCTCGGCAGATACACCTTCCTGTACTTGCCCGCCACCCTGCCTCGGCGGTCGATAAGCACCGACGTGTTGTAGATTGCGCGGCCGTCGCGTTCGATGAGACCGGCGACAAGGTACATGTTGTGGCGGCGGGCCGCCTCGCCGAGCCGTGCCGTGCTCGGGCCGGGGATCGGCTCGGCGGTATCCGAGTAGGCCTTCGAGTTTCCCTCGTCGAGGAGCTCCTCCCCGAGGCAGACGATGTCCGGCTTTTCCGCGGCGATTTCATCGACCGCCCTGATCCAATGTCCGAGGTTGTCGGGATCGTTCCTGGGATGGAACGACAGAGTCCCTATCCGCACCCACCGATCGAGGGGAGGCTGGGACGCCTCAAGCGCGATGTCATCCCACCACACCGTCCCCTTGGGGGCCCACGCGAGCAGGAGCTCGATGCGGACCGACGACGAACCCTCGGGGGCCGGGGCGTTGAGACTGGAGGCCGTCCAGCCGCCCGACTGGCCGGTTTCGCACGCATAATCGGGTTGCCCGACACGGTTGCCGCCGGAATCCAGCCAATCCAGCCTGGCAACGACCTGGCGGCCCACGTCGGCCACCGAGTCCGCATGGAAATGTGCCGTCAATTGGTAGGAATGCCCCGGGAGGATTCCCGGGACCACACGCGACCATCCCCCGTATTCCTGCGGGTTTCCGTCCCCGGAGATCGCGAGCGCGGCGGGCGAGGAGAGATGCCGGGAGGGATCCGGGAAGCACCTGGGCTGCAGCTCGGCGCGCGGGGCGCACGCCACCCAGTTTGAGCCCAAGTCCATTCTTGTCGCCGGCAGCGCATCCGATCCGCCTGCGAGCGCATGCCCGAGAACCGTCACTAAGAGGATTGAACGGCCAAGTCGCATGGGGGCTTGGCACCGATTGAGGCATGATCGGGAAAGGGAAGCAACATTGCCCCTGTACCGGGGCCGTTTCACGCATCGGCAGCTCCTCGAAGCTGGGGCACTGGACGCTGCAAACGACCCAAAAAACCGGGTCCAATGCAGTGGCTGCGTCGGCAACGGGTCGAAGGCGCGGCAGCACCCACGCCCATCGAGTGAAAAACCTTCACTCAAACCGGGATACAGCCGCTTTAATCCCGGCCTTGACACCCCCCCTCAGGTAAGGCACCTCAGTCAACTCTTAAACGCCACGATACCATGCAACCCACCTTCCGCCCGCATCGCAAGAAACGAGCCCGCAAAATCGGATTCCGCGCCCGCAAGTCCACCCGTGGTGGCCGCAAAGTGCTCTCCACCCGCCGCAGGAAGGGCCGTAAGCGGCTGACGGTCGTTTGATTCTGGGATTTGCTGTCCCCATGCGTCTCCGCCCTGGGCAGCACCTTCGGCGCCAGAACGATATCCGCGATGTCCGACAGCAGGGTAAGCGCATTGACTGCAGGGCCTTCACGATCTGGTGGCTTGCCCGCGCGGCAACCCCGGCCGTCCGCCGCGCGTGCTTTGTCGCTTCGACGCAGGCCGTCGGCAAGGCCATCCTGCGCAACCGCGCGAAGCGCCGCATGCGGGAGGTCTTCCGCCTGCGCCAGGAGCTCCTTCCGCCGTCGTGCGACCTCCTGCTGGTCGCGCGCTCCCTGGCCAACCAGTGGCCCTTCGCCCAGCTTGACCGCGCTTTCGTCGAGGCCTGCGGCCGGATGGCATCCCCACCGGCTTCCGTGAGCCCATGACCCGCCGTCCCCATCAGAGGCCCCACTCGCCCGGGATCGCCGCCACCGCTGCCCTCGGGCTCATCCGGGCCTACCAGCTGACGGCGTCGCCCGTCCTCCCGGCAATCCTCGGGCCGGCCTGCGGGTGCAGGTTCTATCCCTCGTGCTCCCACTATGCGGCGGAGGCCGTGCGGACGCACGGGATCCTGGGGGGCTCCTATCTCGCGGCGCGCCGCATCATCAAGTGCACGCCCTTCCATCCGGGCGGAGACGATCCCGTGCCGCCGGCCTCGCGGTAACCAGAAAAATCCCGTGGACAAAAAGAACACATTCATCGGCGCGTTCCTCTTCATCGCTGCGTTTTTCGTCCTGATCTACAGCCAGAAGTTCGCCCCCCAGCGCCCGGCCCCCGCCCCCTCCCGGACCGAGGCGGCCCAGGCGTCCGCACCCGCGCCCGCCGCCGCCATGCCGCTGGGCCGCGCGCTCGCCGATCAGCCCACCTTCACGACCGCGCAGGCCGACAGGTCGGGCGCGACCGTCACCCGCCTGGTCAACAGCTTCGTCGAGGTGAACTTCACCGATGCGGGAGGCGCCATCCGCAACGTCGCCTTCAGGAAGTATCCCGCGGAGATGAACCGGCCCGACCCCTTCATCTTCAACGAGCTTCATGCGAACCCCATGATGGCGTTCGTCGGCCTGAGCGGCCTCGACCGCGAGACCCGCTACCAGCTCGTCTCGAAGTCGGACACGGACGTCGTGTACCGCGCGGTCCTCGACAAGAAGGTCGAGGTCACCCGCCACTACATCGTCTCCCCTGACAAGGCCGCGGGATCGGACCCCTACATCATCCGGTGCGAGACGACGCTGCGCAACCTGGCCGACTCGCCCACGACGCCGATGCTGGTGGCCCTCTCGATCGGGACGGCCGAGCCGAGCAACGCCCTGGACACGGGCCTGCAGCTGACGACGGAGTTCTCAAACGGCAAGGACCAGACGCTCGTGCGCCGTGCCTCGCTCGAGGGAAGCAACGGCTTCCTCGGGTTCGGCGTCAGCGGGCCGAAGGCGCTCATCGAGGGCTCCGGCCCCATCGTCTGGGCGACGGTGAAGAACCAGTTCTTCGCGGCCATCCTCACGCCCGATGAGCCCGCCGCGGGCCTGGAGACCCGCAGGGTGAAGCTCCTGCAGGACCTGCCCGACGCGGACAAGCGGGCCTACGGCATCACGGCCGACGTCGACTTCAGCGTCGCGGCGATCCCCGCGCACGGGGAGACGACGATCGCCGGCAACTTCTA
>Ga0265324_10001243_pt1 | contig 15057 bp, 10 predicted proteins | sample 41419metaG_FD_198634 | JGI IMG/M metagenome (GOLD analysis project Ga0265324, IMG submission 198634) | Rhizosphere microbial communities from Carex aquatilis grown in University of Washington, Seatle, WA, United States - 4-14-19 metaG | ecosystem: Host-associated > Plants > Roots > Rhizosphere...
CCCAGGATATCGTTCATTAGGATGACCGCGTAATAATCCGGATTATAACGCAGGATGCCGGGCAGGATGAAAGACACGCGGCCCTGGTCCACATCCGGCTTGTTCACCAGATAAATGCCCGGCGCGGCAAAAACTGTGTTGGTGGGGATCGGCGGCGGAGTTTTTTGCGGACGCTCGTGCCAGGCAGTGACCGGCGCGGTGCGACGCGAGAACAATTGCTCCAACCGGGCGATCATCTCATCGCGATCGAAATCGCCGCTGACGGCCACGACGAAATTGGAAGGCGCAAACCATTGATAATGAAATTGCGCAATGTCCTCGCTGCTGATGGAAGCGATGGAATTAGACGTGGAATAATGGTTTGCCCAAAAATTTTCGCCATATGCCAGGAAATCGGCCTCGCGATCCTCAATGCCGGCGGAGTTGTCATTGCGTTGTTCCATATCCTGCAGGATCTGCAGTTTGCGCAAGGCGATCTTGTCTGCCTGGAAACGGGGCTCGAAGAGCACGTCGTGCAGGAGGCTGAATCCTTCGTCCGTGTCCTTGGAAAGCAGGTTGAGGCTCACCGTGCCTTCGGTTTCGCCGATGGAAGCGTCGAGTTCAGCGCCCAGGAAGGCGACCCGTTCCTCAAGTTGTTCGGCGGTGTTGGTTCCCGCTCCGCCGTGCCGCAGCAGCCAGCCCGTCAGCTCGGCCAGGCCTTCTTTGCCGACGGGTTCGAGGTACTGTCCCACGCGGACATAAATGAGGATGTTCACGAGCGGCAACTGTTTATCCGGCACCACGTAGGCCACGGGGCCTGACTTGAGTTGCACACGAAAACTTTCCGGCGCGGGCGGCTCATACTTGAAGGGCGGAAACACTATTTTTTCCGGCCGGTCAGGAATCGCGTCCGCCGCACGGGTGATAGACAAGGAAACGAACCCGACCGCCGCCGCCATGCATATCGTTCGTAGAAATTTCATTGGGCCTCCTTGTCTTTAGCGGGGGTGGCCAAAGCTTTGCGCGTGAACGTGGCCACCGCGCGGTTTTCTTTGGTGAAATATTCATTGGCCACCCGGCGTACGTCCGCCGCCGTCACCGCCTGGATCTTCGGGCCAAAATTGTTGATTTCATGCCAGTCGCCATCACCATCGTTTACCAGCAGGTTCATCAGGATGGACATATTGGAATCGAGCCGGCGGTATTGGTCCGCGGCGAAATTATTTTTCACCTTCTGCAATTCCTCCGGCGGAACGTCCTCCGTTTTCAGTTTGTCAATCGCGTCATAGACACCCTGCTCCACTTCTCCCGGGGTGTGGCCGTCGCTCGCTTCACCGCCGGCATTGAAATCACCCGCCCATTTCAACGAATCCTGCCGGGCAAAAACATCGCTCGCCACTCCGCTGCCGAGCACAAGATTTTTGTAAAGCCTGCCGGTGCGCGTGGAAAGGATCTGCGAAAGGATCTCCAGCGCATACGAGTCCTTGTGACCGAACGGGACCGTATGCCAGTAGATATCCACCTGCGGGTTGGTGTCCGCCTCGCCGTTGAGCCGCTTTTCACCGGGCTGCTTCATCTCGAGCGTGTTGACATCGGGAACCGCATTGGTGCCGGGCGGAATGCGCCCGAAATATTTCTCCACCAGCGCCTCGGCCTGGTCCGGCACAAAATCACCGACCAAAACCACCGTCACATTTTGCGGTGCGTAGTAAGTGGCAAAAAACTGATCCGCCTGTTTTTTGGATATCGCCGGGATGTCCGACGGCCAGCCAAGGGTCGGCCAGCTATACGGCATGGATTCCCAGAACATGGCGTTGAAGGCTTCCTCCAAGAGGCCGGTGGGCGGCGAATCGGTGCGCATGCGGCGCTCCTCAAAGACCACGTCACGTTCGGAATAAAATTCGCGGCGCACGGAATGATACAGGCGCTCCGATTCCATCCAGCACCACAGTTCCAGCTTGTTTGCCGGCACCGAGCAAAAATAGACCGTCATGTCCGGCGACGTCCAGGCATTCATCCCCGTGGCGCCCGCCGAACGATAGATGCGGTCAAATTCGTTTTTGGCCAGGACCTTTCGCTCGTCATCGACGAGTTGCTGGAACTGTTTCTGCAATTCCTTGTAATGCGGCGTCCAGTTTTCCGGCTTGAGCAGGTCATCGATGTCCCCGTGGCGGAGCATCACGCGCATTTTGGCCTCCTCGGCCCGCATCTCATCCCGCACCTTTTCCTGCTCAGCGAGGATTTCCTGGTCTTTGGCATAATCCGTCGTACCGATGGTCGTGGTGCCCTTGAACATCATGTGCTCGAACAGGTGCGCAATGCCGGTGCTGCCGGGCTTCTCATTGGAGCTGCCCACATGCGCCACAAAACCACCAGCGACGGCTGGTTCATCATGACGTTCCACCAGCAACACGCGCATTCCGTTGGTGAGCGTTTTTTCAACGACCGGCACGTCCTGCGCGAGCAGAGACATAGCCGTCATGAACACGGGGAAGAAAACCCATTTGCGAAATATCATATGCATACGCTGATCCGTTTTGGTCAGACAAAGTTATGCCAAGCCCGTTCAACTACAATCAAAACCCGTTGCAAAAAATGTTGTGGTTTCCCCGGGAAAGGCTATTTTGGCGGAAAATATGAAGAAATCCTTTCAAACTGGAATATTTGCCATCGTAACGGCCCTCGCGCTGGTTGTGGGAAAGACCGCCCATGCGCAGATGCCCGGCATGGATGCTGCGATGATGAAATTGTTCGGCGACAATAAATCATTCACCACCGATGCCGATATGGCCATGAATGCCACCAACGGAACGCAATTGCTGGGCATGCCGATGAACATCTCGCAGTTGAATGGCCAGTCGCGCACCGAAGTGGATATGAGCCAGGCGAAGGGAGCCATGCTGCCGCCCGAAGCGATCCAGCAGATGAAGATGATGAATATGACCAAAATCATCAGCATCATCAAACCGGACACCAAAACGATGCTCATGATCTACCCCGGGATGACCGCCTACGTCGAAGCGCCCGTCCCCAAGGAACAGGCTGACGCGCTCGCCAAAGACCCGAATATCGTAAAAGCCAAGCTCGGGACTGAGACCTTGAATGGCCATCCGTGCGTGAAGTACAAAGTCATCGTCACTTCAACGACCGGGCAAAAATCGGAATTCACCTTGTGGGCGGCAACGGATCTGAATGAGTTCCCCGTGCGCCTGGAATCGACGGTTCCGCAAGGCAAAATCACCATTAACTACAAGAACACGAAACTGGAAAAACCCGATGCGAAGACTTTTGAAGCGCCTGCCGGTTATACCAAGTACGCCTCCCAGGAAGAATTCCAGGCTGCCATGATGCAGAAGATGATGGGCGGCGCCACTGCACCGAAGTGAGATATATTTCCCTTTCACATTGATTTGCGATGCGGCGGTTGCAAAACCGCCGCTTTGCTTTATCGTCCGTTAACAAGGGGACCCGAACACCATGCGTATCATCAATCTCAATCCCGACACCAATATTGGTGCCAGCGCGTGGTTTGTGGACATCGAAGGCCACCGCCTGCTGATGGATGCCGGCACGCATCCCAAATTGGAGGGCCGCTCCAGCCTGCCCCTCTATAGCGTGGTCGAAAACGAGGAGGTGGATGCCGTCGCCATTTCGCATTGCCATCACGACCACATCGGCTCGCTGCCGGTCGCGCTGCGCTATTTTCCCAAGGCGCATGTGCTGATGACCGAACTCAGTTATTTCATCATCGAACGCGTCCTGCACAATTCCGTCAACGTGATGACGCGCCAGCGTGAGGAATGCGGCATTCCGGAATACCCGCTTTACACGCATGACGAAGTGGACGACCTCGCACCGCTGTTCCAGGGTTTCAAATACAACCGGGAGATAGACTGGGCCGCCTATTCCAAAACGCGCGCAGGATTCCTGTCGCCCACGATCGAATTTTTCGATGCCGGCCACACGCTCGGTTCAGCCGGCATGCTTGTGCGCGGCAAAAAGGAAACCCTGTTTTACACCGGCGACGTTTGTTTCCACGACCAGACCATCCTGCGCGCGGCGCGTTTCGAAGGTGTGAAGGCGGATGTGCTCATCATGGAAACCACGCGGGGCAATCGCGCGGTGGCGCCGGGCTTTACCCGCGAGTCAGAGATCGAGCGGTTGACGGTAGCCATCCAAAAAACGCTGGAACGGCATGGCTCGGTGCTGATCCCGTCCTTTGCGCTGGGTCGCACGCAGGAAATTCTCGCCATGCTGGCGCTCCTGATGGGACAGGGAAAAATCCGCAAGCAACCGGTCTATATCGGCGGGCTGGGCCGTGTGTTCACAGAGATCTACGACCTGCAATCCACCCGCACGCATCGCCAGTTACCCACCCTGCAGCTCAACGAAGCGCTGAATCTCATCGTGCTGGATGCCAAGAAAGCCGATGCGATGAAGCTCACGGGTGGGCGTATCTTTGTTTTGACCGCCGGCATGATGAGTGAACATACGGCGGCGCACGACCTTGCCCTGCGGATGTTGCCGGATGAACGCAACGCCATCATGTTTGTGGGCTATGCCGATCCTGATACGCCCGGAGGCCGGCTCAAAGCCGCCAAGCCCGGCGAAACATTTTTGATGAGCGCTGATGCGGGAGAGGTCACACGGAATTGTGACGTGCATGATTTTGACCTGACCGCCCACGCCAACCGCGAAAATCTTTTTGATTTTATCGCGCAGGTCGAACCCCGGGTCATCCTGTTGGGCCACGGCGATGATGATTCGCGGCAATGGTTTGAGGGAAAAATCCGCGAGAAATATCCCAAGATAAAGATCATCCAACCGCAACCGGGCAAAGCGGTGGAGGTTTAATTCGGCGGTGTCCCGATTTGCCTTCTTGATCAGTCCCGCTCACGCGGGAGAAACCCCTCACCCGCCTCGCTGTCGCTCCGCACCCTCTCCCATTTTATGGGCGAGGGCATAGCGGCAAATCAGCAGACGGCTTAAAACTCGTTCAGCGGCAATTCGTTCTCCTCATCGGCGGGTACCCCGGTCGGCGCGGGTTCCATGCCCGCTTCGCGGACCTGTACGATGGCCGGACGCAGCATCTGTCCTTGATAGGTGTAACCGACCCCGAGCGTGTCCGTGATGACGGCACCGGCGGCCGGCACTTTGGCATCAACCGTTTGATGACGCAGCGGATCGAAGATTTCATCCGGCGCAGCCAGGTACGGCATCAGGCCAATCCGGCGGGCGGCATCGCGACAGGCATTGACGAATTGGGAGACCTGCTCGGCCAGTTTGGGATTTCCCGAACGCATCGCGGAGGCATGCAACGAAAAGATATTATCAAAAACGCGCACGATAACCTGCAATGACTCGCCTTCCACGCGGCGCAACTTCTCTGTTTCCAGCCGGAGGGTAGCTTTCTCGGTGTCGTTGGCCCTGGTCATGAACTCGGTAAATTCCTTCGCCTCGACCGCCATGCGATCGGCGATCTGTTTGGCAGCGACGTTCGTTTTTTCCGCGCTATCGTTCACGGTCTGCCATTGGGCGGTCGCGTCGGCGATGCGTTTGGCCACGATCTCGATATTCTCGACCTGCGCCACCACTGATGTGAGCGCTTCGGTTTCCGCCAGCTTTGTAGCGGCCCGATAATCCAGGACGAACGGCCAGGCGCCAAAAGCGGCACCCACCATCACACAGGCTGCTGCAGCAATCATCTGTTCCGTGTTCAATGGTCCGGTAGCCTGGCAAAAGATGAAAACGGCCAAGGCCAGCAATACCGCATCGGCCACGAAGAACGGCCATTTGCTGATTTTTGGAACGGACAATTCACGCATCCCATAAGATTAATTGAAACGGCACGCATAATTCAAGCAGATGCGCGGATTGGTGCTTTCCTAATTTGCCTTCCTAGTCAGTCCGGCTTGCGCCGGAGATAACCCTTTGGCTTCCCAAGCCCCACCAGTTAGGTGCCCACGAAAGCTGTTCGCTTCGCGAACTGTGGTCCCGCGGCTGCGCCGCACCCTCTCCCGCAAGCGGAGAGAGGGCATAGCGGCAAATTAGCACTCGCACGCGGAGTTACCGTTGAATATTGGGCGGAGCGCGATTACTTTGGTTCGTCATGCTTGCAGACCGTCAATACATGCGCGAACCGTCGTACCGGCCACAGTTGTCGCTCACGGTGATCCTGCTCATCATCAACGTGGTGGTCTTCATCGTCGAATGTGCCGCCTACGGCGTGGCGCCGGGGATGGGTTTGGTCCCCAAATTTCACGATCCGGACTGGTTCGCGCTCAGCCTTTACGGTTTAAAGCATGGTTATGTCTGGCAGTTGATTACGTTCCAGTTCATGCACGCCGGCTTGCTTCACCTGGCGTTGAATGGCTGGGCCTTGTTCGTGTTCGGGAGGGTGATGGAGGATACACTCGGCAAAGCCCGCTTTTTGACGCTGTATCTCGCCTGCGGAATTTTTGGCGGGCTATTGCAGGAATTCGCTGCCCTGATCTTTACAAATTACTTTAGCGTCTTTGGCGTGCCCGTCGTGGGCGCTTCGGCAGGCATCCTGGGGATTGTGGCTGCGTTTGCGATGCTGTACCCAGAACAAGAATTACGCGTGTTCCTTTTCTTCGTCATTCCCATAAAGCTGCGCGCGAAGCATTTGCTCTTCATCAGCCTGGGATTAGCTGCACTGGGAATCTCCTTACCCAACACCATTTTCGGCGGACCCGTCGCGCATGCGGCACACATGGGTGGCATCCTGATGGGCCTGTTTTTCATCCAATACCTGATGCATTGGAATCTCAGTTGGCCGTGGAAACGCCGCGGACCCCGCCGGTCAGCGCGGGACTTGGTCAATGTTCCTGCCACGAAGCATTCGTTGTGGAAACGCAATGAACCGGCGCCGTATGAATCCTCCACCACGGAATTCATGAGTCGTGAGGTGGACCCCATCCTCGACAAGATTTCCGCCCATGGCATCCAGAGCCTCACTGCGGAGGAACGCAAGATCCTCGAAGCCGCGCGGAACAAGGTGGGAAAGCGTTGATTTGGGGCGGTTGCCTATGGCTGCCGCCCGGTTATTTTCCAATCCCTGACCCGTTGACCGGCATACAGTTCCATGCAATTTTCTTTTTAGTTCGAGTTTTGGACAGGAGACGGCCGCAAAGTGAGGTGTCTGACCCGATTCACGCGATCGGCAATGGGGTGAATACCCCATCTCCGGCCGGTGACTTATTGTCTAAACTGAACGAGTGAAAATGAAAAAAGAACTTTTGAAACAGCCCGAGAAGAAACACCGCACTGCGGAAGCGGCGTTGAAGATCTCGGAGATGCGCTATCGCCGGCTGTTTGAGACGGCGCAGGACGGAATCCTCATCCTCAATGCGGAGAGCGGGAAGATCGATGATGTGAACCCGTTCCTCACCAAGATGCTGGGCTATTCACGGGAGCAGATGCTGGGTCATAAACTGTGGGACATCGTGCCTTTCAAAGACGTGGAAAAGACGAAGGCTGATTTCAGGGACCTGCAAAGCGAATCCTATATCCGCTATGAGGACGTACCGTTGGAAACCAAAGACGGCCGGCCCATCAACGTGGAATTTGTCAGTAACGTCTATCACGTCAACGGCGACAAGGTCATCCAATGTAATATCCGTGACATCACCATACGCCGCCAGACCGAGGTAAGGCTCAAGGAATATAACCGTAAATTTCAGACGCTTTCCCGCCGCCTGGTGGAGGCGCAGGAGTCCGAACGCCGGAGCATCGCCCGCGAACTTCATGACGAGATCGGCCAGGCCCTCGTCCTGATGCAGTTCAACCTGCAGGCCATGTTGCAGATGCCCGGCACGGTGAAGCTTAAGCCGCGCCTGGACCAAACCCTCGCCGTCATCGACCGGTTGATGGAGCAGGTGCAGGATATCTCGCTGAATTTGCGCCCATCCATCCTCGACGATCTTGGCCTGGAGCCGGCGTTGCATTGGTACACGCAGCGGCAGGCAGCTCTCCTCGGGTTGAAGATCACGTTCCAGGTAGATCCGCTGGAACATCGTTTGGATGCGGTGATCGAGACCGAGTGTTTTCGTATCGCGCAGGAGGCTTTGACGAATGTCGTACGCCATGCAAAAGCCGGGGCCGTGACCGTTGAGTTGCACATCCGGGAGGGGAAGCTTCATCTGCGCGTGCGCGATGATGGGATCGGATTTAATGTCGCCCCCGCTCACGAAAAAGCCCTGCATGGGGCCAGCCTGGGCCTGTTGAGTATGGAAGAACGAGCGGTACTGGCGGGCGGCATGCTGGAGTTCAAATCCAAACCGGGAAAAGGAACTGAAGTCCACGCCTGGTTCCCCTTGAAATGGCAGACGCAGGCGCTTAGGTCCAAAGCGGCATGAACCGACCCATCAAGCCCATTCGCGTGATATTGGCCGATGACCACACGCTCGTGCGCGCCGGCATCCGCGCGTTACTGGAAAAAATTCCCGGCGTGGAAGTCGTGGGCGAAGCCGATGATGGCCGCGAAGTAATGACGCTGGTCAAGCTGCACCACCCGGATCTGGTTTTGATGGATATCAGCATGCCCCGGCTGAACGGCCTGGAAGCGTCCGCCCGTATCGCCAAGGAATTTCCCGCCGTGCGGGTCATCATCCTCTCCATGCATAGCAACGAGGAATATTATTGGCGCGCCCTGCAGGCGGGCGCCGCCGGCTACCTGCTCAAAAAAGCGGCCACGGCTGAACTGGAAGCCGCTTTGCACCGGGTGGTCCAGGGGGAAATCTTTCTAAGCCGGGAGATTTCCGCGCGGCTGCTCAAAAAAATGCCCGTGAATGGCATCGCCGGACGGAAAAGTCCGTTGGAAAAATTGACCGACCGCCAGCGTGAAGTGCTCCAGTTGATCGCGGAAGGCCAGAACACCAAAAGCATCGCCGAACTGCTGAAGGTCAGCCCCAAGACGGTCGAATATCACCGCATGAAGTTGATGACTGGATTGAACATGTATGACATTCCGGGTCTGGTGCGTTTCGCGCTGCGGAGCGGACTGGTTTCACACGAAGGCTGACCCGCTGCCTTCATCTCAACTGTACCAGCCGGTAAAAGCGTGCGGTCGGCAGGCCGCCGGTCTGTGTGCCGTCGTCAGTGAAGGAAAAATTACCGTTGGCCGAAGTGATAATGTTGGGCAACGTCGTCCAGGTGGTCGTCGGAACCGTGGGCGCCCATTGCACCTGGAATTGCGAGCCGGTGGCCGCGCTCCACTGGAACGACATGCCGTTGCCGGTGCGGGTGAAACTGCCGATCGTCGGGCGTGTTATCGTCGTCACGGGCGCGATCGTGCCATAGGATTTGATGACGACTTCGTCCACCCAGCCATCGAAATTCCCGATCTCCAACGCCACGCTGCCCGTGCCGGACCAATTGGCGAGGTCGGAGCTGGGCACGTTGGTGGTCACGACGCCATTTACGCTGACGGAGTAATTGGTGGCCGTCAGGGTGAGGCGCAGATGTTGCCATTGACCGTATTGGAAATTGTTGGTGATGGACGCAGCGTTGGCGATGATGTTCGCGCCGCCCACGACATAGGGAGTGGTGGCCCACATGTTCTGGATGGAGGACAATTGAGAATTCCAGGAACGGGTCAGCGCCATGAGGTTCGCGTTGCCGCGCCCGTAGGCGGTGAGATTGTTGATATACAACATCGCTTCCACGGAGATGGCGGTGGTGTGACCCGCGAGGAACACGTTGGTATTGGGGAGCGTCAGATAAACCTTGTCGCCCAGGTCGGTGACGCGCACGCAAGCACCGTTGGGACGATTGCTCCACGTGAATGAGTTGGTGTCAAAAGAGGCGTAGCCCATAAGGCTTACGGCCGACAGATGGCCCATGGCATCGGCCTTGGTCAGGTCGAGGTTGTACCACGCGAGGACGTTGGTATCAGAGGCGAGCGGGGTGGACTGGTAATTCTCGATAACATTGGTCACGACCTGGGCGGCGAAGAAATTGGTGAGGGCAAAAACGCGGCGGCCATCGGGCAGTTGCGCTTCCATCTCCAGCCATTGCACGCCGGCGCATTTGGGCGTGAAGGTGAAAGTGGAACCGATGGACGGCTGCTGGCTGCGGGCTTCCCAGACGATGCGCGCCTTGCTGAGGTCAAGGCCGGGGATGATGGGATAAACAGTGATTGGCTGGCCGATGGGAGTGGCTTGCGCAGGAATGGCACCCACCGTACCCACTTGCGCCCGCCAGGTCTGGGTCTTGACCGAACTGGAGGCCATCAACATCGCCGCCGCTGCGAGCGATTTGGCCTGTTGATAGGTGGAAAATTCCGTCGTGGTGTTGAAAGTATCACTCCAGCGATCGTAATAGGGATAGGGGCCGCTGCTTGAGTTGTCTGACGGAAACGTCGCGGCGTTCAGCTCGCTGCCATAATTCTGCAGCCAGTCAAAGTTCGCCTGGATGTTGCCCAGCGGGATGCCGGAGGGCGGCAGGGTGCGATAATCATTCTGCGCGTATTGATCCACGATCTCGCGCTGACGTTTCCAGCCCAGACCAGTGACGAACGACTGGTTCAACGGGTTACAGCCCAGCTCGTAGTTGTAATTTTTAAGGATGACATCCAGATAGTCCGGCTTGGGTTCCAGTTGATACGCGGTTGCCAGGTCAAAGGTCTGTTCACCGGAGAAATACCAACCTGCATTACGCGGACCTTTATTTTGATCTGAGAAGCTCGAACCGTAGGCCATCCTGGCGGAATAATTCATCGCGTTGGTAGCGGCGAAACGGACTTCGCCTTCACAAGCGGCCAGATAAGCGGCGTTCAGTTTGTTGGTTGCTAGCCGGCCGGTACGGGCGGCAAAAGCGTAATCGCGGAAGGCGCAGCCGTAACCGCCATACATGCTCCACCAGCTCCATTGCCGGTAATTGGCATTGTTGGGATTGGGCGTGTTGGCGCGGAGATCGTTATCGTAGACCGGGTCCCCTGTGGCGGCATAGAGCGCAGCAGCGGCCCAGGCGACTTCATCAGCATCGCCGAAGGTATCACCGTAGAAAGTAACTTTTTGATAGGCACCTGTGCGTCCGTATTTGGCGAAAGCATTGGTAAGGAACTGCCAGCCCAGGATGGCCTTTTGGAGATAAATGGCGGCTGTCTGTGGATAGGCGGCTTTGAACGTGGGCGACGAAGCCATTTCCGCCAAAGCGGCTACCGACGACGCAGTCGCCGAAGTGCTCTTCGGGAAAACCACCTGTGCGTCACCGTGGTCAGGTAATACATTTAATTCATACGGCCGGTTAATGGGATAAACGAGGAAATAGAATCCGCCATCGGCATCCTGCATCTTGGCTAAAAAGTCAGACTCCCATTTGGCTTCCTGCATCACGTCGCTAATACCGTCGCCGCTCTCGGGGATGCCGAGGTTATCGAGGTCTTTGACCCCGGGCATCGCGTCCACGGTAAAAATGAGAAAATGGATGAGCAGGGTCACATCGATGGTGTACTTGCTGTAATCGCCGGCATCGAAATGGCCACCACTGACGTCCACCATACCCTGATTGACGAACGGAAAGTGACTGGCTGCAATGTTGGTCATCTGGCCGCCGGAGGTCTGACTCAAGGTATAGTTAACGAAAGCGTTGGTGACCGGGATCTGCGCTGGAGCGATATGGTCGGGGTCATGGGTAAAGCGGGTGAAGGGGAACACGTTGTTGGTGCCGGAACGTTGATGATACATGCCCAACTCGTAAGTGCGAGCGATGGTGGCGGCGACACCATCATCGATCAAAAACGGGAACGAAGCGCCCAATCCGGGAATAACCAGCTTGTATTCGCCCGGAGTCTGGAAAGCACTGAAGTCCGCTTCCAACACTTTTTGATAAGGTGTCGGCGTGTAAGTGTAACCGACATCAGGACGAAGCGTGAGATTTCCCGAGAACACTGTTGCGCCGGAGGTGGCATCCACGATCGAGAACCCGCCGGAGGCGGCGATGGGCATTTCGCCGAGGCTGCCGAGGTAATAACCGATCATGGCCTTCTTGGGCAGGGTGGGCATGTAACCGACCTGGTTCACGTGGATGGCCGGGCTGTAGCGCAACGGGTCGGCAGTAGCGGTGAAAACGTTGGTGGTCCACAAGGTGGCATCGGGATTTTGCACGGATACACTCGCACCAGTCGCAATGGCAGAGGAGAGTTGCAGATAGAGAGAACTGCTGACGCGCAGGTCGCGGGTGTTCAACGGGGCATAAAGCGCGCGGCGCTTAAAGCCAACACCCGAGACGCTGATAGGCTGGCCATCGGCCGTGACAGCGAACTGGATCGGGAGCGGGGCAAGCAATATTCCACTGATATTGATGAAATTCCATTGGGAAAGCGGGGCCGGATCAGGCTGTTTTACTTGAACTAACGTTAGTTCCAGAAGGGTAGGCGACAGAATGCGTAATTGAGTGGTGCCATCGGTGGGCATGGCGAGGAAATTTTCAGGCGAAGTGACCGCCCCGAGTGCCAGTGTGCTTCCGAACGCCAAAATCACGAGCCGGCCCGCAAGTTTTTTGCATAGGATTGCGGCGGTTCTGCTCCCCAAACGAGGATTGGCTGGCACAATAGGGCATGTGCCCGAGGTTGATCGCAACGGGTGCATAACCATTCATCGGTCTGGTCAGGCCTTGTCGCGACTAGAGTGTTCCTTGGCCCTCCTAGGAGAATCCTAGGGAATAATTTTGAATACTTAACGCTCTCTTAATGAAGGACCGGATTCTGTCCGAATGGAAAAAGAAAGCATCGAGAAATTAAACCCTTCTGCCATTTCCAGTGGCTTTCCCAGCCCGCCAAACGATAAAACTCTGCGCAATAAAACATTTGCCGCCCTCGTCGGGCATCGCTACAACTCTCGCGATGATTACGCGTTATTCCCGGCCGGAAATGCGGGCGATTTGGACGGATGAAAACAAACTCCGCATCTGGCTGCAGATCGAACTCCTCGCGAGCGAAGCGCTCGTGAAGGAAGGGATCGTGCCCGCCAAAGATTTCGCGAAGATCAAACGCGGCTGCGATGGCTGGTTCGCCGACCTGCCCGGCCTCGTTGCGCGCCAGCGTGAACTGGAAAAAACCCTGAACCACGACGTCATCGGGTTCACCACGGCCGTCGCCGAAAAGATCAATGACGACGCCAGTCGGTGGTTCCATTTCGGGCTCACCAGCAGCGACGTGGGCGATACCTGTTACGGTGTGCAGATGGTGCAATCGGCGGACATTCTCATCGCCGACGTGAAGGCCGCGCGGACGGCCATCGCCAAACGCGCGAAGGAACACAAGTTTACGCCCTGCATCGGGCGCAGCCACGGCATCCATGCCGAACCCACCACGTTCGGCCTCAAGCTCGCGCTGATGCATGATGAATTTGGCCGCGCCCTGGAACGGCTGGAACGCATCCGCAAAGTGGTCGGTGTGGGAAAAGTTTCCGGGGCGGTGGGCACGAGCGCGCATCTCTCGCCGCGCGTCGAGGCGTACGTGTGCAAAAAGCTTGGCCTGCGTCCCGCGCCCATCGCCACGCAGGTGGTGCAGCGCGATATCCATGCGGATTTTCAGACGACCATGGCGCTCATCGGCGCAAGCATCGAGCGCTGGGCGGTGGAGTTTCGCCATCTGCAACGCACGGAAGTGCTGGAAGCCGAGGAACCGTTCACCAAGGGCCAGAAAGGTTCCAGCGCCATGCCACATAAGCGCAATCCCATCACGTGGGAACGCCTCACCGGCCTCGCGCGTGTGTTGCGCGGGAACGCTGTCGCTGCGCTGGAAAACGTGGCCCTGTGGCACGAGCGCGATATCTCGCACTCATCGGTAGAGCGCATCATATTCCCGGATTCCTGCACGTTGCTGGATTACATGTTCGGCCTGCTCACTCGGCTGATGGATGGCATGAACGTTTATCCCGAGAACATGAAGCGCAATCTCGGCCTCTCGCTGGGCATGTGGAATTCGCAGACGGTGCTGCTTGCGCTTATCCGCAAAGGCCTCACGCGCGAAGCCGCCTACAAACTGGTGCAGGACGCCGCGATGAAGACGTGGGATGTCAAACATGACGGGCGCGACGATGCGGATTTTCTCATGGTGCTCAAGACCGACCCGAATGTTTCCAAGCATTTCAAGCCCGGTGAGCTGGAAAAACTGTGCTCGCTCGATTTCCATTTCAAGGAAGTGAATAGCCGGTTCAAAAAATTAGGACTTTAACCACGGATGGACACGAATAAACACGGATGGGGAATTTTAACAGGAGAGAACGGAGAGGGGTAACCACGGAACACTCGGAACTGCACGAAAGAGGATTTTGAACAGAAGGAAACGAAGGGCGCGAAGGAAGCAAAGATATAACAGGCACTCCGATTGTCAGATCTAACCCCTTTTCTTTTCGACCTCCTTTTTAGTTGAACTCGTATTTTTTACCTTCAAGTTCGACAAATGTTTTAACTCCACCTCTGATTAATTCCCAACCCAAATTAAAAGGCCGTGATACCCCCTCGGGCGAGAAAGCGATTATTACCTCAATGCCCTCGTAGAAACATAACAGCGTAGGCGCTACGCGCCAACGCTGGGCTGAATGATTTAATCCCTTTGGGATGTCGGAATGCGAATCAGAGCCTCCTCACGTCGGCTCCTACAAGATAAGTTTTTGTAGCACGTTTTTAGGTTTTGGAGGTTTTTTTGGCTTTTTTCCGTTTCTTTGTGACTGTGCGGCAGTGATTTAGGTGGATTTCAATGGCGGGTAAAAAAAGTGACCGACTTCGCGACGGTCGCGATTACAGGGTGGGAAAGGGGTGGTAAAATGCCGATTGCCGATTGCCGATTGGCGATTGGAAATCAGCGCCGACTGACGTCGGCGACTACGAAAACAGTAAAGGGCCAGGGCTCGACGGAGTCTCGCCCCACTCCCGACAGGTCGGGATTTCGTCCCGCATTTGCGGGACTCAACATAAAATAAAACCACAAAAAATATGAACAGAAGAAGTAAAATCGCGCATTTGGACAAAAATATCCGTGATGACCTCAACCAAAAACTCGAAGAGGGCGAGCCGGGCAATCAAATCGTTGATTGGCTGAACAGCCAGGAA
>Ga0265324_10001245_pt1 | contig 15052 bp, 10 predicted proteins | sample 41419metaG_FD_198634 | JGI IMG/M metagenome (GOLD analysis project Ga0265324, IMG submission 198634) | Rhizosphere microbial communities from Carex aquatilis grown in University of Washington, Seatle, WA, United States - 4-14-19 metaG | ecosystem: Host-associated > Plants > Roots > Rhizosphere...
CCTGCGACAGCACTTCCACCGGCTGGGCATAGTGGTTTCGCATCATGAACAGGGCGATGATCGCTACGATCAACCCCGTCCATGCCAACAGCGTTGCCGGCATGATCTTGTTAAACCCGCCATTATTCCCTGGGCCATTACCTGACCCGCTACCAGACGGTTTTTTCTGGCCATTGTCGGCCTTTTTAGAATTGGATTCGTCGTCAAACATCTTGTTATTGAAAGCCAGTCTAACACACCCCCACCCCGTTCGCAACGCGCGACTTCACACTCCCCCCGTCTCGCGAGCTGACCAAAACCGGGCCATTCAGTCGGACGGACGCGAAAAACGCCCTCCCGGCGACGTCTTTTCTCCCGCCCGCCTCCGGCCATTCAGAGCCGCCAGAAATCCCGCTGCCTTGGCCAGGGTTTCCTCATATTCCGCTTCCGGTTGGGAATCCGCCACAATCCCCGCGCCCACACTGAAATGCGCCAAGCCATCCCGGCAAATCGCCGTGCGAATGGCAATATTTACCTGGCTCTCCCGGTTGAAACCCAGATAACCAATCGAACCGCAATACGGCCCCCGGGTCACCGGTTCCAATTCATCAATAATCTCCATGGCCCGAAATTTCGGAGCGCCGGTGATGCTCCCGCCGGGGAAACACGAGGCAAATGCGGCAAAATGAGTCACCTCCGGCCGCAACCGCCCCTCCACCGTCGAGACCAGATGTTGCACCTGGGCAAACTTCTCCAACCGCGCCAAGTCCGGGGTCAGCACGGAACCATATTCACACACCCGCCCCAAATCATTGCGCAACAGATCCGTGATCATCACCAATTCCGCCCGTTCCTTGGCGCTCGTTTGCAATTCCCAAGCCAGTTGCGAATCCCGCGCCAAATCCGCATCCCGGGGCCGCGTTCCCTTGATGGGCCGCGTCACAATGTGCGAACCGCTCAGCCGCAAAAACTGTTCGGGCGAGGACGATGCCATTTGAAACTCGCCGCAATCCAGATAGGCCGCAAACGGTGCCGGGGAAACGCTCGCCAACTTTTGGAATAGTTCCCAACCCGACATCGCGACCGGCACAGACAGCCGTTGGGAGAGGTTCACCTGATATATATCGCCGCTACGAATATACCGCTGGGCTTGCTCCACCGCCGCCACAAATTGTTCGCGTGAGAGATTGGCTTGCAGCGGGCCGGTCACCGCATCCAACCCCAACGCGATGCTTCCCGCCACCTTGGGCAGCGGACCACTCAGGCGTTCCTGCCAAAATGCCAGACCCGCTTCCGCCCGGGTTTCGCTGCGCGAACCATCCGCGCCCATGCCGGTGGCAATCAGGCTGACCCGGCCCAATTGATGATCGAAAACCACCAGACTGTCATAGAATCCCACCTGGCAATCCGGCAACTCCAAATCATCCACCGCCCGCCGGGGCAGTTTCGGTTCCGTAAAATTCTTCAGGTCATAGCCCCAGTAGCCAAACGCCCCGCCCAAGGGAAACGGCAAATCCACTTCATCCAGCATTTCGCAGCGCGACATCAGCGCATCCAGCAAATGCCAGGGATTGCCAAATTGTATCCGCCGTGCCGCCGGCATGACCGGCGACCAACTCTCACAGCGCGAGCCCTGCGAGCGGAAGATCAGGAAGGGATTGGCCGCCACCAGCGAATAGCGGGCGGACGGCAAATCAAACTGCGCCGTGCGCAACAACACCACGCCCGGTTCGCCGCGCAGGGTTTCCACCAGCGATTCCGGCGTGTGCACCGTGGCCACTTCCTGGATCAGCGGGCGCATCAGGCAAAGGCCTTGGACATTTCCCCCGTGGCGCCCAGTCGACGTTGATACTCCTGAATAACCGCCACCACTTCTTCCGGATCATCCGTCACCGTCAGCAAATCCAGATCGTCGGGCGAAATGAATTTGTGCTCGTGCTCCAATTGCTTCTTCATCCAGCGGCGCAAACCTTCCCAGTAATCCTTGCCAAATAAAATCAGCGGGAATTGCGGAATACGACCGGTCTGGACTAACGTCAGCACCTCAAACAATTCATCCAGCGTCCCGAAGCCGCCCGGCATGTACACAAAACCGAGGCTGTACTTCACAAAACAAACTTTGCGCGCAAAGAAATAATGGAAATTCACCGGCACATTCGCGTACTTGTTGCCGTGTTGTTCGTGGGGCAACTCGATGTTAAGTCCCACAGATTTTCCACCCGCCTGCGCCGCGCCGCGATTGGCCGCCTCCATGATACCCGGTCCACCGCCCGTGACGACTGCGAGTCCGTGCTTCGCCAGTCCCTTGGCGATGGCCTGCGCCGCCTGATAGTATTCGTCATTCGGCTTGGTGCGAGCGGACCCGAAGATCGTTACCGCCGGTCCGACCTGGGACATCGTCTGAAACGAATCCACAAACTCGGACATGATACGAAAAATCCGCCAGGGATCTTCCCGGATGAAAGTGGTGCCGTCGCTCATGCCCTCACAGTAGTCCGGTCCCCGGCCGGAAACAAGCGGGATACGGCGGGTTACTAGAACAAAGCTCAACCCTCAAGTTACAGGGGGTTTATGCTGGCATAAATTTGCTTCCCCAACTCCCAGCTGCCAGCTCCCCATCCCAACTCCCACAACATAGCCAGATTTGGCTATTCATTTATCGACAGCCCCCGATTATGCTGTGCCGAACTTGATGAACATGAGCCGTTATTTTCTCCTAGGGTTGTGCGTGCTGATCGGATTTTTGGGGCGACCCGTGCGGGCTGTCGAAGTTATTTCCCTGGCGGACCGCTGGCGGCTGGCGCTGGATCGTCAGGATCTCGGACTGAAAGAACATTGGCACGCACAAGCGATCCCGGGCAACGACGCCATCGCCCTCCCCGGCATTCTGGAAGCCCAAGGCTTCGGCGAACCCATCAGCCCCAAGACGCCGTGGGTGCTGTCCTTGTACGATCATTTTTGGTACCTGCGCGCGGACTATGCGGCCTTCACCAATGCGGGACAAACCAAGGTCGCGTTTCTTTGCCAACCGCCGCGTCATTTTCTGGGAGCCGCTTGGTATCAACGCACGCTGGAAATTCCCGCCGTTTGGCAACACCGCCGCGTCACGCTCATCTTGGAACGTCCGCATTGGAAAACCACCGTGTGGCTCGACGACCAGGAAATCGGCTCCGACCTCAGCCTGTGCACGCCGCACGAATATGACCTCGGCCTCGCCGCTCCCGGCAAACATCGCCTCACCATCCGCGTGGATAACCGGATGCAACTCGCGTATCGGCCCGATGCTCACAGCGTTTCTGACTCTCTCGACAACGCCTGGAACGGTCTCGCCGGTCGCCTCGAACTTCGCGCCACCAGCCCTGTGTGGCTCGACGACGTGCAGGCCTACCCCGACATCACCAACAAAACCGTGCGCCTGACCGTTCACATTGGCAACCTCACCGGCCAACCCGGCAGCGGCCAACTGGCCGTGCTCAACGGCGATTGGAAGGGATCGCAAAACAACTTAGCACAAATACCGCACGTCCCCGTCACGTGGCAAACCAACGGCGGCACCGGCGAAATCACGTTCCAACTCCCCGCGAACACACCGCTGTGGGATGAATTTTATCCCAACCTGGAAAAACTCACCGTCGTCCTGCTGGGCAATCAAGGCACCGCTCCGGCTCCCATCGGCTACGATCACCGCACGCTCACGATTGGTCTGCGCCATTTCGCCGCGAACGGCCAGGACTTTTCCCTCAATGGCAATCCAGTGTACCTGCGCGGCACCCACTTCGGCGGCGATTTTCCGCTCACCGGTTATCCGCCCACCGATGTGGCTTCGTGGAAAAAAATCTTCGCCACCTGTCAGGCGTGGGGCTTGAACCACATGCGCTTTCATTCGTGGTGCCCGCCGGAAGCGGCCTTCATTGCGGCGGATGAACTGGGCATGTATCTGCAAGTGGAATGTGGCATGTGGAATCAATTCACCCCGGGCGGTGACATGGAAAAAATGCTCTATCTGGAAACCGAGCGCATCGTGAAAGCCTACGGCAATCACCCGTCTTTTGTGCTCCTCTCCGCGAGTAACGAAGCCGGTGGCCGCTGGAAAAATTGCCTGCCGGAGTGGGTCAACGCCCAGCGCGCCAAAGACCCGCGCCGCCTGTACACGCCCAATACCGGATGGTCGCTGATCGACGAACCCGGCCCGGTGAATGGTGCGGATTATCTCGCCGTGGGCCGCATCGGTAATGCCCGCGTGCGCGGCGAACCCGGTTGGTTTGGGCGTGATTACGGCAACGCCGTCCGGGGAATCAACGTCCCAGTCGTCGCCCACGAACTCGGCCAGTGGTGCGCCTATCCCGATTTCAGCGTCATCCGCAAATTCACCGGTTTCATGCAGCCCGGTAACTACGAAATCTTCCGCGCCTCGGCTGAAGCGAATGGTCTGCTGGCTCGCAATGCCGATTACGCGTGGGCCTCGGGCCGCTTGCAATTGGCCTGCTACAAGGAAGAGATCGAAGCCAACCTGCGCTCGCCCGGCCTCGCGGGTTTTCAATTGCTCGACCTCCATGATTACACCGGCCAAGGCACCGCGCTCGTTGGTTTGCTGGATCCGTTCTGGGAAACCAAAGGCTACGCCACCACCCCGGAGTTCCGCCAATTCTGCGGCCCCGTCGTCCCACTCGCCCGGCTGACACAACGCACTTTTGTCACCACGGATACGTTCTCCGTGACCGCCGAAGCCGCGAACTTCGGCCCCAAGCCACTCGCGCTCGCAGATGCCAGTTGGCAAATTCTGGATGCCGCCGGTCACGCAGTCGCCCACGGGCAATTCGCGGTAAACGCCCTACCCCTCGGCAAAAACCTACCGCTCGGCACCATCACCACCGATCTCGCGCAGCTCCCCGCCCCGGCCAGCTACGTCCTCCGGATTGGTCTGCTCCGCGAGGGCACAACCGCGCCCTACTTCAACACGTGGCGGTTCTGGCTGTATCCCGCCGCAAATGCCAAACCCGCACCCGCCGATGTCCTCGTCACCAGTTCCTGGAGTGAAATGGAAAAGCACCTCGCCGCCGGGGGTAAAGTGCTCTTCACTCCGCGGCTGGCCGACCTCAGTTGGAACAGCCCGCCGCTCGCGCGTGTGCCGATTTTCTGGAACGCTCTCATGGGGCCCACCTGGGGCCGCATGCTCGGTCTCTGGTGCGACACCAATTCCCCCGCGCTCGCCAGTTTTCCCACGGAAACCGCTGGCGATTGGCAATGGTGCGAACTTGTGCGCAATACCCGCGCCATTAATCTCAATCAACTCCCGCGCACGCTATCGCCCATCGTCGCCGCCGTGGATGATTGGAACCGCAACGACCGCTTGGGCGTGCTTTTCGAGGCGCGCGTCGGCACCGGCAAACTGCTCGTCTGCACTATTGATCTGGATGCCCGGCCCGCCGCCCAGCAACTGCGCCGCTCGCTCTTGGATTACGCGGCGGGCAACCGGTTTAATCCTCCGATTCAACTCAATTTGAAGGAACTTGAAAGCTTCCACTTCGATAACCTCGTCATGCGCAAACTCGGTGCCACCGTTACTGCCGATGGCCGCCCAGCCCCGGAAATGGCCGATAGCGATCCGAACACCTTCTGGTGCAGCGCCGATGCGCGCGGCAAAGGCGCGCCGTATCCCCACGAAATCAAAGTCGCCTTTCCCCAGCCCGTACCTATGACCGGATTGTTACTCATGCCCCGGCAAAATCACCGCGAACATCAGGGGGATATCCGTACCTACACCGTGGACGGCAGCGATGACGGCACCAATTGGCAAACCCTGGCCAGCGGCGAACTCGCCTCCACCTTCGCTACCCAGACCATCGCCTTCGGCCAGACGGTCACCCCGCGTCAATTGCGCCTGACCGCTCATGCTGGCTTCGGCACCGACACCGCCGCCGCGCTCGCCGAACTCGCGGTGCTCTACACCGGCCCGGCCCTCCCGGAAAACACCAGTTCACAGGAATACAAACACGTCCGCACCGCCTCCACCGACATCGATGCCGGCGACGGTTCGAACCAGCCCAAGCCTGCGACTAAGAAACAGAAAAAGTAGCTGGGAGATAAGCGGTGGCAGATTGGGAGAAACAGGAACTCGCAGCCGGGACGGCTGCGCTACGTGGCGCATGCCTCCCGCCTGCGAGTTGCTATTTCCCCTTAACCAAATACGCGAAAAGTCAGTCACTTCACGACGCAACACTCCGCACTCCGTTCCCCCGGTGGTCATCCGCTAGGATATTTTGCTTTAATTACGGCGCGTTTGGCGGTTCAATTTGCGGCCATGTCGCACGAATATGTCCTTAAACCCTTCACAAACGGGTTTACTTTACTATGAACCCTAAAAATTCTGTTAAGTCAGAGGGGTAGACGATAAAATTACATTTATGAAGTTAAGCATACCAAATGCACTGAGGGTTATTTCGTGTCTTTGGGCATTAATGGGCTTGCTTAGTCTCGGATTGGCAGTTGCTGCCATACTTAAGAATCACTACAAAGACCCTCTTCCAATAATTGCCGGTGCAATTTACTTATTTTTTGCTTTGATCCTTTTCCTCATCTCCTTTAGCAAAATAGCCAATAAATCATCAATCGGGCGCAACCCATTTGTTACTAGCATCCTTTGTGTGGTTTTGGTGCTTATTGGTATTTGGACTCTTTTGGGATTACGCAATGTACTAGCTGCATTCTTCTGAATCCGCCTTCATAGATAAACCCATGCCAGTAGCCAAATAAACTTTACACAAGATTTATCCATGAGTGAGCAGGCAGAAAACCATATTTATAAGCTCAAACCCTTCACGTCGGAAATCCGACTGAATATCGACTACGCGCGCGAACTCAATGAGCAACAGCTCGCCGCCGTCACCTCGCCGCCCGGACCCGCGCTGATCATTGCTGGGGCTGGCTCTGGAAAAACCCGCACCCTCACCTACCGCGTGGCGTATCTGCTGGAACAAGGCATTCCGCCGGACCGCATACTGCTCCTGACTTTCACCAACAAAGCCGCCGCTGAAATGATGCGTCGCGTCGGCGATCTCCTCGGCCACGAACTCCGTGCGCTCTGGGGCGGCACGTTTCACAGCATCGGCGCGCGCATTTTGCGCCTGCACGCGGATACCCTCGGTTACCGCAAAGACTTCACCATCCTGGATCGCGATGACACCCGCGACCTCATCAAAGCCTGTCTCGCCGAGGCCAAGATCGACAAGAAAGACAAACACTTCCCTAAGCCGGATGTGTTAAACGAAATTTTCTCGCTCGCCGCCAATACCCAGCGCACCGCGCGGGAATTGGTCGAGGGCAAGTTCAGCCATTTTGCCCATTACGCCGACGAGATTGCCGATCAACACAAGCGTTACCTCGCCCGCAAACTTGCGTCCAACGCCATGGATTTTGACGATCTCCTCGCGCTCTGGCTCAAGCTGCTTCAGGAATATCCGCAGATTCGCGAACATTACCAGCGGCGCTTCCAATTCATCCTCGTCGATGAATATCAAGACACCAACCGCTTGCAGGGCGACCTTATCGATCTCCTCGCCGCGCGGCATCACAACGTCACCGTCGTGGGCGATGACGCCCAGAGCATCTACGCCTGGCGCGGTGCCAATTTCGCGAACATCCTGGATTTCCCCAAGCGGCATCCCGGCGCGAAGGTGTTCAAGATTGAGACCAACTACCGCAGCACGCCGGAAATTCTGAACGTGGCCAATGCCGCCATTGCCGCCAACACCAACCAGTTCGCCAAGGAACTCACACCCGCGCGCAAATCCGGCCTGAAACCCGCCCTCGTTGCCTGCATGGATGCAAATCAACAAGCCGCTTTCATCGCCCAGCGCGCCTTGGAATTGCGCGAGGAAGGCGTGAGCTTGAATGAGGTTGCCGTGCTCTATCGCTCGCATTTTCACGCGCTGGAATTGCAACTGGAACTCACCCGCCGCCAGATTCCTTTTTCCATCACCAGCGGCATCCGGTTCTTTGAACAAGCACACATCAAGGACGCCACCGCCTATCTGAAATTCGTGGTGAACCCCCGCGACGAAGTCTCCTTCAAGCGCCTCATTCAGCTGCTCCCGGGCATCGGTGAAAAAGGTGCGGAGAAACTCTTTCAAAGCCTCGTCGCCAAACTGCCCACCGGCGAAACCTTCCAACTCGCGCCCGTACTGCAAGCCTGCGCCGCCAGTGTCCCGAAAAAAGCTGCCGTGCCGTGGGCACAATTCGTCGCCACCGTGGCCCAATTGGAAGATGAAGAAATCCGCCGCAATGCCGCCAAGATGCTCCGCCTCGTCATGGATGCCGGGTACGATGATTACCTGAAGGAGACTTACGATAATTACGAACGTCGGCTGGATGAAATCCAGCAACTGGCCGAGTTCGCCCTGCAATTTGGGGCCGTGGAAGAATTCCTCACGCAACTTGCCCTGCTCACCAATGTCGAAGCTGAGGAAACCCCGGCCGACGATAACGAACGCATCCGCCTCTCCACCATTCATCAGGCCAAGGGTCTAGAGTTTGATGTCGTGTTCGTGATCATGCTCTGCGATGGACTGTTCCCCTCCGGACGCGCCACCGAGAGCCCGGATGGCGAGGAAGAGGAGCGCCGGTTGTTCTACGTGAGCGTCACGCGCGCGAAGAATGAATTATACTTGAGCTACCCCTTGATGCGCAGCGGCTTCGGCGGCGGCATGGACACCTACCAATCGCCCTCGCGTTTCTTAGCCGAAATCCCCGCCTCACTGCTCAACGAGTGGAAGCTGCGGTGAACAATTCTGTTAACTGCGAAATACGCGAAATACACGAACCAGTACCATTTTCCCTTTCGCGTATTGAGCGTATTTCGCGGTGACAATTCCCCGTCGGCTATTGCTCCTTTTTGGGGCCCGTCTGAGGGGCATTCGGCGGCGACGACTGCGGCTGCGTGGCCTGCCAAAAGTTGAAGAGCATACCAGCCCCTTTGAGCAGCGTTTGCAGCCACGACGGTTTCTCCGTGGCGGGTGCGGACTTCTTTCTCCGGCAAGCTGCCAGCCCGGCAACCAAGGTTGCCGTGGCGGACACCAGCGAGCGGATCGTGCCCACCTGACTGGCGAGGGATTGGACTTCAGCGGTCAGCGTCCGCCAATCCTGGGCCAACTGGGCGCGGTTGAGTTCGCTTTCGGCGATCAACAACTGCTTTTGTTGGGCGAGCGGTTTCATGACAGGATTTGCTCCAGGCAAGCGCGATCCTTCCGGATCTGATCAAGCGAGGCAGAAAAGGAGTGCCAATGGCGCAGCACCCCAGTGAGCCAATAGTAAAGTGCAGCTGCCGCGACCACATACAGACCGGTCAAGGTCAGCAGCACGATCACTGGCGACCACGCCCACAGCGCGATGACCAACGCGGCGGTCAACGCCAAGCAGGCGAGCAGACCGCACGCCACCGCCCCCAGAGCCAGCAGGAACACGCGCAACAAACGCTCCCGCTCCTCCTGAATTTCCACGGCGAACAATTCGAGCCGGTTATCCCCGACCGTCAACAGCCGCCGCGCAAACGTCTTCGAAGTGGTGGCTAGTTGCCCCACGCTGGCATTGGAGGTTTCCATGACAGCATCAATCCCGGTGGCAGTGACACCGGCGGGAGACCAAATACCCGATGAGCGCACCCACCCCGACCCCGATGGCGATGGCTTGATAAGGATGTGCATGCACCGCTTCGTCGGTTGCTTTCGCTCCGGCGACTGCCTTGTCACGAACACGTTCTCCGATTTGCTTGGCACTTTCGAGCGCCGCGGCCAGCCGTTTGCGGGCTTCCCCGACCTTTTCTCCAGCCACATCGGCGGTGGCGGCCAGCAACGCGTGCGCGTCTTGGGCCAATTGTCCGACGTCATTGCAGACTGCTTGAGTTTGTGGATTCATAATATTTTATTACCGGTTTCCGGTGGATTGTGGGAACGATCCTTTTTCATCGCTGAAACAGCTTTCAAGGTGCCTTTTGATAAAGAATACATTCCCGTCACCGCACCAGCATGCCCCCGAAGCGTTCCCCCTGCCATGGGGTATTCACCCCATCCCCCCCATGAGTAGAAACCAGGCTGAATCCAATTTACCAACCGCGAGATCGTTAGTTGCTCGCTTCAAACCATATATTCAAGGCCCCTCAGTGGCCCGGTAATAAAGAGCAGGTTGATTGGTGGCATTTGAGTCAATGAAATCAAACGAGCCGACCACCGGTGAATTGGTAAAAACCGGCACCCAGTCGAGCAGATTCGTTGAGGCATAAACCACCAGCGGACCTTGTCCAGCCAGACCCGTCAGGCGCAAGTTAAAGCCATTGGTGGTCATTTGCGTAAAAGCATTGGTGGAACTGAACGCCAGCGGCCACCGCGTCATGTTCAACGTAGTAGCCGGACTGGTGACCACGCCCAAAGCATTGGAAATGATGCACTGATAACTGCCCGCGCTGGTGATTGGAATGTTGGTCAACGTTAGTGCGGCATTAGTCTCACCGAGGAGGTTCGTGCCATTCAACTGCCACTGATAATAAATGGGCCCATTGCCGGAAACGAAGACGCGGGTGGAAACATTATCGCCGGGATGCGCGGCTGGCAAGGAGTTGGGCGGCCAATATAAATCGGGCGAACCGTCGCCCAACAGGACAAGGTTGTGTTGACCATAGGTCGAAATGGCGATGGCATTGGAAACACCGGTAACATTGTAAGCCGTAACACTTCCGTCGGACCGCAGCACGGTATAGTAACTGCCGCTATAGAATCCGGCGCCTATCCGAACGACCCCGACATTGGGATACGCAGGATACGAGATGGCTGCCTGCCCCCATGCATAAGCCGAACCATCAGCCTTCAGGGCGAAATTATTGTTGTTGGCGGCGGCAATCGCGACGACGTTGGTCAGTCCAAGTGCGGGTGGAAGGTTTGTCTGCCCATAGTAGTTGTAGCCCCACACAATCAGGGTTCCATTGCTACGCAACAGGAGGCTGTGTTGACTACCAGCGGCAACCGCCATGATGTTGGTGGCGCTGGCGGGAATGTTGGTTTGACCGTAATAATTATTACCCCAAGCCACTACCGTTCCATTTTTTCGCAAGACCAGGCAATGATTGTCTCCGATGGAAATGGCCGCCACGTTGGTCGCGCCAGGAGGTGGATTGGTCTTGCTGCTTGCTATGCCCGGAAAATAACTATCGCCCCACATCACCAACGTACCGTTGCTTCGGATCACCGCGCAGGTGCCGCCAGCAGCAGCAATGGCCATGATATTGGTCGCCGCCGCCGGGATGTTGGTCTGGTGATATAAGTTGTTCCCCCAGACGACCAAAGTGTTGTCTGGCTTGAGCGCCATGGCATGATACGAACCCGCAGCCACCGCGATGGCATTGGTCAATGATGTGGGCACGGCGGAACTACCGCCAAAATCTTTTACCGCCAAGATGGTCAAATAAGCGTTGGTGCTCGTCACCATCCCAAATTGATTACTAACGACAATGGAATAATTGCCCGTCTGCCCCGGACTAACGGCGGTGTAGCTTAACGAGACATTGGTCGCATCTGGCAAGTTTGTGCCGTTCAATTGCCATTGATACGTCAAGGGCGGTGAGCCGACCGCGACAGCCGTAAACCCCGCCACATTGAACCGATAGGTAGTCTGACTGGCTGGCTGGGTTGTGAGTATCGGGGGCTGCTGTATGACGGTCAGGACAGCGTTGGAACTGGTCACCGCCCCCAAGCTGTTACTGGCAATAAAACTGTAATTACCCGCCTGATTTGTCTGCACTGCCGGCAATGACAGCAAGGCATTGGTGGCGTCCAGAATGGGCACGCCATTGGAAAGCCATTGATACGACATCGGCGGCGAACCGGCCACCAGCGCGCGTAAAGCGGTGTCATTACCGGAAAAAATCCAGCGGCAAGGTGGCTGGAATGTGATGACGGGCGAACCGTCATTGGTCAACCCCAGCCCCATGTAAAAACCAGTACGAAGTTCGAATGCATTCGTCACCCCGACAGGCAACGTGGAATCGTATTGGCCCCAAGCCACCGGATTTCCATTATCCTCGATCACAACACTATGATAAGCGGCGCCAGCAGCGGCGACCGCGTTGCTTACTCCAGCCGGCACGGTGTCCTGCCCAGACGTGTTATCGCCCCAAACCGCAATCGTGCCATCACTGCGAATGGCGTAGCTGTTATAGTCTCCCGCCACGACTGCCACAATATTGGAAAGACCGGCCGGCACACTCGATTCCCCCGAGCCGTTCCCGCCCCAAGCCACCACCGTCCCATCGCCCTTAAGTGCCACGCTGTGCATGCCGGCAGCGGAAATGGCCGCGATATTGGTCATTCCCGCCGGCAAATTGGTTTCGCCATAGACATTGCGACCCCAAGCCACGACCGAATGGTCGCTCAACAAGGCCAAATTAAAATAACCGCCGGCAGCGAATGCGATCACGTTTGTCAGGTTGGGAGGGATGATTGACTGTCCGTAATCAAATCCAGCACCGGCATTGGTCAAGCCCGCCCCCCAAGCCGCCAACGATCCGTCATTCAACTGGACCAAGTTGTGATAATAACCTGAACGGACGGACACAACATTATTGGAAAGCCAGGCCGGAACGGTGTTCTGGCCGTTGGTGCCTGAACCCCAAGCCACAACGCTGCCGTCACCCTTCAATCCTAAACAATGTTGATAGCCCGCACTGATATCGACCGGGTTGGTCAGACTGGCAGGAATATTAAGCTGGTTGTAAGTGTTGCGCCCCCAAGCAAATACCTGACTGCCGTATGTCGGGCCGGTGAAAAATAAAGCCAGCAGCCAGACCATCATCAAAACAACCAAGCCACGGTTGGTCGGGGCATCAAAGGATTCTCGCTGACAATTGAATCTTCGCTGGTTCAGGCTTTTGATTCGCATATTGCTTGAAATTGAAAGGCATGGCAAAGACCTGATTCTGGTCCACCTTTGATTTTGTGGATAGATTATACAGTTATGGGATTGATATTTAGGGCAGGGTAAATTTCAGTGAGACCATTTACCACTATTAGTGGAAGCAGTCAATGCCACACACAAATCATAAAGAAGCCTAAACACCGCCACGTCAGCGTGGCAATGTTGGGAATAACCACCAGCAGTTCAATCAAAGTGAACACCCGCCGGACGCAGCCATTGCATCGCTGGTGCGTTTTTCGCCGCTTTGTTCTAACCAGCCATCACAGCTTTGAAATGCGATAGATGCGACCTTTAAAATCATCGCTAAAATAAATCGAACCATCCGGCGCTTCGACGATGTCACAGGGGCGCCCCAAAACCTGATCCTTTCCTCCCACCAACTCGACCACCAGCCCGACGAGTTTCTGTCTGCCGGTCGGCCGACCGGTCAGCGGATCAAAAATCACCCGCTCAATTCGATAACCAACCAGCTTGGTTGAGTTCCATGAGCCATGACAGGCGATGATGGCGTCCCCGCGAAAACCCAGCGCGTCACTTTGCATGAAATTCCAGCCATTGGGCGCCCAGTGCGCGCCAAACAACCAGGCTGGCGAAATAGCGCTGCTGGCCAGCTCAACGAAATTGGAACGGCCCTTGAATTCCAGCCGCGGCAAGCCATCGCCCACAATAAACGGATGGCCATAAAACCCGCCTTCTTGGTAATAATTAAATTCGTCGGGCGGAATGTGATCGGTGAACGGCTGATTGCCTGGGGTTTCGCCCAGCAGCTTGCCGTAGTTATCGGAACCGTGATCGCAGCCCCAGATTTCAGCGGTGCCGGGACGCAACCGGAGTTTTTCTGTGTTGCGGATGCCAGAGGCAAACAGGGTCTTGTTTGTTCCGTCCAAACTGAACTTCCAGATTTTTTGCCGCTCCGTCGCCGTTTCGTCAGTGAGATTGCCCGAATCGCCGATGGAAGTATAAAACGCGGTTGGCGTGACCAGAATGGAGCGCCACCAATGCCCGCCACCCGAAGGAAGCGCATCTGCAATTTTCACCACTTCGTCAGCCCGGCCATCGCCGTTGGTATCGCGGGCTTTCCATACCGCGCCGCTCTGGGTGAACCAAAGCCAGCCATCGAAATAGCATAACCCATGCACGGTGGGTTTGTTGGTGACGAAGTCGGCGAGTTTGCTCCACACACCGTCATGTTCACGCAGCGTAATAATAGTTCCACTGGCGGGCTGCGAAACATAGAGGATGCCTTTTTCGCCAAATTCAATAAACCGAACCTGGCCAATGTTTTCCGCGACAAGGCTCACTTTGAAACCTGGGCGGACTGTGAACGGAGGAACCCCGGGACCGATATTGGAATTGGTGGTTTGCCCGAACCCTGAATTCCCCAGCGCAAAACAAAGGACACCTATTCCAATCGTGCATATAAAGCTTTTCATATTCTGTATCCAGACGAAGCCTTTTGTCATTGGATACATTATATATTAAAAACTTGATTAGTAGCAATATTTATCCAAACCCACAAACCAGTACCACAAATAAAATTCTAAATTAAAAGACTGAACTCATGGAAATAATCGCGCTGACTACGAGCATTTTAATCAGCGGAAATCCTTGGCGTACCGCGGAATTCACAACGAAGCGCCCCCCTTTTCTTGTAGGAGTCGAGGTGACGAGACTCAAACTTCTCGTTTCATTTTAGTCAGAGACTCCTCACGTCGTCTCCTACAAATTATTGCCCCCCCAACTCCCAGCTACCAACTGCCAGCTCCCATCCCACCCTCCTTACCCCGTGACCGGGCGGCAGAGGGTTTTGAGGCGGTCGCGCACCATATCGGCGCGGATGAGATCACGTTCCTCGGCGGAAAGTTTGTCGGAAACTTGCTTTTGCAAGTGCGCGGGCTGGGTGGTCAGGAAGAGTTCATCCACCATCACCCGGGGCGCGCCCGGGAAAAGCTCCATGTCCATGCCCAAACGCAACAGCGAGAGCAGATTCATGGCTTCCTTGGAAGAAATACTGTGGCCGTGGGCCAGAATACCATACGCGCGGCCAATGTGGTTGTAGACCACCTTGGGCTTCTTCTCCAATAATTTCTGACGCGCATTCTCCTCGTGCTCAATG
>Ga0265324_10001261_pt1 | contig 14901 bp, 14 predicted proteins | sample 41419metaG_FD_198634 | JGI IMG/M metagenome (GOLD analysis project Ga0265324, IMG submission 198634) | Rhizosphere microbial communities from Carex aquatilis grown in University of Washington, Seatle, WA, United States - 4-14-19 metaG | ecosystem: Host-associated > Plants > Roots > Rhizosphere...
CTGCGCATCTCGCGCATTTTCCTTGAGCAATCGGGCAAGGAGGTCAAGCCATGAAAGCGCCATTCTTTATCGAAGTGCTGGCCCGCAATGGCGAAGTACGCCATCGCCAACGCGTGGAAGCGTTGCCCATTCGTATCGGTCGTGGTTACGACAACGACTTCATCCTGGATGACCTGCATACCTCGGCGAATCACGTGATCATTGAACTCAACGAAGCAGGCGGGCTGGTTGTGCGCGATATGGGAAGCCGCAACGGCGTGTTTCACAAAGGCAAACGCCATGATCGCCTGAGCATCGACGGCAACACGGTCTTCCGGCTGGGGCATACCAGTCTGCGCATTCGTTCGGCGGATTTTTCCGTTGCCGGCGAAACGCGGGATACCACAATCCATAGCTGGGAAGGTTTACGTCCCGCGCTGACCGGCCTGGTACTGATGACGTTGCTGTCACTCTCGCTTACCTGGCTCACGGATTCCGAAAATGCCGAACCGGTCCACTATATAACCGGGCTCGCGGCGATGCTGGGCATGGGCCTGTTGTGGTGCGGAGGCTGGACCATGGCTAACCGGCTCTTCGCGGGGCAAACCCGGTTCGGCCGCCATTTGTTTATCGCGGCAAGCGGCTTGGTTGTGATGGAACTGCTTTCGCTGCTGCTGTCCCTGGCGAGTTTCGCGTTCTCGCTGGATACGTTGAGCAGATATGGCAGTCATTTTGCGTTTGCCATCGCAGCGGGGGTCGTGTTCTTCCATCTCGTTACGATCAGTCCGAACAGCACGAGACGTTTTGCGGCTGCCGCCGTTCTGCTGCTATTGCTGAGTTCCGGGGTGACATTGTTGTTCCATTACCAGAATCAGGGACAGCTCGCCGATGACTTGTATATGGATGACCTGTATTCACCGGCATTGCGCGTCAGTTCCAGCAAGACGGTCGAACAGTTTGTCGCGGAGACCAGACAACTAAAACCCAAAGTCGACAAGGAACGCAGCAAGGAATTGCGTGCGGCAGGCGAGGAAGGCGACGAGGATTGATCGCGGGCGGGGCAGACCGGATTTGCGAATTCCGGTTGTGTCAGCAGCACTCTTCTTCAAGCAGCGATAGCAGCGCCAATGCCTGTGCATCGGCGCGTTCCTCGAACAGTTCCCTTATCTGGTTGATGTGGCAATGCACCAGAAACAGGTCGTCCGGCGGTGGTCCGCTGCGCGGCCTGCGCTTGGACATGAAGTATTCCCAGAACGGGCCGATTTGCTCGGCCCCGGCCAGATGGCGCTCGATGAGTTTCATCACGATGCGGGCGTTGCCGTTGCAATCAATGCCGTCAAAACTGACGTAGCGGTCGGCTTTTTTGCGGCAGGCGCAGTCCGGGTCCGGGGACGGTTTCTCATCCATGATCTGTTTCCTGAAATGTTGTGGCGACCGATTGTTGCGTTCGCGACAATCGGCTGTGACAAATCACACCGGTCCGCGACCTACGCGTTTCAGTTCCACGGTGCGTTTCAGCGCTTCTTCATAACTCACCTTGTCACCCTTGGGCTTGTAGTCGCCCAGCGCCTTGTAAACGGTCACGATCTTTCCCGTGGGGGACTGGCCCTTGAAGTCGCCCTTGTCCAAGGCGGCGATATCGATCAGTTCATTCCAGACCAGGCCTTCCTGCATGCCGATGGCGGAAATGGACAGCCCGCCGAGTTCGATCACCAGTGGCTTGTCGATGTTGACCACGAACAGGATGATGCGCACGTCCGGCGCGAAGTCAGCCTGGTAGTAATCCAGCACATTGGGCAACAGCGCTAGCTCATCGAGGCTGCCGACATAAAGTTTGATCTTGTCGTTTTCCGCCAGCACGATGGTGTTCTTGATCGTGGAAACGGGAGGCTTGCGGTGTCCGTGCGCGTCGCCGACTTCGCCCAGTTCCAGTACCAGATCGCCGCGATACCCGGCGTAGTTGCCTGCGGACTCCTTGAAGTTCATGTTGAACAGCAGACCTTTTGGTTCGTATGTATCGAATAGCATGGGGCACCTTGTCGTAAATGAATGATGGAGTCCTTGTTCAGCAATAACCATACCAATTCACAGCGACTCTTTCTCCATGCTTGTAATGTTGCTATTTGAGGCCGAGAATGGGCTCCGCAACGATTAGTGGAATGAAAATTAACATATTGAATTAGTGGGATGAATGACATAAATCAGGACGGGCGGTAGCGCGGTAAGAGACGAGCGGCATTGCAGGAGGCGGGTAACCATAGGCAGAGTGTCACTTCTTCGGGGGCGGATTTTTGTACCTGAAGCGAGGCGTCCGGTCTTTGGCCCTTGGGTAGCAAACTACAACGAACGGAGGATTATCAAATGATCGACTGGCATTCGTGGTTGTTTTGGCCTGATAACGTAGCACTGTCTGTTGTGACTCTGGCCATTCTGGTCATGCTGTTTCTGTATGCAGCACGTAAACCGATGCATGGCGTCATTCACTCAAGCTGCCATCTGGTCACGCAGTCCACCCGCTTTCTCTCCCGCTGGCTGTTTCTGATCGCGGAAAATCTGCGCTTGCGCAACCAGTCGGTGTTGTTTTCGCACAGTCAGGAAAATGCAGCCGTCATGATCGAGCGCGAATTCGAGCGCGTGGGCAATATCATCCGCAAGGATATGCAGGACTTTCCCGCGCTACAGCGCAAACTGTCGGAAGAAGTCACGCGCATTGAGGAGGACTATCACAAGTGTGGTGAAGTCCCGCCGCCGCCGCCGGAATGGGTGGATGCGATTGAATCCGTTTCCAATCTCAAGTCGGGCGGGGATGTGCCGCGCAAATTGCTGGAAGACATCGCCAAGTCCATTCACAAGATCCACGACAAGATCGTGTCCGAGTACCGGCGCGCCTACGAGGACCGGCACAAGATATTGAAAGGGATGCTGCCGTCGTGGAGGACGGTGGGCAGGGCGGTCACCGAAATTGACAAGAAGATGCTCACGCTACAGAGCAACGCCAAGCAGATCGACGGACAAATGGCCAAATTCGAAGGCATGCGTGCCAAGGACGCCAAGACCGAAAATGCGCTGGTGTCGTCCGCATTCGTGCAGCTGGCAATCTCCGGGCTGGTGATGGTAATCGCGATGGGCGGTGCCTTCATCAACTACAAACTGATCGCGTTGCCCATGTCGGAAATGGTGGGGGCGAGCGATTACATTTCCAACAACCTGAAGACATCGGATGTGGCGGCACTGGTGATCATCCTGATGGAAGCTTCCATGGGGCTGTTCTTGCTGGAGTCGCTGCGCATCACGCAACTGTTTCCCCGCATCGCCAGCATGGACGACCGTATGCGCCACCGACTGATGCTGGCCGCGCTGATCTTCCTGATCATCCTGGCGGGCATCGAATCGTCGCTGGCCCTGATGCGCGACATGCTGATCGCCGACAAGTCTTCGTTGATGCGGGATCTGGCCTCTGTTGCACCCGCAACGGACGACGGCTGGTTTGCACGCATCCCGATGGCGGGGCAGATGATCATGGGCTTCGTGTTGCCGTTTGCGCTGGCCTTCGTGGCGATTCCGCTGGAAAGCATGGTGTACTCACTGCGTACCGTGCTCGGTGCGCTACTGGTACAGACCCTGCGTGGGCTGGGTTTTCTGGTCAGGTTTACCGGCGTGCTGTTCAAACGCTTCGCCAAGGTGCTTGAATTGATCTACGACATTCCGATTGTCATTCCGGTCATGATCGAGGGCTGGGTGGTGGCGTCACGGAGTAACCCACCTGAAATAATTCAGGCCATGCCTGAAAAAACTCCAGCCAGGAAAGGGAGCGCATCATGAAAAAACTTTCACTCTGTGTGCTGTTCCTTACGATGCTGCTGAGTGCCTGCGGCGACAGCCGCGTGCACAGCCAGGCGGTGTATATGCTGGTGGATACTTCCGGCACCTACGCGCAGGAAGTGGGCAAGGCCGCCAAGATCATCAATTACCTTCTGGCCACGCTGAACCCCGGCGATTCGCTGGCGGTAGCCAAGGTGGAGACGCGCAGTTTTACGGAAAAGGATATCGTTGCCAAGGTGACCTTCGATAAACGTCCTTCACAGGCAACCCTGCAGAAACGAGCGTTCAAATCCAAGATCGAGGAATTCACCAAGGTGGCCAAAGGCACTGCCTATACCGACATTACCGGCGGTTTGCTGCAGGGAGCGGAATACCTGAACGAGACCAAGGCCGGCACCAAGACCATCGTCATCTTCTCCGACATGCAGGAAGAACTGGGCAAGGGAACAATACGCGATTTCCCGATCCGGCTCGACGGTATCCGCATCGTGGCGCTGAACGTAACCAAACTGAAAACCGACAATGCCGATCCGCGCATCTATCTGGACAGGCTGGCGCGCTGGGAAGAAAAGGCGCGCAAGGCCGGGGCGACCGACTGGGTGGTGGTGAACGATCTGGAATACAACATGGAATCCATCTTGAGTCCGCGCTGAAGTACCCAATTCCCTCTCCCGCAGGCGGGAGATAACCAGCGACTTGGCAGCCGTTTCTTGGCTGCCTAGTCGAATGGCTAGTAGTTCCTCCAGGGCTAGGGTGAGGGGCGCTGGACAGAAACCACTCAAGCTTCACCTCTAAGCTGCTTTAATCAGCCAATGTGTGCAGGTTCATCAGTTCATATGCATATCCAAAATGCATCATGTGCAGTATGCTTTCCCTCCCGGATTGTTCCCCCACTAAAGAAGCAAATGAGCAAAGCATTCACCCGCGAAACCGAAGATGAAGACGACGATGAACTCTCGCCGCTGCCTGCCATTCCCGCTGGCACCAAGAACTACATCACGCCGGAAGGTTATCGCCGACTGAAAGAAGAATACATGCAACTGCTGGATGAAGAGCGTCCGGCCTTGGTGCAGACCGTACACTGGGCGGCATCCAACGGCGACCGCTCGGAGAACGGCGACTATATCTACGGTAAGAAACGCCTGCGCGAGATCGACCGCCGCCTGCGCTTCCTCGCCAAGCGCCTGGAAAATTCCGAAGTGATCGATCCGGCGCAGCGCAAAGGTTGCGAGCAGGTCTTCTTCGGCGCTACCGTCACCGTCTGCCACGAAGACGGTACGGAACGCACCTACAGCATCGTCGGCATCGATGAGGCGAACGCGAGCAAGGGGCACATCAGCTGGGTATCGCCGCTTGCACGCACACTGCTCAAGGCGCGCGCTGACGATACCGTGATGCTGCAACTGCCGGACGGGGTTGAAGAACTGGTGGTGGTTGGGGTGGTTTACCGGAGTATCGAGTTGTAATCGATGTTGCTGGATTAATTTGGGTGTTCCAATTTAGCTGCCAAAAAGCATACGTTCGAGAACAGTCTCGGTTTTCAAGTAACAGGTAGTTCATCGTCACAATGGGGTTGTCCTGGATACCCATTGTTTCAATGCAACCTGGGGGTCAAGGAGATTTGAAAATATTCTAACTCTGGGAATTGGGCGTTTTATATGGGACGCGCCTGCCCCGCCAACCCAAATTACCATGTCATCAGGCAAGTGAGTTCTCAGGTGCATCAAGGTCGGGCGAATGTGCTGTTTTGGAAATGAGAAACTGAATGAAATTGCCAGGATGTCTGCTTCCCATGATCGCGCGGCCGACTCGATATCTGCAAGCGGAGCGTGAGAGCTTATCGAGACGCAATCCGCCCCCTGATCTGCCAATACCGCTTGCGCCATCAACAATCCAAGAATATGAAGCTCATCGGGAGGAGTTGCAAAGAGGATTTTTGGATAATCGGGTTTCGATTTTGTGGAAGATAAGCCGTTGTAAAGGAAGTCAAGCATGATGTCGGTGCAAAGATGTTCATGGTAGACCTCGATTTCACCGCAGGCCCAGGCATTTCCTAGTGCTGCAGTAAGCGGGGCCAATGTTTCACATACAAACCTGGAAAATCCTTGCCGGGAAAGCTCGGTCATCAAGAGATGCTTTAACCCCTTCAAATCAAGCTGTCGCAAAAGGCCGATTGCATCATTTGTTAACTTGTTGGTTTGTTCATGCTTTTCAATTCCACGCATCGCATCATTCAAACTTTCCAATTCGGAGAGTGATTTCCCGACAATCATCGCCGGGCGAAATCCCAGGTCGAGCAGGCGTTTAATCAACTTCAATTGAACGATTTGTTCTCTTGGATAGACTGGTTTTCCACCCAAACCTATTTCGGATTTTGGAAAACCATAACGCGATCTCCATTTGCGAAGAAGGTCTTTGCTCAGGCCTGTCTCACGTTCAAAACTGGCGGATTCGACATACTGTTTGTCCATCATAGTAGAGCAATGATCCTTGAATTAATGTGTTTGTCCGAACCACATTGTCACGGACAACATCATTATAATCAAAACTAGTTTCCAGTGCGTGTGCTGCAAAACGGTGCGGTTAAAGATGCAATCAGCCAAAGCCACTTCACCAGACTGGAGCCGATCAATTTCATTAACACAGTTGATGTCAGGGGAAATCGAATTCGGTTTTATGAATACTTGGACGTAATGATGGCTGTCAGGAATATCGGTAAACCACTCAGGATTAAGCTGGGATAGATGATGTAACGAATACGGAAGCCGGCAGATATGAATCTCGTCTTTGACTATTGCGATTTGGAAGTGGGACAGAATGCGGTTGCTGAGCAGCTGGAGTCGCTGATTTCTACCGTCCCGGGCGTGGTCTATCGGTTACTTCGGACGTCTGGTGGTGAATGGAAGTTCATATATATCAGCCAAGGCATTGAAGAGCTCTATGAGATAACGGCTGCCCATGCATATCGCGATAGCAATGTTTTGACCAATTGCATTCTGGCGGATGATCGTGAATCCCACCGCGATACGGTAGTGCATTCGTCGTCAACGAACAGTATCTGGGAGCATGAACATCGCATCAAAACGCCGAGCGGCATTACTAAATGGGTGCGGAGTCAAGCCAGACCCAGGCCGCAACCAGATGGCAGCGTTATCTGGGATGGCCTTTTGACTGACATAACTGAGCTCAAGCAGGCAAAAGAGGCACAAAGGAGAAGTGAGGATCGTTGGAAGTTTACGCTGGAGGGTTCTGGCGACGGGGTCTGGGATTGGAACTACCAAACAGGTGAGGCGCTCTTTTCCGGGCGTTATACAGAAATGCTCGGATTCGCTGAAGGGGAATTCGGAACGAATGCATCCGAGTGGGCGAGTCGCATTCATCCGGATGACAGGACCGCTGTATTTGATGCACTTCAAGCGCACATTGACCGCAAGACGCCATCAACCGCCGTTGAGTTTCGTATGTTGTGCAAGGATGGCAGCTGGAAATGGATTCTTGGCAGGGGGATGGTTGTTAGCCGTGGTGGCGACGGAAAACCGTTGCGCATAGTCGGGACAAATACTGACATCACCGAGCGCAAACAGGCAGAGGAATTGCAACGCAGGTTGATGCTTGAGCTTAAGGAAAAAGAGCGGGCCAAGACACGATTTCTTGCCGCGGCAGGTCACGATTTAAGGCAGCCTATTACCGCCGCCATTCTCTTTGTGGATACGCTTAAACTAACTACGCCCACTCCGCATCAGAGTGAATTAATCGAAAAAATAGATGAGTCGATGAAAGCCTTCTCCGATTTGCTGGAACAGCTATTGGATATTTCAAAATTCGATGCGGGCTTGATCAAGCCTCAAGTCAAATCGTTCAGTCTGGAAGAGATATTCACCTGGTTGAACCATAACTTCTCGCAGTCCTCACAGGACAAAAACTTGAGCCTCCGATTCTATATTTCTTTGCGCAGCCCATTGATTGTCCTGTCGGACATAGGACTTCTGAAATCTGTATTGATGAACTTGGTCAACAACGCGATTAAATGCACGGCACACGGCGGCGTTCTGGTCAGCGCTCGTATCCATGGAGGAAACGTGAAGTTGCAAGTATGGGACACCGGTATCGGGATCGCGGATGAAAACATCTCCAAAATCTTTAATGAGTTTTATCAGGTATCCAATAAACAACGCAGCAGGGATGGCGGTTTGGGTCTGGGTTTGTCAATTTGCAAGCGCATATTATCTTTGCTTGGCAGCGAAATCTCTTGTCATTCACGCCTGGGGCGCGGCTCAGTATTTACATTCAGCATCCCCCTTGATGAAAAACTTTCAAATGCCGGACGGTTGCCCGACAGCAGAACTCAGCCTGATGTCGGGTCTGAACTGTGGGTAAGAGGCAAGAAGTTTGTGGTGCTGGAAGATGATGAACTGGTTGCGAACGGGCTATTCGTATTGCTACGGGAATCTGGCGCTATAGTTCGGCTTTTCAACAATGCGGAAGAAGCCCTGAAACAAGGAGATATATGCAAAACAGATTACTTTATTGTCGATTACGCATTGGCTGGTGAACTCAACGGAAAGGATTTTCTGGTGGCGTTGCAACAGAAGCAGGACAGGCCAATTCACGCTGTCGTTATCACTGGTGAAACTTCATTAAAGTTCATGAAAGGTGTTGCAGACTGCCCATGGCCGGTAATGCACAAACCTGTCAGCGTGTATCAATTGATTCCTAGGCTCGTTGAACAGCGTAGCAGGAAAACATGAATAGCAGGTTTGAAGAAAACGGGAGTAACCCTTTGTCTTTATAGTCGTTCATGATGAACGGCCGATATCGGGCAAGGAAGTTTAGTTCATCAATGATGGCTTCGTGTTGTGGCCGATGCCCTTTTAGCAAAACATCTACGACTACTGTTATTGCCTGGTGGTATCTTGTCTGATCCCTGATTAAACCCATAACACGTGTTATTTTGACCTCCATACAATATTCCCGCCTGTGATCCGTCTTCACAGGCATGGATACGACATTGACTGCCAAGGCACTGATGGCCGAACAGGATAAACGCATCACCGAAACGATCTCGCGCGAGCGCGGGCGGCTGCGGAATTTTATCCGCCGTCGCGTGCCGGACGCGAACGAGGCCGAGGACATCCTGCAGGATGTGTTCTTCGAGTATGTCGAGGCTTACCGGCTACCGGAGACCATTGAGCAGGTCGGAGCTTGGCTGTTCCGCGTGGCGCGCAATCGCATCATTGATCGCTTCCGCAAGAAGCGCGAGGTGCAGTTGCCGGACGCGGGTGACGACGACGATGACGGGCATTGGCTGGAGGAGGTATTGCCTTCGCCCGATGCCGGACCGGAAGCGGCCTATGCGCGCGGGGTGTTGCTGGAAGTATTGCTTGCCGCGCTCGAAGAGTTGCCCAAGGAACAGCGCGACGTATTCATCGCCCATGAGCTGGATGGGCGCAGCTTCAAGGAGTTGGCGGCGGAAATCGGTGTGAGTGTGAACACGCTACTGGCGCGAAAGCGTTATGCGGTGCTGCACTTACGAGCGCGACTGCAAACCATATATGATGAATTTGAAATTTAAGGAGAGATGAAATGAACTGCAAACCGAAATGCTGGAAGATCGTGCCGTTGATACTGTTGGGTATCGCGGCGCTGGGCTGGGTGGTGATGGCGCTGTGGAACTGGCTGTTGCCTAACCTGTTCTTTGGTGTCCATGAGATCAGCTATGTGCAGGCCATGGGCGTGCTGCTGCTGAGCAAGATTTTGTTTGGCGGGTTCCGCGGGCATGGTGGTCATGGACGTTGGCATAACCGCATGGAAAATATGACTCCAGAAGAGCGCGAGAAATTCCAGAGCGTAATGCGCAATAAGCGCAGCTGGTGCTGCAAAGGCAAGCAAGAAGAAGCAGAGTCGAAGGAATAATCGCCAGGACTGTGCCGTGGGGTCGCCATCAATCATGGTGGCCCCTTATTTTCAGGCACATATTCAACAGAGGGGTCATTAGAAGTTAATTCAGTCGCTTGACTTAATCAAATGACTGAATTATCTTGATCGCCCTTGTCGGATGATTGGATGAACGTGAGCGCAAAAAAAGAAAGCCGCTGCTTGTTGCTGCAAACCGCGCATCGTGTGCTCGGTCACAAGCCGAGCGCCCAGGAAGAAACGCGCTGGCGCCTGCTGCAGGCGGCAACCGAGGTGTTTGCCGAGGTGGGTTACCACGCAGCGACCACGCGCGAGATCTGCAAGCGGGCCGAGGTCAATCTGGCCTCCATTCATTATTACTACGGCGATAAGGCGGAGTTGTACCGCGAGGTGTTCCGCCTGCCGTTCCTCGACGAATGCAACACATTTGTTACGCTGGATACCGACAAGATTCCGCTACAGCAGGCATTGCATGCTTTCTATCAATGGTTCTTTCCGTCAGTTGCCGAGGAGGATCCGATGACGAAGCTCTTCATGCGTCTGCATGCGCGCGAGGAAGCCGAACCGAGCGGTGTGCTGGGCGACGCGATGATGCAGGCCTACCGTCCCAATCACGAGAAGATGCAGGCGCTGCTGTGCCGTGAACTCGGACTGAAGAAGGTGGATGCCGAAGTGGATCGGTTGACGTTCGCACTGGTTGGTTTGGCGACAGTGTATTTCCACAATCGCATGGCAGTCGATACGTTTGTGCCGCATCTGGTCAACAGCCAGAAGGCACAGGAACTCATGTCCGAGCGATTGGCGGGATATGCCGCCGCACTGATCGAAGCAGAACGAAAACGCCGTGCGTCCGCGACGCGCGCAAAAAAATAATCGGGGCAGGTTATTAGCCCGGTGCAATTGAAAAACGTAAACAAGGAATTTCAATAATGAACATCAACGTCAAACGCAAGCCGCTGGTCATCAAGGTCGCTCTACTGGGATTGGCACTGGCGGGAGGGGCGGTCTGGTTTGTCGGCAGCGGCAAAGCCAAGGCAGAACCTGCTGCTGCGGCTGTCAGCCGTCCCGCGCTGACAGTGCGTACCACAGTGCTGCGCGAAGACAAATGGACGCGTACGCTGACGGCCAATGGCAGCATCCTGCCGTGGCAGGAGGCGGTCATCAGCGCGCAAGTGCAGGGGCTGCGCATTTCGAGCGTCAGGGTCAGCATCGGCGATCATGTGCAGCAGGGGGATGTGCTGGTTACGCTGGATAATTTTATTCGCCCCGGCAACGATACGGCCGAATCGCAAACTGAACAGGCTCGTGTGGTGGCACCCGATTCCGGCGTTATTTCGGTGGCGAATGCCAACGTGGGATCCATGGCACAACCCGGTGTGGAACTGTTTCGCCTGATTCGCAAGGGCCGTCTTGAATGGCGCGCGGAACTGACGGCAGAAGAACTGATGTTGCTGCACAAGGGCATGGTCGCCGAGGTCACTGTGGGAGAAGGGCGTGTCATCAAGGGCACGGTGCGAGCGATCTCGCCGTCGGTAAATGCGCAGACGCGCAATGGTTATGTGTTGGTCTCGCTGGCGGATAGCACGGGAATCATTGCAGGCGTTTATGCGCACGGCATATTCGATGTCAGCGGGGGCAAGAAGACGTTGCAGTCATTGCCTCAATCTGCGGTCATGCAGCGCGGCAGCGCGACTTATGTGCTGCTTGCAGGCAGCGACGGACGTGTGCACGAACGTGTCGTGAAAGTGGGGCAACGCAGCAGCGATCGTATCGAGATCAAGCAGGGACTCAAGGTAAATGAGCCAGTAGTGGAAAGCGGCGGATCGTTCCTGACCGAGGGTGACGTCATTCAAGTGGTGAAAGGCTAAGCATGAACGTCTCAGCCTGGTCCATACGTAACCCCATACCGGCCGTTCTCGGCTTTGCCCTGCTCACATTCCTGGGCGTGATGGCCTTCAAGGCCATGAAGATCCAGATGTTCCCCGATATCGATCTGCCGATGATCACGGTGTCGGCCTCGATGCCGGGTGCGTCGCCGGACCAGATGGAAGCCGAAGTGGCGCGCAAGATAGAGAATGCGCTGGCTAGCGCGCAGGGGTTGAAACACCTGTACAGCCATGTCACGGATGGCAATGTTGTTGTGTCTGCCGAGTTCAGGCTGGAACGCGATTCGCGCGAAGCGCTGGAAGATGTGCGCTCGACGGTTACGCGTATCCGCAGCGATTTACCGAAAGAAATGCTCGACCCGGTGATCAACAAGGTCGAGTTGGCGGGCAAGCCCATCGTGACCTATACCATTGCCGATGCGAAGATGAGCGAGGAAGAGTTGTCATGGTTCGTGGACAACAATATCACCAAGCTGCTGCTCGGCGTGAAAGGCGTTGGGGCGGTGAACCGGGTGGGCGGCGTGACGCGGCAGGTGCGCGTGGAACTCGATCCGACCAGATTGATGGCGCTGAATATCACAGCGACTGAAGTCTCCAGCCAACTGCAGAAAATCCAGCAGGAAGCGCCCGGCGGGCGCACCGATCTCGGCAGCCTGGAGCAGGCAGTGCGTACAGTGGCAACAGTGCAGACGGCCGAGCAACTGGCGCAGATGGAAATCAGCATACGCGACGGGCGCAGTGTGCGGCTCGATCAGGTCGCGACCGTCAGCGACTCCATCGCCGAGCGCCGCTCGGCTGCGTTATTCAACGGCAAGCAGGTGATCGGCTTCGAGATCATGCGTTCGCTTGGAGCGAGTGACGTGGAGGTGGGCAACGGCGTGGCCAAGGCGCTGGAAAGTCTGAAGCAGACACATCCCGAAGTCACTGTGGAACGCGTGTTCAACACGACCGACCAGGTCTATGAAACCTATCAGGGATCGATGGAGATGATCTTCGAAGGAGCCCTGCTGGCGGTGATCGTGGTGATTTTCTTCCTGCGCAATGCGCGCGCCACCATCGTGGCAGCGACGGCATTGCCGCTGGCCATCGTTCCCACGTTCACGGTTATGTATTTGTTTGGCTTCACCATCAACATGGTGACGCTGCTGGCACTGTCGCTGGTGGTCGGCGTGCTGGTGGACGATGCCATCGTCGAGATCGAGAACATCATGCGTCACCTGGAGATGGGCAAGACGCCTTACCAGGCTGCGATGGAAGCTGCCGATGAGATCGGCATGGCGGTGATCGCGACGACATTCACGCTGGTGGCGGTGTTCCTGCCGACTGCATTCATGGGCGGCATACCCGGAAAATTCTTCGTCCAGTTCGGCTGGACTGCTGCCGTGGCCGTGATGTTTTCGCTGGTTGTGGCGCGGTTGCTGACGCCGATGATGGCTGCCTATTTTTTGCGGCCGCGCGCGCTGCATGCAACGCCGAAGTGGCTGGAAACCTACCTCAAGTGGGCGACATGGTGCCTGCAGAATCGGCTGAAGACGCTGGCTTTCACTGCGGTCTTCTTCGTCGGTTCGTTCATGCTGGCCAGTACTTTGCCCACGGCTTTCCAGCCCAAGGACAACCTGTCGCAAACACAGGTGTCGTTGACGCTGCCGCCGGGCAGCAAGTTTGAGCAGACTTACGCATTGGCCGAACAGGCGCGCAACATCGCCATGCAGAACCCGAACGTGACGCTGGTCTATACCGCGATCGGCGGCGGGGCGTCGGGCGGCAATGCGTTCGAGCCGACCACTGCGCCGGAAGCGCGCAAGGCGACACTGTCCATACAACTGAAATCGAAGAAGGAACGGTCATTGCGCAAGCAACAGATCGAGGACGAATTGCGTGAAGCGATGGGAGCGTTGCCGGGCGTGCGCGTCAAGGTCGGGATGGGGGCGTCCTCGGACAAATACCAACTCGTGCTGACCAGCGATAACGGTGATTTGTTGAACGAGTATGCGCTGAAGGTGGGCCAGGAATTGCGCACGATACCGGGCATAGGCAACGTGGTGTCCAATTCCAGCATTCTGCGTCCCGAGGTGGTGGTGCGTCCCGATTTCGCCAAGGCGGCGGATCTCGGCGTGACCTCAAGCGCCATCGCCGAGACGTTGCGCGTGGCGACCAACGGCGATTACGATCAATCGCTGGCCAAGCTTAATCTGCCGGACCGGCAGTTGCCGATCGTGGTGAAGTTGCGCGACGACGCGCGGCAGAATCTTGATTTGCTGTCGCGACTGGTGGTGCAGGGTTCGCGCGGGCCGGTGATGCTGGGCAATGTGGCGAGCTTGAGTCTGGAAAGCGGTCCGGCGCAGATCGACCGCTTCGACCGGCAACGCAATGTGACCTTCGAGGTCGAGTTGGCCGGCCAGCCTTTGGGCGCGGTGCAGGCTGCTGCGCTGGCATTGCCGTCCGTCAAGAATATGCCGCAGGGTGTGGAGTTGGCGCCGGTCGGCGATGCCGAGATGATGAAGGAATTGTTCGCAAGCTTCGGTCTGGCCATGTTTACCGGTGTGCTGTGCATCTATATCGTGCTGGTGCTGCTGTTCAGGGACTTCATGCAGCCGGTCACAATTCTGTGGGCGCTGATCCTGTCGATCCCGGGCGCCTTCCTGGCATTGTTCCTGACGCATACCTCGATCTCGATGCCGTCGATGATCGGCATCATCATGCTGATGGGCATCGCGACCAAGAACTCCATCCTGCTGGTGGAATACGCCATCGTCTCGCGCCGTGAGCGCGGCATGAACCGTACGGAAGCCATGCTGGATGCGTGCAAGAAACGTGCACGTCCCATCGTGATGACGACGATGGCGATGGGTGCGGGCATGCTGCCGGTCGCACTCGACCTCGGCATGGGCGACGGCAGCTTCCGTTCGCCGATGTCCATCGTGGTGATCGGAGGTTTGATCACTTCGACGTTCCTCAGCCTGCTGGTGATCCCGGTAGTATTTACCTATGTGGATGATGTAGTGCAGTGGCTGTTCGCGCGTTTCAAGCCAACCCAACCCGCGCAACCCGCCACGCAAGAGGTTTAACTGTATTCATGGCAGTCACCAATTTTCAAGAATGGAGAAAGAAATGAAATTATCCAAAACAGCATTGAGCGTACTGCTGGCCCTGGGCATCAGCCCTCTGGCCGACGCAGCAGACCTGCTCGACATCTACCACGCCGCGCAAAGCCAGGACGCAGTCTTTGCCTCTGCCCGCGCATCGCAACAGGCCGGACAGGAAAAGCTCACCCAGGGCCGCTCCCTGCTGCTGCCCAGCG
>Ga0265324_10001273_pt1 | contig 14819 bp, 14 predicted proteins | sample 41419metaG_FD_198634 | JGI IMG/M metagenome (GOLD analysis project Ga0265324, IMG submission 198634) | Rhizosphere microbial communities from Carex aquatilis grown in University of Washington, Seatle, WA, United States - 4-14-19 metaG | ecosystem: Host-associated > Plants > Roots > Rhizosphere...
GTCCCGGGGGCCGGTCGTCTCGGTGGGCTCCCACAACACGATCGCCGTCAGCAGCGGGCGCCTGATCGCCCTTTGCGGGGTGAAGGACCTGGTCGTCGTGGAGACGGCCGATGCCGTTCTCGTGTGCCACAAGGATAGCGTCCAGAACATCAAGCTCCTCCTGCCGCTCGTGCCGAAGGAGCAGCTCTAGGGCGCGGCGCAAGGGGGAACCGACCCACATGCTGCAGTCGCTACGCATTCAGAACCTGGCGCTCCTCGAGTACGTCAGCGTCGACTTTGAGCCCGGGTTCGCAGCCGTCACCGGGGAAACCGGGGCCGGCAAGAGCATCCTGATCGGCGCGCTATCACTTCTTGCCGGGGAGCGGGCGGACAAGGCGGTCATCCGCCAGGGAGCGGCCGCCTGCGAGGTGGAGGCGTCGCTCCACTTCAAGGACCCGCGCCGCGTCGACCTGCTCCTGGCCGAATTGGATCTTCCCCCGTGCGAGGAGGGCCTGCTGCTGCTCAAGCGAAGCGTGCCCCGGGAGCGCGCGCCGAAGATCACGGTGAACGGCGGGCTCGCGACCCTCGCCGCCCTCCAGAGGCTCGGCGAGCTGTGGATCGATTTCCACGGCCCGAGCGAGCCGCGCCGCCTCCTCAGGGAGGCCTGCCAGCTTGAGCTCCTTGACCTCTACGGCAGGGCGGGGCCGGCCCTCGAGGCCTACGGCCAGCACTACCGCGCCTGGTGCGACCTCCAGGCCGAGAGCGAGCGGATGGCCTCGGAGGCCAGGCTCTCGCCCGACGAGTTGGCGTTCACGCAGGCCCAGCTCGCGAAGCTCGACCAGCTCGAGCTCACGGAGGAGGCCGTCGCGGCCCTTGAGCGCGATTTCCAGAGGATGAGCCGGGCGCAGGACATCGCGGCCCTGGCGTCCGCGCTCGAGGCGGGGCTCTCGGGCGACGACGGCGCGGGCTCGCAGGTGGCGGCCCTGGTAAGGGAGGCCCGCAAGCTCGAATCCATTGATCCCGCCAGCAAGGAATTGGCCGACCGGATGGCATCGGCCTCGGCCGAGCTGGGGGAGCTCGCCGCGGAGTTCGGCTCCCTCGGGCGCGAGCTCCAGGCCGACCCGGAGGGGATGGGGCCGCTCGAGGAGCGCATGAACGCGTGGCTTGAGGCCAGGCGCCGCCAAGGGCCCGACGTCCGCTCTGTCGCCGCGGCGCGCGAGGCGATGCGAAAGCGCGTGGCGATGCAGGGCGACATTGAGGGCACGGTTGCCCGGCTCGACCGCCAGATCGAGGCCGCGGCCAGGCAGGCGAGGCAGTCGGCGGCCGTCCTTCGCGCGGTACGCGAGAAGGCGGCGAAGAGCCTCTCGCGAGCCGCGGCATCGGGGATCGCCGAGCTCGGATTCGCCAAGGCGGAGTTCCGGATATCGATCACCGACGCCCCGGGCCTCGGGCCCACGGGGGACTGCGGGTGCGAGTTCCTTTTCTCCCCGAACGTGGGCGAGGCCCCGCTTCCGCTCGGAAAGATCGCCTCGAGCGGGGAGCTCGCGCGGGTCATGCTCGCCCTTAAGGCGATCCTCGCCGACCTGGATTCCGTACCGCTCCTCGTGTTCGACGAGGTCGACGCCAACGTCGGTGGGGAGGTCGGCAGCGTCGTCGGCGAGAGGATGGCCGCCATCGCGCGGCGCCACCAGGTGCTCTGCGTCACGCACCTGCCGCAGGTCGCCGCCCAGGCCTCGAGCCACTTCCTCGTCCTCAAGGACCAGACCGGCGAGCGCGCGAAGGTGACCATCGAGGCGGTCCACGGGGACCGCAGGGCGCGCGTCGCCGAGCTTGCGCGGATGCTCGGAGACAGGAATGCTAAGAGCGCTTTGGCCCACGCGGAGAAACTGCTGCGCGCCGGCTAGCATGACATTGAAGCTTGAACCTCTTGGCGATCTGGCGGTCGTGGCGACCCTGGGCTCGGGGATCGACGCGGCGACGCTCAAGTCCGTGCTCAATTTCGCCGACGCGGTCGCGGCCGCCAGGGCGCGGGGCATCACCGACATCGTCCCGGCCTACGCCACGGTCACCGTCTTCTACGACTCGGCCCAGTTTCCCGACGGACAGGGTGGGGCGTACGAGAGCGTCTGCCGCATTTTGGAGGCCTGCTCCCAGCGCGCGAGGTCGGCGCCGGGCGCCCTCGGCGCCAAGCTCCTTGAAATCCCCGTGCTCTACGGCGGGGAGCATGGTCCCGACATGGAGGTCGTCTGCGAGCACTGCAGGATCGGCGCCGACGACGTGGCGTCGCTGCATTCCGGCGCCGACTACATGGTCCACGCCATCGGATTCACCCCGGGCTTCCCCTACCTGGGGGGGCTGCCCGATCCCTTGAAAACTCCCCGGCGCGACAGCCCGCGAGCCCGCGTCCCCGCGGGCTCGGTCGCCATAGGGGGCTCGCAGACCGGCGTCTACCCGATCGCCTCCCCCGGGGGATGGCAGATCATCGGCCGAACGCCCCTCGCTCTCTTCAGGCCCCGCGAGGAGCCGGCCGCCCTCCTCAAGCCCGGGGACCGCGTCCGGTTCCGGCCGATGACCGCCGAGGAATTCGACTCATGGAAATAAGGGTGATCTCGGCCGGGATGATGACGACGGTCCAGGACCTGGGCCGCAGGGGCCACCTCGCCCAGGGGGTGCCGATAGGCGGCGCCGCGGACCCCGTTGCGCTGCGGCTCGCAAACCTGCTGGTCGGCAACGCCGAGGACCTGGCCGCCCTTGAGATCACGCTCACCGCCCCCGAACTCGAGTTCGAGAAGGACGGCTGGATATCGGTGTGCGGGGCGCGCTTCGAGGGGATCCCCTCGTGGAGGCCGTTCCGGGTGCATGCCGGGGACCGTCTCAAGTTCGGGACGCGCCTGCAGGGCTGCCGCGCCTACCTCTCGATCTGCGGGGGGATCGACGTCGAGTCGGTCATGGGGGGCCGGGGCACGTTCCTGCCGGGAGGCTTCGGGGGGTTCGAGGGGCGGGCGCTGCGCGACGGCGACGTCATCCGCTCGGTCCCGTCGGAGCGGCTCCTCTCGGGGCACTGGAGCATCGACGAGCGGATTCTTCCCCAGTACTCGCGGGAGCCGACCGTGCGGGTCACTCCCGGGTCGCAGGCCGCGGAGTTTGGAGAGGCCCTCTATGCGGAGAGGTTCCTGGTCACCGCCCGCTCCAACCGGATGGGCATCCGCCTGGAGGGCGTGCCCATCACCCGAACGACGGGCGAGGAGCTCATCTCAAGCGCCGTTGCCCCCGGAACGATCCAGGTTCCCCCCGACGGAAACCCCATCGTCCTGATGGCCGACGCCCAGACCCTCGGGGGCTACCCGCGGATCGCCCATGTCGCGTCGGCGGACATCCCCCTGCTCGCCCAGCTGGCGCCGGGGGACTACGTGAGGTTCAAGAGGTCGACGGTGCAGGAGGCGCATGCGCTGGCCCGCGCGGAGGAGCATCGCCTCGCGCTCCTTCGCCAGGGGCTCGCCGCAAAGATCACGTCCCTATGAGCCCGGGTTCATCGGTCGACCTGAACGCCGACGTGGGGGAGGGGTGCGGCTTCGACGAGGAACTCGTCCCGCTCGTGTCCTCGGTGAACATCTCCTGCGGCGCCCACGCGGGCGACATGGCCACGATGAGGAGGGCCGTCGAGCTGGCGCTCCGGAGCGGGGCCGCCATCGGCGCGCACCCGGGCTTCGCCGACAGGGAGCATTTTGGAAGGAGGGAGCTGCCGGTCAGCGCAAGGGAGGCCGCGTCCCTCGTCATCGGCCAGACCAAGGTCCTCGTCAGGGTGGCCCAGGGTTTCGGGGCGAGGGTGGGGCACGTGAAGCTCCACGGGGCGCTCTACAACCTGGTCTCGCGCGACCCGGCGCTCTCGAAGGCCGTCGTGGCGGCCCTCCTCGAGGACGGAAGGCAGTCGGGCGCCTCCTGGACGCTGATAGCGCTCTCGGGAAGCGCCCTGGCGGCGGTGGCGGCCGAGGCCGGCCTAAGGGTGCTGCGCGAGGCCTTTGCGGACCGCGCCTACATGCGCGACGGAACGCTCGCCCCCCGGTCCGAGCCGGGAGGCGTCATCCAGGACGAGGGTGTGGCGGCGAGCCAGGCCCTGGGCATCGCGCGCGACGGCGTCGCGCGAACGATCGACGGCGGGGGCATCCGGATCCAGGCCGAGACCCTCTGCATCCACGGGGACAGCCCAGGGGCGGCGGGCTTTGCCCGGCGGATCCGGCGCGAGCTGGCGGCGGCGGGGATCGTCGTCGGCAGGTGACCCGGCGCCGGCCTAGAAAAACCAGCCCCGGTCGGAGGACGCCTTCTTTATGATGGCCCCGACGAACCCCTCCAGCTCCACGTTGAACTTGAACACGACCCGGTCGGAGCCGCGGGTCAACCCGTAGCCGACGCCGAAGTTGTACTCGAGTCCGCCCGGAAATTCCCCCCAGACCGTCGGGAAGATGTAGTGCTGCTGGCTCGTCCCCGGATCGGCCTGGTCGATCAGCCCCGTGCCGCCGTAGAATTCCAGTCCCGGGGAAAGGCGCCGCGTCCAGCGGTAGTGGACGGCGGCGTCGTAGCCGAACTCGACGCCCTGGTCGTGACCGGCTCCGGCCAGCACCTTCTCGAACTTCGGGTTCACCATGAGCGCCAGCCGGCCGAAGTCCTTCTCGATGATGGGGCGGAACTCGAGCTCCCTCACGGCGTCGTCGAACTGCGGCGTCTTGTGCCACTCCAGCTCGAGGTACCAACCAAGGTTCACGGGGAGCGTCTCCTCGTCAAAGAGCCTGCCCCTTAGGCGCAGGTTGTCGCCGGCCCACCTGAGCCCCCCGGACGCGGGCTCAGCCATGTTGAGATAGAGCGCCGCCTCGATCCGGTCGGTAAGGCCGTACGTCACCTCGTAGGAATTGTACCAGGTGCGCCGGCTTGGGACGGTCCCGTTGGAGAGGCCGTCGCCCCCCAGCTCGTGGCCGGAGGAGACAAACGAGTTGTCGGTCTCGAACTCGGCCATACCCCTGGAGAGGGTGTTGTACGGATAGACCTCGAACTCCCAGGCGTCGACAAGGGCGAGGCACCGGGAGGAAAGGGTTGAGCCCGCGGCCAGGGCAAGGGCGGCGAGGGTCGCAAGTCTGCGCGTGTTCATTGGGAGGCGAAGGGGTGGAGCGGCTACTGGGCGACGATCGAGCCCTCGGGGACCTTCTCGTTAAAGTCGTCGAAGAAATCATAGGTGCCCGGACGGAGGGCCGGGACCTTGACAAGGATGGTCTTGCCGGGCTCGACCACCTTCTCGCGGTTGAGCTTGAAGCTCTCGAATTCGATCCGCTCGCTGCTCAGGTTGACGACCTTGATCACGAATGGCGACCCGGCCTGGACGGAGAGCTTTTCCGGCACGAAATGGCCGTCAGCAAAATGGATCTCCACGACCGGCCCTGCCGAATCAGAAGCATAAGTCGCTTGTGAAAAGAATAATAGAAATCCAGCGAGGCGAATCAGGCAAGAGAGGCGTTGGATCTTCATGATGCGATTGAGATTCACTCGCATTTAGTATTCGCGCGGATTTTGCGTCAAGTCTGATTTTTCGAATGACTGCTGCGGCCACCCCTTTTCGGGGTGCCTCCGCCGCTTTGCCGAAGCCCGGAGGACCTTAGGTGTTGAACCTGAAAAGGGCCACGTCCCCGTCCTGGAACACGTATTCCTTGCCCTCGAGGCGGTATTTCCCGGCCTCCCGCGCGGCGGCGACGCTGCCGAGCCTGGACAGGTCGGAGTAGGAGACGACCTCGGCCTTGATGAAGCCCTTCTCGAAGTCGGTGTGGATCACTCCGGCCGCCTGCGGCGCCTTCCAGCCCTTCTTGATGGTCCACGCGCGGACCTCCTTTTCTCCCGCCGTGAAGTAGGTCTGCAGTCCGAGGAGGGTATAGGTCGCCCGGATAAGCGACGAAACCCCCGAGTCGTCGACGCCCAGGTCCTTCAGGAACGCCTTCGCCTCGTCCGCGGCAAGGTCGATCAGCTCGGACTCGATGCGCGCGCTGATCGGCACGTAGGCCGCGTCATGGTGGGCCCGGACAAACTCCGCGACCTTCTCGACGAAGGGGTTCTTCTCAGCGTTGGCAAGGTCGCTCTCGGCGACGTTGCAGGCGTAGATGACCGGCTTCGCCGTTAGGAGCTGGAAGAGTTTGAGCAGCTTCACCTCGTCCTCGGTCGCGGGGAGGATGTTCGCGGGCTTGTTCGAGTTGAGGTGGGGGATGAGGCGCTCCATCAGCACGACCTCGGCGTGGGCCTCCTTGTCGCCGCTCTTCGCCTTCTTCTGGGTCTTGTCCAGGCGCTTCTGCACGGCGTCCAGGTCGGCCAGCACCAGCTCGGTCGTGACGACCTCGATGTCGCGCACCGGGTCGACCGAGCCCATCGTGTGGACCACGTCCGCGTCCTCGAAGCACCGGACGACGTGCACGATCGCGTCGACCTCGCGGATGTTCGCGAGGAACTGGTTGCCCAGGCCCTCGCCCTTGCTCGCGCCCGCCACGAGCCCCGCGATGTCCACGAACTCGATGGCCGCGGGGATGACGACGTTCGTCTTGGCGATCTTCTGCAGGACGGCCAGCCGATCGTCGGGGACGGTCACCACGCCGACGTTGGGGTCGATCGTGCAGAAGGGATAGTTCGCGGCCTCCGCCTTTCGCGATCGGGTGACGGCGTTGAAGAGGGTGGACTTGCCCACGTTGGGAAGCCCGACGATGCCTGCTTTGAGCATGGAGGGTCCACGTTCTGCGCCGCGGACGCCGCGGTCAACCGCAAAGGCCCTCGGCCGGCGCTCAATTGCCGCCGGGCCAGAGGAGATCCAGGAAGGCGTCGGAGGAGAAGGGCGGTGGTTCTGGCATTGCACGCACGAGCTCGCGCCACTCCTGGGGCACCGGGTAGCGGTAGCCGTCGGCGTCCGGCGCCTCCTTGCGGTCCCCGCCCGCGATCTTGCCCGAGAGGGCAAGGATCACGGGTCCGCCCACGGGGTCCAGGGGAGGGACCGCCTCAATGAGCTTCTTAAGGGGCGCGAGCTCTCGGGAGGTTCCCGGCCGGATCGACGAGATGAGCCACACCCGGGTGAGCCCCCCCGGCCGGGCGACCACGACGATATGGAAGGTCTCCGGGGTCGTCGTCCCAACGAAGAAGTTGTGCGCCACCGCCTCGAGGCGCGCCAGGTACGCGGACACGACCGTCGACGGCGGCATCCGCTTGATGAGGACATCCTGGGGCTGGTAGACCACAAACCCGGTCTTCTCGTACCCGCTGGTGGCACCCACCGGGCCGAACGTGAACTCCTGGGCCGCCGTGGTCGCCACCGGGGCGCCCTTGAGTTTGCCCGGGGTGAAGCGCCAGCCGAGCATCGCCTCAAGGCAGACCCTGCTCAGCGCGTCGTTGGTCGTCTTGAGCACCCTCGGGTCGGCGACAAGGCCCTCGGCCGTCACGAGGTAGCTGACAAGGACGTACCCGGCCATGCGCTGCCCGATTTCGTTCTTTGGCGACGACGGCATCTCCCCCGAAACAGGGGCGGGCTCCACATAGCCGTCCGAGCGGGTCGTGTTGATGATCGTGTAGTTCGGCCCGTAGGCGTCCTTGATGGCCCGGTCGAGCTCAACGCCCCCGTCTCCCTCCAAGTAGTTGTAAAGAATGGGCTTGGCGGGCTCCTCGGCGAAGATCGCGGCCGAGAAAAAGGCCATTCCCGCAAGGAGCGTAGGGCGGAGGTTCAAGGGTGGAAGGATGTCGAAAAAAGGGGCTATCCGGTTTCCGGTCTGCATGATCGGCCGGCCCAAAAAGGACACAATCTCCTAAAGGGGGGACCGGTCAACGGCCTGCCATAACCCCCCGGGGTCCTAGGCGCTTGACAAGGCCGGCGCCGCTCGGTGTTATCAGCCCCTTTTCCAAATAGAACACACGCGATAATTCCCTTTCATGGCACTCAAAATCCGCCTTTCCCGCATCGGCTCCACGCACCAGCCGCACTACCGTATCGTTGTCGCAGAGACACGCTCGCGCCGCGATGGCGACGCGGTTGAGACCGTGGGCACGTACGACCCCCGCACGAAGGGCCAGCAGGTCAACATCAGGCTCGACCGCGTTGACTACTGGATCGGCAAGGGCGCGAAGCCGACCGACACGCTCCACTCCATCATCAAGCGGGCGCGCCGTGGCGCCACCGCGGCACCTGCGGCAACCGAGGCGGCAGCTCCCGCCCCGGCCGCGGCCACCTGAGGCGTTCCGCCTCCGGGGAGAAAGGGGCACCATGCCCCGCATTGACGTACTTACGCTGTTCCCGCGGATGCTCGACGGCTTCCTCGCCGAGAGCATCCTTGGCAAGGGCCTCGAGAGAGAGTTGCTGAGCGTTGCGGTCCACGACCTGCGCGCCTGGACGACCGACAAGCACCGGACCGCGGACGACAGGCCGTTTGGCGGCGGCGCCGGGATGGTGATGAAACCCGAGCCCGTGGTCGCGGCGATAGAGCAGCTGCAGACGCCGGGCTGCAAGCGCATCTACCTGACGCCTGACGGCGTGCCGTTCACCTCGGCGATCGCGACCGGCCTGGCGAAGGAGGGCCACCTCATACTCCTAAGCGGGCATTACGAGGGAATTGACCAGAGGATAAGGGACACCTCGATCGACCTCGAGCTGAGCATCGGTGATTACGTGCTGACCAACGGCACCTTGGCCGCCGCCGTCGTGATCGACGCGCTCAGCCGTTTCATCCCCGGCGTCCTCGGAGAGGAAAAGTCGTTGACGCACGAATCTTTCACCGGCAAGTTGCTCGACTTTCCTCAATACACGCGTCCCGCCGAATTTCGGGGCATGTCCGTGCCGGAAGTCCTCCTTTCCGGCAACCATGCCGAGATTGAAAAATGGCGAGCCGCACGTGCCTTGGAAAAGACCAGAATCGTCCGCCCAGATCTTCTCAAGTAACTTTCAATCAAACACAAACAAGGCAATAGCCATGAACCCGATCATCAAGGAAATCACCGACAGCCAGGTGAAAAAAGACACTCCGCCGTTTAAAGTCGGCGATGGCGTGCGCGTGCACACAAAGGTCCGCGAGGGCGACAAGGAGCGGATCCAGGTCTTCTCCGGCATCGTGATCGCCCGAAAGGGTTCAGGAATCCACGAGACCTTCACGGTGCGCAGGATCAGCTACGGCGAGGGCGTCGAGCGCGTGTTCCCGGTCAATTCACCAAACATCGAGAAGGTCGAGATCGAGCTCGACTCCAAGCCGATGAAGGCCCGCCTCTACTACCTGCGCAACCGCACCGGAAAGGCCGCGGTCGCAGTGTCGGTTAAGACGCGCCACGCCGACGCGGCAGCCCCCGCTCCGGCCGCCAGCTAGGCCTTCCTTCCCGAAATTTAAGGAGTTTCGGCTTCCCCGCGGGGTTTGCAGGGCGTAGGACTTGTCGGATTTTTTCCGATGACCCTTCAAACTGACATCCTCTCCAAGGCCTCGAACGAGGCCCGCGGCCTCGCAATCGACGCAGTCCACGCATGCGCGTCGGGCCACCTGGGCCTGCCCCTGGGTTGCGCCGAGATCGGCGCGGTCCTCTTCGGCCACGCGCTCAACGTGAACCCCGACGAGCCCCGCTGGCTCAACCGCGACCGGTTCGTCCTGTCCGCCGGCCACGGCAGCCTGTTCCTCTATTCATGGCTCCACCTGAGCGGCTTCGACATCCCAATTGAGCAGATCGCCAAGTTCCGCAGCCTGCACAGCATCACCCCGGGACACCCCGAGTTCCGGGAGACCCCGGGGGTCGAGGCCACGACCGGGCCGCTCGGCCAGGGCATCGGAAACTCGGTTGGCATGGCGGTTGCCGGACAGATGGCCGCAGCGCGCTTCAACACCCCCGAGCACGAGCTCTTCGACTACCATGTCGTCTGCCTTGCGGGCGATGGCTGCATGCAGGAGGGCGTGGCGATGGAGGCGGTCGAGTTCGCGGGACACCAGAAGCTCGAGAACCTGATCCTGATCTATGACTCGAACGACGTGACGCTCGACGCGATGGCGTCCAAGACGCAGAGCGAGAACACCGCCCTGCGGTTCAAGGCGATCGAGTGGGACGTGCAGACCGTCGACGGCTACGACATGCCGGGATTCCTGAAGGCCTTCAACCGGGCGAAGAAGGCCAAGAGCGGGAAGCCGCAGCTCATCATCGTTAGGACACTCATCGCGAAGGGCATCCCCGAGGTCCAGGGAACCCAGAAGGGCCACGGCGAGGGCGGGGCCAAGTTCGCCGACTCGGCCAGGGCGGGCCTCGGCCTGCCTGCGGACAAGCACTTCTTCGTGAGCGACGAGGTGAGGGCCTATTTTGCCGACCACAAGCGCAGGCTTTCGCGGGCCTGCAACCGCTGGCACAAGATGCAGAAGGCGTGGCGGGCCGCCAATCCGGAGAAGGCCGCGCTCCTCGACTCGGCGGGCGCAAGGCCCAGCGCGGCGCACCTCCTCGCCAAGATCCCCCTGTTCGCGCCCGACGTGAAGCTCGCGGGCACGCGGGCCGCAGGGCGCGACGTCCTCCAGCCTGTCGCTGCGGAGCTTCCCCTTCTGATCGGCGGAAGCGCGGATCTCTACGGCTCGACGCTCAACTACATCGCCGCCGACAAGGATTTTGACCCCACGAACCGCTCGGGCCGCAACATCCGGTTCGGCATCCGCGAGCACGCGATGGCCTCCATCGCCAACGGCGTGGCCTACGACGGCCTCTTTCGCCCCTCGGTCGCGACGTTCCTCGTCTTCGCCGACTACTCGCGGCCCCCGATGAGGCTCGCCGCGCTCTCGAAGCTTCCGGTCATCTACATCTACACCCACGACTCGATCGGGGTGGGTGAGGACGGCCCGACGCACGAGCCCGTGGAGACCATCTCCTCGCTGCGCCTCATCCCGAACATGGAGGTGATCCGCCCAGCCGACCCGGAGGAGACCGCCGGGGCCTTTGCGGCTGCGCTCGAGCGCACCGACGGCCCGACCCTGATCGCCCTCAGCCGCCAGGCGGTGCCGGTCCTCAACGAGATCCCCCCCCACGTGAGGCGGGCCGGCGTCCTCAAGGGGGCCTATGTGGCCGTCCAGGAAACCGCGCCCCTAGAAACCATTCTTCTCGCGACGGGAAGCGAGTTGGCCCTCGCCATCGCCGCGTCCAAGGAGCTTGGGGCCGGGGCGCGCGTCGTCTCCGTCCCCTCGTTCGAAATCTTCGACCGCCAGCCCGCGGAATACCGCGACAGCATCCTGCCGCCGTCGTGCCGCAAGCGCATCTCCATCGAGGCCGGGGTGACCGCGCTGTGGCGCAAGTACGTGGGGCTAGACGGGAAGGTCGTGGGAATCGACCGGTTCGGCCTGAGCGCGCCGGCCCCCGTCGTCTACAAGGAGCTGGGAGTCACCTCCGAGGCCCTGGTGGCGGCGGCGCGGTCCTTCGGGGCCTAGGTTCCATCCCCCGAACATCCAGGACTCAGGCTTACCGGCATTCCGGTAATCAAAGGTCTATTTATCGCTTGAAAACGCGATAATTAGCCTCCTAACTATACCGTTTTGCCCTCGGAGGGCCCGAAATGACACCCACACCCATGCCGCTATTGATGCTGAAGGATTTGCCCCGGTACGAATGCCTCCTGGAGGCGGTTCGGCGGCATCCCGACCTCGATCCCTCGGCATGCGAGGCGTACCTGAACCTGCTGCGCGCGGGCGACGAGGCCTACCGCCAGAGCGAGGCGTTCCTGAGCGAGCATGACATGTCGCCGGGACGCTTCACGGTGCTGATGCTCCTCTACGACAAGCTCTCCGGCACCCCCGTCGCCCAGACCCCAGCCGACCTCGCGGAGAAGGCGGGCGTCACGAGGGCCACCATCACGGGGCTCGTCGACACGCTTGAACGCGACGGCCTCGTGACCCGCCAGCATGACGCCCACGACCGCAGGATGATGCTCATCCTCCTGACGCCGAAGGGGCACGCCACGCTTGAGTCGATCCTGCCGGGGCACTTCCAGCAGATGGCGGCGCAGATGGCGCCGCTTTCGGAAAACGAGCGAAAGACGCTCGTCCGCCTTCTCAACAAGATAGCCGAACGGTCCCCTGCGACAGAGCCCGTGGAGACGGGCCATGCCGCCGCCACCTGAACCCTTCAACACACGCCCACCAGCATACGCCGCACCCACACGATGAAATCATTCCTCACCATCCTTGGCCTCGTAGCGGTCATCGCGATCCTCGGCCTGATCAAGTTCTCCCAGATCAACACCCTCATCCACGCGAAGGCCGTCCAGCCCCGCGAGGCCGTCTCGACCGCCGAGGTGAAGCGTGACACCTGGCAGCGCTCGCTCACCTCGGTGGGCTCGCTGACCGCCGTGCAGGGCGTGACCGTCGCGGCGGAGCTCGACGGGAAGATCGTCCAGATCGCCTTCGAGGCCGGCACCAAGGTGGCGGCCGGGGACGTTCTCGTGCGCCAGGACACCACCGCCGAGGCGGCCCAGCTGCGCTCCGCCGAGGCCACCGCCGAGCTGGCCCACGTCAACCTTGAGCGGACCCGCGAACTCCTCGCCAAGGCGACCGTCTCCCAGGCCCAGTTCGACCTCGACGGGGCGACCTTCAAGCAGGCGACAGCGTCCGCAGACAACATCCGGGCGACGATCGCAAAGAAGACGATCAAGGCGCCCTTCTCGGGCCAGCTCGGGATCCGCCTGGTCAACCTCGGACAGAACCTGAAGGCCGGCGACGCCATCGTGTCGCTCCAGGCGCTCAACCCCATCTTCGTTGATTTCTACCTTCCGCAGGAGGAGGTGGGCCAGCTCCATCCGGGCCTGCAGGTCCGCCTGGCGGGCGACGGCGTCGTGGGGGACCCGATCGACGGGAAGGTGACCGCGATCAACCCCGAGATCGACGCGTCGACGCGCAACGTGCGCGTGCAGGCGACCGTCGACAACACGGCCGGGCGCCTTCGCCCGGGCATGTATGTCGACGTGGCGGTCGAGATGCCGGTCATCGAGAAGGTGCTCACGATTCCGGCGACGGCGGTGCTTTTCGCCCCCTTTGGCGACACGGTCTACATTGTGGACTCAAAGGTGGACGACGCGACCGGCGAGAAGCAGCAGGTGGTCAGGCAGCAGATCGTCCGCCTCGGGCTGCGGCGCGGGGACTTTGTGGCGGTCACGTCCGGACTCAAGGAGGGCGACACGGTCGTCACCTCCGGGGTCTTCCGGCTGCGGCCCGGGAGCGCGGTCCAGGTGAACAACGCCCTGGCGCCCAACGCCGAGCTCGCCCCCAAGCCCAGTGATTCCTGAGCCGAGCGCAAAAAGCCAAGCTCCATGAAATTTACAGACCTCTTCATCAAGCGCCCGGTCCTGGCCCTCGTGGTCAACCTGGTGATCCTGATTGCCGGCTTCCAGGCGTACAGGACGCTCAACGTGCGCCAGTATCCCCAGAGCCAGAACGCGACCGTCACCGTCACGACCGTGTACGTTGGGGCGAGCGCCGAGCTTGTCCGGGGCTTCATCACGACGCCCCTCGAGCGGTCGATCGCGGCCGCTGACGGGATCGACTACCTTTCCTCGACGAGCGTGCAGAGCATCTCGACGATCACAGCGAGGCTGAAACTCAACTACGACCCGATCAAGGCCCTCTCGGAGATCAGCTCCAAGGTCGATCAGGTCCGCAACAACCTCCCCGTCGAGGCCCAGGTCCCCTCCATCAACGTCCAGTCGGCGGACTCGCAGTTCGCGTCGGCCTACCTGAGCTTCACCTCCGAGACGCTCCATCAGAATGAGATCACCGACTACCTGGTCAGGGTGGTCCAGCCGCGCCTCTCGGCGGTCGCGGGTGTGCAGAGGGCGGACATACTCGGTGCCAGGACGTTCGCCATGCGCATCTGGCTCAAGCCCGACCGGATGGCCGCGTTCAACGTGAGCCCTTCGCAGGTGAGCGCGGCCCTCGCCGCGAACAACCACCTGAGCGCGCTCGGCAACACGAAGGGCAACCTGATCCAGGTCGCCTTGACGGCGAACACCGACCTGCGCTCCGTCGAGGAGTTCAAGAACCTCGTCATCCGCCAGCAGAACAACGCGATCGTGCGGGTGCGCGACATCGCGGACGTCGAGCTGGGGGCGGAGGACTACAACACGGACGTGCGGCTCTCGGGCGAGACCGCCGTGTTCATGGGGGTGTTCGTCCTGCCGAACGCAAACTCGCTCGACGTCATCCGCCTCGTTCGCTCGGAGATGGAGTCGATCAAGAAGGACCTCCCGGGAGGCATGCAGGCGAACGTGGCCTATGACGCCACCGCCTACATCAACGATGCGATCCACGAGGTGTTCCACACCCTCGGGGACACGCTGATGATCGTCGTCATCGTCATCTTTCTCTTCCTGGGATCGGTCCGCTCGGTCCTGATTCCGATCGTCGCGATCCCGTTGTCGCTGGTCGGGGCGGTGTTCCTGATGCAGATCTTCGGCTTCACGATCAACCTGCTGACGCTCCTCGCCATCGTGCTCTCGGTGGGGCTCGTCGTCGACGACGCGATCGTCGTCGTCGAGAACGTGGAGCGCCACCTTGCGGAGGGGCTGGCGCCCCTGCAGGCCGCGCTCACGGGGGCCCGCGAGCTGGTGGGGCCGATCATCGCCATGACCGTGACGCTCGCCGCCGTCTACGCCCCCATCGGGCTCCAGGGCGGCCTCACCGGATCCCTGTTCCGGGAGTTCGCCTTCACGCTTGCGGGCGCCGTAACGATCTCGGGGTTCGTCGCTCTGACGCTCTCCCCGATGATGTGCGCGACCTTCCTGAGGACCGGGGACGATGAGAAGGGCTTCGCGGGCATGGTCACGCACACGTTTGAGCGGGTGC
>Ga0265324_10001274_pt1 | contig 14809 bp, 12 predicted proteins | sample 41419metaG_FD_198634 | JGI IMG/M metagenome (GOLD analysis project Ga0265324, IMG submission 198634) | Rhizosphere microbial communities from Carex aquatilis grown in University of Washington, Seatle, WA, United States - 4-14-19 metaG | ecosystem: Host-associated > Plants > Roots > Rhizosphere...
CGCCTAAGCAACTTCGTCACCCAGATACAGGTACCCACACTAATCGGTTGTTTCTTCTATCTTTTAAAGAACTTTTTACTGCCAACCCCCAACGACCTCGGCCGCGAAGAGGTGCGCATTATATAGAGCGAACAATTTTCGTCAACTCATATTTACACACGCCGGATTTAAGCTTTAATTCTGCTTCTCAGTGCTTGGGTTGCGGGGGCAGGATTTGAACCTACGACCTTCGGGTTATGAGCCCGACGAGCTGCCAGACTGCTCCACCCCGCGTCTGAGAAGGGGGCGGACTCTACAGAAATATCACATTGCCGTCAACTAGATTAATGCCTGGATTGACTTAAATTCAGCACTTGAAGTCAGCGCTCCTGTAAGAGCCTTCGATATTACGCATTGACCCGCCATCTGATTATAATGACGCGAAGAAATATCCATCTGAATATATATGCTCAAAAAAATCAATGTTGGCGACTTGCGCTTGGGCGTATACGTGCAGGAAATATGCGGTAGCTGGATGGATCACCCTTTTTGGAAAAAATCTTTTGAACTGACTTCAGCGGAGGATCTGAAAACACTGCAAACGTGCGGAATCAGGGAAGTATGGATAGACGTCAGTAAAGGGCTGGATATCAATATGCCAGCAGGCTCCATTTCAAAAGAGGATGAAAAGGAAAAAATCGAGGTCGAACTTAGACAGGCATTGCAAAATACAGCCAAATCTGCGCCTCGGATAGCTATACACCAAGAAATTGAGCGTGCGCGCAAACTGCATGCAAAAAGCAAAGCGGCCGTCACTTCCATGTTTCAGGAAGCACGGATGGGCAACGCCATTAAATTGAATGAAGCAGGGCCCTTGGTAGATGAGATTAGTCAATCGATAACTCGAAATCCTGAAGCCTTCCTCAATCTGGCACGGCTGAAAAATATTGATGATTACACCTATCTACACTCCGTTGCTGTCTGCGCTTTGATGGTCGCGCTGGGAAGGCAGCTTGGGCTAACTGGTCAAGACCTTAAGGATGCCGGCATGGCAGGGCTGTTACACGATGTAGGCAAGATGATGATTCCCAATGAGGTGCTTAACAAACCGGGGAAACTTACCGACCAAGAGTTTGAAATCATAAAGACTCATCCCAAGAAAGGGTGGGAAATTCTCCATATATCGGAGGGGGCGAATGCCGTGGCACTTGATGTGTGTCTGCACCACCACGAACGTGTGGATGGAACGGGGTATCCTGAACGTATTGCTGGCGAAGCACTCACGTTATTTGCGCGCATGGGGACGGTATGCGATGTGTATGATGCGCTCACTTCGAATCGCTGCTACAAAAATGGATGGGAACCCGCTGAAACCATACGCAAGATGGCGGAATGGAAAGATGGGCATTTCGATGAGAGAGTATTCCAGGCTTTCGTCAAAACGATAGGCATCTACCCTTCCGGCACTTTAGTAAGGCTCAAGTCAGGGAGGCTGGCTATAGTCATAGAGCAGACCGAGAAAAGTCTACTTACACCGATAGTGAAGGCTTTTTTTTCGACCAAATCCAATGAGCCATTTTTGCCGGAAATAATCAATCTAAGCAAATCTCATGAAAGTATCGTCAGCGCCGAAGACCCGTTAAAATGGGGATTCGATCTGCAGCAGATCACAGGCATTTAAATTAACCATAACAACCTTTAATCAGGAGAAAAGCATGTCCGATATTCAGTCCGTGATGCACGAAACGCGAGTATTTCCACCCTCGGAAGCCTTTGTAAAACAAGCCAATGTCCCCGGTATGGCTGCTTACCAAGAGATGGTCGATGCGTCGAAGAAGGACTATGCGGGTTACTGGGCGGACTTGGCACGTAAGAATATCCAATGGAAGAAACCCTTTACCAAGACACTGAACGACAGCAATGCACCGTTCTACAAGTGGTTTGAAGACGGCCAACTGAACGTTTCCTACAACTGCCTGGATCGTCACCTGACCACCCAGCCGGAAAAGACCGCCATCATCTTTGAAGCAGACGACGGAAAAGTCACCAAGATCAACTACCGCGACCTGCATGCACGCGTATGCGAATTCGCCAACGGCCTCAAGTCGCAAGGCATCAAGAAAGGCGACCGCGTCCTGATCTACCTGCCAATGAGCATCGAAGCCGTGGTTGCAATGCAAGGCTGCGCCCGTATCGGCGCGATCCACTCCGTTGTTTTCGGCGGTTTCTCCTCCAAGAGCTTGCACGAACGCATCGTCGACGCGCAAGCCTGTGCAGTCATCACCGCCGACGGCCAGATGCGTGGCGGCAAGGCCATGCCCCTGAAATCCATCGTGGATGAAGCGCTGGCATTGGAAGGCACGGAATGTATCAAGCGCGTCATCGTCTACAAGCGCGTCGGTGACGCAACGCAGTTCAACGCGGAACGCGACGTATGGTGGCATGACCTCGTTGCAAAACAGTCTTCCACCTGCGAGCCGGAATGGGTCGATGCCGAACATCCCCTGTTCATCCTTTATACCTCCGGTTCCACCGGCAAACCCAAAGGAGTACAGCATTCCAGCGCCGGTTACCTGCTGGGTACCATGGTCACCATGCAATGGGTGTTCGACTACAAGTCGACCGACATTTTCTGGTGTACGGCCGACGTGGGCTGGATCACCGGCCACAGCTATGTCGCATACGGACCGCTGGCCGTGGGTGCTACTGAAGTCGTGTTCGAAGGCATCCCCACCTCCCCGGATGCTGGACGATTCTGGAAAATGATCCAGGATCACAAGGTCACCACTTTCTACACCGCACCAACTGCCATCCGCTCGTTGATCAAGCTCGGCGGCGACCTGCCCAAGCAATACAACCTGAACTCCCTGCGCCTGCTTGGCACCGTCGGCGAACCGATCAATCCTGAAGCCTGGATGTGGTACTACAACGTCATCGGCCAAGGACGCTGCCCTATCGTCGACACCTGGTGGCAAACCGAGACCGGCTGCCACATGATCGCCCCTCTGCCCGGCGTGGAACCGCTCAAACCCGGCTCCTGCACTCTGGCCATCCCCGGCATCGAAGTAGGTGTGGTGGATGAGACCGGCAACGATGTGGAAGGACAGCATGGCGGCTCTCTGGTTATCAAGAAGCCGTTCCCGTCGCAGATCCGCACTATCTGGGGCGACCCTGAGCGCTTCAAGAAAGGCTACTTCCCCGAAGAACTGCACGGCTACTACCTGGCCGGCGACTCAGCACACCACGATGAAGACAACTACATCTGGATCATGGGGCGCAACGACGACGTGCTGAAAGTATCCGGCCACCGTCTGGGCACCATGGAAATCGAATCCGCACTGGTTGCAAACCCATTGGTGGCGGAAGCTGCTGTGGTCGGTCGTCCGCACGACATCAAGGGCGAAGCTGTAGTCGCGTTCGTGGTGCTGAAGAGCTCGCGTCCCTCCGATGCTGCCAAGGCAAAGGAGATCGTCGAGACCCTGCGCAACTGGGTAGCCAAGGAAATCGGCCCCATCGCCAAACCCGACGAGATCCGCTTCGGCGACAACTTGCCCAAGACCCGTTCCGGCAAGATCATGCGTCGCCTGTTGCGTACACTCGCCCAAGGGCAAGAGATCACACAAGACACTTCGACTCTGGAAAACCCGGCCATTCTGGAGCAGCTCAAAGAAGTGATTCGCTAAGCTGCATCACCTGCGTCATGCAGCATCTGAGCTGCATGACGCAACCCTTTAATTGGATTGACTCATCCACACCCCTCCGCTACTATCGCAGCACCCTTAATCAAGCAGCCCGGTACCCTATAGTGCCTATAAAAAAATCGTTACTGATGTTTCTGGGCACAACGCTCAGTTGTTCTGTCGCCATGGCGTCCGAAGCAGAGACGACATTAGCACTCAATAGCCCACCTCTATCGGTTCAAGCAACTCCATCCGTCAACACTGAATCGGCGGCACCGCAAGCCATCGACACCAAAACTGACGCAACTCGCCCCCCTTCCGCTCAAACGAATACTGCAACCGCCGAACCAGAGACGCAGACTGCTGCACCCATACGCGAAGCCCTGATTGTCGCGCCGGAAGTTCCCTCCGGCGACCTTTGGCAGCGCATTCGCAATGGCTATGCCATGAGGGAATTGAATAGCCCTCTAATCAAGCGGCATGAAAAATGGTATGCCAATCACCCGGACTATGTGCTGCGCATGAGCGAACGCGCACAACGTTATCTGTATTACATCGTGGAAGAAGTTGAACGGCGCGGCATGCCCATGGAAATTGCACTACTGCCCGTGATTGAAAGCGCTTTTAACCCGGGCGCAAATTCGATCGCAAGTGCATCAGGCATCTGGCAGTTCATTCCTTCTACCGGTAAGCACTTCGGCATGGAGCAGAATTGGTGGCATGATGGTCGGCGCGACATCATCGGTGCGACCAACGGTGCGCTGGATTATCTGCAAAAACTGCATGACCAGTTCGGAGACTGGGAATTAGCCCTGGCCGCCTATAATTGGGGGGAAAATAGCGTTGCACGCGCTCAAGCCACCAACCGTAAGCGACACAAACCTACAGATTATTCGCACCTTAAAATGCCGCGTGAGACACGCAACTACGTGCCCAAGCTGCTGGCCATCAAAAACATTGTGAACGATCCGGCGCATTTTCATCTGGAACTGAATAAGATTCCCGACGAACCCTATTTCGCCACAGTCGCCACTTCGAAACACATTGATGTGAAAGTGGCTGCTGAACTTGCCGGCATCTCCATGGAAGAGTTCATCGCTCTCAATCCGAGCCATAACCGCCCGGTGATCCTGCAAAACGCAGGCAACGTGCTGCTCTTGCCGGTGAACAAGATCGATACTTTCCAGAACAATCTGGAAAAGACCAATCAGCGTCTGGTCTCATGGCAGCCCTATGAAAGCAAAAAGGGTGAAAGCTTCGAACATATCGCCGAGCATTTTGGCCTGACACTGGCCGAATTACGCGCAGCCAACGGCCTGTCGAAATACGCGCAAGAAAGCAATGGTCAGACGCTGCTGGTACCCATCAAGGACGAAGCACCGGTTGCCGAGTTCACTGCATTCAATATGCAGCCTTCGGCCGTGGCTGAGATGTATGGAGCAGTTCGCTATACGGTTCGAAGAGGCGATACTATCTCCACTATCGCGCGTCGCTTCCATGTAAGCCAGAACCAATTACGCGAAGCAAACAGCGGCAGCAGCCGACTGCGTGTTGGCCAACGCTTCAACATCGTATTGGACGATCATCGCTCTTATCGCAAAAGAAGGGGTGTCGCAGCGACCAAAGCCAAGGGGAGGAAATCCAACGGCCGCAAGTCGACAAGCGTGAAAGTCGCGTACAATTCTTCCAAGCAGCAGAACTAATTCCCAATACAGTACAAATGGCAGCGCACATCGTGCGTCGCGCTAATATTGACGCTATCCGGATAGCTCATGCACGCCGCCATCACGTGTGGGCAGCGCGGCGCAAAATGGCAGCCCGGCGGTGGATTCGCCGGGGAAGGCTGATCGCCTTCCAGCTTGATAAACGACCTGCCATTGCCATCTATGCGAGGTACAGCGGATAGCAGGGCCTGTGTATATGGATGTTTTGGAGCATGCATCACCTCTTCTGTCATACCGCGCTCGACGATACGCCCCAGATACATCACACATACTTCATGTGCCAGATATTCCACCACTGCGAGGTTGTGGGTAATGAAAAGAATGCTCAATCCCAGTTCCTGTTGCAACGACCTTAGCAGGTTCAAAATCTGTGCCTGAACCGATACATCAAGCGCACTGGTAGGTTCATCGCATATCAATACCCGAGGAGACACCGCCAACGCACGCGCGATGGCAATGCGCTGCCGTTGCCCGCCGGAGAACTCATGCGGATAACGCCACTTGCTGTCGCGAGCCAAACCACATTTATCCAGCAGACCATCGATATGCTTTTGTCGTGCCGAACTATCGCCACCGATGTTCAGCGCGACCATGCCTTCTTCAAGGATCTCGGCCACGCGCATCTTCGGATTGAGCGAAGCATAAGGATCCTGGAACACCATCTGCATCGCTACGCGTGATGAACCCGCCTTAGCCAGTTCCTGGCCGGCGAACAAAATGCTGCCTGCAGTTGATGGAATCAACTGCAGCAGCGCCTTACCTAGCGTGCTCTTGCCACAACCGGACTCACCCACGAGTGCCAGTGTGCAACCCTGTTTGATATCCAACGACACGCCATCCACTGCCTTCACATTGCCGACTACACGCTGAAGTATCCCTTTGCGGATAGGGAAATGTACTTTCATATCTTTGACCTGCAGGATTGATGATTGAGGCGCAGGAATTGAGTAAGTTGCGACCGATCTATGGGCATCCTGCCCCTCAGCCGCTCTCCTTGAACCTCGATCATCAGTATTGCTGTATAGATGGCACAGAACCCCCTGCCCTTCTGCCATCACCGTCCATTCGGGAGTCTGTTCATTGCATAGTGCCCACGCCTTATCGCAGCGGGTTGCAAAGCGGCATCCCAGCTTTATACTGCCTGGCGTGGGCACGCCGCCTGGAATGGCGCTCAAAGGTTGTCCTGCATGCCCGGCACCCGGCAAAGCAGCAAACAGTTTTTGTGTGTATGGATGCAATGGGTGTTTGAACAGTTGTTCACGGCTTGCCAGCTCGATGATCTGGCCTGCATACATCACACCGACATGGTGAGCCGTCTCTGCCACCACGCCAAGATCGTGCGTGATAAGCAGCATTGCCATGCCCGACTTTTCCTGCATTACCCGCAACAGCAACAACACCTGTGCTTGTATCGTCACATCCAGCGCGGTAGTGGGTTCATCTGCGATGAGCAGCTTCGGACTGCCCGCAAGAGCCATTGCTATCATCACTCGCTGTTTCATGCCGCCGGAAAGTTGAAACGGATATTCGTCCACGCGGCGTGCGGCATCGGGAATGCCGACCTGATCCAGCAGCTCTATGCAACGCTGTTGCAGGTCGGACTGAAGTCCGACACCCTGTCCGCGCCGGGATAAAGCCAGGTCTACGCCATGCAGTTCCAGCACCTCGGTGATCTGTTCTCCCACCGTCATCACAGGATTCAAGCTCAACCCGGGTTCCTGAAAGATCATTGCCATCTTACCGCCACGCAGTTCACGCATCTTGTGCTCGGGCAATCCAGTGATTGCCACTCCGTCTATCTGCACCTCGCCTCCGGAACTCCCCACGCCGTCCGGAAGCAGCCGCATCAGTGAAAGCGCCGTCATGGATTTGCCACAACCGGACTCTCCGAGCAGCGCAAAGGTCTCACCTGCCGCTATCTCGAAAGACACGTCATCAACGATGCTCGCGCCGCTTGTCAGCTGCGTGACCAGATTATTTACTTTGAGTATTGAATTCATAGCGCCGCAAAACCTTCCGGAAAAACGACAAGTGCAGACGCAATTGGAGATGGCCGGAAGAAAATCAATCCACCTGGCATCCTGTTGATTGATAACTGACTATGAAAATCTGCAGCGAAAAGATATTTGTGGTTAGAGCGCATTCGACTCGCGCAAGACATGAACCTCTTCACGATTCCAGACTAGAACATTCGAGTCAAAATCCTGAAAAACTCCAGCGCTCCGGCAATGGCATTCATGCCACTGCCGGAGCGCTGAAGGGAGACATTATTACTTTGAAGCAGTTGCAGCGACTGTACGGAAATCTGGCAGACGTGACAGATAGTCGGCTACGGCTTCACGATCTTCCTGCGAGAACTTGGCGATCGCCTTCACCATGTCCGGGTGCGCATTACCGCGCGTTCCCTTCTCGATGAACTTCATCTCGCGCAGCAGATATTCGTAGTGCTGGGCTGCAACGGCTGGATAGGCTTTTTCCGCATTCCCTTCGCCGTTCACGCCGTGGCAGGTGTAGCACTTGTGGTCAGTGAACAACTTCTTGCCTCGAGCCGACTGATCCTCTGCTCCCTTGCCATTCTCACGGGTTGATTCAAGCTTGGAAAGATATGCCGCGATATCGGCAATCTCCTGCACGGAAATGGCCGGATCTTCGACGAAGGGAAGCATCTTCGGGTTATGACGGATACCGGCACGGATCTCGGTCATTTGCTTGACGAGCACAGAAGCGTGCTGGCCTGTCAGACGGGGATATGTACCATCCTTCAAACCGGCCGCATCGGATTTGTGGCAGCCTCGGCAGCCACGAAAAGCTTCTTCGCCGCGCACCGGATCACCACCGAGACGTATCGCCTCAGCCCGTTCAGGGATCATTTGGCCCCACACATGACCTTTACCACCGGCCGCCAAAACCAATGTCGCCTGCGAGGCAAACATCAGGCCAAAAACAAGAGAGATATATTTTTTCATTATTTTGCTTCCTTCAAGGTAGTCACATACTCCGCCACTGCGTCGATCTCCTTCTCGTTCATGCGCTTGGCAACGGAACGCATAAGACCTTTGCTATCGTTGGTGCGCGCTCCGCTCTTGAAACTCAGCAGCTGGTTGACGACATACACTGAATTCTGTCCGTTCAAACGTGGGAATTTGTCGCTACCACTCCCATCCTCCCCGTGACAGCCCGCACATGCAGGTACCGCACTTCCCGTAATACCTTCGTTGAAAATTTCCTTACCCTGAGCAGCCAGCTTCGCATCAGCCGCCACACCGCCCGAGCGTGTCTGTTTGCTGAAATAAGCTGCAAGAGACTTGAACTCCTTCTCATCGACCATAGGAATGATAGAACCCATGACCGGGCTTTGCCGTGTACCAGCCTTGAAATCCGCCAGCTGGCGAGCGATATACTTCTCATCCAGTCCAGCAAGTTTTGGGTTCTCTGGAATGATGCTGTTGCCATCCGGGTTGTGGCACCCACCACAGAGCTGCAACCTCTCCTCCAGCGGGGGAATATCATCCGCGTGTACTGGTGCCGACAGAAACAGCAAGCCGACGAGCGCCCCGCACGCACGTATTGCTCTGCCTATGCTTTGGTTTTTATACCTCATGTGCAATCCTCTTAATAATTATTGTGTAATGAATTAATTGACTTAATGACACACAACCCTGTTGTGTGCTCCCCTATGTGAAACTAACGAAACGCCTGCTACCACGACGTCGGAATTGGTTTTACCGTAAGATTCTTTCCCTTGTCAAGCACCGCACATAATCAATCTCCGCCACCCCCGCGAGGCATGCTCATTTGACATGTATTTATATTTCAAACGCCAGAAGCCATCCGGCGCAAACGCGGATCGAACGCATCGCGTACTGCGTCGGCAAACAGGTTCGCCGCCAACACCAGCACCAGCATAAAACCGAACGCCGAGGCCAGCGCCCACCACACCATCGGTTCTCGCCCCATTTCCAGCCGGGCCGCATTGATCATCGTGCCGAAGGAAATCATCGATGGATCCACACCAACACCGACGTAGGATAACACCGCCTCCGCCAGCACCAGCGCGGAGAAGTCCATCACCAGAGTAATGATCACGATATGCATCACGTTGGGCATGATGTGGCGCGTCAAAATACGCAAGCTGGAGACGCCGAAAGATTGTGCCGCCTGAATGTATTCCATCTCGCGCAACTTTAGCGTTTCGCCACGCAACAGACGGCACAGCCCGGTCCAGCTGGTAACGCCAAGAATCAGACACAAAAACACTAGTCGCAGATCCGCCCTAGAAGCACTCGTATCGAACCATTGCGGATGCATATCGATAGAAACCTGCATCATCAACACCGCTGCGGCTATCAGCAGCACACTAGGGATGGAGCTCAGTACGGTGTAGAGATATTGAATGACGTCGTCCACCCAACCGCGGAAATACCCTGCCGCCACGCCAAGGAATAAGGCCAGGGGCAGAGTCACCAGCGTCGTTACAGTCCCGATGATCAAACCGGTGCGTATGCTCTTTAGCGACAGGTACAGCACATCCTGCCCTACCTTGTCCGTGCCAAGTACGTGATAGACAGCAGCGAGGCTGACAGTGGCACCGATGAGTATGGTGAGCGCGAGTGTGGCGACGAAGACCACCCGGTCGCATCCGGAAGTGCAACGCAACGTCCCGTGGGTGATATAGAACGAAAACAGGCCGACCAGCAGGCCCAGTCCGCCGCCGATCAGCGTCCGCCTCCGTACATCCGCATCGCGCAGCGGAGTATCGGTCAGATGAACGCCGCCATATTGCAACCGTGGATAGTCGCGCACGATGTTGCCTTGCGCATCCGTCATGCTCTCCTTGGCATATAGCGTGAGCGCGAACGGCTCGGAGTAAGTCTTTTCGTTATGCGTGCGCAATGGCTCGACCAGCTTGTCGAACACGCTCAAAACTTCGGGCGAATACACTTTCTCGCCACCATTCGTTTGCGGCAACACAGCGCGGTAGTGCAAGGTATCCAGCAAACCGACGGCAAGGAACAGCGACAGCACCAGCAGCGACACCATCGCCATGCCGCTCTGCGCAACGCGCCGCCATGGAAGCAGCAGATGTTCGTGCTGCCGGATATACCATGCACTGACTGCACAGCCTGCCAGCAACAGAAACACCAGCGCATCGCTCCACAAGATAACGGGCGTGAAGCTCATTGCAACCTCACTCGTGGATCAACGATGGTATACGAGATATCGGTCATGATCAGCCCCACGATGTACAGCACCGAACCCAGAAACACCATCGCGCGCACCACGCTGAAATCCTGCGCGTTGATCGCGTCGATGGTATAGCTGCCCAGGCCGGGGATGCCGAAGAAAGATTCGGTGAGCAGGCTGCCCATGAACAGCAACGGGATGACCACCACCACGCCGGTGAGGATCGGGATCATTGCATTCTTCAACACATGGCTGAACAATACGCGCAACTCAGACAGACCCTTGGCTCGCGCCGTGCGCACATAGTCCTTGCCGATCTCTTCAAGAAAAATGGTGCGATACCAGCGACTGCTGGAACCAATGCCGCCTGCAACCCCGATGACAATAGGCAGCACGACGAACTTGAAGCCGTCCAGCCCGCCGGAGTAACCGGAGATGGGTACCAGATGCCATAGCTTACTAACCAGAAACTGCCCGCCAATGATATAGAACAACCCAGAGACGGACATCAGCAACACGCACAAAGCCACGCCCGCCATATCCAGAGCCGTGGCGCGGAAAAGCGTCATCAGCAACGCAAAACTGACCGACACTACCAGCCCGATGAGAAAAGTCGGCAATGCGATGGCGAAGCTCGGCCCCATGCGCGTGGCGATCTCGCGACTGATACTGCGCCCATCATCAGAGTAGCCGAAATCGAACACGAACATGCTGACCGACTTCTGCCAGAAGATGGTATCGGTGAACTTGCCTGCACCGCTGGCTACTCTATTGATCATCAGCGGCTTGTCATATCCGTGCTGCTGCTTCCATTTCCCGATAGCTTCGGGCGTCACGCGCTTGATGCCAAGCTGCATGCGCGCCATGTCATCCGGTGTGTTCACCACAAAGAACAGCGCGAAGGTGAGCAGATTCACCCCGATCAGGATGGGTAATGCGTAAAGGATACGGCGGATGAGGTAGGCTATCATTGGACGCTATTGTACGGTAAACCCCCGATTGCCAAACACCTGGCGAAGGCAGAAAATACCAATCCCCCAGCGGCAGAGACAGTGCCGGAAACATCGCATCTGCCCTCTGTCATCCCATAATCCTGAACAAGGAGAACATCATGAAAATCGGAATCCTCGGATCGGGTGATGTAGCAAAGGCATTGGCAATCGGTTTCCTCAAACACAACCACGACGTGATGCTCGGCACACGCACCCCTGCCAAGCTCGCCGACTGGATAGTGAAGAATCCAAAAGGGCGAGTCGTCAGTTTTGCCGATGCGGCGAAGTTCGCCGAACTGGTCGTGCTGGCAGTCAAGGGCGCGGCAGCAACTGAAGTCTTGCGCCTGGCGGGCGCAGCCAATTTCGCGGGCAAGCCCGTCATCGATGCCACTAACCCCATCGCCGACGCACCCCCCGTCAACGGCGTACTGAAGTTCTACACCAACCTAGACGAATCGCAGATGGAACGCCTGCAGCGCGAGTTCGGAGGTGGGCATTTCGTCAAAGCCTTCAATTCGGTCGGCAACGCGTTCATGGTCAATCCTCAGTTCAAGGACGGCAAACCGACCATGTTCATCTGCGGCAATGATGACGCGGCCAAGAAAATCGTGAGTGGCATCCTTGACCAGTTTGGCTGGGATATTGCCGACATGGGCAAAGCTGAAGCTGCTCGAGCCATCGAACCACTATGCATGCTCTGGTGCATACCCGGCTTCCTGCGCAATGAATGGGCGCATGCCTTCAAACTGCTGAGCTAGGAGCGTCCCATGAAAATCGAGGTATGGTCTGACGTCATCTGCCCCTGGTGCTATATCGGCAAACGCCGCTTTGAGATGGCTCTTGCCAACTTCACACAAAAAGACAACGTACAAGTCATCTGGCGCAGCTTCGAACTCGACCCCAACTCTCCGCCGAAATATCCGGACACGCTAGAAGTGATGTTGTCGAAGAAGTATGGGATCAGCCTGCCAAAGGCAGCCGAGATGAACGCACATGTGACCATCCTCGCAAAGGAGATCGGACTGGAGTATCACCTGAACAACGCCCACCCCGGCAATACCTTCAATGCTCATCGCCTGCTGCATTTCGCTGCCAGCATGGGGCAGGGCGACAAGGCGACCGAACGCATCATGCATGCCTACTTCTCCGAAGCGTTGCCGGTGGGTGAGCGTGCGGCGCTGGCACGCCTTGCGCCCGAATTCGGCATTACCGAGAATGAAACTCTGGCGATGCTGGAAAGTGATGCATTCACCAAGGAAGTGCGTGCCGATGGGGCACGCGCCGCCTCATTTGGCATCACCGGCGTACCATTCTTTGTGATCGACGAGAAAGTCGGCATCTCGGGCGCGCAGCCGGTCGAAGTGTTTTCCGAAGCGCTACATCACGCGCTTGAAGCCAGATAAGTGTGCAACCAGCACAAGATTGAACTGCGATTATTGCGAAATTAACGCGCAACACCGCCATCGTTTGAGCGTTCACGCAACTCATTGCGCGGCGGAATCACGCCGCGCAGCTTGAAACAACGCATATTCGGCGAACCATCCAGTTCATACTCATTGAATTCACGGCAGGGCGTCGGACGTTGTTCGTAGATGGCACAGGAGACTAGCTTGCCGACCTCGCCACGCAGGGCGACACAACGCGGAGGATGAGAGTTGGTGCCTTTCATGCACAGCAGATGCTGGTGCACTTGTTCGGTCAGTTCGGCCGGAACAAAACCTCCCGGCGTTTCGTTTGATTCGCCCCAATAGAAGGAGACGCGGAAATAGGCACAGCATGCGCCGCAGGTAAGACAGGGATTCTCTTCGCTCATTCCTTGACGACTTCCGCCCACAGATCGTGCTCATCCGAATCAGTGACCCGCACCGTCACGAACTCGCCCACTTCCAGTTCTTCGCCGTTGATGTAGACCAGCCCGTCGATCTCCGGCGCATCGGCAGCACTGCGCGCGACCGATCCTTCCTCATCCACATCATCCACCAGCACCTGCATGGTCTGGCCGATTTTTCTCGCCAATTTTTCGGCACTGATCTCTTCCTGCAGATACATCAACCTGGCAAGACGGTCTTCCTGTTCGTGCGGATCGACATGATCCGGCAATGCATTCGCCGCTGCCCCTTCCACTGGTGAATACATGAAAGCACCGACGCGATCCAGTTGCGCTTCTTCGATGAAATCGAGCAACTCTTCAAACTCCTCCTCCGTCTCACCGGGGAAGCCGACGATGAAGGTGCTGCGCAAAGTGATGTCCGGACAGATGCTGCGCCACTGCTGGATGCGCTTTAGCACGTTCTCGCTGCTGGCCGGGCGCTTCATCAACTTGAGAATGCGCTCGTTGGCGTGCTGGAACGGGATGTCGAGATAAGGAAGTATCTTGCCTTCCGCCATCAGCGGTATGACTTCGTCCACACTGGGATAGGGATAGACGTAGTGCAAGCGCGTCCACACGCCGAGGTCGCCCAGCGCCCCGGCCAGTTCGGTCAAGCGTGTCTTGAGAGGTTTGCCCTGCCAAAAACCGGTACGGTATTTCACATCCACGCCGTAGGCCGAAGTGTCCTGCGAGATGACCAGCAGTTCCTTCACGCCGGATGCGACCAACTTCTCCGCCTCTCCCATTAATTCGTGTATCGGGCGGCTCATCAGATCCCCGCGCAACGCGGGGATAATGCAGAAAGTGCAACTATGGTTGCAGCCTTCGGATATCTTCAAATAGGCGAAATGCTGCGGCGTCAGGCGCACGCCCTGCGGGGGAACCAGATCGATATAGGGGTCGTGCAATCTGGGCAGGTGCTGGTGCACCGCCGCCATCACCTCTTCGGTAGCATGCGGGCCGGTGACGGCGAGCACCTTTGGATGTGTCTTCTGCACGATGTCGCCTTTCGCACCGAGACAGCCGGTGACGATGACGCGGCCGTTTTCCTGCAATGCCTCGCCGATGGCTTCCAGCGATTCGGCCACGGCGCTGTCGATGAAGCCGCAGGTATTGACCACCACCAGATCTGCATCCTGATAGCTGGGCGTGATCACGTAGCCTTCAGCCTGCATGCGGGTGAGGATGAGTTCTGAATCGGAGGTCGCCTTGGGACAGCCGAGCGAAACGAAGCCGATCTGTGGTGCGGTTTTTTTACTGGCCATCGAATCAACCCTTGATCAGATAATTGACCGATGCCACCGTGAGCACACCCGTCATGATGAGAAGCACTTGCTGTACGGTATCGCGCAGATGTGTGCGCTTATGCAAACCCGGGAT
>Ga0265324_10001282_pt1 | contig 14779 bp, 17 predicted proteins | sample 41419metaG_FD_198634 | JGI IMG/M metagenome (GOLD analysis project Ga0265324, IMG submission 198634) | Rhizosphere microbial communities from Carex aquatilis grown in University of Washington, Seatle, WA, United States - 4-14-19 metaG | ecosystem: Host-associated > Plants > Roots > Rhizosphere...
AAAAGGGGGCATAATCAGCTATAATTCTTATCTTCAATGATGAAAATTATTTGTAAACCAACTGATAATCCCGGATATGAGTCCGGTTGACAGCACAAATTTAATTGCCTTTTTCACACCGCGATCTTCATTCTGATATGCCTCAAGATCCTTAAATCTATCGTTCACTTCAGATCTGAAATCTCTTTGCTCTTCAAGTATTATTTGCAGCAAACCTATTTCGTCCATTATCTCCTCCTGCGCCTGAAGGTTGGTATGTATGTATTAAATGCCGTCTCATTGAATATGAATGAGAAGTCTCCTGGTCCACCTATAGGACCTATGAATATTCCGCCGCCAATCATGACGCCTCCGCCGCCGATCCTCCGGCAAACGCAGCAACGTTCGCCAGCAGCCATGTGCCAAGAGCGCTGTCAGATGCAAGGGCCGTTGATACATCAGCAGCAGGAACGGTCACGGTCATTCTGCCCATTGACTGACAACCAGCAGTTTCCTTGCCAGCCTGATCGAAGTAACCTTGCAGCATCAAGGTGGCATTCGCCCCAAGATTAGGAACCTGAGCAGCCCCGGCGACCCAATAGGAAATATTCAGGTTAGGTGAATAGCGACCCGCTTGGCTGTTTTGGACAGATGATGCGGGGATAGATTTTGTGATAGCGATAGACATGGTTTACTCCTTCTAAAATCCGTTAAGCTCTATAAATCCAGTTGTCGTGATACCAGTTACCGTCACGGCGGTTGTAGAAATAGCTGTAACTCTTGCCGCCAAAGACTGAGATAAAACTTGCGGCATGTGGCTGAAAGCTGTTGGGAAAGTATATGATGCTGTACCCAAAGCAGCATTGCAATAGATCATGATGTTCTTATAGCTCGTTCCTTGGTGGGGCTGAGAGAATACCACTGTGCCAGAAGTAGATGCGTTGACTGTTGTTTGAGTAACAGCCGTATCATAAGACCCTGTGGTTTTGACATGAGCAATAGAAGTGTTGCCCAAGATAACTTGATTGCTTGCCGTGATGACAGCGCCAGCACCAAGAGCCGTGCTGTTGGAATAGTCGGAACTGCAATCAGCGCCGGCACCAACAAAGGTGTTGTGATCACCATTATCATTCGTGACCCCTGCATCATAACCCAGCCCTGTGTTTCCTATTGCTAGGCCATTGCCAGAGCTGTCGGTATATTGGAGTGCCTTAGAGCCAAGGGCTGTGTTGAAGTATGCGTCTGTGTTGAAGTACAAAGCATCGAAGCCTACGGCTGTGTTGTTCTGTGCCGTACCGCTTCCGCTGTCATCGTTCTGGAACATGGCGCAGAATCCTATCGCCGTATTCTGCGCGGCGTCGGTGTTACCTTGCATGGCGGCATAACCTACGGCGGTATTCTGCCCGGAAAATCCGTTTGCTGTCGCATCATTGTTGTACATGGCCTGTGCGCCGACAGCCGTACATGCACCGGAGTTGACATTATTAAGCATGGCGAACGTGCCGACAGCCGTATTGCTCGATCCAGTCGTCGCTCCACCAGTATCGTTTAACCAAAGCGCGTGGGAGCCGACTGCGGTATTATAATTGGAGCCAAGGTTGCCATTAAGGGCATTCGATCCGACAGCCGTATTATCCTGTGCGCTGTCCTGATTGTTTACGTCATTATTTGTCAGGGCGCTGTAGCCAACAGCGGTATTGTTGTTGCAAAGCGTGTTACCATACAGGGCATTATACCCCACTGCGGTATTAGCTGAGCCAGAGCTATTAACCGCCATCGCCTGATACCCAATTGCCACATTACCATCGGTAAGACTATTCTGAAGCGCGGTATATCCGATAGCCACGTTATAATTCAGAAAGTTCCCGGAGTAGAGCGCATTGTACCCGATGGCGACATTTCCCGCGCCGTTGAGGTTAGAATACGCAGCCTGATAACCAATGCCCACATTATATGTGGCGGAGTTGTTCTCTGTCTGGGCCATGGCAAAAGCGCCGACAGATGTATTCCCCGTCCCTTCGCCGCCAAAAGCCTGGGCTTGATAACCGATAGCTGTATTAAAATCGTATCCCGATGCTCCGCTAAGTCCCAAAGTGTATAGGGCCTGATAGCCCATAGCCGTATTGCCTTGGTTATTTATATTGCTGAACAGCGCATTGGAGCCGACAGAGGTATTCTGAAAGCCTTCATCATTCGAGTATGACGCCTGATAACCAACAGCAGTATTGTCTGATCCTTGCCCCATAAGATATGAGCTATCATTATTCTGCAAGGCATGAGCGCCTATCGCGGTATTGAAGTTGGCAAAATTATTGCTTGCCAAAGCACTCTGCCCACACCCCGTATTATTCGATCCTTGTGAATTGGCCTGAAGGGTATTTGATCCTATAGCTACGTTATTGTCGCCACCCATATTTCCTTGTAGAGCGAAGGCACCCACAGCAGTCATGTTGCCGACTTGAGTATTGGTAAGGGCCTGTTCTCCTATAGCAACATTATAGTCGCCTTGCGCCGCTAATAAGGCGCTATCCCCTATGGCAACGTTATAGCTGCCAGAGACGTTATCAAATAATGTCTGATAACCCACGGCGGTATTATTCGCGCCATCCTGGTTATTGAACATTGACTGATAGCCGAGGGCAGTATTGGCTACGCCAGTGGTGACGGAAGTACCGCTTCCTTGACCGAGGAACATGTTGAAATTTGGATAGTTTACAACCGTATCAGATAGCCAAGACAGATCAGATATGCCCCTGATAAACTGAAGTGACGCTGGAATGTCACAGATAACGTCTTTTACGCCGGTGGAGAAGCTTACGAGAGCGTTGGCATTGCTGCTTTCAAGCACTGTCTGCCTAACCATGACATTTGAGGATGACATGTAATATAGGCCGACTTCAAACTCAGCTATTGTTCTATGGCGTATCGCACAATAAAACGTATTGCTCGATCCTGTTCCAAAGACAGATGAAAAGTTTCTGAAGTTTTGAGACGGCACCCCTGATAACTCAGGCGTCAAGGTAAAATCGCCAGATCCAGTCGTCGTCGAAAATTCAAAGACGAGATTTCCGACAGAGTTGGACATTTTTAACCCTTAATGAAACTCTGCATCCCGGCTTTGGCCTTGTCGATTGCCATTTGCAGGTCAGCAAGATCTCCAGTCTTTTGAGACAGGAGATCAGAATGAAGGCTATTGGCCCTCATCAGCTCGTCTTTTTTAGCCGCGAGAGCTGCGATCTCCGCATTCGCTGCGGATTTCAATGAGTCAATCTCCGCTTTGGCCTTAGCTATCATATTAGCGCATTCGGCACTCGCCTTGGCCATTGCCGCGTCGGCGGATTCTTTGGCTCTTGCCGCCGCATTCTGAGAATCGGCAGCAGCTGTTGCATGCCGGGACAGTATGGACGCCTCTTTCGAGACCATATCCTCTACCCTGGCTTTTGTTTCAGCAAGCTTTTGCTCCGCAGATTCAAAGTCACCCATGAATTGATTTAATTTTTCAAATACCTTGAATGTTTTAAAACCTTTGGATATTTCGTTTTTGAGATCAGCATCCATAATTAGTTAAACTCCCTTCTCGAAGAAAGAATGACGGTGATAGACGTTCCTGATCCGCCCGATGTGGATGGCCGGACAAAAATAGGATCTTCCAGGACTTGTTTCATGCCGGCGGAGGTGAAAGACACATTATTGCCAAGGGGGTCTGTTAATGTGATGGGATTTGCGGAAGATGGAGTTGTAATGGCATTGGGATCGTTTGTGCCCTGCAATACGACTGTTGCCCCACCGAATGTGCCAAAGACCTGGAACACCTTGTCTGGATCCTTAGGAATCTGGATCCAATCGCCCACATCGGCATTGCCCATGGCTGCCCAGGTAAAAGCCCGGGTCTTTTTGTCAATTTGCTTGCTGGTTGATACGATTGTAGCCATTTATGTCTCCTTTGTTTGATTTTAACCTAAATAGAAAGTTTTTGCTATGGGGTTGCCTTCTTTGCGTCAACAAGGGCCTGCAAAGAACTTTTTATATATGAGTCAGTAACCTTTGGGGAATGAAGCAATGTCTGAAACCCCCTATTGGCCGTAACCGCTGTTGGGATTGCGACGGCTGCTAATGGCGGGTTGAACGCCAGTCCGGCACTCATTGCGCCAACTTCTCCCATACCAAAGTTTCTTACGGCTGTTGCTGACCCCATAGGGTTGTTAAGAAATGTCTTTGCTATCTTGGCGATGTCCCCCAAGTCACCGGCTTGGCCGGTGGCATACCTGGTCCCAAAGTTCTTATAAACCATTCCCTCCAAAAGATTGGGATTTATAACACCTCTGTTTGCCTTCGCCAGGATGGGCTCAACTGTTTTAAAGTTTCTATACTGTGCATTAACGCTAGATAGCGCTGCAGACCTCAGCGGATCATCTTGCCCAGCGATGTCATCAACAGTATCCAAAACATCCCCAATACCCATAGACGCGGCAGGAGATGCCGTCTTCATATTGGAAAGTATTTTCGTTCTCAGAGATCCTAGTCGTTCTCCACTAATAAATGCATTTTCGACTTGTGGCTGTAGTATCCCCGGCATTCCTGTAGGCTTTGTCAGATCAAGAGCGCTCCCAGATGGGCTGCCGATCTCTTTTTTTACCATGTCAATATTCTGCTGGACTATCTTTGCATCATCTGCAGTCAGTCCTCCAACCCTGGACGGTATAATATTATCAAGTGCCGATACCTTATCGGGGGCGACATTTAACGTTCCAGAATATATTTTTCCGTACTTGTCTTTAAAAGAATCCTTAAGTTCTTTAACTGCGGATGGCGTTGCCACCTCAGAGTCAGATCCCAATGACTTCATTACTGCAGAAGTTACCGCGCCCTTTTGTTCTGCCTCGAACTCTCCAGCGCCTGAGAACGGCTGCGGAGCGGAAAATTTTTGAGCACCAAGCAGGGCTGGATTTTGAGACAGTTGCGCTAAATCCAAAGGTATATCCAGGTCTTTGGCAACCCCAGCGAGACGTAAGCCCTCCTCGTCAAGCGGGACCAATCCCTCTGCAACTCTTTGAGCTATCGGTGTGGCTGCGCCAACAACTAAATCCCCAGCTGCGCCCAATGTTCCCTTAGCCACATCAGTAGCGACGCCAGGAACGGCCTCTACTATAGAGGCAGGTGTGCCGCCTCCAGGCAGCGGCGCGTAAAACGCTGCAATATTAGACGCATTTTCTATGAGCTGTGCCGCCATAGGAGCTGTTTGTTTAAATGAGTCCCATTTTTGTCCGCCATATTGGAGAGCCTGAACGCCGGCTTGGCCCACTGGGGTATTTATTAGATAATTAAACGCGCTAGAAAATGCCTTTTTTGTATCTGGCGTAGATGTGTTCTGGTAGAACGACTTAGCCAAGTCACCCCCAACATCCCACAGCCCGCCGGCTACATTGCCCGCCACGTTAATGCCCGCCCCTGCCGCTGCCGGTAGAAGAGGTACGCCGGCTTGTGGCGGAGTAGACATTATTTGGCTAATATTTGACGATCTCTTTGAGAGATCAGACGCAATGTTGGACATTAATCCCTGAGTCTGTTGCGGCTGAGATTGTGCATCCATCAATGATGCCGCAAAGGCCTCTACAGTCGGATCGGGATTTTGCGACTGTGCCGACGGTTGGGACGCCTCAGAGAGAGACGCCGCAAAGGCATCTACAGTCGGATCCGGCTGAGGATTCATTTGGCTCGTTTGTGCACTCAAATTATTAATCCTGTTCTGCCACCCAGAGGCATTCAACATTTGATTTGGATCGCTGGCAGCTATAGTCTGATCCCTTTGCGCCCTTAATGCTAATAGAGCATCTGGATCGTCCCCAGCTTGGACCATAAGTTTTTTGGCCGTTGGCACGCCATTATTTACTGCCGTGTCAAAGGCCACATTTTGCATTGCAGGAGACAGGCTGTCTCCGTCGATTGGATCCCAAAAATTCTTTTTATAGAAGTCTTGTAAGTGAGCATTTGCCGCATCAGTATTACCAGAGTTAATAAGACTAACTTGGGTTTTAAAATCCTCTGGAAACCATTTTGATGATATTCCATTAATAGTTGGTCCGCCCGCATCATTCGGGCTGTTCGAGTAACCCCCCTCGAATTGTAAGGTATTCTGCAATGCGTCAGAGAATCCCATTATTGCGTTACCTGAATACCTTGTGATTGTGCGTGTTGCATAGCCACGCTCATATCAACCTTCGCGGCCTTCGCGGCTTGCTGCAGTTGTTGCATGGTCATGCTTTTTGTTTTGATTGGTTTTCCAGACTCGTCTCTATAGAATAATGGAGCGCCAACAGCGGCTTTTTGCTTTAATACCTCTGCGTCGATTTGTGCATCACTTGGCGCACTTAGCCCGTTCTGGCGAAGGATGGCAGCATTAGACTTTATTCTTGCCACAAATTGTTGTTCGTTCCTGTCAATGGCGCCCTGCTTTGCCTGCGGGGCGGCTGTCATGTCTAGCCCAGTGGCGGCAGTAGCCAAGTTATCTATAATCTTGTTGCCCTTGCCGCCCATTGCCTTAATGGCTGGGCCAAGCTGATTAAGAATATCTTGCTTGGCGCCCTGCAATAGATAGGTGTTAGCCTGGCCTATCTTATCCCCGGCTTGGTTGTGGAATTGCTGCACCCAGCCGGTGCCCTCATTGTTCACCCCATACCCGAAACTTGCATCTGCCGCGGCTGCTCTTTGGTTTTGAAACAACTTAAGAGCAAGAGGAAGCTGAGACGCCTGAACATTATACTCGTCTTGGGAATCCGCAAGCTTAGATCCCGTTTCCGATCCCATCGACTCGGCCATTGATTTTTGAAATGGATTTGCAGGGTAAGATCCTGTGTACCCCTGTTTTACGGTTAATCCATTTCCGCCAGGCTGAACACCGCCGGGGGTTAGCGGTAGTCCGCTTTGCGGTTGTTGCGGCTGTTGTTGGCTTCCATCGGAAGATCCGCCGTTTAGTTGGACTGGATTCATCTTATAGCTTTGTCCTGTAGTCTTATCTTGGTGGACGCTTGACCCATCTGGATTGATAATGGCAATCGGATTACCTGTCGAATCTTGCAACAATGTGGGGCCAGTCAGGGGGACGGTCGTATTTTTAGTCGTCTCAGATTGTGTATGAGAAATATTAGCTTGTGCCTGTTGATACGCTTGAAGCATTGACAGGCCATAAAACGGCGACTGTGCCTGCATTGCCTGCTGTACGTTTTCGGGAGTTGGCTGTGCTTGTGCAACGCGATTCTGCATCATGGCGTACTGTTGCATAGCCGGGCTCATTTGTGGCTGTCCATCCTGCGGATTGGCTTGCTGTTGTTGCAACTGCTGGGCCATTAACGCAAGGTTGGATTTTTGCTGCGCCATGTTTTGCATGGCAATATTTTGCATGGCCCCTTCTGGGTTACCAGCGGCATAGAATGGATTCATAACATTTGAATAATCGGACACATTAACCCCCGAAAGTAAATGGAGAATACGATGCAGGCGCCGTTATATTATTAGATCCGCCGCTTGAGAAAAACCCACCGGACCCAAACAAAGAGTTTCCAATTGTTGAACCAACCTGCGCCCCACCTTGCCCAAGAATATTGGCATTCGCCAGCTGATTGGGGGTTGTCGTTGTCTGGCCTGTGCTCGATCCCGGAATTTGTGCAGTTAGCCCTGATAGAGACTGCAGTGCTGTTAATGGCGCCTGTGCAGTTTGAAGTCCGATCTGTCTTTGCAATCCACCCTGGCTCATAAGATTTGAATAGTTTAATTGGTTCTGTGTTAAGCCGGTATTCAGTGCGTTTTGGTACTGCCCGCCAATTGCCGTATCGAGTGCCAACTGTTGCTGTCCTTGCAGATAGGCGGTATTTGCCATGTCCCTGCTAGATCCTGGTCCCTGCCCGGACTGTGCCAATTGTTGCTGATACAGAGAGTTTTGCCCGCCGAATTGTTGCTGATTGGCCTGTTCGATGGCGCCGATATATGGATTAAGATAATTGCCGACAAGGCTTTGTATGCCTTGTTGACTCATCGTGTTTTGTGTCAGCCCCATTGCCTGATTTTCTTGGCTAGTAAGGGGCATGGGGGTGAACATTGATGAATTTGGAGATCCGCCAGGAAGCAATAGATTGCCAGCCGCGGTGGCTGTATTAGAAATGTTTTGCTGAACGGAGGCAGGAAGAGCCCCGTAGCCGGATGCGTTGGTTGCCTGAGATCCGCCAGCGCCTACTGGGCCAGACGATCCACCAAGAGCACCGCCCGCCAAAGACCCCAGGCCGCCGCCTATGCTGGACCCCAGCGCGGTTCCGATACCTGGGACAACACTTCCCACAACACCGCCTAAAATACCGCCAATCGTGCCTCCCATTACGCCACCACCTTTACACAGACTTTTTCAATTACCGGAAACCCCATGTCTTCAAGGGGGGATTCCACTGTATTATTCTTAATAACCCACTTAAACACGCTGACGCCGAGATTCTTAAATTCAGCTTCGGACTTTTTGACCATCTCTCTGAAGGCCCCTTGTTTGCGGTATTCAGGGACCACATAGAAATTATCGACCAATGCCTCTATCAGGCCCTTATAGTGTGGCTCATTCGACACAGCAAAACAGGCGTATGCGACAATCTTGCCACCATCTTCTCCGATGTATGCCAGGAATCTACCTTGATGGGACAAAGCAAAGAACATATCCCAATGGGGATCGAGAGTATGCCCTTTCATATAAGGATCTGTTTCTTCAGCATGCGCTCTGAAAAATGGCATAAGTCTGTCAGCAACATCATGAAACTTATGTAAGGACCAATTTATCATTAAAATGAACTCGCTGTAATTCTACGCCAGACGGGCGTTCCTGAGTTATTTACCAGTATATACAAAAACGTAGGTGTTGGACAGAAGTCTCCGACATAATCTATACCAGCGGTGACATCGGTGGAGGAGGACGGTGTGCGGGTGGTTAAGCGCCCTCTGATAAAGGTCCTGGATAGATTATCCCACGCGCCAACATCGTCTGTATTTCTATATTGTGCAATCTTCTTAAGAATATCAACAGCCTCTTCGAGAGTTTCTTTTACGGGTTGGGGGTATTTTTTCATTATGCACCATCCCCCGAAACTTGTTTCTCTTCAGCCCATTTGCCGGCACGCCAAAACTGCCCAAGCGCATTTCCAATTATCGTATACTGCCAAAAGCGGCCAGTTTGGCCGACTTGGTGTCTTCCTAAGTCAGGTTGCTGCGTAACGATATAATCTTGCGTTGACATGTTTATCGTGGCGTTGGGCCATTGAAACATATCCAGCGTTACGGTAATGCTTCCGGCGGTCTGGATACTATCGGGTATAAATGCGGATAACAATGTTTCACGCTTGCTCAGGGTGCGAATATTTGTAATCAACGTAAACTCGGCCGGCGACCCCGCGTTGTCGTACGTTTGTTCGTGATTATAGACCACACCATTGGCATCTACGAGGCGCTGGTAGGTCAGCAGCGGGGTTGGCGTCTCGGCCGCGGTTCTGGACACAGTATCTGGCCACCATGTGGTTTCCAGGATATTGGTACAGGCCACAGAGTCAGGCTCATTCGCACCTGCGCTGGGGTAATGTATCCGCCATTCCTGAAATGCCTTATCGTAATAATTAAACACCTTTGATTTTTGGGCCACGTTTAGATTATTAAATACATATTTCAGGATAGAGCTGACGGGAGCCACATTGGAATTCATAACATCAATAACGCCGCCGGACCAGGTATAGAAGTTGTCTATACCCATCCATACGGCTACGTTGTTGATATTCCATGCGGCCTGAGAGGATATAATGCCGATATTGCCCAATAATTGTATGGCCCATACGTTTGGAAGGCCGATATATTGAAATGTATAAACTTGCTGCTCAGTAAACAGCAGATTAATCCCTTGAAGCTTAAGGGCGCAGAAGAAACGGGAGGCTCCCTGTTGTATTGTATCAAAGGCCTGATTGGTGGCCGTTACGGTCCAAGTCTGCCTATTACCAACATCTGAAGCAGAGATGCGGTTTTCATTACCAGCCTGACCAAAAGTAATAACCGAGTTGTCAGAGACAAACATATAGTTAATAGCCGCCGGGGAATTCGTGGTGATAGTTGGCGCGGTTGCCGTGTTCCCGGTCCATTCATATAGTGCCCCACCATTCCCCGGTGTAAGCATGATAAAATCCCCGAATCTGTCGAAGTACCAGATTTGAGGATATAGATGTTTTGATGTAGAAACTCTATTGATGCCATATAGGCCTGTTCCGTATAGACCCATGCCGTAGCCCTGGCCAAAGGACTCATTAACCAGGCCGACAGGAATTGGCGGATAAAATACTGTTCCAGATCCCCCGGCCGCGGACACTGACGAAGTGGCTGTCCCGGCGGTCATGATGTCGAAATAAGTCGGTGATATGTTTCTGGCAATGTATTCAAGATTGATTTGTAATGCAGTAATTCCGCCGGCAGCTATGGCTCCGGCCATCTTGATCCTGTCTCCGGCAGCAAGTGTATTGGCCACAGTCACCCGAACGAGGCCAGAGGCCGCCACGACAGAAGCTCCTCCGCCAACGGCCGTGGATGTGGCCGTGGTGGCGTTGAAGGTAAGTGTGGTCGCTCCGACATTGCGTATGACATGCTGCGTGTTTAAGGCGGCAGCGAGTATCCCCCCTGTGCCTGTGGCCCCAGATAGAGTATATAAATCCCCTATCTGATACCGCGGGGCATTTGTGTCTGTTACAGTTACAACGTAACTGCCATTAGTTACAGATATTGGGTTGCTTCCGAGTGTTGCGTATGTCGTGCTCAGGCTTGCCGACGCTGCCGTGGAGGTTGTCAGAAATGGGGTAATGTTTGTCAGGAAGGAGCCGACTTGGCAATATAGACGGCTATTTGTACCATAGAGAGTGTAAATCACTCCGTTGATTTCTGTAGAGTACATAGACCTGCATACGCCATTCAATGCTTGTCCGAATTGGAAGGGCTGTATGGTATACCCGCCGACCTTTTCAGGGAGTCCTTTACGAAAGCGGATATTATCAGAGAATGTGAAATTTTGGGCAGCAAAGCTTGTGTCGTCCGTAATTGGCGTTACGCCCGGCAGGATATTTATGTAGTCAAGATTTGCTTGGGGATTGGCCACTTTTTAGACCTTAAGAAGTTTTAATTCCATAGAGATACGCCGCTCCAGATGTAATCGTTCCTGTTGTTGGTATAAGCCTAAAAGCATTGACGGTGCCAACAATTCCGGACGGATATCCTACGGAACGACAAAATGTAGTCGCAAAACCACCATTGAAAGTAAATATTGGTGAATATGCCCCGCCTGGACTTATCTTCAATTCACCACCACCAATGCTACCGATTGATCCAGAGGTTACCCTCATGGAAGAAGTGGCTCCGGTTACGAATGTTTCTGATGTGCTAGTTCCGGCCGTTAATGACATCGACGTAGAGACATAATTGCTAGATGCGGTTACATAAGAGGATCCAGCATTGGTTGATACTTGGCACAATAAATCTGCTGTGCCTGAGCTAAACACCGTCTCTGCAAATACAACAACAAACTCTGAATATCCAGCTGCTGGAGCTGCTGTGAAGTTATAAGACGCCGCCGCTCCTGATTGTGTCGCCAGCAATACCATCGAAGATCCGCCAGAAGACGCCGTGTTCAACACAGATCCAGTGAACGATAGCCCTGCACCAATTGTAATAGCCGTAACATTTCCAGACGAACCCCTGCCTAAAAGATTGCTAGCAGAAAGGGCAACGGTCCCCGGGGCCGCGCTTGAACTAGACGGGTTTGCAACAACAGTGTTTGCACCAATAGTATTCGACGCTGCGCCATACTCACTGATAATCTGCCAATTCGTCCCGTCGGCGGTGATTGATGCGTCTTGATATTGAGAGGCCAAAGAGATTGTCGATGCGCCATCGATTGTCTCAGAGGCATTGCCGTCGATTGTTACGGCATTAGCCGTTGAATCAATCTTTTTAAATGCGAGTTTAAAACCAGATCCGGCGGTTGCAGATGGCAGCAACGTAATCGTGAAGGCTGCGGATGTGGCGTCGCAGAGGATAAGTTTCCCTTGATATGTCGCATCGAGGGTCGTGTTTCCGGTGAGGGTTGTCTGGACGACGTTGATGGCTTTGTTGAGGAGGCCGTCAATGGTATCAAGATCAGTATTTAATTCATTGCCCCAGATGTCTTGATCGTCGGGGTTGTTGACATCTGGTTTAATTAAGGAAAAGTTGGTTGTTAAGGTACTCACGCCGCCACCTGTTCTTTCTTAATGCTCAATGGGGGATAGCCATAGGAATGATCGCCCACATGATAACAAAGTTGCGAGGCGTCGTGATCAACGTATAACTTGACACCCGCCTCATGAAGCTTGCCGCACAGATACATATCTTCCCCAAGGTATTTTTCTGTTCCTGCGATCCACATTACCTCGAAATGGGGCGCTGGAATATTCTTAATGCACTCCAATCGCATCAGGCACATTCCAAGGCCTAACCATTGAGCCTCTTCAATTCCGGTCTTGCCTGTGCTGTCAATAGGCTTGCCCGCGGCATCCTGTGCCGTTGGTGAGAGGGGATATTGTTTGCGGCATATGTTTGCAGCCACATAATCCTTCTTTCTTGATATCAAATGCTCTACAGCCTCTACTGGGAACTTCGTGTCATCATCAATCCAGAGGATATGAGAGCTTCCGCTGGCAATAGCCTCCTTCAAAAGCATCTCTCTACCCATAGGAAGCAATGAGCTTACTTGGCACCTGATCGACAATCCGCTGATCTGTCCAGCGTGAAACATAGACGTAAGATGAGAGGTCAGGGCAATCATAGATGTGCAAAATTCAGCCTTCCAATCCCTAGAAGATGGAACGGCGATAAAAATGCTTGGAGTCTCAGTTTCCCTGTAAATATCTTTTACTGAATCTGAAAGGCTTGAAGACATGAATAAGTCCTTTCCAAAAAGAGGTGGGCGGGGACGCAAGGGGATACATCCCCGCCCTGCGCGTGTGTGCTTAAGCGATGCGCGTTGCTGTAAAGGTGGCCCCAGCGAAGACGCTGGTTGTATCAGCGTGGGAAGTGTTCTGAGCAAGCTGAACCGTTAGGTTGCCGGCTGTGCTCGTCACTACGCTACCTTCAATATAGGCGTCTGTGAATACTGTCTTTGCGTTCCCGACGGCGTTACCCATAGTAGTCGTAACTGCCCCAGCATTTATGGTTGCACCATTGTATTGCTTCCCGGCATAAGATGTGGATGTCGTTGTGCCGCTATTTGCAATGGCAAATTGCGCCCCACCGTTGGTGGTTGCAACGCCGGGGAGATATGCGACGAATTTATATTTGCCGGCCACAACAGGAAGGGTAAGGCCCGGGATATTACTGAGGGTCGTTGTAGAGATGGCATTGAAAGTTGCCGTAGTGGTGGAAGACAGCGCACTAATGGTTGTCACGGGATTGGTAACATTAAGCGTGGTTGCATTAAGCGTGGTAAACGTACCGGCGGCAGGTGTGATACTGCCGATAGTCAGTGCATCAAGAGTTTTATTTGCGATGCTAAGAAAGTTTTGAAATGCCCTTTGCAGATCGCCAATTGCTAAACCAGTCATTGTAGTTCTCCTTCTATGATATTAAATAAGATTGTAGAGTTAAAGTTCCCGTACCAGTCAAAGCAGAGGATCTGCGTCTTAGGTTTCTTTCTTCATCGTCGGCTCTGGCAGTATAATATTGCTCCATAGTCGCATCTTGCTTATATTCAGAGTAAATGCGACTTAGAGCGTTATACTCAATCATCCGATCCGCGTAAGTCAGAAAGTCATTTGTATCGGTAACATTTGCAAACGGTTGATAATCCCGCAAGTATCTGAATATCAAAGAATAGGCGATATTCGGATAAAAGTAGAGATAAAAACTTCCGTTTCTAAAGCAGTATATATAAGGCAATCCAACGCCCTGAACATCCTCGCCATCAAATATAAACGATGAACGCTTTTCTATAAGATAGTGGACGGTGGAATAATGAATTACTAATCCACCGTTGGGAAGTTCTTCAAGAAAATCCGCTGGAATATTGGGCACTAGAGGATCCCCCTGATTAAGGGTTATGGTAGTAACCGCCTCATTAAACCAGAACCTCTTGTATTTATAATACGCGAGGCTCTGGTTAATGATGTCGGTGACATCAGCAAGGGGGATGGATTGGAATGTACGGTCTTGCAACCTTGCACCAATCCTAGCCTGAATATCCCCAAGCTGTGCCGGATAAGCCATTATTGCAGTTTCTGATCGTAGGTGATGGTAATAACACCATGCAGAGTACCTTGAGCCGTGGTGGCAGCAGTCTCGGTCGTGAGGGCTACCCAGCCATTGCCGGTTACTACATAGCTATCAGCAGCATCCGTGGTCAGCAGCGTAATCGTGCCGCCGCCCTGGATGGTCGTGTTGCCAGTTGCCACATATTGAGCAGGAACGCTGGTATTGTTCGTCGTATCATCATAAACGATGCCGATTTTTGCCGTTTCAGAGTTGCTGCCAAGAGCATCCGAGGAAATGCGGCAAGCGGGGAGAACAAGCCGAGCACCCTTTTCCACAGGCACCAGACCAATGACGGTTGCAGAGGCAGTCGTCGTCGGCACAGTCACCAGGAACACAGAGGCCCGCATTGCGCCACTACGATCGGCCTTCGTTTTGGCGAAGTCTGACGTGGTGCCAGCAAAGTTAGCAGGATAGATGGTTGGTAAAGTCATGTTTAAAGCTCCTTTAAAGGTTAATCAGAAAT
>Ga0265324_10001286_pt1 | contig 14738 bp, 21 predicted proteins | sample 41419metaG_FD_198634 | JGI IMG/M metagenome (GOLD analysis project Ga0265324, IMG submission 198634) | Rhizosphere microbial communities from Carex aquatilis grown in University of Washington, Seatle, WA, United States - 4-14-19 metaG | ecosystem: Host-associated > Plants > Roots > Rhizosphere...
CCAAAGACTTAGCTTATGCCAATATTGATGAAGTAAAGAAAATTATCAAGCCTATAAATTACTACAATAATAAATCAAAACATATAATTTCCTGTTCAAGAAAAATTGTTGAAGAATATCATGGAGAAGTTCCCCATGATGAAAATGAATTATTAAAATTGGCAGGGGTTGGAAGAAAGACTACGAATGTTTTTTTATCTGAAATGGGGCATGATGCAATCGGTGTTGATACGCATGTTGCATATATCTCGCAAAAATTCGGCTGGACAGAAAATTCAAATCCAGATAAGATTGAAAATGACTTGAAGAGTTTATTCCCTAAGAGATATTGGAGAAATCTGAACGCTACCTTGGTCAGATTTGGTAAAAGTAATATAAGCAAGAACAATCAGAATAAATTAATTAATGAAATTAAGAAAAAAGCAGAGTAATTATTTTCTCCGTCTTCTTGATCTACCTCTTGTCTGTTCTCTTTCTTTTTTCTGGAAGAACAAGAGATATACAATTGGTAAAATTCCAAGAGTATTAATAAGGAAAATGCAGATGAACCATGCTTTCTGTTTTCTTTTTCCACTCTTCCATAACGCAATTCCTTTCCATACCGATTCCCAAACAGCAACAAGAACGAATATAAGAATTACTGATGGTGTAATCCCCCAGAGATTGTATAATGGATTGATTAACATTGTATATACTAAAATAGATATGACGAATTTAAATACCTTTTGTCTTTATTTCATCATGCAAAACTTGTTGGATGAGATAAAAGAGCTCCAAGAATCAGAAATAAAAAAAGTTGTAGATAATCGAATGAGGGAATTTGAAGAATTAGGCAATAAAGATAATAGTGAACTATTCAAGGAGCTATGCTTTTGTCTTCTTACTGCAAATTTCTCAGCTCACGGCGGAATAAAAATACAAAATGCACTTGGTGATAGATTTTCCAGTCTTCCCCAAGAGGAACTTGCAAAAAAGCTTTCTGAATTAGGACATAGATTTCCGAATATGCGGGCTAAATTTATTTTTGAAGCACGAAAATATAAAGATAATCTGAAAGAAACATTAAAATCATTTGAATGTGAATCTGATTTAAGAAATTGGATAGCTGAAAATGTAAAAGGTCTTGGGATGAAAGAATCCTCGCATTTCTTAAGGAACATAGGATACAAAAATCTCGCTATAATTGACTTCCATATTATTGATTTGCTTGTAAAAAATAATTTAATCCAACAACCAAAATCCAAGTCACTCACAAAGAAGAATTATGTCGAGATAGAAAATATACTCAAAGAAATTGCTAAAAAATCGAACACTAATCTTGGAGAGCTTGATTTATATTTGTGGTATAAAGAAACAGGAAAAATTTTGAAATAAATCTACCAAGTTATTTCGTATTTATTCAAATCAGAAGGATCAAAATGTTCTGTAGAAATTCCCAAAAATCTTGCTTTTCTTTCAGGCAAGACTAGATGTGCGACATAAGCGGGAATTGTTATTTTTTGCCCCGATTCTAAAAGATATTCCCCTCTTTCATGAGTATTAATATCTTCTAACTTGAACTGAACTTTCCCATCTAAAATAAAAAAGTACTCTTCACATTTAGCATGATAGTGGCCTGCTAATTTTATTCCAGATTTATCTGCTATCGTGTATAATTTTATTTTTGGAAAAATGCCAAGGATACTTCTTCTTTCATTTATATTGCTGTCTGATGGCGTAGATACCAAATTTGTTAGTATATTATTCCTATAGAAAAGCTCCTTATTTATTTTATAAGTCTTATGGTCTTATATCCCATAAAATTATCTTCCTCTTGAAGATTGATTATAACCTACTCTGTCATTCTTAACCTGTTTTGGAGATTTAGCCTTTGTCTCATGCTTTTCGCTCTTTGCCATTTCTTTTTCAAGCTTTTCAGTAGCTTCCACATTTGCTTCTTTCTTTTCTTCTTTTTCCTTTGCTTCTTCAGGAGTTTCAGCAACTTTAGCTTCTTCTTTGTTCTCTCTTGCTTCCTTTAATCTTTCAATAGTGGATTTTTTCTTCTCAGCAATTTCCATAGCTTTCTTGTCTCTCTTTTCTAGTCTTACTTTTTTGAATTTCAAATCGTTTGGCAATTCGAAGAGTTCAACCTTTACAATATCTCCTTCCTTGATTGCTTTGACTTTTATTTTTGCAGGGGGATTCTGTATTCCTCTAAACCATACATATTCATTCAAATATTTATCAACTTTGATTTTATTCAAGTCTCTGTCTCTTATTTTCATATGCTGAACCAAGAATTCCTTGATTGCCTTTACAGCTCTATTTGCTTTCTTGTATCTTGGAACTCTTTTCCATTTGATTCTAAGAGGAATAACATATTCTCTTTCAATCTTGTCTGATTTTATTTCCGCCATTTATTTTTATCCCATATGTGACTTTCTTTGTTTTCTTGGTTTGATATGAAGCTTTGTTCTTCTCCATGATCTTCTGTATGCTGTTACAGCGGATGGATGAACTCTCTTTCCTGTGCCGTATTTTTTCAATACAACCCAAATAGGCGCCCACTTAGTTTGCTTTCCTGCCTTCATTAATTTTATTTTCTTTTCAAAATTTTTTATTCCCATTTTAGGCTCTCCATAAATTTCTTTCCCTTTTCAGTAAGCTGTCTTCCCGGTTTTTTGCTTTTTACTCCTTTGACTGTTTTTGCGATTTCAGTGAATCCTGCTTTATCGCATTGCTGGAGTATTGTTCTGATGATTTTTCCGCCGGCTTTTCTGAATTCTTCAGGTTTGTATCCTCTGGATTTTCTGCTTCCGTATCTTGTTCTTAATCTGGAAACTCCGACGATTTTTTTCTTGTAAACTTGTCTAAGAATGCTTGCAGCTCTTTTATACCAGAAGTCAACATCTTCAATTGGTCTTTTTTTAGCATTTCCAGATTTGACAAAATTTACCCAGTTTGGCTTTTCAAATTCAGGAATCTCTTTCAGAGCAGATGCTAAATGCAAGTTATATTCTTGAACATTTGTATCGTAAACAGGATTTTTTTCCATTGTTAATCAGGCATTCCATTGCGGAATTAGAAACGCATAAGCGTTCAACCTAAGAATTAGCACAAAAGTTAATTTATAAATTTATCTTTCGCGATTTTCGCCACTTTTTTAATATGATTGTGAATCCAATAATTCTAACGCTATAATTAGTGCCTAGTTTTTCCAGAATTTGTGCTGCCATTTCCTTGATTTTATCCCGGTCTCTTCCAGAGCTTTTTAATACAGAGATTCTTACATTAATATGAGTCTTGAAAATGTTCTTAAGACTAGTTATGAAATTTTCAGTTATTCCATTCTTGCCTATTTGTATTTCTGCTTGGCTTATCATTATGCAAAAATTAAGAAATCGTCTTTTAAAAACTAGAGCCTTTACTCTTCACCAAAGAGAGAAACTACATATTTGAGCAAACCAGCACTATCGGTTTGTCTTTCGTAAAGTTTAGAATCTCGCCTCATATCATGATATACTCTATGCAAATTTTTTGGTCCTCTGTCTGATTCAAAATGAACAAGCTTGTATCTTAGTCTTGTATTTTTGATTGTTCCTTCAAGCCCCGTATATTCTTCAGGAAGATTTGAAAAAGATCCAGCGATTCTTGTAAGCGCTTCTTTTATTCCACTATTATCATTTATTACCAGAAAATACCAATCAACTCTTTGGGGATTTTCTCTAGATCGAAATGAATTGAATCTAACTTGCCTTTCTATATTTTTTGCCATGAACTTTTCATAATGCTAAGCTTTAAATTAATTATTATTCTGTCAAAAAGGAAGATTGAGCGAAAGAAACCATTGGTGTCTTCGCGCGCTAGTAGTTTACCGGCAGAATATCTGCTTCCCAAGCAGGTGAACCGGGTTCAATTCCCGGCTGGCGCATTTTCTTTTTTAATATACATCCCATAAAAACTTTTGATTTTATGATAGGTAGAACTTAACGAGGCCTCAACAGGTTTAAGATAAAATTCATTTAATGTCCCAAAAATGAGCAAAGATAAAGAGATGGATGAATACTGAATTATCAAATTTTCAAGTTCAGAAATATTCTTAATACTAACCATTGAATTTTTCAATATCCTGTTTTTTTACAATAATCTTTTCCAGTTTCTTGACGCCAAAAGTTCCCGCTTTCATTCCTTTTAACTTATACATGTCTCTTCCTCTGAAAATATTAACCTCTGTGTCTTTCTTATGCTGTTTCCAGTTTCTGCTGAATTTTGCACAGAAAATTGCGGCTTCTTTAATGTTTTCTTTGTCAGCTTCTCCCTTGATGTTTACAAAAGGGCTTCCTGCCGCAACGGTATGAAGAACATATTCTTCTGGCTTCGCCTGTTTTACCAAATCTTCATTGCTGTTCTCATCTTTTCCCGCCAAAAGCAAAATTCCACTTTTTGTAATATGCCTTCTGAAATTTTTATTTTCCAAAGATGAATTTATGCTTTCAAGACATCTTTGCTGATTCTTCCATGTAAGTCTTTCCATTGCATCATTAAAATTCAGCCAATCATAAGTAGAATGTTCATGCACGTCCAATTTTACTTTTCCAGGACTAACTTCTGCAGCATATAAAGAAAAAGATTGTCCCATAAAATTGGGCCGATCGTTATATCTCTTCTTGTACTTATATTCTCCATGCATATCAAATTTTTTAATTTGCCCTTTAATATTCAAACCAGTTTCTTCTCGGACTCCACGTCTAACAGCATCTTCCTCTCTTTCACTCTTTTCTATTCCTTCCTTTGGAAATTCCCATCCTTTCCAATGCAATTTTCTCTGAAGAACTAGATATTTTATTTTATTATCTTCTTTTGAATAAACAACGATAAAAACAGATTTCCTATATTCGTCCATTAGATGCGTGAGGGTTTTAATCCACTCTCCCAAGTTCCAGGTTTATTTTCAACTTCCCATCCTTTCTTTTCTATCTCTTTTCTTATTTTATCTGATTGAGCATAATCTTTATTTTTTCTTGATTCATCCATCTGTTCCTTCAGTTTCTCTATTTCTTTAGGAATATTGATTTTTTCTTTCTTACCCAATCCAAAACCAAAGATTTCATCTATCTTTTTTATTGTTCTCAGCTTTCCAGTAGCAGTTTCGTCTCTTGCGAGTTTCCACAAAACAGAAAGTCCGTCAGGAAGGTTTATTTCATCATCAACTTCTTTTTGAAATTCCTTAAGATATTTTTCATTAATCTTTCCATCATCTTTTAATTCTGCAACAATATTTCTTAATCTCTCTACGGAATTTCTGGAGTTTTCCAAAGCATCATCCGAGAAATCCAGAGGTTTTCTGTAATTTGTTGAAGCAAAAAAGTATCTTATTGTTTCTTTTTTGTAAAGCTTCAACAATTCTCTAATTGTCTTGAAATTTCCTTTTGATTTTGACATCTTTTCCTTGTCAATATTAAGAAATCCCGTATGAAACCAATATCTTACTAAAGGTTTTTTTCCGGAGAGAGATTCCATCTGGGCAATTTCTGCTTCATGATGGGGAAATATCAAATCTGTTGCCCCGCCATGAACATCATATTGCGGGCCGAACTCTTTTTCAGTTATTGCCGTGTCTTCTATATGCCATCCAGGTCTACCATTGCCTAATTCAGATTTCCATATTGGTTCTCCTGGCTTTGAAAATTTCCAAAGGCAGAAATCTCCCGCGTTTCTTTTTTCTTTATTTTCGTCTATCCTTGAAAGAGCATCTTCTGAACCGAGAGATGTTCGTCTGGCAAGTTTTCCATAATCCTTGTCTTTGCTTAAATCAAAATACCATCCGTCTGAAATTTTGTAAGCATATCCTTTTTTTATCAGTCTTTCAACCTGTGAGATTATTTCTTTGATGTAATCAGTTGCTCTTGCATATTTGCTTACAGAATCAATTCCAAGACTTTCCATGTCTTCTTTATAGAGCTTTTCAAATCTCCTACTTAGTTCTTTCCAGTTCTCAGAATTTTCCTGTGCTCTTCGGATTATTTTATCGTCTATATCAGTTATATTCTGCAGATAGAAAACTTGAAATCCTCTGAACTTAAGATATTTGACAATCATGTCAAATTGAGTATATGTTTTTGCATGCCCCAAGTGAGAATAATCATAAACCGTTGGTCCGCAGACAAACAAATTAACTTTTCCTTTATGAATTGGCTCAAAATTTTCTTTCTTTCTTGTCAGTGTGTTATATACTTTAAGCATAGAAATCAAATGCAGAGGGAATTTAAAAATTCTACTGGATTGTTACAAAGATATTAGTAGGGAATGCATTATTGTTTGGAGTTGTCTCGAACACATTCAGGTTGTATATTATCGTGCATGGAACAGACGAACTTGGAATATCGAATTTAACAAGAATAGGCAAATCAAGTGCATTTCCAGGACCTAATGAAAAGCTTCCTGTGTTTCCAAGAACATATGCATCAGCTTGTGCTGGTGTGAAAGTTGTTCCGCAATTGTGAACATCTCCCGCTGAAATATTATATGTGAAGCTTGCTGTTGTCTTTTCAGGATTTTTTACGGAGAATGCGAAACCTTTTGGTGTGTCTCCTCTGTTAAGGGTTATTTCTCTTGAAGCAGGATAAACTGCAAGGCTTGTTCCTTCCGAGGTAAATAAACTATTTATCTGGTCTTGGATAGCAGTATTAACCTGGTCTATTGCATTTGTGCTGCTTGTGAAAATTGTTCTGATTAAAACTAAAGCCAAAACCAATGTAACAACAATAAGAACAATAGTTACAATAGTTGTCATGCTCATTTCCAAAGCTGCTTTTTTGTTCTTAATAAAACTCATTTTAAGGTAAGGCCGTTGTTCCTAATTGTTGTTGTAAATAAGGATAAATAATGAATGCAGAAATAAACCACATTGCAATATTAACTGCTAATCCGATTATGTTCAGGATTACCCCAATTTTTCCTGCTCTTGTCTTTTGTCTTCCTTGCTGTCTGATACCTAAAATAAGTCCGATTATAGATAATAAAATCCCTATAGGCGGAAAGAAAAGAAACATTACAAGGCTTATGATTCCTAAGGTAAATGAAGCTACTCCTGCAGATTCAGGATTTCTCTTTCTCTCCTCTTTTGCCATCTTATAATGAAATAATTGATTTCTGTTTATAAATTTTTATATTTATGGGAACGCGGGGAGTCGGACCCCGCACACCATGAGCTTCAGTCATGTGCTCTCCCGCTGAGCTACGTTCCCAATATAATTTCAAAATGAACATCTATAAATCTTTTGTTTAAACAATAGAATTAGTCCTTAACATACAGATAAACATCTCCCAATCTTTCTTTAGGTTTCCAATTTGGAAACTTCCAAGTATTTGAAATAACCTTTGCTCCGCTCTTCAACTCTTTTTTTAGATTCTCTTCTAATTCGGGCATAAAATGAATAAATTGAAAAGAAGTTATAATATCAAAATCCGAGAAGTTTTGTTTTAAGAAATTCTCCCAGTGAATAAATGCATTATTTTGTAATCCTTGTCGTCTTATTCTAATCCTCGAAATCCAGACTAATATTGGATTTATTTCAAACCCATGTGCTTCTGCTCCCTTTTTTGCAAATTCAATGATAATCTTTCCATCTCCTGAACCCAAATCAGCAATTTTTTGTCCTTTCTTCATATTAGATAATTCGAGGATATTCTTTAGGGCTTTATTTGAACTAGGCTGAAAAGGTGCGCCAAATAAAAATGATGAAATCCAAGTGAGAAAGATAAGCAATAAAATTAGTCCGAGTATAAAATAAATTATCATATTTATTATTAATAACAAGTTTCACTATCTTTAAAAATCCACTAACAAGCGATTATCTATGGATGACCATTTAATTTTTGAAATAAAAAGAAAACTTGTCCATCTTAGTTCTGTAATTTATATTTTGATTTATTATTTTATCGAGACATACTTTAGTCAAAGAACAGCCCTCTTGACCCTAGTTTTTATTCTGGTCTTTTTATCTTTCCTTGAGTTTCTGAAGATGAGATATCATAACCAAATTCCTTTCTTTCATCATCTTTATCGAGACAATGAAAAGAATAACCTTTCTGGAAGTATATATCTCATACTTGGTGTTATAATCGCATTTGCAATCTTCGATTTTGATATTGCAATTACTGCAATTTTGATGATGATTGTCGGGGATACAGCTTCTGCATTAATGGGAAGAATTGGCAATCATAAAATAGATGGATATCGAGCTTCATGGGAAGGAGTTATATCAGAATTCCTCGTTGACCTTGCAATTGGATTTATTTTCCTGAACAATATTCCGATTATTTTTATCATGTCCCTGACCGCCACATTTGTAGAAACAGTTTTGAAACCTGTCGACGATAATCTTGCTATTCCTGTTGTTGCAGGATTTGCAGGACAGGCATTAATGATTATTATAAAACATATCTAAGAAAAAATAAGTTGGGAATAGGCCACCTTCTGTCGTTCCCCGTTTCCAGACGGAACGTGTTAACATTCAACTAAGCGGTGCTTTGGCCTTGCATCTGTTGAGTCAGCCGTTTCATCAAATCCAATTCTTCGTAGCTTCCTCCATGAGTTCATCGCTCGGAATTGGCTGTGTCGTTTCTGTTCTGGAGCTTTCCTTCACAAGAATCTTCCTTTCGAAAGACAACATTATTGTGATGGGCGGACCTTCCTCAGGATTAGAAATCATTTATAGGTTTCTTGACAATTTAATGCCCAATCCCGGAGTTAACTTCCCAACTTAATATTCCAAACCCCAAGGTATTTTTAAACCTTATGAATGAAAATTTATAAAGTCAAAGATTATAATATAATCAATGAAAAGGGTGAACGCTAGGGCTTTAGTTCTAAGCTTGTTTATTGTATACTTGGTTGCTTTTATCGGGAGCTTGTTTTCTTCAGCTTCTGTTAATTCTCAATGGTATAATTCAGTAAAACCTTCGATAACTCCTCCAAATTGGGTTTTCCCTGTTGTATGGAATATTCTGTTTTTGTTCATCGCAGTTTCCCTTTATCTTTCATGGACTGCAAAAACAAAGACTAAAAAAGAAAGCAAAAGGAACCGGATAAAAATAGCAGTAGTCTTCGGTATAAACTTATTGCTAAATACCTTATGGAGTTTTTTATTCTTCACACTTCATTCGCCTGTTGTCTCATTTTATGAATTAGTTGCATTGGAAATATCAATATTTGCAATGATGTTCATAACTTATAGAATAAGAAAAGCAGCTGCATTAATTTTAATACCTTACGCACTTTGGATTGTCTTTGCAGGAATATTAAATTATATTATCGCTTTCCATTAATGATTATAAATACAAAAGGAGGTATGTAATGAAGATGAATGCTCTCGACTGGATAGCACGGATTCTGGTTGTTGTAGGTGGCCTTAATTGGGGTTTATGGGGCGCTTTGCAATTCAATCTTGTAGATGCAGTCTTTGGAGTCGGATCCACTGCTTCAATGGTGGTTTATGTCTTAGTGGGGCTGAGTGCTTTATGGATGATAATAAGCGCTTTAATGATGAAGAAAAAGAAGTAAACAACCAAACATTTTTTATTTTTTTATTTAATTTAAATAAAATCGATATTTTTTATGCAAAAAGTTTTAATATAAGTGGTTATTCAAAATTTTATGGAAACCAAAAGAGTCGTTACATTAGTCGCTTTTGGGTTATTATTGACTGTGGGATTTCTGTTATATGTTCTTATTTATACCAAGCAACCTCCAATTCAAGGGCTGGCGATTGGAAATAACCGAGACGAACATGGATGCCTGGAAAGATACCCTTGGAATCAGACCGCTTATGCATGCATGAAAGCTAATTTAACCGAGATAATGTATCAGGTTTTGGATTTTAAGTCCTGTTCTGATGCAGGATATGCTATAGATGAAAACAATCAGACAAGCCTTCTCCAATGTCATGCTCTTAATGGAACTGTTTTTGTTCAGAATATAACTGCAAATATTACAAAAACAAATAATACTGGAATAGTTTATCCGGATAGTATCACCTTGTCAGGTAATTTTACAATTTCAAGCAATGTGAATTCAACTAATGCAACAAATTCCACAAATCTTTCTTAAACAATCGCTTCTGCTTCTTCTGTTTTTATAACTTCAAGAATTTTATTAGCAACTTTTTCAGCAGTATCTACTTGCAGCGGAGGAGCATTTGGATTTTGATTTGGTTCCCAGTGAGTTACCGGACCGAGTGAGTTCTTCATAAAGTTTGTTTTTGTCATTTTTGGGAGAACAATGCTTACAATAATTTTGTCCTTCGCAAGTTCCTGCCTTGCTGTAAGGGAGATTGAATTAAGCGCATATTTTGTTGAAGAATATTGTGAGATATTAGGAATATACATTTTTGACAGCATTGAACTTATGTTGATTATCATTCCTTCTCCTTGCTTTCTCATATGGGGAATAACTTCCTGCATCATTCTCACCACACTAAAAACATTAAGGTCCATTACTTTTCTATATTCTTCTATATTTGTTTTTTCAACACTAAGTCCATGAATCCCCTGTCCCGCAACATTGATTAGAATATCAATTCTTCCGAATCTTTCAATAGTTTTTCTTACAAGATTTTTGACATCTTCTTCTTTTGTTACATCTGTTTTAATCGCATAAGAATCTGGAAGTTCATTTTCTAAATTTTTTATCAAATCTTCAGAACGTGCAGCGAGAACAATCTTTGCTCCTTTTTCCGAAAGAAGTTTTGCAGTGGCTAATCCAATTCCCTGCGATGCCCCTGTAACAATTACAACTTTTCCTTTGATATCCATATTAAAAATGAAAAATAGAATTTATTTATTCAGTAATATCTTTTTCTTCCCAAAAGTCCTGCTAAAACCAATATTGCTCCTAAGCCATACCCTGCATAGGTAACATAAACTGATGTATTCAAACTTGGAACAATAAAATAAGTTGCCGCTAAAATTGCAGCGCCAATCAACAATAATCCGAATTTCATAGTCTAAGATATCATTTCGATTTTTTAAACCTATTGATAAGAATTTCTAAATTGAAATAAAATTTAAAAATAATATTTTCCTAATACTGAAATCAAAAAGGTGCCCCATGACAAAGTATAAAGTTGCAAAGCTGGAGAAAGAATCAATCAAAGGAGGATATGTTGGAATGAATAAATTCGCTGCGAAGTCTTTGGGTTTTCCATTCAAGCATAATGAACATACTGTAGAAGTCAAACCAGGGGTTTCCAAGAGATACAGACAGACTATAATTCATCATGAGGAAACAGAAGAATATTTCATGAAGAATAAGCATTTTCCTTATAAGAAAGCCGATACGCTAGCACTAAAATTTGAGAAGGAAAAAATGCCTTTCCCAGCCAAGAGTGAGAAAAAGGTTTTGAAGAAGATTGGTTTTATCAAGAAGTGATTATAAGAAAAAGAATTTTAGATAAGATTTTTAAAGAAATAATTACTATTCTAATCATAAAAGATGGTCGATAAGAAGTCAAGAAATCTTTCTAAAAAAACTTTAATTTTAATTGGTGTGGTCGTTGTGATATTATTTATCATTATTATTATCTCAAAAATTATTTCTGTTAATGCAGACTTAGTCTCAAGTTCAGGACAAACATTAGAGCAGGAATATGAGCAGGATTTTGGTAGTCCTCCTCCAAACATACAAGGAGCATGTGTTGTACAACACGTTATGTGCTATGGTTCGGGAGCAGTTACAGATATCCCCTGCGGAGATTCTGTTTGTAGTCCAGATGGATGCCCTCCAGATAGCCCTGCATATCAACAATCCTGTCTAGGATCAGGCCAAGGATCAGGAGGATCGGGTCAAGGATCCAATCCATCTAGTTCTGAATCCTCGGAAAATCAGGGAACTGCTACCACTCCTTCTCCTTTTGAAGTTTCGATCTCACATATGACCTTAGCACCAACATTTTCTCTTCCAGGTTTTGTTGTGCAAGAGGGTGATACTTTGCCTGTTGGCATAGATGAAAGTGGGGATTGGACAGATTTGTCCGGAATAGGGATTACGCTGGGAGCACCGGATTTATGGCCTCCGCCAAATCCTCCTAATAATATAACAAACCTAACTGTTCAATATGTTTACTCTGCTCCTTATCATCCTCCATTATGTAGCACCAGTGCTGATTGTCCTCAGGTTAGTGGCGGATCTTATTGCATTAAAAGTATATCGAATGTGGGAGTATGTACTGCTAAGTATCAATACTCAAACTGTACTGATCCTTCTAGGATATGTATAATTACTCCTTATCAGAATGCAGTTCTCTCTGTAGCTAATGCAAGTGATCCTACAACAATGTTGCAGATTGAAACTTGGACTGGAGCGCAATGCAGATATAGCGTCAACGCTGATACAACTTTTAGTAATGGTCAACCATTTCTTGAAGATAATGGGACTGATTCCATTCAACACACTATACCTCTTAATTATGTTGGGACAAATAGTGTAGTGCATCCTGGAATTTATTCAATATATGAAAGATGCATAGACTCAACTGGAAATGAATCGAGTAAAGTGCAAATGTTTATAGTTACTTCTTCTGGATTGTCAGCGAGAATACTTGGTATTCGTGGAGCAGAAGCTGCTACTTTTTTGGTTTCAACAAATTCGACCGGAGCCGAACAAATTATAATTCCAAATTCTATTTCTTTCACTGCAGCAGAAACTCCTCCATCGGGAAATCAGAATCTTGTACTTGTTATAGAAAAAGATGCAGTTCCGATTTCTACTATTCCAATGCAAGCAAGTGTTTCTATCACTTCACCAGAAGCTTCTTCCTCCAGTACAGTTTATGGGGTTGTAGGAATTATTTTTGGCTTAGTATTCATAGTAATAATAGTTGGAATTATATTATCAGTTAGAAAGAGAATATTAAATGCAAAACAAGCTTCAGTATTAAACCAGTCTAAGACACGAAAATCATCCGGATTTAAGAAAAAAATATAACTATCTTTTTATCCTTATAGTTCTTAACGAATTTAGTATAACAGAAACATCAATTGCTTCCTGCAAAACCGCACCGGCGATTGGAACAATTAAACCTGCAGCAGCAAAACCCATTCCTATAATACTCAAGCCAAGCCCGATGAACAGGCTTTGCTTTGCAATCTTCATTGTTTTCTGTGAGATATTTATTGAGTCATAAACATCTGAAAAACTTCCCCCAAGAAAAACAATGTCTGCGGCTTCTGAAGAAGCTGTATTTTCATCATGGCTGAAAACCATTCCAACATCAGCCAATGCCAAAGCAGGAGCATCATTAATTCCATCTCCAACCATTGCAATATTATCTCCTTTTTTCTGAAGGAGTTTTATTCCTTTTTGCTTGTCAGCTGGAGACATTTCCCCCCGAACATCAACATTCATGTCAATTGCATCTCTTAATTTCTTTGCTGCAATTTCCTTGTCTCCTGTAAAGACATGAATTTCCATTCCTTCATTTTCTAATTTCTTTATTATCATTTTTGCATCTGGTTTTATAACATCTTCAAGAATAATTTCTGCAATAATTTTGTTTCCCTCTCGTAAATTTACCGTTTCTGCATATGCTTCTTTGCTTCTTTCAAGAGTATATCTCTTGTTCTTTATATTGCCTGAAATATGGGAACCTGGTTTTTCTTCAACTAGTGAGGCAATCAATCTTGTTACTTTTTCCTTTCTCGCCTCTTGTATTATTGAAAGTGCAACAGGATGAAGAGAGTTTCTTTCAATTGCTTCCGCTATACTGAGAACTTCTCTCTTGTCATATTTCTTATCTAAAATATTAATTCTTTTCAAAACAGGTTTTCCAAGAGTTATTGTTCCTGTTTTATCAAATACTAGTGTGTTTGTTCTTGAAAGAGCTTCAATGCTTGCAAGATTCTTTACAATGATTTTTTTCTTTGCAGCAGCGCCCATTCCTCCAATCAATGCCACAGGGGTTGCAAGCAACAAAGGGCAAGGGGTTGCAATAACTAAAACAGCAAGAACAATATTGAAATCTCTCCAATACAAATAAGCACCAAGGGAAATCGCCAAAGCAATTGCAGTAAAAATCCAGTTGTATTTGTGAGCCATTCTTATCATAGGAGATTTTTCTTCCTGAGCTTTCTTAACCATGTTAATTATCTGCCTGTAAGTAGAATTTTTATCTTCACGAGTAACATTAACAACAATTGAAGCGCCCATGTTTACTGTTCCGCTTCTTACTTTGTCGCCTTTTAATTTGTCAATGAAGAAAGGCTCTCCTGTAAGGGAAGACTCATCAATCTGTGAATAATCTGAAATCAGAATTCCATCCAAAGGAATCACTTCTCCTTTTCTCACGAAAATCTTTTCTCCTATTGTTACATTTTCAATGGATACTTTTCTTGTGATTGTCTCATTATACCATACCAAGACTTCATGAGGAATTCTGTTTGTCAATGCTGTCAAAGAGGATTTTGCTTTTTGCTGTGCATATCTTTCAAGAGCATTTCCTCCAGAAATCATCAGAACAATCACGCTTCCCACAATGTATTGTTTTGCAATCAATGAAGCTATTATAGCAAGAATTGCAATGTAATCAATTGCAAAATCCTTGTGGAAAATTAAAACAGCTGTTTCCCTTGCAACTTGCACACTTCCCAAGATTATTCCAAAAACAAATATGAAATTTGATGCCCATCCCTGATTATATCCAAACCTCAACACGAGCCCCACAGCCAAACTTAAGAACACGATTGCAGGCACAAGGAACATG
>Ga0265324_10001291_pt1 | contig 14706 bp, 15 predicted proteins | sample 41419metaG_FD_198634 | JGI IMG/M metagenome (GOLD analysis project Ga0265324, IMG submission 198634) | Rhizosphere microbial communities from Carex aquatilis grown in University of Washington, Seatle, WA, United States - 4-14-19 metaG | ecosystem: Host-associated > Plants > Roots > Rhizosphere...
GCCGTACCTCGGCGTGATCTACCAGCAGGTGACGCCCGCCCTGGAGCAGGCGCAGAAGCTGCCCATCGACTACGGCGCGTGGCTCTCGACGACCGGCGTGACGTCCGGCACCGGCCCGCAGGCCAGCGGCTCGACCGGCGCGATCGTCGCCGGCAGCCCGGCCGACAAGGCCGGCCTCAAGGACGGCGACATCATCACCGCCGTCGACGGCCAGCGGGTGGACGCCGCCCACAGCCTCGACGACGTGCTGATCACCCACCAGCCGGGCACGACCGTGACCATCACCGTGTTGCGGGCAGGGCAGACCGTCAACCTGCAGCTGACGCTGGGCACGAGACCGACCGGCCTGCAGTAGCCCGGCCAGACGGGCGGGTGACGGGGGGTCAGCCGCCGCGCTTGCCGACCGACCGGCGGCGGATCTCCACCCCGGCGTAGGCCAGGTCGCCGTCGATCGGGACGTGCAGCTTGCGGACCCGCACCACGACCTCGCTGAGGCGCGGGAAGGCCCGCAGCAGCTCATGGGCCAGGCCCTCGGCGATGGCCTCGAGGAGGCGGAAGTTGGTGGCCTCGACGAGTTCGCGGCAGATCTCGAACGCCGCGCCGTAATCGATCGTCTGCGCCAGGTCGTCTTCCACGCCCGCCGGCTGGAGGTCGGTCACCAGCTCCACGTCCACCTCGAACGGCTGGGGCGTCGAGCGCTCCGCGGCCGTCACGCCGTGGCGGCCCTGGAAGCGCATGGTCGACAGGACGATGCGGTCGCTCACGGGTGCGTCGCCTCCTCGTCCTCCAGGGCGCTTCCGCGCACGATCGCGTCGGCCATCCGGGCGGCGCGGACGTTGGCCCGCACATCATGCACCCGCACGATGTCCACGCCGGCGGCGATACCCAGGGCTGTGGTGGCCAGCGTCCCCTCCAGGCGCTCCTCCGCCGGCAGATCAAGGACGCGGCCGATGGTCGACTTGCGACTCGTGCCGAGCAGGATCGGCCGCTCCAGGGCCTGCAGGGCCGCCAGTTCGCGCAGCAGCCGCAGGTTGTGGCCGGCCGTCTTGCCGAAGCCGAAGCCGGGGTCGACGATGAGGTGCGTCGCGGGCACGCCGAGGTCCATCGCGCGGGCCAGCGCGGCCCGCAGGTCGGCCACCACCTCGGCCACGACATCGGCGTAGCGCGGCGCGGCTCGACCGTGCATCACGATGAGCGGCACACCACGCTCGCCGGCGAGCCGTGCGAGGGGCGCCCCACCCGGCGCCACGGCCCCCACGTCGTTGAGCAGGTCGGCCCCCTCGTCGAGGGCGACGCGCGCGACGGCGAGCTTCGTCGTGTCGATGCTGAGGGGCATGGCCGGCAGGGCCGCTCGGACGGCCCGCATGGCGGGGACGACCCGGCCCAGCTCCTGTGCGTCGTCGACGGGGGCGTGGCCCGGACGGGTGGATTCGCCGCCCAGGTCCAGCAGGTCGGCCCCTTCATCGGCCATGCGCCGCGCCTGAGCCACGATGGCCGGCAAGGGATCGGTGACCGCATCGGCCAGCAGTCCGTCACCGCTGAACGAGTCGGGCGTGAGGTTGAGGATGCCCATGACGTATGTCCGGGCGCCCCAGACGAACGTCGTGCCCCGCACGGTCAGCGTGCCGTGAGCCATCCGCGCACCGCTCCCACCAGGTACAACGAGCCGGCCACGATCAGCGGGCCGCCAGCCTCGCGCGCGAGCGTCCGGGCCTCCTCGAGCGCGTCCCGGGTCACGGTGATCGACCGCACATCCACACCCGACCCGGCCAGGCGCCGCCAGGTGGCGGCCAGCGCCTGAGCCGGCATGGCCCGCGAGCCACTCACCTCGGTCGTCACGACCCGCAGGTCGCGCAGCGCGGGAGCGGCCGCCAGCCGCCCCAGCATGTGCTCCACGGCCTTGTCGGCCATGACGCCGAACAGGAGCGTCGGGCGACCCGGCGCCAGCCGCGGCCGGAGTTCGTCGAGCGCGGCGACCAGGGCCGCGATCCCGGCCTCGTTGTGGGCACCGTCGAGCAGGACCTGCGGATCCCCGGGCAGGAGCTCCAGGCGGCCCGGCCAGCGGACGGCGGCCAGGCCGCCACGGACGGCCGCCTCGCTGACCGAGACGATGCCGGCCCCGTCGAGGGCGCGGAGGGTCGCCAGCGCCACCGCCGCGTTGGCGGCCTGGTGGCGGCCCAGCAGGCCCACGTGCAGGTCCGGCAGCCCGGGCGCCTGCACGACCAGCCCGTCCAGGTCCATGCCCGTCACGGGGAGCGTCATGACCTCCTCGAGCGGCACGGCGAAGCGCGCGGCGCGCCGCCTGATGGCAGTCAGACCCGCGCCGCTCGCGCCGGTCACGGCGCGGTCGCCGCGCTTGATGATGGCCGCCTTCTCGAAGCCGATGCGCGCCAGGGTGCTACCCAGGCGGTCCATGTGGTCGAGCTCCACGTTGGTGACCACCGCCACGCCGCCGTCCCACGTGTTGGTCGCATCCAGGCGTCCGCCAAGGCCCACCTCCACGACCGCGACATCGACCGCCTCGCGCGCGAACCAGGCGAAGGCCGCCGCGGTCAGCAGTTCGAACTCGGTCGGCGGGCCCAGTGACGCCGGGACCTGATCGGCAGCACGGATCACCTCGCCGAGCAGCTCGGCCAGGTCCTCTGGCGCGATGGCCTGACCGCCGACCACGATGCGTTCACGGTAGTCGACCAGGTGCGGCTTGGGCGTCTGGCCGGCGCGTACCCCGGCCGCCCCCAGGACCGCCCCGACCATGGCCTGGACGCTGCCCTTGCCATTGGTCCCCCCGATGAGCGCACCGCGCAGGCGTCGCTCCGGATGACCGAGCAGGCGCAGGAGGGCCCGCGTGCGACCCAGGCCCAGCTGGATGCCGAAGCGCCCCCGTGCCTGGAGCTCGGCGATCGCCGCCGCGGCAGGGTCGGGCACGGTCACGGGCGTCAAGGCCGCGCCAGATCGTCCTCGTAGAAGACGCACTGGTTGAAGCGTGACGACAGGCAGATGTCGGCCACGTAGCCCTGCTCCAGGTGGACGCCCCCGCGCAGCTGGCAGCGCGAGACGTTGGCATCCTGCCGCATCAGGGCCTTGAGCAGGTGCGGCGCCTGGATGGGGATCGCGCCGCGGCCTCCGGTCATGTAGAAGTGGGGGCAGACGTTCCGACGCAGGTTGGGCATGCCAAGGGGCATCCGCATCGGCATGATGGGCATGCCGGTCCGCGGCGGCGCCACCGGCAGGCGGTTCAGGGCAGTCGGCGTGGCCCGCGCGATGGGCCCGGGCGGCGGAGGTGGCGGCAGGCGTCGGCCGACGGGAGCCGGGGAGTTGCCGCGCGCGAGCGGACTGGGCCGGCGCGCCGTCGATTCCATCAATCCTCCCTCGATCGCACCAGAAGGGGCCGATCCGGCGCACAGGGTACACCGCAGGTCGGACGGGGCGGGACTTCGTGGGAGAATGGCCGGGCATGGCCGCCTCGAACCGCCCCGTTCGCCGCCGGTCCACCGAGATCGCGCCGCGGCGGCCCCAGCCCCTGCCTCGGCCGCGCAAGGCACGCCCCCACCAGCCCCCGGACCTGGCCGTTCGCAGCCGCCACAAGACGCCCGCCACCGGTCTCGTGGCGCTCCCCTGGCCGGTCCGAGCGCTGCTGCTGGCCGCCCTCCTCGGGCTGGGTGCGCTGGCCATCCTGCTTGGTGGCGGCACGCTGGGGCGAGTGACGGCCGGCATCGGCGGCGCTATCTCCAGCGCCTTCGGCGGCATCATCCCGGCCGGTGGGCCGAGCGCATCGGCGAGCCAGCCGGGCATCCCCACGCCACGGCTGGACCCGCCTGTGTCGGCGTACACCCAGATCTCGAGCGCCGACATCGCCGGCCTGCTGCCCGGCGACGTGGCCGGCACGACCGATGAGATCAAGATCTACGTGGGTGGCGAGCTCCAGAAGTCACAGCAAGTCCCCACCACCAATGACTTCGTGGTCACGGGCGTGGGGCTCGCTGAGGGGCCCAACGTCATCACCGCCACGCTCGTGACGGCCGACGGCGAGAGCGGCCCGTCGGCGCCCATCACCATCACGTTCGACGATGTGCCTCCGCCCCTTGCCTTCAGCAGCCCCAAGGACGGGGCGTCCGTGGCCACAGCGACCGTCGCGGTCAAGGGCACGACCCAGCCCGGCGCCACGGTCACCATCCACGACGCCAGCACGGGCGGCAGCTACTCGGTGGTCGCCGCGGCGAGCGGAGCATTCGCCGCCAACGTCACCCTGGCCGAGGGGCCCAACGTGATGACCATCACGTCCGTGGATCAGGCCGGCAACCGCACCACCAAGACCTTGACCGTGGTCCACGGCTCGGGGGCGCTGAAGGCCAAGGTGACCCTCTCCTGGGTGACCATCTCCAACAAGAAGATCGGGTCGTCACCGCTGACCATCACCGTGGTCGTCGACGACGCGGCGGGCAAGCCCATCAATGTGGCGGCCACGGCCGTCTTCACCATCTCGCCGCCGGGTCAGTCGACGATCGTCTCCGGCGCGCCGGTGATCACCCTGAACCACGGCGCTGCCAGTTGGACGCGGACGCTCGCCCCGGTCGATACGGCCCATGTGGCCCTGCCGCAGGCCGGCTTCGTCACCGTCACCGTGACCCTCGGCGACGGCCGCAAGGTCACCGCCAACGGGTCGTTCACGATCACGAAGTAGCGCGCTTCACCCCGGCCAGCTCAGGCACCGGCCAGCCGGCCTCGAACAGTCCGACCGGCGCGGCCCCGACCGCCATGGGGTCCTTCCAGCAGGGCTGGATCTCGTCGCCCCGGAGCGGACCCTTACGCCGGTCCAGCCCGCACGTGCCGCCGACGTCCGTCACCCCGCGGCGGAAGTGGAGGCAGGTCGCGCAGGTCGTGGATGAGCGCGTGCAGACCCAGCAGCGGGCCGCCTCCGCTTGTCGCGTGCCGCAATGGGGGCACCGCCAGGTCAGCACGCCGCGAGTGTAGCTGCGCGCCGCGCAGTGCGTGCGCCGACGCGCGCCCGGATCAGGTCGGGGCTGGTGTCGGCGAAGGGGTGGGCGTCGGCGTGGGCGTCGGCGGCGGCGTGGGTGTCGGGGTCGGCGGCGGCGTGGGCGTCGGGGTGGGGGCCGGGGTGACCGTCGGTGACGGCGTGGGTTGCGGCCCCTGCGAGACGGAGTAGTCGATGGTCGTGCCCGGGCTGACGAGGACGCCCGTCTGGGGGTTCGTGCCGATGCAGTCACCGGCCGGCACCGTCGGGTCAAAGGTCTGCGTGGCGGTGCCGGGCTTCAGATTGCTGGTGACGAGCGTCACGATGCAGTCCTGCTGCGCCTGGTTGCGCACATCGGGCACCGGCACGCTGCCGGCCTGGACGTTGACTACGACGGTCACCGTGCTGCCGGGGGCCACGGACGTGCCTGCCGCCGGGTCCTGCGAGGCGACGGTGTCGACGGCCGCGCTGGGGTCGACGGTCGCGGGTCCCAGGGCGAACAGCAGGCCCGCCGACGTCAGCTGCTGCTGCGCCACGGTCTGGCTGAGACCCACCAGGTTGGGCACGGTGACGTTGCCCGACGCGCCCGGCGTCGTGCCGTTGCCGCGCAGCAGGATGAAGAGGACCGCGCCGGCCGCGATGAGCACCAGCAGGCCCAGGATGCCGGCCGCCCAGGCCCACAGGTTGGCTCCGCCCCCGCCCTCGTCGTCTTCCGGCTGCTCCCCTGGTCGCGGAGGTGGCGCACCCCGCCCGCCGCGGGTGACGCCGGCATTCGTCCCGCCGTAGGTGGAGACGACCGCCGTGGGACCTTCTGGGGGCAGGCTGCCGCGACCAGCGGCCGCGCCGACGGCCGCAGCTCCCGCGGCGGCCGCGGCCCCTCCGGCCGCCGCCCCGGCCACCCCGGTGCTGCCCAGGTTGGCGAGGCTGGCGCCGGACAGGAAGCGGCCGATGGCGTCCGACATGGCGGCCGCCGACCCGAAGCGCTGGGCCGGGTCGCGCGCCGTCGCCTTGCGGACGATGGCATCCATGCCTGGGGGCACGTCCGCGCGCAGCGATGACGGCAGGGGCACGTCGGTGGTCAGGCGAGCCATCGCGACCGCCGCGGCCGAGTCACCACCGAACGGCCGCATGCCGGTCAGCATCTCGTACATCACGAGGCCCAGGGAGTAGATGTCGGACGCGGTCGTGACCTCGTTGCCGCGCGCCTGCTCGGGGCTCATGTACTGGACGCTGCCCAGTGTCGTCCCGGGCAGGGTCAGCTGTGCCTCGGACAGGGCCCGGGCGATCCCGAAGTCGACGACCTTCACCTGGCCGGAGAGCGTCAGCAGGATGTTGCCGGGCTTGATGTCGCGATGGACGATGCCGCGCGCGTGGGCCGCCGCCAGGGCGTCGGCGACCTGCATCGCGATGCGGGCGCAGGCGGTCACGGGGATCGCCCCGCGGTCGTGCAGGATCGTCGCCAGGTCCTGCCCGTCGACGAGCTCCATGACGATGTAGGGGCCGGCTTCATCCGTGCCCAGGTCGAAGACGCTGACGATGTTGGGGTGGCTCAGCCCGGCGACCGCGGTCGCTTCCTGGCGGAACCGTGCCACGAACGCCGCGTCGCGTCCGTACTCGGGATGGAGGATCTTGATCGCCACTTCGCGGCCGAGCTGCTCGTCGCGAGCGCGCCAGATGGTGGCCATGCCACCGGCGGCGATCTCTTCTTCGAGCTGGTAGCGATGGCCAAGCACCTGGCCGATCTGCGGCACCGATCCTCCCTCGCCTAGCGCAGGTCGAGCCCGGCGAGGTACCGACGCAACTCCGGACCCATGTCCGGCCGCTGCAACGCGAGCTCGACGGAGGCCTTCAACCAGCCCATGGTGGTCCCAGCATCGTACCGCACGCCCTCGAACGCGTAGCCGTAGATGTCCTGCTCCTCCATGAGCGCCTCGAGCGCATCGGTCAGCTGGATCTCCCCGCCGGCGCCATGCGGCGTCTGCTCTAGCTTCTCGAAGATCTTGGGCGTCAGCACGTAGCGGCCGATGATGGCGAGGTTGCTCGGCGCGGTCCCGGCGGGCGGCTTCTCCACCAGGCCCTTGACCCGGTGGAGGCGCGGGTCGCGGCCGGCCTCGCCGTCGGGCGGGGCCGGATCGATGATGCCGTAGCGGTCCGTCTCATCCGGCGGCACCTCCATCACGGCCACCACCGTGGAGTGCGTCTCACCGTAGGCGTGGATGAGCTGGCCGATGCAGGGCCGTTCGGACGCCACCACGTCGTCGGAGAGGATCACGGCGAACGGCTCGTGGCCCACCAGCTCGCGGGCCATGAGCACCGCGTGGCCCAGGCCGAGCTGCTCCTTCTGGCGGACGTAGCTGATCTGCGCCAGGTCGCTGATGTGGCGCACGCGGCGCAGCATCTCGATGTCGCCGCGTTCCTCGAGCAGGTGCTCGAGCTCGTACGACGAGTCGAAATGGTCCTCGATGGCCCGCTTCTGCGAGCTGGTCACGATGATGACCTGCTCGATGCCGGCGGCCACCGCCTCTTCCACGGCGTACTGGATGACCGGCTTGTCGACCAGGGGCAGCATCTCTTTGGGCTGCGCCTTGGTGGCGGGCAGGAACCGGGTGCCCCAGCCAGCGGCCGGGAAGACGGCTTTGCGGACGCGCAAGCGGACCTCGGGTTTCGGGTGGTGGGCGCCGGCCAGTATAGCCGCGGGCCGACCGCGGTCAGGGCAGGCTGGTCGGCTCCCGCCGGCTGCCCCGCAGGACGACGTGGGTGAAGGGGATGCGGACCTCCTGGAAGACTTCCACGGAAACGAGGAAGCCCAGGAACAGGAGGACGACGCCGAGGAACTTGAAGAGGTCGAACCAGGCCGTGTCGCCGAAGCGGTTGAGCGTATCGCCCAGGCTCGGGATGAACGCCCCGATGGCGATCAAGACGGTCGCCGGGACCCGGCTGTGGAGCCGGCCGGAGGCGAAGGCGCGGAGCGCCCCGGGCACGGACGCGACGAAGTTGACGGGGATAGCCACGACCGAGATCAGCATGTTGAAGAGGAAGTGGTCGAACGGCTGTTCTGGATCCAGGGAGTAGGCCAGGACCCGCTTCTTGGGCATGAAGACGTAGACGGAGAAGACGGCCCCCAGGACGAGGGCGAAGGCGCCGGTGATGTTCATGAACGGTGTCAGCAGGCGGAGGGTGGGCGGGAAGAGGTCGGCCACCGGCAGGTGCGTCGTCGGGTCAAGGGCATACCCCGGGGCGGGGATGACGGCGACGATCGTGAGGACGAGCCCGAGGATGCTGGCCCCGACGACGGCGACCGCGGCCAGGCGCGGCCATCGCTCGTCGGAGAAGTACGTGGCGATGGCGACCGAGAGGGCGAGCACGCCCGCGGCCAGGAAGTAGAGCACAGGCGCCGCGCCAGCGCCGCCGTAGATGGCGGGGAACTTCTGCCACGTCAGGAAGGTGAACAGCCCGGCCAGGAAGAGGCAGACGGCGAACGAGTAGCCGAAGCGGGTGCGGCCCAGCAGGAACGCCGTGCCCAGACCCAGCCAGCCGGCCGTGTAGACGGCACCGGTGAGGTACCACGCCTTGTAGAGCACGTCGTTCCAGCCGCCGGTCGCGGCGATGGCCTCACAGGCCGCGGCGATGGCGAAGAAGAGCATGCCGCCGGCCCACACCAGCTGGAAGGCGTGGTGCCGCTCGCGCCACTGGTCAAGCAGGGCGAGGCAGAAGACGAACGCCAGGAGGGCGGTCGCGGCGGGCAGGATGAAGTTGACGCTCATGCGAAGACGAATTCGTGGGCCTGTCGATGGTTGCCATCGCACACGCCCCAGCGGGCCGCGGGGCCCGGGATGACCACCGGCCGCATGATCTCGCGCACCTGGGAGAGGCGGCAGAAGAAGAGATCACGGCCGCGCGCCCAGGTGCGGAAGCAGGCCGGGTCGGCGTGGAACTGGTGCGGACCGGGGTTCAGGCGGGCGTGGCGCGCCCAGCTGTCGGGAACCTCGGCGGACACCGTGTCGAGCAGGGAGATGCGGAACGGCGTCCCGTCGATGGGCTGCCCACAGCCGTCACAGACCTTGCCGTCGTTCTCGTCGAAGACGGTCGGGATGCGGATGCCCAGGATCTCGCCGCCGCGGAACGTCGTGGGAGGCACGGGCGCGATTGTAGCAAGCACCGGTCCCCGCCCGGGGCTGCCCCATCAGGTTCCCAGGGGGAACAACCACTGGTACAGCAGGATGCCGAAACAGGTGGCGCCCATGACCGTCCCCAGGGCGCCCACCGACATGAGCCCGCGTCGTCCCAGATGGGCCTCCCAGTCCCGCGGCCGGGAGTACCCGTACAGCACGACCGCGCCGGCGTAGGCGGTGAAGAACAGGGCCACGCTGAGGCCGATCGAGACCGCCGTGATGCTGTCCACCCGACCAGCCTATCGGGCCGGCTGCGGCGCGACAGGACCGGACAGGGTGCGACGGGCCGGGACTATCGGGTCACGCCGAAGCCAGCATCGCGGCCGCGACGGGGGCCATCCGGGCGGCCCAGAGGGCGTACTGCGCCCCGGAGGGATGGAGCCCGTCGCTGGCGACGAGCGATCGGTCGAGCGCCGCTCGCGCCGAGATGTCGAGGATGTCCACGAGCGTGAGGCCGCGGGCGGCAGTCTCGTCGGCCAGGATCGAGTTGACTCGTTCGATGCCCGCCCGCTGGACATCCGGGTCGCCGTAGCTCGCCCCGGCTGGCGTCACGGTGTAGTCCGGCGTCGTGACGGCGAGGATCCGATGCCGCGGCAACCGGCTCACGAGATCATCCAGGATCCGCGCCAGGTTGACCCGGTAGGTCTGCGGCGGGACGTGCTGGACGACGTCATTGACGCCGATCAGCAGGGTGGCGAACTCCGGGGCAAGGCGGCCCAGCCGCGGCAGCTGGCCGCGGATGACATCGGCGGACGTCCAGCCGTTGCGCCCCAGGTTGGCCACGAGGTGCAGCCGCGGCTGTCCATCCGCGAGGGCCGCCACCAGCTGATCGGGCCACCGGTCGGAGCCCGCCACGGAGGTGCCGATGGTGTACGAGTCGCCCAGCGCGACGTAGCGCAGCGCCATCGAGCGCTACCGGATCGGCGCGGGCGACGCGGCGGGCGCGGGCGACAGCGCCATGCCGACGCGGTTCCGCCCGTCGGCCTTGGCCTGGTACAGGGCCGCGTCGACACCGGCGAACCACTCGTCGTTGGTGCGCGCCGCATCGGAGGGTCCGATGACGGCTGCTCCGACGCTGACGGTCACGAGGCCGAACGGCGGGTTCCCGGGGTGGGCGATCTGGAGCGCCTCGACGGCATGGCGGAGCCGCTCCCCCGCCTCGAGGACGCCGCCCTTCACCGTGCCGAGCAGGATGATGAACTCCTCACCCCCATAGCGGTAGACCGCATCGTCGGTTCGCAGGGAGTCGCGCATCGCCGCTGCGGTCAGACGCAGCACCTCGTCCCCGGCGAGGTGGCCGAACGCATCGTTGACGGCCTTGAAGTGGTCCAGGTCCACCTCCAGCATGCCGAAGCTGACCCCCGTGCGGTTCAGGTGGGCCCGGGCGGTGCGGAGATCCTCTTGCAGCTTGATACGGTTGCCGGTGCCCGTGAGTTCATCGAGGCGGGCGGTGATCTCGAGCGAGTGATGGACCCGCTCGAGCTCCGCCCGCTGGCGCGTCTCGCGCCGCTGCAGGCGCCCGAGAGCACGCACCTGGGCGAACGTCCGGACGCGCTGACGGAAGGCGAGCACATGGCCAGTGAAGGCACTCGACAGGGCCACCAGCAGGGCGAAGATGACGTCGCGCCGGTCATCCGCCGCCAGCAGGGACGACGGCAGGAGGCTGGCGACGAAGACGATCGCCAGGATGCCGTACACCGTGAGCCAGCGGGCCTCGGTCCAGGCGCGCCAGGGCACGAGCAGGGCCACGAGGATCGGCAGGAACAGCAGGTAGCCGACGGTGAGCTCGACCACCTCCGGTCCGCTGACGGCAAGGAGCATGGCGACCGCCGCCACCCCCAGGGTCACGATGAAGACGACCGCTTCCGGCCGATGACGCAGGCGCCGCCCAAGGCTCCACCACGCCACCAAGGCGGCCACTCCGAGCGCGCTGTCAAGCAGGGTGATGTACGGCGCATCGGCAGGATGGAGCAGGGACAACGCCACGATGTGGATCGGCGCGGCCACCACGACGACGAGCATCGCGGCCCGGCTGGCGTGCCAGGTCTGGCGCCGCTCGACCGCCCGGAACCGCAGGTTCGCGGCCACGTGGTAGTAGTCCTCGGCCCTCAGCAGGACCAGGAACTCGCGTAACCGAGAGAGCACGTCTTCCAGGTGCATCGTCCGGCGCCTCGGCGGGACATGGTCAACCGCCTCCAGTGTCGCCAGCGGAGAGCCGCGGCGATACGGACCGATAGGGCCACCTGGTCGGGGGGACTGCCGCGCGTGGATGGGCCGCGCCGATGCCCTCAGGGGAGCCGCAGGCCGGATCCCCGAGCGGGCCGCGGGCCCTGCCGATCAGAGCGAGCCCCCATCGGTGACCTGGAGGTCAGGGGGCGATGAGGCGCACGGGCTGGCCCAGGTACGCGCCGTAGGCCTCGACGGCGTCCCGCAGCCTGGCCTGGATCGGCCGGGGCAGCGGCACGAACGGCGCTGGCTCCACGACGACCTCGCGCGCCTTGACCGTGCGGCGCCACGTGCCGGCGACCGCCCCGTCGACGATGATGGTCGGCCTGAAGACCCCGTTGCCACCTGGCACGATGGCTTGGCTGTGCCCGGGCGCCAGGAACGCCGTGCGGTCCTGGTAGCCCAGGACGTACTCGTCGAAGCCGGGCAGCAGGTGGACCCGGGCGGCGGGAGCGGCGACGTCGAGCGCTTCGGGTGCCAGGAAGTGGGGCACCCCGTCCAGGTCGAGCGTCGTAAGCGCGGCGCCGGCGACGCTGATCCCCGCGCGCACCTGGGCCATGGTGACGCCGGACCAGCGGGCGAGATCCTTCGCCGTGGCCGGGCCGTGACTGGCGAAGAAACGCCGGGCGAGCTCACCAAGGGCCTCGTCGGGCTCGAGGCGGCGGGGATGGGGCACCCACTCGTCGAGCAGCGCGAAGGTCTGTTGCCGGGCGTCCACGGGCCCCAGGACGAGCGAGCCCGTCTGAGCCAGGTACCACAGCAGGTGGTAGCCACGCTGCCCCTGCGTACTCACGCCGCCGGCGGCGATGCTGGCCAGGAGGGCCTCCCGCGACATGACCCGGCCACCGGTCAGCGCGGCCAGGGCGAGGTCACGCGCCCGCTCCACGTCCAGGTCGCCGATACCCAGGTAGGCGCGCCGATCGCCGGCCGAGGCGACCGAGCGCGGCGTGGTGAGCTCGAGCATCCACTTGAGATCCTCTGCCGCGACGAGGTGGAGCGTGCCGCGCATGGGCCAGGAGCGGACGATCTCACCGGCATCGCACGCGGCCTCGACTGCGGCCTGGGTGCCACTACGTTGACGCAGCCCGACCGACCACTTCACGCCAGGGAAGTCCTGCGCCTGGAGGGCCAGCATCCAGCGCACCGTCTCCACCGGCGTGGTGGCAGCCGGCGTGACGATACGCTGGGCGATCAGGCGAAGCTCGCGGACCCGGCGCTGGCCGACGGAGAAGGTCATGCGCCAGTATCGGCCGGATGGCCCGCCACGTGACCTCGCTGCGCGACGAGCCAGCCCGTCGCATCATCCGACCGTGACCGCTGGCCTGCCGCTGCCGGCCCTGCTCTCGCAGGCGCTCGTGGCGTTCACCATCGAATTCGACAACGAGTTCGAGCATCGGCTGCCGCATCGCACGAAGGATCGACTGGTCCGCGGCGGCGGACCATGGCTCGTGTCGCAGGCGATGTGGGCCAACTTCATGCGGTTCGTCCCCCCGGACGGGCTGCCCCTGCATGAGCTGGCTGCCCAGGCGCAGCTGACCAACCTGGCCGGCCTCGAGCGGTGGGGCTACGTCACGGTCGAGCCCGATCCGGCCGACCGCCGACCTCGGCCACGCAAGGGGGACATGCTCGTTCGCCCGACCCCCAGGGGCCGCGGGGCGCAGGAGGTGTGGCGACCGCTTGGGGCGCTCATCGAGGGGCGTTGGGCGGAGCGCTTCGGGAGGGAGGCCGTCGACGGCCTGCGCGGCTCGCTCGACCCCATCCTGGAACGCGCCGCGCTGGCGCTGCCGGCCTACCTGCCGGTCCTGGGTTACGGCCTCTGGACCCACCTGCCACCCGCCCCGCGGCAAGCGGCCGCCGTCTCCGCCGCGGCTGACCCGGACATGCCGGGCGGGCCGGACATCTCGACGCCCCTGGCGCGCGTGCTGCTGCGCTTTGCTCTCGACGCAGAGCCTGAGGCGAAGCTCTCCATGGCCATCGGCTCGAACCTCCTGCGCGTGGTCGACGACACCGGCGTGCCCCTGCGCGACCTGCCTCGCCTGACCGGCGTGTCGAAGGAGTCCATCGCCGTGGCCGCGTCCTTCCTAGGGAAGCGGGGCCTGGTGCAGGTCGGGCCGGATCCGGCGGCGGGTCGGGTGAAAGTGATCCGCCTGACGGGCGACGGCGCCAGGCTGCGTGGGCGCTTCGAAGCCGCGGTGGGCGCCACCGAGGAGCGGTGGCGGACGCGCTTCGGGGCGGACCGGGTGGGCGCGCTCAGGGCCTCGCTCGAGCCGTTGGTCGTGGGCGCGGCCGGCGGACGATCGCCGCTCTGGCAGGGCCTGGAGCCGTATCCGGATGGCTGGCGCGCGGGCGTCCGCCGGCCCGAGGCGCTGCCGCACTACCCGATGGTGCTGCACCGCGGCGGCTTCCCCGACGGGGCGTGATAGCCGCACCGCGAGTTCCTCGCGGGCACCAGCCAGCGTGGTGATAAGCGGGTCCGAGGGCAGTGCGCGTCGACCCCGCCACCGTCATCCACGTTCAGCGGCGTCCTCCTGACGGCTCGTAGAGCGGCCCAGGCCGCCGCCAACGCTCATCGCACCACGTGGGCTGGTGAGACGGGGACGCGAAGGTCGCGACGAGTTGGTCAGACACGGGACGGCGGTCCGGATCCGCCGCAGCTAGCCATGAAGCCTCCGCTTGGGCTTCACAGTGGAACCACATTCGCACGCCAGCATCTGGGGCATCAGAGCGTCGCCCGGATCTGGAGGCGACGACCAAGATCGAATGGAGATCCTTGATGCGAAGTTCATCCGGAGGGCGCCTGCTGGCGGCCCTCATCGTGGCCGTCCTGGCCATCGCCGTGGCGGTCGGGGCGTACAGCCTTGGCGTCTCGGCCGGTGCGGCGTCGAGCGGGACCGCGGCTGCCGCCCCGGCCTTCGTGGGCTGGCATGTGATGGGCTGGTTCCTGTTCTTCCCCTTCGGCTTCCTGTTCTTCCTCCTGTTCATCGGCCTGATCCTGCGGGTCCTGTTCTGGGGTGGGCGGGGTGGTCACTACGGTCCCCGGCACTGGGGCGACGGCTCGGGCTCGCGCCTCGACGAGTGGCACCGGCGTGCTCACGCCCAGGGGCCGGCCGACCCGACCAGCCGGTCCAGCAGCTCGGGCGGCGATCCGACGACGCCCCGCTGACCCACCGAAGGCCGGCGAGCCCGGGATAGCATCAGCGCCGTGCAGACGATCCTCGTCGTCGATGACGAACCGCGGATCGCGCAGCTGGCGCGGGACTACCTGGAGCACGCCGGCTTCGCGGTCCTCGCGGCGGGCAACGGGCACGGGGCGCTTGCCACGGCCCATGCCCGCCG
>Ga0265324_10001294_pt1 | contig 14689 bp, 15 predicted proteins | sample 41419metaG_FD_198634 | JGI IMG/M metagenome (GOLD analysis project Ga0265324, IMG submission 198634) | Rhizosphere microbial communities from Carex aquatilis grown in University of Washington, Seatle, WA, United States - 4-14-19 metaG | ecosystem: Host-associated > Plants > Roots > Rhizosphere...
TGGCCTTGGATTTTCTCGCGTGCGGGCTGGACCCCAAAAAATCCGTCTTCTTCCGCCAGTCCGACGTGACGGAAGTCACCGAGCTGGCGTGGATTCTGTCCACGCTCACGCCGATGAGCCTGCTGGAGAAATGCCATTCGTTCAAAGACAAGTCGGCGAAAGGGTTGCCCGTGAACCACGGCCTCTTCGCCTATCCGGTGCTGATGGCGGCGGACATTTTGATTTACGATTCCAACATCGTTCCCGTTGGTCAGGATCAGAAGCAGCACGTCGAGGTCACGCGCGACATCGCCATCAAATTCAACGAGGCTTACGGTGAAACCTTTGTCATCCCCGAACCGCAAATCAAGGGCGAGACGGCGAAAGTCCCTGGCCTTGACGGCGAAAAGATGAGCAAGAGTTACGGCAACACGCTGGAGATTTTCGGCGAGGAAAAGCCGCTCCGCAAAAAGGTGATGGGCATCAAGATGGATTCCCGCACGCCGGAGGAACCCAAGCCCGACGCGGAAAAAAATCTCGCCATCGAACTGCTCAAGCTCGTCGCGCCCGCCGCCACCGCTGCGGACTTTGAAAATCGCCTGCGCGCCGGCGGCCTCGGCTACGGCGACCTGAAAAAAGCGCTGTTCGAGCATTACTGGAATCATTTCGCCGAGGCGCGGAAGAAACGCGTCGAACTGGCGGCCAATCTGGATTACGTCAATGGCGTCCTTGCCGACGGCGCAACGAAGGCACGCACACTGGCGCAAACCGTCCTGAAACGCGCCCGCAAGGCGAGCGGCTTGGAGTGAATTTTTTCGGAGCGCGGGCTTCAGCCTGCTTCAATGTCACTGGTCATTTGAATATTGAAGCGGCGTGAACGCCGCGCTCCGCCAAGCCGATGAAAAACTCTTCGCCGCCTACAAGCCTTTCCGCAGGCACGCGCCTGCGCCTGCGGCTCACCGCCACGGCGGAAACCATCGTGCGCTCCGGCCATCCATGGCTGTTCTCCGACAGCGTTCGCGAACAAAACCGCGCCGGTCAGACCGGCGAACTGGCCGTCATCTACGACCGCAACGACAAATTCCTCGCCGTCGGCTTGTTCGATGCGGAGTCGCCGATCCGCGTCCGCATCCTGCATGCCGGCAAGCCGCAAACCATTGATGCCGCGTGGTGGCAGGCGCGGCTCGCGCAGACGCTCACGCGGCGTGCCGGACTTTTTGATGCGACGACCACCGGTTACCGGCTGATCCATGGCGAGAGCGACGGCTGGCCGGGACTGGTGCTGGACCGCTACGACACGACGCTGGTGCTGAAACTTTACACCGCCGCCTGGCTGCCGCGGCTGGATGAAATCCTCGCGCTGTTCAAAGAAAAAATCCCGTGCGAACGCATCGTCTTGCGCTTGAGCCGGAACATCCAGGCCGCTGCGGAGCGCCGAGCACCGCCTCGGCTCGATGGACAAATTATTTTTTCTCAACCGGCCGAGACGGTGCTCGGCGCTCCAGTCATCTTTTCCGAGAACGGCGTGCGTTTCGAGGCCGATGTGGTGCGCGGGCAGAAAACCGGGTTCTTCCTCGACCAGCGCGAGAACCGCGCAGAGGTCGAAAAGCTCGCGCGTGGAAGAAATGTCCTGAACGCCTTCAGCTTTTCCGGCGGCTTCTCGGTCTATGCCGCGCGCGGCGGCGCCCGATCCGTGACCGATCTCGACATCAGCGCGCACGCCTTGGAATCGGCGAAACGGAATTTTGCCCTGAACAAAAACTTTCCCGGGGTGGCCGCGTGCCGGCACGAAACCGTGCAGGCCGACGTGTTCAAGTGGATTGAGTCGAACACCGGGAAATTTGACCTGATCGTGCTCGACCCGCCATCGCTGGCCAAGCGTGCGGTGGAACGCGAAGGTTCCATTCGCGCCTACGAAAAGTTGAATTCGCTTGGTATCGCAAGGCTTTCACGCGACGGCATCCTGGTGGCTGGTTCGTGTTCCGCGCACGTTTCGGCGGCGGAATTCTTTGACGCCGTGCGCCGGGCGGCGATGAAGTCCGGCCGGAAATTTATGGAGTTGAAAACCTTGCAGCATCCGCCGGATCATCCGGCTGGTTTCAAGGAGGCGGAGTATTTGAAGGTGATTTACTTGAAATTCGCGGCGTAAGTTTGGAGTTCACGCTTCAGCGTGTTTCCGGGGACAGCCTGAAGGCTGAACTCCAACGAGCAGCTACATGATCTTCAGCTTCGGCAAGTCCTGCGAATCCACCAGTCCGACCGGCTCGTTCTTGGCGTTCACAACGATGAGGTCGTCAATGTTCCGCTCGTTGAAAATTTTCAGCGCCTCGGCGGCCAGCGCGTCGTCGCGGACACAAATCGGGTTGCGCGTCATCAGCTTTTTCAGCGGCTGCGAGAGCAGGTTTTCATCCGTCGCCATGTGCCGTCGGAAATCGCCGTCGGTGAAAACACCGGCGAGTTTGCCGCGTTTGTCCACGACGGCAAGGCTGCCGGACTTGGCGTGCGTCATGACCATCAGCGCCTCTTTCACGGAAAGATTTTCATTGGCGATGGCATTGCGCTCGCCACGGCGCATGATTTCGCCGACCTTCAGCAGCATCGCGCGGCCTATCGCGCCGCTGGGATGATACTTGGCAAAATCCTTTTGCTTGAAGCCGCGCGCCTGCAAAACCGCCATCGCCAGCGCGTCGCCCATGACCAGCGTGGCGGTGGTGCTGCTCGTCGGCGCGAGATTGAACGGACAGGCTTCTTTCGGAATTTTGACGCTGAGCGAAAGGTCGCTGTGCCGTGCGATCGACGATTTCAGGTTGCCGGTGAGCGCAATGATTTTGACGGAAAACCGCTTGAGCGCGGGCAGCAGATTCAGCAGCTCGTCCGATTCGCCGGAATAGCTCAAGGCGAGAATCACATCGCCATCATTGACGATGCCTACGTCGCCGTGCAGCGCGTCCACGCTGTTGAGGACGACGGCGGTGGAGCCGGTGCTGGTGAGCGTGGCGGCGATTTTCGCACCGACGTTGCCGGATTTGCCGATGCCGACGATGACGATTTTGCCGCGCTGCTTGAGCGCGGCGATGATGGTCTCAACGGCGGCATCGAAGGTTTTATCAAGCTGCGCGCGGACGGATTTCAGCGCGGCGAGTTCGATGTCGAACACTTCGCGGGCTTTGGCCAGATGACTCATGGAGGGAAGTTGCCAGTGAAAGGCGCGAGTTTCAATGCTTCGGTTTCGCCGGTAGGGAAATTTCCGGTCGGATGGAAAGCACCTCGGCGGTCGGGAAATCCGGCGGCACGGGAAAATCCACCGGACGTTTCGCGAGCCATTGCAGCGCGCGCACTAGAATCGTCTGCACGCCGGCGCAGCGCAGGGCTGGGGGCTGCACGTCGCCCGGCCAGACGTGGCCAAACGTGGCATTATACACGCGGCCTTGTCCGTAGGTCACCGTCCACTCGGTTGGCCAGTTCGTCGTGGTGCGGGCATCATAGCCGTAGGACAGCACCTCCAGATTTTTCGCCGGGCCGCGCGCGTAATAGTAAACTTCCAGATGCGGCGTTTTCCATTGTTTCGGCAATCCGGCGTGAATCGGATGCGTGCCGAGATTATGGATGACCACATCCGACTGCGGGCCGTGGCCGGTGCCGGTGCCCTCGCCGGCGGGGATGCGCACGAGGTTTTCATTCGTATCCACGGCGATGGCCCAGCCGAAATCCTTGTTCCGCCAGCCGAGGCCGATCATTTCGTTGTAAGCGGGCCATTTGGCGAACGCGTTGTTGGCCGAATGATAATCGAAAAATCCGCCGCCGTTGGTGACATAATTTTCAAACGCCACCTGCACTTCCCGCGGCCAGGTTGTTCCACTGTTGATGTCGTTGCAGGTTTGGATCACCGCGTCGTAGTCTGCAAACTTCGGCCGCCACGTGGCCCATTCCGGAGCGCCATTCGTGGGTGGCGCGGTGGCAACGGAAACGTCGAACAAACCGGTCGGCTCCAGAATACCCCGAAGCAGCGCCGTCGTCTGTTTCCAATCGTGATTACTGAAGCCATCCACGATGAGGACTTTGATCTTGTTTGTTTCAGCGGCGGGGGCGGTCAGTTGCACGCCGGCAAAAAACCAGGCCATTATCAGCAGCGCTCGCATAGAAACTATTCCACGTTCGGATACGAGCCGAGGATTTTGACGAAGTTGCAGTGCTTGCCGAGATGCTGGATGGCCTTGGCCACCTTCGCGTCCTGAAAATGTCCGGCGCAGTCAATGAAGAAGAAATATTCCCACGCCTTGCGTTTGCTGGGGCGGGACTCGATCTTCGTCATGTTGATCTTGAATTTGCGGAACGCGGCGATGGCCTCGTGCAGCGCGCCCGATTTGTCGGCCACGCTCAACATCAGGCTCGTGCGGTCGTCGCCCGTGGGCGGACTGCAAGTGCGTCCGAGGACGATGAAGCGCGTGACGTTGACGGAATTGTCCTGGATGTCCTGCGCCAGAATCTTCAGCCCGTATTTTTCCGCCGCCAGCACGCCGCCGAGCGCGGCGGAGAATTTTTCCTTGGCCGCCAGTTCGGCGGAACGCGCGTTGGACGACGTTTCCACGATTTCCACGCGCGGCAGGTTTTTCGCCAGCCAGCCGCGGCATTGCGCGAGCGACTGTGGATGGACGTAAAGCTTCTTGATTTTTGCGCGCGGCGAATTGCTCATCAGGCATTGCTGAATCTTCAACAGCACCTGCGAAACAATCTTCAGGTCGCTGTCCACGAACATGTCCAGCGTGTGCGTGACGACGCCTTCGGTGGAGTTTTCCACCGGCACCACGCCGTAATCCGCGCTCTTTTTGGAAACTTCGGTGAACACGTCGCCGATGGTTTTCTGCGCGGAATAATTCAGGCTCGCGCCGAATTTTTGGATGGCCGCCTGGTGCGTGAACGTCGCCTCCGGCCCGAAATACGCGATGGTCATCGTCTTCTCCAGTGCGAGGGCGCTGGACATGATTTCGCGGTAAATGGTGCGGAGCTGTTCGTTGGTGATCGGCCCGGAGTTCGATTTGCAGACGCGGTCGAACACGGCGCGTTCGCGGTGTGGCGCGTAAATTTCCTCGCCGGCCTTGAGCTTGATTTCGCCGATGTTCAGGACGTGGCGCGTGCGTTCGTTGAGCAGCTTGACAATTTGCGCGTCGAGCTGGTCAATCGCCTGACGATGTTCGGAAAGGCTCATTTCAGGAAGAATGATGAATTGGGCATGAAGAATCAAACCTGTTTCACGCAGGCGACTTCACAGAAAAATCCTTTGTCCGGGGGGATTATTGCCGAAACGGAATCAGGTCGCCCCACTTGGACGGCTTGGCGAGCGTGGTAAAAGGCAGTTCCAGAAACAGTCCGCCGGTCAGGATGTCGCGATGGCTGGTGTCGAAATGATTCCAGGTGCCGCGCACAACATAGCGCACCTCGCCGTCGCGGCTGACGCTGATGGGCAGTTCGGCGATGAGTTGCTGGCGCATGCCGGCAAAGCCGTCGGTGCGGCCCAAGGTGTATTCGAGGTAGCCATCGTGGCCGAAATTCAGGCGCGCGCCGCCGTAGCCGGAGACGTGGCCGGTGCCGGTGTCGAGCTTTTCCCAGCCGACATTCGCAACGGGGCCGAGCTTGACGGTGAGCGGGCGGCCCAGCGGGCAGGGGCAGTTGTTTTTGGCCATTTCATTCATCGTCCATTTCATCCACGGCCAATAAATTTCAGCGCTAACGCTGATACCCTGGTCGCTGCCGGGATGCAAATCGGCGTCCGGCTTGGCGAGCAAATGGTGCGCGACCTCGACTTCGGCGTCGGGAATGAGCCACCCATTTTTGCCGGCGCGGGTGCGCAGGTCGTCGTTGTGCGCGTAAAATTTCGCGCCGAGGTAGGCGGCATCGTTGTTGTCGCGGTAATTGATGTGTTCGTAGCCGGCGCGGAAACGCAAATAATAAGCGGGCTGCCCGGCGAACCCGGCGGGATAAAAATTCGTCGGCATCGCGGGCGGGGTTTCCGGCATCTCCACGTGCGTGATGTTGGCTGGCGCGGAATCCGGGTGCGTGGCGGCGATGGGCGTGCTGGTGTCCGCCGTCGGCGTGGCGGGCTTGGCGCTGGTCGTGGTGGCGGCGATATCGGTGTCGGGAACGTTGCCGTTGTGCGCGGCCACGGGATTCGTGGCGATGGTGACGGCGGTGACCGCGGCGTTCGTCGGTGCGGCGGGTTTGGCCGGTTCCGCCACCGGCGTGGTTTCCGGCGAGCCGGCGGACGGCGGGGTGGGCGATTTCTTGCCGCAACTCATGACGGTGGCGGCGAGGCACGCGAGCGCGGCGAGGGTGAAAGCGGGGCGTTTCAGGTTTTGGTGGTTCATGAGTTTAGCCGGTGGCAACGGCCAATGATGTTTGCTCGCGCGGAAATTTCAAGCCAAACCGGCGGGCGGCAATTCGGTTTGCCTGATGCACAGCATAACAAGTTTGACTCATCCCCGCCGCGAAAGTAAAATCGCGGCGATGCTGGCTGCTGCAACCAAAGTGGGCGACTCCCATTCCGAACACGCTTCAGACCCCGCCCGTTCCTGGAAAAAGATGGTGGAACCGGTGGAGCCGTTTCTCCATGCCGTGACGCGGCAGCTCGTCGAGCAGTCGCGGAATTTTGACCCGCAGATCGTCCCCTATGCTGAGCACGCGCTCAACAAGGGCGGCAAAAACCTCCGGCCCACGCTCGTCGCGCTGGCGGCGGGCTGCTTCGGAAAACCCAATGAAAACCACGTCACGGCGGCGGTCATCATCGAGATGATCCACCTCGCCACGCTTGTCCACGACGACGTGATGGACGAGGCGGACATCCGGCGCGGCCGCCCGACGCTCGCGGCGAAATGGGGCAACGAGATCGCCGTGCTGTTCGGCGACTGCCTGTTCGCGCAGGCGCTCAAACTGGCCTCCGATTTTCCGACGACGGACATCTGCCGCGCCGTGTCGCTGGCGACGAACACGGTCTGTTCCGGCGAGATTTTGCAGACGCAGCAGCGCCGGAAATTCGCGGCGGCGCAAAAAGATTATTTCCGCGTCATCGGCATGAAGACCGGCGAATTGTTCACGCTGTCGTGCGATCTGGCGGCGTTTTTGAGCGGCGCGCAGCCGGCGCAGCGCGCGGCCTTGAAGGAATTCGGCGCGGCCGTCGGCACGGCCTACCAGATTTACGACGACTGCGTGGATTTGTTCGGCGTGGAAGCCGACGCCGGCAAATCGCTCGGCACGGATTTGGCAAAGGGCAAACTGACCTGGCCGCTGCTGCTCGCGTGGGAGCGCGCGTCCGCGCCCGACCGCGCCGCGCTGGAAAAACTGATTTTGCAATGGCAGCCGGAAAATTTCGCGGCGGTCAGGGCGCTGCTGGCGAAATATGAAACCTTCGCGCCGTCGGTCGCGGAAATTGAGCGCTATCTGGAAACCGCCCGGCGCGCATTGCGGACGCTGCCGGCCTCGCCGGGGCAGGCGGGCTTGCTGGCCTTGACGGATTTTCTGGCGCAACAAACGGCGACTTTGGCGGTTCAATGAGCATGATTATGTCCGAACCCGCGCCCATCCAGGATGCCAATACTCCCGCCGGGATGCTGGAAGGCGACTTGGTCAAGCGCGCGCGGCGCGGCGATCTCGCCGCCTACGACGAGCTGGTGCAGCGCTATCAGCAGCGCATTTATGCGACGGTTTATCACATGACCGCGAATCACGAGGACGCCAACGACCTCGCGCAGGAGTCGTTCATCAAGGCGTTTCAGGCGTTGAAATCTTTTCGCGGCGGCTCCAGTTTCTACACCTGGCTTTACCGGATTGCCGTCAACAAGACGATTAATTTTCTCAAGCAGCGGAAAAACAAGCACCACTTCAGTCTGAACGATATTGATTTCAACGCCGAGAATGATCCAGACCTCGTGGCGTTGACTTCGGATAAGACGCCGTTCCGCGCCGTGGGCCTGACGGAGTTGCAAAAAAAATTGAACGAGGCGCTGATGAGATTGTCAGAACCACACAGAATGGTAGTGGTGTTGCATGACGTGCAAGGGCAGTCGCACGACGAAATCGCGGAAATCATGGATTGCAACATCGGAACCGTCCGGTCGCGACTGTTTTACGCGCGCCAGCAGCTCCAAGGCTACCTAGCCGAATACGCCAAGCCAGCATGAACGAAAACGACAACAACTTTACGGAACTGAAACAGTTGCTGAAACTCAAGCGGCACGAGGTTCCGCCGCCCGGCTACTTCGAGAATTTCTCCGGCCAAGTCACCTCGCGCATCCGCGCGGGCGAGGCCGGCGGTCAGCGCACCTTCGCGGAACGGCTCGAAGCCGAGGTGCCGTGGGCCGTCAGCTTCCTGCGCATTTTTGAGACCCGCCCCGGCGTGATCGGCGCCTTTGCCACCTGCGTTTGTCTGCTGCTGGTTTCCGTGGTGGTGCATTCGTCCCGCGCCGACAAGGCCGCCCGGCTGGCCATGAGCATTCCTTCCTCGACCTCGGTGTCGGGCAGCCCCATGGCCTCGATGGCCGCGCCGGCACTGATGGCGGCTTCGGATTCCTCCGGCATCATCGCCAGCACGAATCCCGTGACCAGCCTCGAGCCGGTGAGCACGCTGTTTGCGCAGCCGGGTTCCGGCTCGCTGTTCCAACCGGCGGGTTTTGGCGTGCCGGCCCACTGATTCAAAATACTTTTCCCTTTTGCGCGGTGAACGCTTGAAACGTCGCCGCGCTTTTCATTTAATGCGGCAGTGCCAACGAAAGTCATCGCGGTAGCCAACCAGAAAGGCGGCGTGGGAAAAACCACCACCGCCGTCAATCTCGCCGCCTGCCTCGCCGCCGAGGGCCAGCGGGTTTTGCTTTTTGATCTTGATCCGCAGGCCAACGCCACCAGCGGCATCGGCCTGGAAAAAATCGAAGGAGCCAGCGCCTACTACGTTTTGCTCGGTGAAGGTTCGTTGCTCGAAAAAATCAAGCCGACGAAATACGACCGCCTCGAAGCCATTCCCAGCGAGGTGGATTTGTGCGCCGCCGACCTTGAACTCGCGCGGCTTGAAAACCATCTCCAGCGGCTCGCGCTCGCGCTCCAGCCCGTGCGCGACAGCGGGCGTTACGACCTCGTGCTGCTCGATTGCCCGCCGTCGCTCGGCATTTTGTCGCTCAATGCCTTCGCCGCGTGCGACGGCGTGCTGGTGCCGTTGCAATGCGAGTATTACGCGCTCGAAGGCATCTCGATGATGAACCGCATCCTCGACCAGCTCCGCGCCGCCGGCGTGAACCCCGGCCTGAATATTTTCGGCGTGGTGATGACGATGTTTGATGGCCGCACGAAATTGTCCAACGAGGTCGTCGAGGAAGTCCGCCGGCTGCTGGGCGCAAAAGTTTTTGAAACCTTGATTCCGCGCACCACGCGGCTGGCCGAGGCGCCGAGCCACGGACAGCCCATCATTTACTACGATAAATACAGCAGCGGCGCGGCGGCGTATCAGTTGCTGGCGCAGGAAATCCTCGCGCGGCTCGTGATTTGATTTGGTGATCCAGATGATTTGCCGGGCAAATTTTGGATTTGTTGCCTTTTGCCTTTTGTCCGTGCTGGAAAAAGTGTTTCTTGGTGACATTGAATTATGTTGAAACGCACCGCACTTTTTTCCGCCCACCAAAAACTCGGCGGCAAGCTCATTGATTTCGGCGGCTGGGAAATGCCCGTCCAATACACCAGCATCACGGACGAGCACCTTGCTGTCCGCAGCGCCGCCGGCATTTTTGACATCTCGCACATGGGCGAAGTCACCGTCAGCGGCCCGGGCGCGGAGGCATTCCTGAATTCCATCCTCACCAACGACATTCGCAAGCTCGCGTCGGGGCAGGGGCAATACACCTTGATGTGCAACGAGTCGGGCGGCGTGGTGGACGATCTTTACGCCTACCGGCTCTCGGTGAATGTTTATTTCCTCGTCATCAACGCCTCGCGCATCGAGGCCGACGTGGCGTGGCTCCAGGCGCAGGCCGCGAAATTCACCGGCGGCGAGCTGAATCTCACCGATGCCTCGCACCATTACGCGGCCATCGCCGTGCAGGGGCCGAAGGTGAAAGAGTTCATCGGCCAGTGCATCCCGGGCGCGTCGGCCTCGGTCTTCCCGGTGAACGCCGTTACGGACTTGAAGAAAAATCAGCTCGCCGGTTTTCATTTTGATCAGCACAGCATTTTCGTCGCCCGCACCGGCTACACCGGCGAGGACGGTTTTGAAATCATCGGCCCGGATTCGGCCATCCAGCATTTGTGGGACAAAATCCTCGCCGTCGGCGCGCCGTTCGGCATCAAGCCCTGCGGCTTGGGCGCGCGCGACACACTGCGCACGGAGGTTTGCTATCCGCTTTACGGCCACGAACTCGACGAGCAGACCACGCCCATCGAGGCGGGCGTCGGATTTTTTGTGGCGCTGGACAAAGGTGAATTCAATGGCCGCGCCGTGCTGGCGGAGCAGAAGGCCAGTGGCACGAAGAAAAAACTCGTTGCCTTCAAGATGACGGACAAATCGGCGCCGCCGCGTCCGCATTATCCGATTTGGGCGGGCGACAAAAATGTGGGAATGGTCACCAGTGGCACGCAAAGCCCGTCGCTCAACCTTGGTATCGGCATGGGGTTTGTGCCGGCGGAACTGGCCAAGCCGGAAACCAAAATTGAGATCGAAATCCGCGGCCGGCGCTTTGCTGCCGTTATTGTGCCGAAGCCAATCTTTAAGCCGGGTAAATAATGCCATCGTGCAGGGCGGGTTGCATTATTTGATTTGATAATATTTTGTCGGCTCAAAATTGGCGTGCTAATGGCAATTTTAAGCCGGTAAAAGCTAATTTAGGTGAATCGCAAGGGCGGACGGTCTGGTATTTGTGTTAATGTCCTTGAGCTTTTGAAGCATTCGGGACGTGGTAACAATGCAAGCCTCCAACTCATATCTGGTTTTGGTCCTGCTGGCCGTGGCGGCCGTCGGGTTCGCCGCCGCGCCCTTGGCGATGGCCTGGGCGTGGGCGTTTTTCTTCTCGCCGAAGAAGCCGGGCAGGGATAAAAACGCCATTTACGAGTGCGGTCTCGAATCCAAGGGCGACGCGTGGATCCATTTCCGTTCCGAATACTACCTTTACGCGATCATCTTTCTGGTGTTCGACGTGGAAACGATTTTCCTCCTGCCCTTCGCGGTGTCCTTTACCGGCCTGCCGGTCGGCGCGTTTGTGGCGATGGTGATTTTTCTGGTGCTGCTGGTCGAAGGGTTGGTCTGGGCGTGGCGCAAAGGGATTTTAGCCTGGAAATAACCGTTTTTTGCGATGATTGAAGAAGGTCTAAAAAGCGATCTGGCGAAGCAAGGCATCCATGTGACGTCCTTGCAGGAGCTGTATAACTGGGGCCGCGCGAATTCCGTGTGGCCGCTGACGTTCGGCCTCGCCTGCTGCGCCATCGAGATGATCGCGGCCTCTATGTCGCGTTTTGACATCGCGCGGTTTGGTTCCGAAGCGTTCCGGCCGTCGCCGCGGCAGGCGGATTTGATGATCGTCGCCGGCACCGTCACCAAGAAAATGGCGCCGATGGTCGTGCGCCTTTACAACCAGATGCCGGAACCGAAATACGTCATCGCGATGGGCGCGTGCGCGATTTCTGGTGGACCGTTCAAGGAAGGCTACAACGTGCTGAAAGGCGTGGACCGCTTTATTCCGGTGGACGTGATGATTCCTGGCTGTCCGCCGCGTCCGGAGGCGTTGCTCCACGCCCTGATGACGCTTCAGGAGAAAATCCGGCACCAAAAGCTCACCGGCCCGGAGCGTCCGCGCCATTTGAACGCCGATGTGCCGGGCGAATATCCCGTGCCGGAATACGGCAAACACGACTTGGAGCCGACGAAAAATTCCGAACTCTGGCATCCGCCGCTCATCAAACGCTGAACCGTGGAAACTCTCGAACAAATCAAGTCGCGCCTAGAAGCCGCGCTGCCGTCCGCGAAGATTGAAATCCTCGCGAATGAATGCGCCGCCGGCGAACGCTCGCTGCTCGTGGATGCCGCCAGCGGTTTGGCCGCGGCGAAATTCCTCCGCGACGACGCGCAACTGAAGCTGGATTACTGCTCCAACGTCACCGGCGTGGACTGGCCGGACAAGGAGATTTCTGAGAAAATCAAGGTGAAGCAGGTCGTGGACGGCGTGGAAAAAGAAGTCGAGGAAGTGAAGAAAACGCTGCGCCCCGGCTATCTGGAAGTGGTTTTCCACCTGTATTCGATGACCTTGAAACACGGTCCGGTCGTGCTGCGGATGCGCACGGAAAACCGCGCCGACCAGACGCATTTGCCGTCGCTGACGCCGCTCTGGCGCGGCGCGGAATTACAGGAGCGCGAGATTTACGATTTGTATGGCGTCATTTTCGATGGTCATCCCGATTTGCGCCGGATTTTGATGTGGGACGGTTTTGAAGGTTATCCGATGCGCAAAGATTACGTTGCGCCGGAGGATTACGAATACGAGCCGACGCCGCACGACGAAGTTTTGGAAGCCGCGAAGAAATGTTATCCGGCCGAGCCGAAAGTGGAGGTGAAGCCGTGATTGCCGCACAAAAGCCATTTGAAGTGACGCCCAAGCTCGACGAGAGCGGCACGCCGATCGGCGAATTGCTCGAAATCTCGATGGGGCCGCATCACCCGTCCACGCACGGCGTGTTCCGCATGGACGTGACGCTCGACGGCGAAACCGTGGTGAAGCTCAAGCCGGTGTTTGGCTACCTGCATCGCAACCATGAGAAAATCGGCGAGAACATTTCCTATCTGGCCACGATGCCTTACACGGACCGGCTGGATTATTTCTGTTCGATGACGAACAACTGGGCTTACGCGCTGACCATCGAGAAGCTCGCGGGTCTGGCGGTTCCCGAACGCGCCGAATACATCCGCGTCATCATGGCGGAACTCACGCGCCTACAGAATCACACCTCGCTGATCGGTTTCTTTGTGCAGGACATGGGCGCGCTCGGCACGCCGATGATGTATGCTTTCCGCGAGCGCGAAAAAATCCTCGACCTGTTCGAGGAGATTTCCGGCGCGCGCATGATGTGCAATTACATGCGTTTCGGCGGCGTCCGCGTGGATACAAGCGACGCATGGCTGGCGCAGACGAAGAAAGTTGTCGGCGACTACGGCAAATTCCTCGACGAGTTCGAGGTGTTCCTGAACGAGAACGAAATTCTCCTCGCGCGCACGCAGGGCGTTGCTCCGCTGTCGAAGGAACAGGCCATCAACGCGTCCATCACCGGTCCGCTGCTGCGCGCCGCCGGCGTGAATTACGACCTGCGCAAGGTGGACAAATACGGCATTTACAGCCGGTTTGAGTTCAAGGTGCCGCTGGGCGAGACTGGCGACCTTTACGACCGCTACATGGTGCGCGTGCTGGAAATGCGCGAGAGCATCAAAATTTTGAATCAGGCGCTGGCGGGCATTCCCGCCGGGCCGGTCATGGACCCGAAGGCGAAGCTGCGCGGTTTCCGCCCAAAAGCCGGCGAGGTTTACGGCCGCATCGAGTCGCCGAAGGGCGAACTGGGCTTTTATATCATCAGCGACGGCGGCCCGAGTCCGTATCGGTATCGCATTCGTCCGCCGAGCTATATCAACCTGACGACCTTGGAAGACATGTGCCTCGGACGCAAAGTGGCCGACGTCATCGTGATCCTTGGCAGCGTGGACATCGTCCTCGGTGAAGTGGATCGGTAAAAAATCTGATAAAATGTTAGGCGAGCAAATCATCAAAGGCATGGCGGTCACCGCCAAGAATTTCTTCGGGAGCTACGTCTCGAAGGATCGCCTGACCACCGTGCAATATCCCGAGGAGCGCCTGACGCCGAAGGAAAACACGCGGCAGTTTCCGTTCCTTGTGTTCGACGGCGACGACGCGGAAAAAGGCCTGCGCTGCGTCGCGTGCCAGATTTGCGAGAAGGAATGTCCGCCGCAGTGCATTTACATCGTCAAGAGCAAGGACAAGAAGCCGGATTACAAAGGCCAGATGCAGGTGTTTCCGGTCACGTTCGACATTGATATTTCAGTGTGCATGAGCTGCTCGATTTGCGTCGAGGTCTGCCCGTTTGAATCCATCAAGATGAACAACGAGTTCGAGCTGAGCACCGACGACCGGTTCAAAGGCCTGCTGCTGACGAAAAAAGAATTGGCGAAGCCGAATTCCTATTACCAGCAGATCCATCCGCAGGACGCGAAGGATTCCGACGCTGTCATCGCCGCTGAAATAGTCAAGGCCGAGGCCAAGGCCAAAGCCGCCGCCGAAGCCAAGGCGAAAGCCGATGCGGAAGCGAAAGCCAAAGCCGCTACAGCCGCCGCCGCCGCGCCAGTTGGCACGCCGCCGGCAAATCCGCCCACACCGCCGCCGGCTGCGAAATGATTTTGAAACTCTGAACGACCATGGCCGATAAGATTGACCAAATTTTTGTGACCGCCCTGCACTTCCTGGTGAGCTATTTGCCGGAAGCGTGGCGGCCGCTGGCGTCGTCATTGATCTGCATTGTGTTCATCCTGATGGTATTTCCGCTGATTTTCTCGCTGACAACGATTTTCGAGCGCAAAGGCATCGGCCGCATTCAAAACCGTTACGGCCCGAACCGCGTCGGCATTCCGTTCACCAAAATCCGTCTCGCCGGTTTCGGCCAATTCCTGCCCGACGGCGTGAAAATGCTC
>Ga0265324_10001295_pt1 | contig 14687 bp, 13 predicted proteins | sample 41419metaG_FD_198634 | JGI IMG/M metagenome (GOLD analysis project Ga0265324, IMG submission 198634) | Rhizosphere microbial communities from Carex aquatilis grown in University of Washington, Seatle, WA, United States - 4-14-19 metaG | ecosystem: Host-associated > Plants > Roots > Rhizosphere...
CCTTTTCGGATTCTTGAGGGGGACGGGTCGCGGGGGAAAAGCGGCCGCCTGAGGGGTGGGGCCCCCGGTGGGGCTGTCGCACATAGGGCATAAGCTAGCCCCGGGGCGCGCCAAGTGGTAGATTCAAGGTATGGAATCTCCGAGCAAGGTCGCCATCCTGGGAGCCTCCGACAAGCCGGATCGGTATAGCAACATGCTGATCAAGCGTTTGCGGGGAAAGGGGCATACCGTGTATCCCGTCAATCCCGCCCTGAAGGCCATCGACGGTTTGCCCGTCTACCGGAACCTGGCTGAAATACCGTCCGGGGCCGACGTGCTTTCGATCTACATGAACGCCAAGCGCAGCTCCGAGATTGCCGACGCCATCGTGCGCAGCGGCATCCCCCGGGTGATCTTCAATCCCGGGGCGGAAAATCCCGGCTTGGCGGAACGACTCGCCGCGGCCGGGGTGGAAGTCGAAGACGCCTGCTCCCTGGTCCTTTCCGGCCTAGGGCAAATCTGATCCCGCATTCGCCTTTTATGCCCCCGCATTCAGGCGGCGGCAAACCCATTTAGCGGACCCGTTCCCGGGCCCAACTTATGTAGATTTCCGCACGATCTGCGATGTCGCGGGCCATGAACCGCGGCGCAGCGGTCCCATGGGAGAGCTTTGCTGGAGTGGTTGTCGGAAATCGATCGGGCGGACAAACTGGTGCCCGATCTCGCCCTCTACGCTTTCAGCCTGCTCTCCTTCGCGTTCATCCCCGCGCATTTCGGCCGCAAGGTTTGGCTGCTGGTGGCCTGGTTCCTGGCCCTCAACCTCGCCTTTCTCCTGGGCATCTGGGACTTCCTCGATTGGCAGGGCCCGACATTCTTCGTCGTCTGCGGGCAAGTGCCATGGATCCTTTTCGTCGCCGACCTGCTTTTCAAGGGACGGCTCGCGCCCAAGGTCCTGGCCATACCGATGCGCGAGCTCCTGCTCTGGCAGATCACGCGCCTGATGGGCGTGCATTTCATCCTTGCCATCTATGGCGGGTTCGCGCCGGATGAATTCGGGCTGCAAGTCGGCTTCAGCGAAATCCTCACCGGGCTGGGGGCGTTGGGGTTGTACCTCGCGAATCGCCCCGAGCGCGGCTGGTACCGCACCTTGTTGATCTTCTGGAACACGTACGGCCTCACCTCGGTGCTCTCGGCCGAGTACAAGATTTTCCTGGCCAATCCGAAGCTGCCTTTTACGCGGTATTCCCGGGAGATTTTCCAATACATGATCTCCTACCCTCAGAATTGGGTTTATTGTTTCTGGTTCCCGATCGCCATCGGCATCCATGCGGCGGTCTTCTACAAAATGTACCAGGCCCGTAGCCGCGTACAGGCTGCATAAGGGCCCATGGCCCGCATCGGCCCCAAGGAGTGAAAATGCGTTTCCCCATCCATCGGTTATTGCTTCCCATCGCCGCTATCCTGGTGCTTTCGCGCTGCTCTTGCGATCCCTTCAGCGCCACCGGCGCCTTGCTCATCTCCGAGAGCGACGAGTCGCGCCTGGGCTTTTCCTTCGATTCCACCTTGGCGCAAACCGACTCGGGCAAAGCGGCGTACCCCATCTTCGCGCCCAAGAGCGACGATAGCGCGAAGGCGCGGGATTACGTGGTGAACCTTGCCAACGAAATCCTCCAGGCCATCCCCAAGGACGATAGGCCCGGCTACGATTTCAAGTTCACGATCATCGACAAGGACATCATCAATGCCTTCGCCGTGCCCGGAGGCTATGTCTACATCTACTCCGGCATCATTAAGAGCATGAAGGACGAATCCGAACTGGCCTGCGTGCTGGGCCACGAGATCACCCACGTGACGCACCATCATTACCGCGACGCCATGGCCAAGGAGGCGGGACTCTCGCTGTTACTGCAAGCGTTGCTGGGCAATAACGCCGGCCAGCTCACCCAACTTATCGGGCAAACCCTTGATCAACTGGCGGTGCTTAAGGTGTCGCGCGACAACGAGTCGGAGGCTGATCATTACGGGACGCAATACGCGGGCAGCGTAGGCCGCAATCCCCTGGGCGTCGCCAAATTCTTCAGCCGCATGCCCCCGGAGGGATTGGCGGCCATGGCTTCTACCCATCCCGCCCCGGAGACGCGCGTGGCCGACGTGGAGGATGAAGTGCAAAGTTCGGCTTCCTTGAAGGCGTTGGCCGCCGACAGCGCCGTCACCAATTATACCAGCCGCTTCTTGCAGGCCACGGCGGTCCTTCGGAAGTGACCGAGAATCCGTCGAAGGCCGGGTTCTTGCCGGTTCCCCGGCCCCCGGCCCTGATCGGCCTCGATTTCGACGGCGTGATCATGGATTCCATGGGGCTTAAGCTCGACTCTTATTGTTACGCCTTAGCCGGAGAGGGATTCGCCCGCGAAGACATCCGCCGCCTGCAATTGGCTTCGGCGGGCTTATCCCGCTTCAAGACCATCCCTTTCATGTACGAGTCCCTTTCCGGAAAAGCGATGCCGCCCGATGCGGCCGCCCGCGCCGTGGATCGCTTCCGGGAGCACGACGAGGCGAGCCGGGAGAAAATGCGCCTCATGGACGGGGCCCGGGATTTCCTGGATGCGGCCCGGACGCGCGGCATCCCCATGACCATCGTCACCGGGACCCCGCAAGAGGTCATCGATCGTACCCTCGATCATTTTTCCCTACGGGGCTTTTTCGCCCAGGTCTGGGGGACGCCGGGAAGCAAGCCCGAGCATTTGGAGCGCCTGGCGAGGCTGGCCGGCGCCGATCCGGAGTACTGCCTGTACGTTGGGGATGCGATCATGGATCAAGAGGCAGCGCAGGCGGCCGGGATGGCCTTCGCCGGGGTGGATAATGGCGATCATCCGTTCCGGGCCGAGGGCTTGTCCGTGGTGGTCCATGGATTGCGGGAATTGATCCCCTTCCTCAAACACCCGGAATGACGATCCGCGCCCGGAAATCGGCGCCGAAAAGGAGTAGTCGGATCCGGACAGTGATACAATATTAGTCCTATGGCTGAATCCGGGCATGGCCAAGCGGCATCTTCCCGCCCACGGGATCGCAGGGAGCGACTGGGCGGTATCCTCCTGATCGTAGCTTTGGCCATCCTCTGCGAGGTTCTGCGCGCTACGCCCTTCCGCATTTCCAACCCTCCCGCATTCTTCATTCCCGCCATCGTCTTCGCGGGCTTTCGCGGCGGCTTGTCCCCGGCGTTGGCCGGCGCCGCCCTGGCCTGGGCCTATATCGCTTACTTCTTCTCGGGACCGGGCCTTCTCTACTACTCGCCGGACAACCTGAACCGCGTCATCATCTGGGCGGTGTCCATGCCCTTGACCGCTTGGATGGCGGGCGTGTTGCATGCCAGGGCTTCCCGGGCCCTGGCGCAGGCGAAATTGGCTGATCTGGAACAGGAGCAAGCCAAGGAGCGGATCCATGCGGAAGAGGCGCTGCGCGAAAACGAAGCCCTGCTCCGCACCTTAGTGGACCATGCGGCCGACGCCTTCTTCCTCCATGATACCGATGATTACGGGCGGATACTGGACGTCAATCGCCAGGCCTGCGAGAGCCTCGGGTATAGCCGGGAGGAAATGATCGGACATTACCCGAAGGAATTCGACGTGGGGCTTCCCCCGGAAGAAGTGATCAAGATCGGGATGCGGGTGGCGGCCGGCGAGACCTTCGCTTTCGAGACCCGGCATCGCCGTAAGGACGGGACCGAATTCCCAGTGGAGCTGCGCGTGCGGCCCTTCCAGCATGGGGGAAAGCGCCTCTCCGTCGCGCTCGGCCGGGACATCACCGGGCGCAAGCAAGCCGAGAAGGCGCTCAACGATAGCCATGATCTGCTGCGCGCCGTGGTGGAAGGCACCCCGGATGCGATCCTGGTCAAGGATGTGGAAGGCCGTTACCGGATGATCAACTCATCCGGGGCCCGCGCCCTGGGGAAGACCGTGGACGAGGTGATCGGCAGCATGGATGAAGAGATCATGGCGCCGGAAACCGCCGCGGTCATCCGCGAGCGCGAGCTCCGCATCCTGGCCTCCGGCGAAACGGAGACGTTCGAAGAAACCGTGGCCGCCCCCGGAGGGCAGCGCATCTTTCTGACGACCAAAGGAATCTATCGCGATCGGCAAGGGAACGTGATCGGATTGATTGGCCTGGCGCGGGACATAACTGAGCTGAAGCGGCTGGAGGCCCAGTTCCGCCAGGCCCAGAAGATGGAAGCCTTAGGAGGCTTGGCCGGCGGCGTAGCGCATGACTTCAATAATCTGCTCATGATCATCACGGGTTATAGCGAATTGGTCTTCAACCGGCTTCGTCCGGAAGATCCCAGCCGCGGCCCCTTGGCGGAGATCCAGAAAGCGGGGGAACGGGCCGTGGCCTTGACCCGGCAGTTACTGGCGTTCAGCCGTAAGCAGGTACTCCAGCCCCAGGTGATCCGTCTCAACGTGCTTATCGAAGAACTCATCAGCCTCTTGAGGCGCTTGATCGGAGAGGACATCGAATTGACGCAGGCCCTGGATTCCCGCCTGGGCATGGCCAAGGTGGATCCGGGCCAATTCGAACAGGCGATCATCAACCTGGCGGTCAACGCCCGGGACGCCATGCCGGGAGGGGGAAAGCTGTCCTTAGCGACCCGCAACGTGCGTATCGGCCAGGGCGAAAAGCGCTGGCATCCGGAAGCGCGGCCCGGGGAGTACGTGGTCGTGGAGGTTTCCGATACGGGCAAAGGCATGGACGAGACCATCCAGGCGCGCATTTTCGAACCCTTCTTCACCACCAAGGAAGCGGGGAAGGGAACCGGCCTGGGCTTGGCCATGGTATATGGTTTCGTGAAGCAATCGGGGGGGCATATCGAAGTGGAAAGCGTTCCGGGCCTCGGAACCATTTTCCGGCTCTATCTTCCGCGCAGCGAGGAAACCGAACCATCCCGCATTCCCGTCCAGCAGGAGTTCCGGACTCCCAGCGGGGAGGAAACCATCTTGCTGGTCGAGGACGAAGAGGCGGTCCGGACCCTGGCGCGCCTGGTATTGCAATCGTACGGATACAAAGTGCTGGAGGCCGCCGACGGACAGGAGGGGCTTGCCGTCGCCCGGCAGTATCCCGGAACCATCCACGTGGTGGTAACCGATATGGTAATGCCGCGGATGAGCGGTCGCCAATTGGCCGACCACCTCGCCCAGGAACGGCCCAATCTTCCCATCCTCTTCATGTCCGGCTATACCGACGACGCTTTACTGCAAAGCGGCGCCACGGGTGCGGGCGAGGGATTCATCCCGAAGCCCATCAGCCCCTTGGCCCTGACCCGGAAGGTCCGCCAGATCCTCGATTCCGGGATGGTGCCTCGGGAAGTCGCGTCCTTGCCTCGGCCGGCTTGAATAGCTTTTTTCCCCCTGGAACAGTCCACTCGTCTCCTGGAACCGTCCACCCGGAAAGGCCGACTATGCTTCGCCTGCCAACCGCATCCGCCCTCCGCTATTCCGCCGCCTCCCTATCCTTGCTCGCCTTCATCCAATGCGCCGGCTTCTTCGGCGGCATGGGGAAGATGCTGGTGTCGGAACAGGATGAGATGAAGGTCGGCGCCGAGTTCAATAAGACCCTGACCACCAACGATACCGCCAAGCGGGAGATGCCGATCTTCGTGCCCAAGAACCAGGCCCAGGCCGAAATGCAAACCTACATCATCGGATTGGCCAAGGAGATCGTGGATAGCTGGCCGGCCAGCCAGAAGCCCTCTTATCCATTCACCTATACCCTGATCGACAAGGACGTCGAGAATGCCTTCGCCGTGCCTGGCGGCTACGTGTACATCTACACCGGAATCCTCAAGAAGTTGAACGACGAGTCGGAGCTGATGGGCGTGCTCGGCCACGAGATCACCCACGTGATAAACCATCATTACAGCCGGCAGTTGGCGGAGAATACCACCTTGGGCGTCGCCTTGCAGACGGTGCTGGCGGCTTCCAACGCGGGACAAGGGAGCCAACTGGCGGCCGGGGCGGCAATGCAATTGGCGGGCCTCAAGTTCTCGCGCAGCGACGAGACCGAGGCGGATAGGGGCGGGACCTTGGCGCTGGGAAGGGTGCAACGGAATACCATGGGGATCGCCAAGTACTTCGAGCGGGCCAAGAGCATGGGCGTACCGCAATGGCTATCGGACCATCCCGGCAATGGCGACCGCGTAAAAGCCATCACCAAGATCGTGAACAGCGATGCCAAGCTGAAGGCCCTGGCCGATCAGGGGGATGCCACCCGCTATGCCGATCGCTTTAAGGGGCATGTGTCGGCGCTGTAGAGCCGACGGCTTCCTCTTCCGGATAGCGTCCGAACTCGTATCCCAAGGTCCGTCGCTTCGGCGTGAAGCCCGCTTCGCGGATGAACTTGCGCGCCGCCCCCAAGGTCTTTAGCCCGGACGAACGCAGTACGTTCTCTTCGATCACGATGCTGTTGATGTCGTTGGCGCCAGCGTAGAGCGCCAGCTCCCCCAGGTCCTTTCCCATTCCCAATACGCTCACCTCGATGTTGGGGATGTTGTCCAGGAACAGCCGGGCCACGGCGATGAGGCGCAGGTATTCCCAGCCGCGCACGTGGCGTACGGTGAACTTCTTTGTCTGCGGCTGGAACGTCCAGGGGATGAAAGCCAGGAAGCCGCCGGTACGATCCTGCTGATCGCGGATCGCGGACAAGTGTTCGGCGACGTCTTCTCGGGTTTCCACCGAACCGAATACGATATTGCTCGATCCCGGCAGGCCCAGCTTATGGCATTCGCCCATCACCCGGCACCAATCGGCCGCGCTCAATTTCTTCGGCGAAAGGATCTCGCGCATGCGCGCGGTGAGGACTTCGGCGCCGGCTCCCGGAACCGAGCCCAAGCCCGCTTCCTTCAGGATGATGAGAAGCTCCGGCAGCGGCAGGTTCTCCTTCTGCGCCAGGCGCAGCAATTCGATCGGGGAGAAGCCGCGAACGTGCACATGGTATTTCCCGGAGAGCATACGTAGCGCGTCCACGTAGTAACTGAGCGGGAGCTTGGGATTGACGCCGCCCTGCAGGAAGATGGTGTCCACGCCCAGCCCCAAGGCATCTTCGGTTTTGGCCGCGATCTGCTCCAGCGTGAGGGTATAGCCGCGATCGCTTTCGATTTCGTCCTTGAACGAACAGAACGAGCAATCCACGTCGCAGAAGTTGGTGTAGTTAACCACCCGGTAGGCGGTATAGCTCACCGTTCCCGGATCGTGCATGCCCAGCCGCTTGCGGTGCCCGGCCGCGACGATGGTTGTCCAATCGTCCGAAGCGAGGAGGGCCAAGGCATCGCTTTGGGTCAGGCGGATGCCCGCGAGGGCCTTATCGAGGATGGGTGCGATGGGAGCCATGGATATCCTTGCTTTCGAGTCTTCGGTTCCGGGCTTCAATTCTCGTCTTCAATTCCCGGAATGCGCCGTGCATCCCCGGCTCCATCCGCTCGTCCCGTCCGAGCAGATCTCCCGTTTCCAAATGGGGGCCTCGTGCTTGATGCGATCGATGATGTAACGGGAGGCGCGATAGGCTTCGTCGCGATGGGCGGCGCTGACCGCGATGGCGATGGTGGGCTGCCCCAATTCGACGCGGCCCAGTCGATGCCATAAGGCGGCCTTTACGATGGGGAAGGCCTGATGGGCCGCAGCGACGATCTCCGACAGGACCCGTTGCGCCATGGTCGGATGGGCTTCGTATTCCAGCGCGATGACGCCGGTGAGCCCTTCGGAATGGTTGCGTACGGTCCCTTCGAAGACGAGGATGGCGCCGGCGGCCGGGTCGGCCACTCGGGCCCGCAGGGCCTGGATATCCAGGGGATTCGGGGAGAGTCCGACGAGCTGCGGGTCGGGAAGGGGCGCGTCCATCTGCTTGCCCGTCATCCGCCGCTGATGGGGGAGATGATATCCACGCCGGAATCGAGTTCCGTGCCTTGCCAGGACCGGCTCGGTTGGGCATACGCGTCGTCCACGGCGATCCGGCTGGCCAGGAACAAGTCGCGTTGGCGCGGATGCAATGCCGCCAAGCGCTCCAGGAGGGCGCGCTCGTCCACAGGCGTCTCAACCTCCACCTCTTCCGCGCTGGTTTTCAAAGCTTCGCGCAATTGGGCGTAATAACGGATCTGCACGGATCTCATAAGAATGAATTTAATAAAGCCCTTTCCCTACGATTCCCGCTTCCCTTCAGGCGCTGTTTTCGGGATGCCCCTAGACAATGTATAGACAACCGTTGTCAATACATTGTCTATAACGGTGGGACTGGGCGGGTGCCCGCCGGGCCAGGGTCCCGGACTACTGAGCCGGACCTTTAGATCCCTATCGGGGTCCCAATGGGTGCGACCCGGCGGCCCTCACCATCTGGGGCCCGCCGGTTTTTAACTTTGCCGCATGCCCAAAAGCCTGCCCATCCTGCCCGCCCAAGTGCGCAATCCCGGCGTCCTGGAAATGGGCCGCATCCCCTTGAACGCCTATCGCGCCACGCCCGCCGAGGAAACCGCGCGATTCGGGCGCCTGGGGCTTATCCGCATGTACCGGGACATGGTCCTCATCCGCGAATTCGAGACGATGTTGCAGCGCATCAAGGTGCAGGGCGAATACGCCGGCATCGCCTGCGAACACAAAGGGCCTTGCCATCTTTCCATCGGGCAGGAGGCGGCGGCCGTGGGCATGGCCTGGGCCTTGGGCCCTGAGGATCTCATCTTCGGATCCCATCGCAGCCATGGCGAGATCCTCGCCAAAGGATTCTCCGCCATCGCCAAATTGCCCGAAGACCGCATTCTTCCCATGCTGGAAGCCTACGGCGGGGGCCGCACCCTGCGGGCGGTCGAAGCCATGCGGCGAGGGCACGGCGATTCCGCCCCCGACGGACCGCGTGAGCTGGCGCTCGATTACCTGATCTTCGGGACCTTGGCGGAAATCCTCGGGCGCGACGCGGGCTTCAACCGGGGATTGGGCGGATCGATGCACGCCTTCTTCCCGCCCTTCGGCATCATGCCCAACAACGCCATCGTCGGGGGCAGCGCCGACATCGCGGCGGGGGCGGCTTTGCACAAGCGGGTGCAACGCAAGGGCGGCGTGGTGGTGGCCAACCTGGGCGATGCGGCGGCGGGTTGCGGGCCGGTATGGGAAGCGCTGATGTTCGCGTCCATGGATCAATACCGGACCTTGTGGAGCCCGGCCTTGGGCGGCGCTCCGCCCGTGCTTTTCAACTTCATGAACAATTTTTATGGTATGGGCGGTCAGACCTTCGGCGAGACGATGGGCTTCGGGGTGTTGGCGCGCATCGGCGCGGGCGTGAACCCGGAAAACCTGCATGCGGAACGGGTGGATGGTTATCATCCCCTGGCGGTGGCCGATGCTTTCGAGCGTAAGATCAAGATCCTGAAGGAAGGCCGCGGGCCGGCCTTATTGGATACGGTCACCTACCGCATTTCCGGGCATTCCCCTTCGGATGCCTCTTCCTATCGCGATCGGCACGAGGTGGAGCGCTGGCAGCAGGCCGATTCCATCGCCGCCTTCGGACGTTACTTGATCGAAAACGGGCATTGCGGGCCGGGCGATCTGGAGGCCTTGCGCATGGATGCCGAGGCCCGCATGGCGCGCGCCCTCTCTCACTGCGCGTCCCCGCAACGTACCCCGCGCCTTCCGGCCGAGGCCATCGGCGGGCTGATGTTCTCCTTCGCCACCGCCGAGCGCACGGGAGAAGGCGAGGCGGAAATCGCCGTCGAGCCCGATCGCAATCCGCGCCTGCTGGCCCTGCGCGATAAGGGCCGCGCCCACCTGACTTATTCCGACGCCCTCTTCGAGGCCATGCTGCACCGCTTCCGCGAGGATCCGGGCATGATCGCCTTCGGCGAGGAGAACCGCGATTGGGGCGGCGCGTTCGGAGTCTACCGCGGACTCACCGAGTGCCTGCCCTACCACCGCCTTTTCAATACCTCCATCTCCGAAGGCGCCATCGTCGGGGCCGCCGTGGGCTACGCGCTCTCGGGCGGCCGCGCCGTGGCCGAGATCATGTACTGCGATTTCCTGGGCCGCGCCGGCGATGAGGTCTTCAACCAGGCGGCCAAGTGGCAAGCCATGTCCGGCGGGGCCTTGCGCTTGCCCTTGGTACTGCGGGTCTCCGTGGGATCCAAGTATGGCGCCCAGCACTCGCAGGATTGGACCTCGTTGGCCGCGCATATCCCGGGCCTGCGGGTGTTCTTCCCGGCCACGCCCTACGATGCCAAAGGCATGCTCAACCTGGCCCTGCGCGGCACCGATCCGGTGGTCTTCTTCGAGAGCCAAAGACTGTACGCCGAGGCCGAACGCTTCGTACCCGGTGGCGTCCCCGAAGGCTATTACGAGATCGAACTCGGCATGCCCGCCGTGCGCCGGACCGGCCGTGACCTCACCCTCATCACCTTGGGAGCCACGCTCTACCGGGCCCTGGAGGCCGCCGAGGAGCTGGAACGCGACTACGGCATCGCCGCCGAGGTCATCGATGCGCGCTTCCTCAACCCTCTCGACTACGGGCCCATCCTGGACTCCGTGCGCAAGACGGGCGCGGCGGTGCTGGCCTCGGACGCATGCGAACGCGGGTCCTTCCTGCATACCATGGCGGCGCGCATCTCGGCGGCCGCCTTCGACGATCTCGATGCTCCCGTGGCCACGGTCGGGGCGCGCAATTGGATTACGCCCCCCGCCGAGATGGAGAATGATTTCTTCCCGCAGAAGGATTGGATCCTGGATGCCATTCACGAGAACGTGCGGCGCCTCCCCGGCCGCATCCCGCGCACCCGCCAAGCCCATGCCGATCTCCTGGAGCGGGATCGCATCGGGATCTAACCGCCCGGATTTTCCGGGCTTGCGCTCCTCCGGGGGTAGCCGCCAAGGGACGGATTTACCATATTTTCCGGCCTTCAGGCATGCGCCCGCGCGTCCGTTCCGCTCACCCGCCCGCCGGCTTAAGCCGAGCGCGGGCAGGCTGGGAAGGGTTGACAGGGGTTAACCTAGGAGTTAACCTATATGCCCGTTACACGGACGTTCTCCGAGGCGAGAAGGAGGCCTTGATGGCAAAAGCGAAAAAGAGCAAGAGCGCAGGCAAGCCCGCGAAGAAGACGTCCGCCAAAGGCGGAACCGGCGCTGCCGGCGACACCCGCGTCGGGGAGATGCTGCGCAAGGCCCGGGAATCCGTCGGGGTTTCCCAGGAAGAGTTGGCGGGCCGTCTCAAGACCAAGCGCACCGCCATTTCCCGCATCGAGAACCATGCGGATGACATCAAGCTCTCCACCTTGGAACGGGTGGCCCAGGCCCTCGGCAAGGAATTGAAAGTCAAGATCCAGTAAGCCGAACGGGACGCCCGGCGCTTTTTCGCGCCGGCGCAAGACCCGCTTGCGGCTTCATCCGACAATTGGGATAATCCCACGGATGACCTCTTACGCCCGCCTTCCCAGCCTAGTCCTCTTGCTCCTCGCCCTCGGCGCCGGGAGCGCTTGTGCCGAACGCAAGCCCGTGGCCTTGGGGCTCTTGGGCGGCGTAACCAGCACTTCTTACTACGGCAAGGACGTCCGGGATTTCGATTTCGAAATCTGGCCCACCGCCGGCTTCTCCCTGGCTTTCCATCTGCCCGCTTTTCTTGGCGTGGAGACCGACTTGCTCTACGTGGGCAAGAGCGGCTCCACCCGCAGGGACGTCTACGATCCCAACTTGGGAGCCGATCGTAAGCTGGTGAGCACCTTCAAGCTCCATGCCTTGGAAATCCCGTTCATGATCAAGGTGACCGCCCCCACCGGAAGCGAGGTCCAGCCGATCTTCTTCGGCGGGCCCTCCTTCGCATGGTTCTTTTCGCGGAAATCCTATTCGGATTACATCGACGTCGCCGACGGGATCGTGGTTCCCCAGGAAGAACAGCCCATCGTGCTCCCGGAAAACCTGGCCCCTTACGAATGGAGCCTGTGCGTGGGAGCGGGCGTGGAATGGGGCCTGGGATCGTTCCAGTTGCGCGTCAACTTCGGCCAGAAAAGCTTGGACAAGACCGAGGCGGTGGACTTGCGCACCGCGAACCTGGCCCTCATGGCCGGCTTTATCTTCTAACGGCCCGTTAAAGCCGCGGAGTCATTTCCGGAACCATCCCGACAGGGACAATCCGGACAGGATAAGGCCCACCAGCAGGAACCCGGCCCCCAAACCCAGTTTCATCCACACCCGGAACAAACCGTCGTGCTTCTTCTCCAGGATGGAGTCCTTCGGGGCCGCGGGGTTGTAGTACACGGTGACCGGGGCCCCCGTGGCATATCCCCGCAAGCGTTCCTCCCAATACGCCTTGGGCCGGGGTTCTTCCTCGAAGGAAAGCCGCCATCCCCAAATGTTCCTACCCGCGACGGAATATTCGTACAGCACGTCCGGGTACCAATCCTCTCCGGATGCGAGGGTGTCCTTACGGACGTTGACCCGGAGGAGTTTCCCGGCAGCGGAAGGCAGGCGATCGAGATGGACCAGAGCGTCGATGCGGCGCCAATCCTGGCGCGCCGATTTGAAGCCGAGCCAGCAGACCAAGATGCCGCACAGGAACGCCAGGACGCGCACCCCTTGGGGCAATCCCCCCGCGTGTTCGGATTCCGGTTGTTGCGCGGGAGCGATTTTCATAAGCACGATTCCGCAGCCGGTTCAAACCGATTGCATGACTTTCCGTCCGGGATGCAAAACCGTAGTTTAAACAGGTCCGGGACGGCCCTTCCCGGGCGGGGTCTCCGCGGGACGCTGGGTGGAGTGTTTCGCATCGGCGAGTCCGAGATGCTACAATATACTCCAAGCCGCGGCAGGCTCCAAAAACGGGTCCGACGGGGCGCGTGAATGGACTCTTCGGGAACATCACGGCGCGAAGGCATAAAAAGAATGATCAAGCCCGCGGAAGGGCAGGGGGAAGCGGGTGGGCCGGCGGCCGGGGAAGCATCGGTGTTACCCCCGGCGCGGAACTCCGCGTCGCGGCACATCCCCTTCGGTGATCCCTTTTCGGCCATCCCCGCCTTGCTGAAGCGCCGCTTCGTGCGGCGCATCCTGCTGTACCTGATCGCGATGGCCTTCCTGGCCGGGGCGGCCCTGATCGCCTTCGCCGGCTACGAGATCTCGACTTCGCATTTCCAGGCGCGCTATTTCGCCGGTCTCGCGCGCGGGCTATGGTACGCCCCCGCGCCTGGCGCCACCGATAAGATCCGTTTCCCCGACAAGGGCCCCACCGACGAGCGCCGAGGCTATACGGATATCCCCGACTTCACGGCGAACCTGCGCGCGCAAGGCTACCAGATAGAAAGCCAGGCCCGCTTCTCGCCCTTGATGCTTAAGCTCGCCGACAAGGGGATTTATCCCACCTATCCCGAAAAGACGCAAGCCGGGCTGGCGCTCCTCGATCATCGCGGCCAGTCGATGTTCAAGGTCAACTATCCCCTTAAGATCTATCCCGCCTTCGACTCCATCCCGGATCCGATCGTCAGGACCCTGCTTTTCATCGAGAACAAATCCTTGCTCGATTCGGCCTGGCCCGAGCGCAATCCCTCCGTGGAATGGGCCCGCATGGGCAAGGCCGCGGTGGAATTGGCGCGGCAGAAATTGGGCCGCCCGGGCAACGTGGCGGGCGGCAGCACCTTGGCCACGCAACTGGAGAAGTACAAGCATTCCGAGGAAGGCCGCACCCTGGGGCCCAAAGAAAAATGGCGGCAGATGCTCTCCGCCAGCTTGCGCGCCTACCAGGGCGGAACGAACACCATGGATGCGCGCAAACGAGTCTTGCTCGAATACGTAAACACCGTGCCCTTGGCCGCGCTCCCCGGCTATGGCGAAGTCAACGGCCTCTCCGACGGCCTATTGGCCTGGTACGGGGCTTCCCTCGATTCCATCAACCGCCTGATGCGTTCGCCCGGGAGCCATGGGGCCGGCAAGAACGGCATCGACACCGGCGTGGATATGGAGGCCTTGGGCAAAGGCTACCGCCAAGTGCTGAACCTGTTCATCGCCCATCGCCGCCCGACCTCCTATCTCTTGCTGCACCGGGACGCGCTCAAGTCCATCAGCGAGAACTACCTGCGCATCCTGGGCCGGGATGGCGTGATCAGCCCGCAATTGCGCGACGCCGCCCTGCGTTCCGACCCGGAGCTTATGCGCCGGGCGGCGGCCTTCTTTCCCGCCGCCTTCGTCGAACGCAAGCACGTCAACTCCGTGCGGAACGCCTTGCTCACCCAACTGGGCCTCCCCCGGCTCTACGATCTCGATCGCCTCGACCTCACCGTGGGCACCACCTTGGACGGGCGGGCGCAAAAGACGGTGGTGCAGACCCTGAGGCATTTGGCCGATCCCAAATTCGTCGACTCGGTCGGACTGCATTCCTTTCGCTTGCTGGAGCGAGGGGATCCCTCCAAGGTGGTCTACAGCTTCACTCTCTACGAAACCGTGGAGGGCCGCAACCTGCTGCGCGTGCAAGCCGATAATTACGAACAACCGCTCAACATCAACGAAGGCATCAAACTCGATCTCGGATCCACCGCCAAGCTGCGCACCCTGGTGAACTACCTGGAGATCATGACCGATTTGCGGGCGAGCCTGCTGGGCAAGGACCCCAAGACCCTGAAGGACTTGGAGGCTGCCGGGCCCGATCCGCTCACGCGCTGGGCTGCCGGTTACCTGGCCGACGAGGCGGCCGGGATTACTCCCAAGCCCGACAGC
>Ga0265324_10001296_pt1 | contig 14684 bp, 11 predicted proteins | sample 41419metaG_FD_198634 | JGI IMG/M metagenome (GOLD analysis project Ga0265324, IMG submission 198634) | Rhizosphere microbial communities from Carex aquatilis grown in University of Washington, Seatle, WA, United States - 4-14-19 metaG | ecosystem: Host-associated > Plants > Roots > Rhizosphere...
CGGATGGCTCTCGCCAACGCGAGGTGCTCGCCCGCCTCGGTCGACCTGATAAACGCCTGGGGCCCGGGCCACATGCAGATCGACGCCGTCGAGGCCGACTGCCTGTGCAAGTACTTCGGGGACCGCCTGCCGCTGATCCCGGCCGTTTCGCTTAAGGGCGCCATCGGCAACCCCCTTGCGGCCGCGGGCGCCATCCAGGTGGCGAGCACCGCGCTTTCCCTGCAGACCGGCAGGATCCCGCCGACGGTTAACTGGGAGACCCCCGACCCCGAGTGCCCGCTCAACCTGAGCACCCAGGCCAGGGACGTCGGCTGCTCGGTCGCCCTCGTCAACGCCCACGGCCTGGGCGGGACGAACGCCTCCATGGTCCTGTTCAGGGAATGAACCCGACCAATATCGTCGCCTTCATGGCGAGCCTCGGGGTCGGGTGCGGCGTCCTCTACGCCAACCCGAAGCGCGCCATCAACCGGGCCTTCTTCCTCGCCTCGCTCAACGTGACGGCGTGGCTCCTGAGCCTGGCGTGGCTCACGGACCCGAGCAACCCGAACCCGGTCCTTTGGATCCGCATAACGAGCGCCTTCGGCGCGCTCTTCCCGTTCCTATTGTGGATCATCAAGGACTGCGCGAAGGGCGGGGAATTCGGGTGGAGCCACGCGCGCCGGGGGTGGGTGTGGCTCGCCGTCGCCCTGGTCATGATCGGCGTCTGCTTCTCGCCCCTGTTCATCCCGAGTGAGTCCACGCGGGAGCACCCCCTGCGCGGTTACGGCTGGAGCGCCTTCGCGGTCGTCAACGCCGCCGCCTACCTGATCCTGCTCGTGCAGGCGATCGTGGACGTGAGGTCCTTCGAGGGGATCCAGAAGGTCGAGCTCCAGACGCTCCTCTTCGGCGGCGCCTCGGCCGGCATCGTGGCCGTCGGCCTGGCGACCCTCGGGCCGGTCTTCGGCATGACGACGCTCGCCAGCGTGCTCCCGAAGATCATCACCGCGTTCTACGCGTTCACGGCATGGGGGATCACGACCCAGAAGGTCTTCGACGCGCGCCACCTCTTCCGCTCGGGGCTAAGGCTCTGCCTGTCGATCGGCGTCGTGGCGGCCATCATCGGCCTCGCCATGGCCGTGCGTCCCGACCAGGCGCCCAGGGCCTTTGTCGTCATCCTGTGCGCGACCGTGATCACGCTCGTTTTCAACCAGTTCAACCTGAGGATACTCAGGGCGACGCTCCTGCGCGGCGACCGCGAGGGCGACGGGGTTAGAACGGCGATCCACGCGGCAGGCAGGGACGAATTCGACGGCGAGGTCCTCCTGCGGCGATTCCGCGGGATTCTCGAGACCTGGGGCAGGACCGAGCACGCCTATTTCCTGATCGCAACGAAGGACCAGTACACGAGCGGCGAGATCAAGCTTCCCTTCGCGAGCGCGGCCGCCGGGGAGCTCCTTGCCGGCACGTGGGCGACCCCGGAGAGCCTTCTCAGGCAGCGCGAGGCCGGTGGGCGGCGAGAACTCGCGGCCTTCATGAAGGAGCACGGGCTCGGGGTGATGATCTGCGCCCCGACCGACGAGGGGCTCGTGCCCTTCATCCTGGCGCTCGAGATCCGGCGCGACCGCAGCCCGTTCACCTGGTCCGAGATCAAGCTCCTGCAGGATTGGGCGACCATCATCGAGAACACGCTCTCCAGGATCAGCCTCACCCAGCAGGCGCGCGAATCCGAGCAGCTGAGGACCGCGGGTCTCCTCGGCGCAAGCCTGGCGCACGAGATCCGCAACCCGCTGGTGACCCTCAAGACGATCGCCCAGTCGGCCAAGGCGCGCTTCAACGACCCGGAATTCCGAAGGCTCTTGATCGAGCTCGTCCCGGCCGAGATCGAGCGCATCGAGGGTCTAGTGAGCGGGCTGATGGACCTGGGCCGCCCCCAGTACCCCCACTTCGAGAGCGTGCCCCTGAACGAGGTCGTCGAGACGAGCGTAAAGCTCGTCCGGCCGAAGGCCCTCGACGAGTCGGTCGTCCTCACGTGCGTCCTGGAGGCCAATCCCGACGAGATCAACGCCGACAGGGCCTCGATGCGCCAGGTGATCCTCAACCTGGTGATGAATGCCATCCAGGCGGTGACGGCCAACACGGGCGGGCGCGAGGTGCGGGTGCGGACCTCGTTTGACGCGGGCAAGGTGGTCCTCGAGGTGGCGGACAACGGCCCCGGGATGCCCGAGGACATGCGCGAGAGGCTCTTTCAGCCCTTCACGACCAGCAACAAGACGAGCGGGATGGGCCTGGGCCTGGCGATCACGGCCGATTTGGTAAAGCTCCACCACGGACAAATAGTCTTGGTAGAGGGGGCCAAAGTCGGCACAACATTTAGGGTAACCCTTCCATGTCAGCAACCTTCATACTAACGACGCCGGATTCGGGCCTGGCGTCCGAGTGGGCGCGCCAGTTGCCGGCGCCGCCGTTGGCGATCGCCGGGGGCGACGCCCTTGCAAGGGAGCTGATAAGGCCGGGGGCCCGGGTCTGGATCCGCGACATCTGCGATCCCGACGCCCATTGCCCCGCCCATCCGGACACCGTGCTGGTCCTTGTCGGGGAGCCGAGGAGCCAGCCCTACGAGGAGGCGCGCATCGGCCGCTCGAACGCCTTTTGCCTCTCCTATGAGGAGAGCCGCACGCAGCTACGCCGGATTGTCCCGGCGGCCGCGGAATTGGCCCAGGGAAGGGCCGTGCTCACGGTCCTGCAGGAGCGCCCCAGGCGGGCGGACCCGGCCGCCTCGGAGCCCTCGGATTGGGCGAGGCGCGGCGGGGAGGACCTGGAGTTCCTTGCGGCGGCGATCGACCACCTCGATGACCGCAGGCGCATTGTCGAGGAGTTCCGCCGCGGCGTCAGGGCGAGGATCCGCTCCGCGAAGGTCTGCGTCTTCCTCAGGGACGGAAAGCGCTACGTGGCCGAGGACGAGAAGTGGGAGTGCTCGGCGGGGCACGACGTCGTGCGGTGGCTCCAGGAGCACGCGGCGATTGTGGACTCGGCGACCCTCGACTCGATCGAGAACGCCGCAACCGAGGCGGCCATCCGCCAGAAGCTGGGCGAGTGGAACTCAAGGCTGCTCGTCCCGCTCGAGGTTTACGGTGCCCTGGAGGGGTGGGTGGCGTTCGGCCCGCGCGCCGACGGCCGCAACTACTCGAACTCCGACCGCGACGACGCGCTCATGCTCGTCAGGCTCTTCTCGCGCCTGCTCGGCCAGCACCGCCTTCTGCAGAAGGCCATGGCGGCGGAGCGGGACGTGGCGCTTCTGCACAAGTTCGGCCCGAAGTTCTGCGTGATCGGCGCCTCGGGCAAGACGGACGAGGTCCTGCCGGTGGAGGCCCGCGAGATGGCGGCCCTCGCGCTGCGCGAGGGCAAGCGGATCGAGCGCGAGTACGGTCGCATCCGGGTCGCGGCGGGTCCCATCCCCGGCGCCGGAGGCTGCTGGGTGTGGTGGGACGAGTCGGCGATGACGGCCGAGTCCTCGGCCCAGAAGCGCGAGTCCGAGCGGCACCAGATCCTCCACGACCTGGGGATCATGATCTCCCACGAGCTCGCCAACGCGATGTTCTCGGTGAGCACCTACTTCCAGCACCTCAAGCGCCAGAGGGCGCCCGAGGATCCCGTCCATCCGCTTATAGAGAGGGTCAGCCAGGACATGGAGCGGATGAAGGCGATGCCGCACCTGCTCAGCACCCTCTACGAGATGAGCAAGCAGCCGACAGGCCAGGTCGACATGAAGCGGGTCGTCAACGCGGTCGCCAAGGAGGTGGGCGGCCACGCGAACACGCCCGAGTCGGGACCGGTCATCTGGGGCCACGAGAAGAACCTGCACGACGCCCTGCTCTGGCTCTGCCGCGAGATCCTCGAGACCAAGGACACCATGGAGCCGATCGCGCGCGACGCGAAGATCACGCTCTCCCTGCAGCAGCGCCGGCGCGGCGACGAGTCCATTTGCCTGGTGACCATATCCTATCCGGGCCTAAGGATGGACCAGATCAAGGTCGGGGAGGCGACCTCGACGGAGGAGTTCCCAACGGTGCCGGTCTACCTGGCACGCGAGGTCGTCCGGTTCCACTACGGGACCGTGCACGTCGGGCAGGGGCTCGACGGGCCGGAGCTGATGATCGCCCTGAAGTCGCGCCGGGTGAACGCCATCGCCGAGGTCGGCCAGCCGAAGCGCCAGGACTCGAGCTCCGCCACCCCCTTCGGGCCGGTCGGCGGCGTCACCCCCCCCGACCCTGAGGAATTCCCGGCCTCGGCATGAGCGGGACGGCTGACGCCTGGGACTCTGCGGTCTCCTCGTGGGCCAACGCCCGGGCCGACATCCAAGCCCTGGTCCAGATCGGCTCCCGCGCGCAGGAGCGGGGCGCCGTGGACGCCTGGTCGGACTACGACTACCACCTGGTGACATCCGATCCGGGCCGGTACCGGGACGGCGCCTTCGCCCGCGAACTTGGCCCCTGCTGGGCCCACGGGGCGCAGGTCGCCTTCGGCAACGCCGTCAAGGTGACGGCGGTCTACGAAGGGGCCCTGGAGGCGGACTTCGTCATTCTGAGGCACCTGGACATGGTGATCGCGACCCTGGCGCTTCGATTCCCGTCGACCTCGGGTCTGTGGCCCCGGGTGCTAAGGAGCGGGACCGAGAGCCTGCGGATCGTGGCCGCGCCCGGCTGGAGGGTCATAAAGGGCGGCGCCCCCTGGCGGGAACGGTACTCGCGCGTGACGGCGCTTCGCCTGGCGCTCTCCGAGGCGCAGTTCCGCGCGCTCTGCGGCGAATTCTGGACGCAGGTCATCTGGGCGGCGAAGAAGGCCGCGCGCGGGGAGTACCGCGCAAGCGAGCGGGCCCTGCACCTGGTCCTCCTGGAGAACAGCCTGAGGATGTTCCAGGAGGAAGCCCTATTGGAGGGGCGTGCGGCGCGGCCCTTTGCCCGCGGGGCCGAGGGCTGGCTCACGGCCGGGCAGCTCGAGGCGACGAGGTTTGGGCCGGGCCCCGACCGGGGTGCGCTCCTCGCGGCGATCCGCAGGATAGCCGGTGAGTTCTCGGCCTCCTCGGCCGCCGTGGCCCGGCGCAATGCCTGGGCGACCGAGCCTCACGGCGAGGTCATCGCCTGGCTCGCCGCGCTCCCGCTCACCTAGACTGGAAGAGCTCGGCGATCACGTCCTCGAGCGGAACGTCCTCGATCGTGATGTCGGCGACCGGGCCCGTAGCGAGGACCTCCTGGGCCACCGCGACCACGTCGTCGCTTGAGACCCGCAGGGTGAACGTGCCGTCGTCCGAGCGGGTCGTGTCGCCGTAGCGCGAGCGCCAGCCCTCGCTGAAGGTGGTGTCCTTCGGGACGAACCGCACGATCTTCTTGCGGCTGCCGGAGCCCGCCTCGAGCCTGTCGAGGGCCCCGTCGTAGATCTTGCTCCCCTTGTGGATCACGATGACCCGCTCGCAGAGCTCCTTGATGTCCGCCATGTAGTGGCTCGTCAGCACGATCGTGACCTTGTGCCGCCGGTTGTAGTCGCGAAGGAAAAGGCGCACGGCGCGCTGCGAGACGACGTCCAGTCCGATCGTCGGCTCGTCGAGGAAGAGGACCCTCGGCTTGTGGATCAGCGCGGCGATCAGCTCCATCTTCATCCTCTCTCCAAGGGAGAGCTCGCGGACCATCACGTTGAGCTTGTCGGTGACGCCGAGGAGCGTGACGAGCTCGTCGAGGTTCCTCTTGTAGTCGTCGGCGGGCAGGCTGTAGATGGCCCGGAGCAGGGCGAAGGACTCTATTGCCGGAAGGTCCCACCAGAGCTGGTTCTTCTGGCCGAGGACGAGCGCGAATATCCTGCGGTAGGCGTTCTCGCGCTTCGTTGGGTCGAAGCCCGCGACCCTCGCCGTGCCCGAGGTAGGGAAGATGAGGCCCGAGAGCATCTTTAGGGTCGTCGTCTTGCCGGCCCCGTTGGGGCCTAGGAACCCGACGAACTCGCCCTCGGCGATCGAGAAGGTGACGTCCTTGGCCGCCGCGGTCTCGTCGTACGTGCGGCTGACAAGGCCCTTAACCCCTCCCCAGAAGCCGGGCTGCTTCTTGTAGGTCCGGAAGATCCGGGTCAGGTGCTCGACTTCGATCATGGGAGCCACGAAGCAAGCACAACCGGGCCGCTATATCGAACCCAGCTTTGCGAAATCGAGCACCGAGTGGCTGATGAAGCCCATCTCGAGGGCCGCCCTGTCGGTCAGCGGGGTCTCGGGCGAGGTGTCCTCCCCGAGATGGAAGACCAGGCGGTGGCAGCCCTTCTCGCTTGGCGGGCTGAAGAGCCCGGGCAGCATGACCCTGGCCGGTATGGTCCGGCGGACCTCCGCCGCCGCCGTGCACGGGTAGGGGAAGTTGAGGTTGTGCACGATGAAGCTCCTTGGCGGCGTCGCCGCGATCAAAGAGGGCGCCAGCCGGGCGCAGTGGGCGGCGCTGGCCCTTAGGGCCGCCATCAGCTCGCCGTCGGGCTTCCCCCCGTGCTCCTTCAAGGCCTCATACATGGGGATGTCCATGCTCTGGGACAGCGCGATCCCGGGAAGGCCGTGCATGGCGCCCTCGCAGGCGCCGGCGACCGTCCCGCTGCCCAGGATGAAGCCCAGGCTCGCGTTGAGGCCCACGTTGATCCCGCTCAGGACCGCCTCCGGCTCCTCGGGAAGGAGGTGGTCGATGCCGATGTTGACGCAGTCGCTCGGGGTGCCGTCCACCGCCCATGCGGGGCAGCCGAGTCCCCAGTCGCCGCGCTCGGATCGGACCTCGCGGTTGCGCGACTTGGAGGCGCCGGTCCAGCTCTGCTCGACCTTCGGCGCCACGACAAAGACGCTGTGGTCCGCGGCGATGAGCGCGCGGACCAGCTCGTGCATGAAGACGGACTCGATGCCGTCGTCGTTCGTTACGAGTAGCCTCACCCCGTCAGGACTGGATGGGCGCAGCCGCCGGGGCGTCGCCCTGCTTCTGTGCTTCCATCTCCTTCATGGCGGCCTTGCGCGAGAGCCGCACCTTGCCGGAGCGCTCGTCGACGCCGATGCACTTCACCCAGATCATGTCGCCCATCTTGACGACGTCCTCGGTGCGGCGCACGCGGAAGTCCGCGAGCTCCGAGATGTGGACGAGGCCCTCCTTGCCGGGCGTGCACTCGACGAAGCAGCCGAAGTCCTTGATGCCGGTGACGCGGCCGTTGTAGAGCTTTCCGATCTCGATCGGGGCGCCGCCGCCACCGCCGCCGCCTCCACCGGCTCCACCGCATAGTCCGTCGATCTCCTGGATCGCGCGGGCCATGGCCTCGCCGTTGTTCGAGTAGATGAAGACCTTGCCCGAGTCGTCCTCGGCAATGTCGATCTGGGCGCCGGTCGTCTCGGTGATGCGCCGGATGGTCTTTCCGCCGGGCCCGATGAGCAGGCCGATCTTCTCCGGGTCGATCTGGATCGTCTGGATGCGGGGAGCGTACTTGCTCAGGTCGGCGCGGGGCGCCGGCATGACGGCAAGCATCTTCCGCAGGATCTCGATGCGCGCGTCGCGGGCCTGGAAGATGGCGGCCTTTGCGATCTCAAACGGCAGGCCGTTGATCTTCAGGTCGAGCTGGAAGCCCGTGATGCCCTTGGTCGTCCCGGCGAGCTTGAAGTCCATGTCACCGAAGTGGTCCTCTTCACCGATGATGTCGGTGATCGTGACCCACTTGGCGATCGAGCCGTCGGCGGCGTTGTCCGTCATCAGGCCGCAGGAGATGCCGGCGACCGGGGCGATGATCGGGACGCCCGCGTCCATGAGGGACAGGCAGCCGCCGCAGATCGAGGCCATCGAGGTCGAGCCGTTCGAGGCCATGATCTCGGAGACGACGCGGATGGAGTAGGGGAAGGCGTCCTCCGGGGGGAGGATCGGCACGAGCGAGCGCTCGGCCAGGGCCCCGTGGCCGATCTCGCGGCGGCCTGGGGAGCCAAAGCGCCCCGTTTCACCCACTGAGAACGGGGGAAAATTGTAGTGGAGCATGAAGCTCTTCGAGGTGGCGCCGCCGGTCAGGCCGTCCATGTCCTGGGCCTCCTTGGTGGGCCCAAGGGTGGTGATGACCATGGCCTGGGTGTCGCCGCGCTCGAAGATGGCGCTTCCGTGGACCATGGGAAGGACGCCGGCCTCGCAGCCGATCTGCCTTAGGGTCTTGGAGTCACGGCCGTCGGCGCGCACCCCGCGCTCGAGGACCGTCTTGCGGTAGGCCTTGTACTGGAGGTCCTCGAAGACGACGTTGAGGTCGACGTCGGTGAACTTGCCCTCGCCCAGCTCGGCGACGAGAGCGGCCTTGGCCTCCTCCTTGATCGCCTTGACGTTCGCACCGCGGGCGGCCTTCTCCTTGCCGAAGATGGCGTCAGGGATCTTGGGGCCGGCGACGCGCTCGATGATCGCGCGGGCCTCGGGTGAGGCGCCGACGATCGGGAAGACGGCCTTCGGCTTGCCGGCGAGGGAGACGAGCTCCCGGATCGCCTTGATGATCGGCTGGATCGCCTTGTGGGCGAATTCCAGGGCCTCGATGAAGCGCTCCTCGGGGAGCTGGTCGGCGCTGCCCTCGATCATCAGCATGTCCTTCTCATTGCCGACGTAGATCAGGTCGAGCGAGGACGAGAACATCTGCTCGATGGTCGGGTTGGCGACGAACTGGCCGTCGACGAGCCCGATGCGCGAGGCGGCGATGGGGCCGTTCCACGGGATGTCGGAGATCGCAAGGGCGGCGCTGGCGCCGTTGACCATGGCGATGTCGGCCTCGTTCTTCTGGTCGGCCGAAAGGAGGATGCCGACGATCTGGACCTCATTGAGGAAGCCCTCGGGGAAGAGCGGGCGGCAGGGGCGGTCGCACAGGCGCGACGTCAGGATTTCCTTCTCCGTCGGCCGGCCCTCGCGCTTGAAATAGCCGCCCGGGAAGCGTCCCGCCGCGTGGTACTTCTCGCGGTAGTCCACCGTCAGGGGGAACCAGTCCTGGCCCGGCTTGGTGGTTGAGGCGACGGTCGCTGCGACGAACACGTTGGTGTCGCCGACGGTCACGTTGACGGCGCCGTTGGCAAGTTTGCCGATCGAGCCGGTTGAGAATTGGATCCCGTATTCCGGGACGGTGACGTTATGTTTCTGATTCATGTCTTTGATTTCGGTTTTCTTAAGTGACGTCCGACGGCGGATTCTTTTGGGATGCCGGCGGGTGGGGTTGGGATTGCCGTCCGGCGCGCAGGCCGGTCGGGCTTTCGTCGGTCTCGCTACAAGACTCGAGAGATTTCCGTTTGCCGCCCCGGGATCGAGGGCCCAGGCGGCAAACGGAAATGTCCCGGTTCTGTGTCGAGCGTCCTAATGACAACAGGCGACCCGCGGATCGGGTCGCCTGTGTGGCGAAAGCGTTATTTGCGCAGATTTAGCTTCTGCAGCAGTTCGTTGTACTTGGGCAGATTATGGTGCTTGAGGTAATCGAGCAGCTTGCGGCGTCGGCTCGCCATCTGCAGCAGTCCGCGGCGGGAGTGGAAGTCCTTCCTGTGGGTGCGCAGGTGCTCGGTCAGGTGGTTGATGCGTGCGGTAAGGAGAGCGATTTGCACTTCGCTCGATCCGGTGTCCTTCTCGTGGGTTTTGTACTCTGCGATGATTTCTGGCTTAACGACTGTAGGCATTTGTTATGTAGTTGGGTTGCATGACTGTAGGGAGCCCTTTTCAAGGCCCCGTGCCGCCCGCCTCGCCTAGGGGAGTGCCCCGGGCTCAGCCGGCGTCACCGTTCCAGCCCGGCGGGATGCCGGACCAGTCATGGCGGGCCCCTCAACTGACGGGAACCCACTGACGCAAGGGAATAACTTCAAAAACCGGGGTCCAAGGCGCAAGGCCAAAATGAGGGCCCTTTGGGTCACCCCTGGATGAGGTGAAGCTGCTTCACCCCGGCGCATCCCGGGATCCGCTTGATGCGCTCAAGGATTTCGGCCCGGTTGAGGAAGAGCTCGTTGCGGACGACGGCGTGGGTTGCGTGGACGATGAGGCGCCCGCGCTCGTCGATGCGCACGGCATTTGAGTAGGAGGCGTTTGCGGGCCCGACCACCTCGGACCAGTGGTCCCGGATCGCCTGCTCCGCGGTCGGCATCCCGATCCCGTACTTCGCCTTCAGCCCCTCGATCAACTCGGCGACCCCCTGCGACGGTTTCCTGCGGATGCCGCGCGGGTCCTCGGAGGGTATCCTCCTCAAGGAGGAGATGAGGTCCTCGGCAATCCTGCCAAACCTGTGCGGTTCGTCGGCCATGGCTCAGGAGGGGGCGGCCGCCAGGGCCGCCCTGACGGCGCCGAAGACCTGGTCGACCGTGTGCCTTCGCACGCAGAGGGTGCGGTAGGAGTCGGCGGGGACGCATTTTCCCGGGGCGACGCATTCGGTGCAGGGCATTGGGGGCACAAGCTGGGTATGGCCCTCGCCGTGGGGCTTGAAAAGCACCGGATTCTGCGAGCCGTAGAGGGCGACGACGGGCGTTCCGACCGCGGCGGCGACGTGCATGGGTCCGCTGTCGTGGCAGAGGAGGACCGAGGAGGCGCCGGCAAGGGCCGCGAACCGTTCGAGCGACGGCGGGTCCTCGACCACGAGCAGGTGGGTGCGCGCCTTGGAGCGGACCGAGGCGACCAGGTCCCGGTCGCCCGGGCCGCCCACCAGGACGGCCTGGACGCCGAGCTCGTCCTGGGCGCGGTCGCAGACGGCCGCGAACCGGTCCGCCTGCCAGATCCTCCAGGGGCTCCTGCTGCCGGGATGGACGAGGAGGGTCTTGCCCTGGGCGCCCACGAAGCGCCGCCACTCAAGGACGTCGGCCTCGCGGGGGACGAGGCGCACCTGCCTCGAGGCGATCGGGACCCCCGCGGGCGCCAGCGCCTTCAGGTAGTACTCGCTGATCGGCTGGTTCTCGTGCTCGGCCTCCGGCTCATAGACCACGTGGCTGTAGAGGGACGGAAGCTTCACCCGGTGGGATCCGTGGTGGAGCGTGACCCGAAGGGGGGCCCCGCTCAGCCGCGAGACGAGCGCCGTCTTCTCCGTGTTGTCGATGTCGAGGACGTGGGTGTAGCCCGCGCGGCGGATTGCCGCGATGAACCCCGGCCACTGCGCGAGGCCGCGGGGAAGGCATACGACCCGGTCCACGTCGGGGTTGAGCGAAAGGATCCCAGCCCAGCGCGCCTCGACCAGCGCCTCGATCTGCGCCTTGGGCCAGTAAAGCCGCAGGTTCCTTAGGAGCGAGCCCAGGAGCACGATGTCCCCCAGGTACCGGCGCCGGATGACGAGGATCCTCGGGATCTCGGGCATGGGTTCTAGTTGTGGGGCGCCGATCAGGAGGCCTCGGTCCGCTGGCGGTCGTACAGCGCGCGGTAGAGCCCGTCGACCGCGTAGAGCTCGGAATGGGCCCCCCGGGCGACGATCGAGCCCTTGTCGAAGACAAGGATGAGCGAGGCGTCGCGTATCGTGCTGAAGCGATGGGCGATAATCAGGACCGTCTTACCGACGACCAATTTCCGGAGGGCGTCCTGGATCATCTGCTCGCTCTGCGAGTCGAGGGCCGACGTCGCCTCGTCAAGGATGAGGATCGGGGCGTTGCGCAGGAAGGCGCGGGCGACCGCGAGGCGCTGCTTCTGCCCGCCGGAGAGCCGCGCTCCGCGCTCGCCGACGATCGTGTCGTAGCCGTTCGGAAAGGAACGTATGAACTCGTCCGCGTGCGCCTGGACCGCTGCGGCCCTCACCTCCTGCGGGGTCGCGTCGAGGCGGCCGAGGAGCAGGTTATTGTGCACGGTGTCGTTGAAGAGCATCGGGTCCTGCGAGACCAGGGCGATGTTCCTCCTCAGATCCGCAAGGCGCATCCTGCGGATGTCGATCCCGTCGATCGAGATCGTGCCCTTGTCCGCGTCGAAAAAGCGGGGCACGAGGTTCGCGAAGGTCGTCTTTCCGGCGCCGCTCGGCCCCACCAGGGCGCATACCGTGCCCGCCGGGATTTCAACGGAGACATCTTTAAGGACGGGCTCGTCGGACTTGTAGGCGAACGTCACGCTCCCGAAGGTGAGGTCGCCGCGGACCCGCCCGACCGTCGCCGGGTTTGGCGGGTCCCGCAGGGTCACCGGCTCGTGGAAGACGACCTCGAGGCGGTCGAGGGAGGCCTCGCCCCGCTTGATCTCGTTGTTGATGGCCCCGAGCTTCTTCACCGGGTCGTAGCTCATGTAGAGCGCCGCGACGATCGTCAGGAACGACTTGAGCTGCACCCCGGCGTAGAAGGCGTAGATGAAGACGACTGCGATGCCGAAGGCGGAGATGATCTCGATCGCGGGCGTCAGGGCCTGGGCGTACTTCGCGACCTTCAGCTGCACCTTGATCAGGGCGGAGGTTTCCCGCGCGAAGGCGACGGCCTGGCGCTCCTCGAGGCCGAACGCCCGGACCTCCTTCGCGGCGCCCAGGTTCTCGGCCAGGCTGTTTGTGACCGAGCCCATCTGCGTCTGCATTTGGTAGGCGCGTTTAACGAGCTTCTTGCCGACGTAGCGGATCGGGAAGACGCACAGGGGGATGATCGCGAGGCACGCGACCATGAGGGCGCTTCCCTTCTCGTGCGAGGTCACGTAGACGACGGCGCCGAGCGCGAAGATCAGCGTTGCCGGCTGCTTCATGCCGTCGTTGGCGACCGTCGTCATGGTCGTCTGGAGCTGGTTCGTGTCGGCAAGGCCCCGCGAGATCAGGTCCCCCGTCGTCTGCCTCTGCAGGAAGGCGAGCGAGAGGACCTGCAGCTTGCGGAAGTAGTCGAGCCGGATCGCCTCGAGGATCCGGACGCCGGCCGACTGGATCAGGTAGCTGTTCAGGTAGCCGGCCACCCCGCGAACCGTGAAGACGAGCGGCAGCCACATGGCCACGGCGACGATCTTCCAAACCGACATGGCCGCCGGGGCGTCCCCCCAGACGCGCGGGAAGACGTAGTTGATCATCAGGGGCAGGCCCGCGCCGTTGGTGGCCCCGTAGACAACCCCGGCGAGGATGGCCCAGAAGAGCGTGCCCCGGACCGGCTTCAGGTAGGGGAGGTAGGGCTTGAATCTCTTGAGCATGGGGGTGGGGGCGGGTCAGTCCTTGGAGGCCCGCACATCCAAGGCGTCCCGGAGCCCGTCGCCGAGGAAATTGAGCGAGAAGAGCGTGAGCGAGAAAAGGGCGCCGGGAAAGACGAGGAGCCACCAGAACTCCTCCATCTTCTCGGAGCCGTCCTTGATGAGGACTCCCCAGGAGCTCATCGGGGCCTGGACGCCGAGGCCGAGGAAGCTGAGGAAGGCCTCGAGCAGCATGACCGCCGGGATCGTGAGGGTCGTATACACGATGACCGGCCCGAGGACGTTCGGGATCAGGTGCCTGAAGATGATGCGACGCCGGCCAAGGCCCAGGGCGCGCGCTGCCTCTATGAATTCCATGCGCTTAATGGACATCACCTGGCCCCGGACGATACGGGCCATCGTGAGCCATTCCACGGCGCCGATGGCGAAGAAGAGCAGGAAGATGTTCCTTCCGAAGAACACCATGAGCAGGATGACGAAGATCGCGAAGGGCAGTGCGTAGAGGATGTCGACCAGGCGCATCATGACCGAGTCCACCTTCCCCCCGATGAAGCCCGCGACGGCGCCGTAGGTGACCCCGATCGCCAGGGCGACGAACGTGGCGACGAGCCCGACCGTTAGGGAGATGCGGCCCCCGTAGAGGATGCGCGAGAGCAGGTCGCGGCCGAGGGTGTCGGTCCCGAGCCAGTGCTGCGGCGACGGGGGCACGGCCCCCAGGTCCAGGTTCTGCTCCTCATACGACTGGGAGAAGATGGGGCCCGCGGCGCAGGCGAGAGTCAGGACGATAAGGAGGATCCCCCCGGCGATGGCCAGCCGGTTGCGCCTAAGCCTGTGCCAGGCGTCGCTCCAGAGGGAATGGCCGCGCTCCGCTTCGTCGGGCTTCATTCGAATTTCAGCTTCGGGTTGAGCCACACCTGCACGACGTCGACGACCAGGTTCATCCCGATGATGAACCCCGCGTAGAGCACCACGGTCCCCAGGACGAGCGTGTAGTCGCGGTTGAAGGCCGAGTTGACGAACTCGCGTCCGATGCCCGGGATCTGGAAGATCGTCTCGATGACGAATGAGCCCGTGACGATGCCGGCGATCGCGGGCCCGAGGAACGAGACGACCGGGGTCAGCCCCCCCCTAAGGGAATGCTTCAGGATGACCCGGGCCTCGCTGGCGCCCTTGGCCCGCGCGGTGCGGATGTAGTCCTGGCTCAGGACCTCGAGCATCCCGCCGCGGGTGAGCCTCGCGACATAGGCCGCGTAGACCATGCCGAGCGTCAGGCTCGGCAGGACGCGGTCGATCGGCCCGTACCAGCCCGACGCGTTGAACCAGCCGAAGTGGATCGCGAAGAGCAGTATCATGAGCGGGCCCATGACGAAGGTCGGGATGCAGATCCCGACCATGGCGAAGGACGAGCACACGTAGTCGATCCAGGTGTTTCGCTTGATGGCCGCGATGACGCCGAGGGGAAGCCCTACCCCCAGGGCGACCGCGAGGGAGAGGAGCCCCAGCTCGACCGAGACGGGGAGCTTTTCGGCGATGATCTCGTTGACCGAGCGGGTCGGGTACTTGAACGAGGGGCCGAGGTCTCCGTGGAGGATCTTCCCGCAGTAGTCGAGGTACTGC
>Ga0265324_10001299_pt1 | contig 14665 bp, 10 predicted proteins | sample 41419metaG_FD_198634 | JGI IMG/M metagenome (GOLD analysis project Ga0265324, IMG submission 198634) | Rhizosphere microbial communities from Carex aquatilis grown in University of Washington, Seatle, WA, United States - 4-14-19 metaG | ecosystem: Host-associated > Plants > Roots > Rhizosphere...
GCGACCTCGGCGGACATCCCCCCTACTATCTCAAGTCCTTGGCCCTCGACCGTAAAACCGAGCCGTGGAGCGCGCTGCTCGATGCAGGGTTGGAGGACGGGCGGCTGGTGCGCGAGGCGCGCGAAGGCCCGACCAAGGCGCGGCTGATAAACGTTCCTGTGGAACTTCACCCGGAGGTGCTGGCAGCGCTCGAGCGGATGGGGATCGAGCGCCTGTACTCCCACCAGGCGGAGGCGATCCACGCTGCGACCGAAGGCCCGACGATCGTGACGACGGGGACGGCGTCGGGGAAGTCGATGTGCTTCAACCTGCCGACGCTTCACATCCTGTGCGAACAGACGCGTGCGCGGGCGCTGTACCTGTATCCGACGAAGGCGCTCGCCCAGGACCAGGCGCGCGCGCTGACCTCGTTCGGCCTGCCGAAGCGGGTGCGCCCGGCGATCTACGACGGCGACACGCCGCGCGAGGCGCGCGCGCAGATCCGCAGGTCGGCGAACGTGGTGCTGACGAACCCCGACATGCTGCACGTGGGCATCCTGCCGAACCACGCGGCGTGGGCGGACCTGTTCGCGAACCTGGCGGTGGTGGTGATCGACGAGGCGCACGTGTACCGCGGCGTGTTCGGCTCGCACGTGGCGAACGTGCTGCGCCGCCTGCGCCGGATCGCGGCGGCTTATGGAACGGAGCCAATCTTCCTGATGACCTCGGCGACGATCGCGAACCCGGTCGAGCTGGCGGAGCGTCTGACGGGCCTGGAGGACGTGCGCCTGATCGACGAGGACGGCTCGCCGGCGCCGCAGCGGCGAATCGCGGTGTGGAACCCGCCTCTGACGGACGACAAGCTCGGCACGCGCCGCTCGGCGCTGGGCGAGGCGGCGGAGCTGTTGGCGCGGCTGGTGCGCGACGGCGCGCGGACGATCTGCTTCATGAAGTCGCGCAAGGGCGTGGAGGTGCTGGCGCGCCTGGTCAAACAGGACCTGCAGGACACCGACCCGGAGCACCCTGACGGGCACAGGCTGGCCGAGCTGGTGGTCCCCTACCGCGCGGGCTACACCGCCCAGCAGCGTCGCGAGCTGGAGGCGCGGTTGACGAAGGGCGAGCTGCACGCGGTGATCACGACCGACGCGCTGGAGCTGGGGATCGACATCGGCGAGCTCGACGCGGCGGTGGTGGTGACGTTCCCCGGCACGGTCGCGTCGCTGCGCCAGATGTGGGGGCGTGCGGGACGCCGCGGGCGGGGCCTGGCGATGTACGTGGCGGGCGAGGACGCGCTCGACCAGTTCTTCTGCCGCCACCCCGAAGACTTCCTCGACCGGCCGGTGGAGGCGGCGATCCTCGACCACGAGAGCGCGCCGATCTTCCGCTCGCACCTGCTGTGCGCGGCGCACGAGGGTCCGCTGAGCGGCGGGGACGCGGAGTTCCTGGGGCCGCGCTGGGAGACTCACGCGGAGCACCTGGAGAGCGCGGGCGCGCTCAGGCGCCGTGGGACGGTGGCGCCGACGACGTACGTGCTGCGCCAGCCGGGCGGCTACCCGGCGGGCGAGGTGTCGCTGCGCTCGGCTTCGCCTGAGAGCTTCGCGATCGTGGACGTCTCCTCGGGCGAGCTGCTCGGCTCCACGGAGGCGGCGCGCGCCCACTCGACGGTGCACGAGGGCGCGATCTACATGCACCAGGGGCGCTCGTACGAGGTCCGCGAGCTCGACCTCGAGCGCCGCCGCGCGCTGGTGTCGCCGTTCGACGGCGACTGGTACACGCAGCCGAAGAGCGACACCGACACGGAGATCGTGAAACTGCTCGATCGCCGCGAAACGCTTGGGGTAACGCTGTCGTTTGGCGAGGTGTCGGTGACCGACACGGTGCTCGCCTACCAGCGCAGGCGACTCATCGACCACGCGCAGGTGGACATCGTGGCGCTCGACCTGCCGTCGACGAGCTTCTCGACGCAGGCGCTGTGGTTCGAGCTCGACGCGACGGAGCTGGCGGAGGAGCTGTCGATGGAGGCGCTGCTGGGCTCGCTGCACGCGACGGAGCATGCGCAGATCGCGGTGCTGCCGCTGATCGCGATGTGCGACCGCTGGGACATCGGCGGCCTGTCGACGAACTTCCACCCGCAGACCGGGGTTCCGACGATTTTTATATATGACGGCCACCCGGGTGGGATCGGAATCACGCGCACGGCGTTCGCTCGTTTCGAGGAGCTGTGCGGCGACGCGCACCGCCTGATCGCGGAGTGCCCGTGCTCCAAAGGCTGCCCGTCGTGCGTACAGTCGCCCAAGTGCGGCAACCTCAACGAACCCCTGCACAAGGCCGGCGCGCGCGTGCTGCTCGAGCGGCTGCTCGCCGCGGCGGCCGAGCCCGCTGTGGTCGCGCCGCTCTGATCGCGCGCGGAAGTTGTTGAGGGAGAACATGCTTCAGCGAAAGACAGCGTTAGCTATCGCGATCGCCTGCCTGATGCTCGCGGCGACCGCCGCCGCGGCGTACGCGCCGCCGAGCCAGCTGCTGCTGTTCGAAGGCCCAGGCGGGCGCACCGCGCTCACTCGTTGGACGCTGCGCACCGACCCGAAGGACCACGGCGCGGCGCTCGGCTGGCAGCGCGGCCGCTTCTCGGGCGCCGCCGTGACCGTTCCGAACGTGGTCGACGCCACCCACTACACCGGCCCCAGGGGAACGGTCAACTACGAAGGCTCGGTGGCGTGGTACCGCACGACGTTCAAGGCCGCGCAGGCGGGCACCTACGCGCTGAGCTTCCAGTCGGCGAACTTCCAGGCGAGCGTGTTCGTGGACGGGCGCAAACTCGGCTCGCACCGGGGCTCCTACGTGCCGTTCGAAGAGCGCGCGAGCCTTGCCGCGGGCACGCACGCGGTGGTCGTGCGGATCGACTGGCGCAACCCCGCGGCGCAGTCGCGCGCGGGCTTTCACCGCACGTGGTTCAACTGGGGCGGCCTCGACGGCGAGGTCGAAGTGCGCCCGATCGGCGCGAGCGAGCTGTCGAGCCCCACGCTCCAGACGACCCTGCAGGCCGGCGACGCGCGCGTGAAGGTGAGCGTGTTGGTGCACAACTACGGGCCCGAACGGACGATCGTCCCCACGGGCTCGCTCGTCCACGAAGCCCAGACGATCCCCCTCGCGTTCCACGCGGTGACGCTCGCCCAGGGCCAGTCGGCGACCGCGACGGCAACCGCGGACGTGACTCAGCCCGCCCTGTGGTCGCCGACGCATCCCAACCTCTACCAGCTGACCCTGGCGGCCGGCGCGGAGTCCAGCTACAGCGCACGGATCGGCCTGCGCCAGCTGACCTGGCACGGCGGCCATATCTATCTAAATGGAGAACAGCTGAAGCTCCACGGCGCGTCGATCCAGGAGGACGCGCGCGGACACGGCGACGCGCTCACCGCGAGCGACGAGGACGAGATCGTGGCGGAGCTGAAGGCGATCCACGCGAACGCGGCACGCGCGCAGCACCCGCTCGACCCCGCTCTGCTGGAACGGCTCGACGCGGCGGGGATCCTCGTGTGGCAGGGGGTCGGGCCGGTGGAAGGCGCCGGCAACTGGCTCCCGAGCACGCCGCAACTGAACGCGGAAGCCGAGCAGCAGGCGCGCACCGCGGCGACCGCCGCCGAGCTGCACCCGTCGATCTTCGCGTGGAACCTCGTCAACGAGGTCGCCGACAACGGGCACTCGAGCGAGGAGATCCGATACGTGCGCGACCTGTGCGGCTGGCTGCACGCGCACGACCCGACGCGGATGGTCGCGGTGGACGTGTGGGGCACTCACCCGCCCGTGCACGCGGGCGCGCTGTACTCGGAAGCGGACGCGGTCGCCGAGACGGACTACTCCGGCTGGTATGACTCGCCGCACGCGACGACCGCCCAGCTGCGGGCGCAGATGCGCGCGCGACTCGCGGCGATGGAGCGCACGTTCGCGGGCAAGGTGCTCGTGATCAGCGAGTTCGGCGCCGAATCGAACGCGCTCAACCCGCCGGGGAGCGCCGGGAGCTACGCGTTCCAGTCGCGGCTGCTCGCGGCGCACATCGCCGTGTACGCCGCCGACCCGAAGCTCAGCGCGATGCTCGTGTGGCTGCTGCGCGACTACCCGCTCACGCCGACCTTCAACGGCGGCTCGATCCACCGCGTGCTGCCGCGCCTGAAGCTGATCGAAGGGATCAACCAGAAGGGGCTGTTCACCTACGCCGGGCGGGCCAAGCCGGCCGCGAGGACCGTCGGGCGCCTGTTCGACGCGCTCTAGCTAATGGCCCGATAAATGCCGGGAACTAAAACGGCTACGCCGGGTTCCGGTGCGGCCGAGTCAACCAGGTTCATTTACCTCATGGCCTTCAGCCACAAGTGCCAAGATGCTGAGCTAGCATCATCGATCGACCTCGGACGCTAGGCTACATGCCATGGTTCGAGTTTGACGCATGCGGAGTGAATCCTGCTCGACGGTCTCGGGTGCGAGCTGCTAATATCATTTCACTAGCCTGATCCATGTAGAGCCTACCGAGAGGAAGTAATCTATGACAGGCCCCCTCGATGGTTTCAGCCTGCGGGGTAAGAGACTGGCCCAGCTTGCGGGCCTAGTCTGCCTCGCAGCCACCGCGACGCTCATTTATTTCATTGACACTGGCAGTGGCAAAGCAACCGCAGCAACGACGCCGTCGATTTCAGAGCTTTATCCGGCGCTCAACAGCACCGGACCGACTGGCCTGACTCCAAGTGCGGCATTCGCCGCTGCCGCCACGATTGGCGCCGACGGACCAACCTGGCGACTCGAACCGGGCTCCGACGGCCCGAACTTCCCAATACCATCCACGATTCGGCGGCTGCCCACGACGGCACCGGCCGTCGCGAGCTGGATCTCTCAGTCCGGTGAAGGCGGGATATGTGTCACAATCTCTCCTAACCGCAGCGCTGACGGTCGCTACCCGAAAGGCTCGACATGCACTGAGCCAGCTGCCAATTCTCAAGGTACGTTTGAGACTTATTACTATCCAACGGGGGGAAACGTGGCGATGGCCGGTATCGAGCCAACCGGCGTGTCATCAGTACAGGTCGCCTTTTCGGACGGGACCACTAGAGCGGTTCCCGTCGTAGAGAACGGATGGGCTCTAGAGTCAGCGAGCGTGCCGGTAAGCCTTACCCCATTGCCCGGTGGCTCTACCATCACAATCCAAGGAGGATGAGAGGATGGCCATCTCTCCACGTGCAGCAAGGCGCTTCCTATGCACTGTGGCAGTTATTACAACTTCCATGTCGACAGTTGGAGTCGGCCAGGCGAGCGCATCCGAATGGGTCCAGTGGGCCACCAACCACGGAATCAAAAGCGGCGAAAGCGTGTTCGGTCCGAAAGTGGAATTGATCTGGAACCTAACCGAACCAGCAGGTGTAGGAATCATTTGCCCTGGCATACGCAACGAAGGCCTTATCTGCCCGCCGGAAGCACGTGCGCAGATTTTTGAAGCCTTTAAAACCATCAACTCGGAACCCTACGCGCACGACCACTCGACGTTCACATCGGGCTTTAGCGCCAAATACAAACGGACGGAATGACCAGGACGTAACGAGCACCGCGCCCGCTTCCGTCGCCTATGGGCGGCGGAAGCGTCTTTGCATGGCGTGTGGGATCACCAGCACATCAGACATGGCCCGCCGAGGCGAGCTGCAGCGCATGGCTGAGTGATACCTCGGTCTGAGGCCCGAAAAGCCGCCCGATGATGCGGCTCTGGCTATCAAGGATGATCGTCGTCGGCAGACCCGGTACGGCGTACGCACCAGCGACCCTTTCGCTGGGATCACGAAGAGCCGAAAAATCCCACTTGTACCGGGCGACAAACTTCTCGCCGTCCGCAGCGTCGTCCCCGACATCGATGCCGACGAGCCGACCGTGGGCTCTTCGAGTGTGTGCGAAAGCGGCGAGCGCAGCAGCCTCTTCCTGGCAGGGATGACACCAGCTAGCCCAGAAGTTCACAAGCACAGGGCCACCCCTCAGCGATGCGATGGATACGACCGGGGGCACTAGTGCGTAACGCGGCAGAGGTGGCGCCAGACGCGAAGCGTATCGGACCGGCTGGCTGGTCAACAGGACGAAGGCCGCGACCGGGGCGCATACTGCGAGCGCAAGGACAAGTCTCCGATACATCCGTGCGAGATTGTCCCAGAAAGGGGAGCACGACCGTCATGGAGAGCAGGACAAGTGCTACGCGCGGTGCCGAAGGCAGTTGGGTCGCCTCTGTCCGCCAAGGTGATTGGTAGCGAGGCTCAGCGTCGACGTCCTACGCCTGGTTCCCTCGCGCGATCTTGCGCAGGTCGATCGTTTCGTCGTACAGCTTCGCGTCGACGCCCTCCTCGAGCGCGATCTCGCGCAGCGGGCGCCCTGTGGCGGTCGCCTTTTTGACGATCACGGTCGCCTTGTCGTAGCCGATCGCGCCGTTGAGGGCAGTGGCCACCGCGAGCGTGGCCCCGGCGGACGCCGCCGCGCCGGCCTTGTTGACCTGGATCCCGTCGACACACTTCTCCGCGAACACGCGCGCGGTGGAGGACAGCAGCCCGAGCGACTGGAGCAGGTTGCGGGCGATCAGCGGGATGCGCACGTTCAGCTCGAACTGGCCCTGCAGCCCGCCGACGGTGATCGCTGTGTCGTTGCCGATCACCTGCGCGGAGACCTGCAGCACGACCTCGGGGATCACCGGGTTGACCTTGCCGGGCATGATCGAGGAGCCCTTCTGCAGCTCGGGCAGGAACAGCTCGCCGATGCCCGCGCGCGGGCCCGAGCCCATCAGCGCGAGGTCGCCCGCGATCTTGGTGAGCGACACGGCGATCACCTTCAGCGCCCCGGAGAGCTCCACGAGCGCGTCGCGGTTGGCCTGCGCCTCGAACGGGTCGAGCGGAGCGGCGATCTGCTTGAGGCCCGATTCCCTCTTCAGGCGCGCGCGCACCTTCTCCGCGAACTTCGGGTGGGTGTTCAGGCCGGTGCCGGTGGCGGTGCCGCCGAGCGGGATCTGCCCGACGTGGACGAGTGCCGCCTGCACGCGCTCTTGACCCAGCGCCATCTGCGCGGCGTAGCCCGCGAACTCCTGCCCGACGGTGACGGGAACGGCGTCCATCAGGTGGGTGCGGCCGGACTTCACCACGTTGTGGAAGCTCTTCGCCTTTTTCGCGAACGAGCGCTCGAGCAGTTTGAGCGCCGGCAGCAGCTCGTTCTGGGCGACGTCGAGCGCCGCGAGGTGCACCGCGGAGGGGAACACGTCGTTGGAGGACTGGCCCATGTTGACGTGGTCATTCGGATGGACGCCCTCCCCTGCGAGCTTGCCGATCACCTCGTTGGCGTTCATGTTCGTCGAGGTGCCCGAGCCGGTCTGGAACACGTCGATCGGGAACTGGCTGTCGTGCTTGCCCGCCGCGATCTCGCCGGCCGCCTTGTGGATGCGTGTGGCGCTGCGCTTGGAGAGCAGGCCGAGCTCGCCGTTGACGACCGCCGCGGCGCCCTTGATGCGCGCGAGCCAGTGGACCACGGATACGGGCACGGTCTCACCGGAGATCGGGAAGTTCTCGACGGCCTTGGTTGTCTCTGCGCCCCACAGCTGCTGCTCGGATGGCATTTGGTCTCCTCGTGACACGGAAATTTGGCGCCTCGAACCCTACCCGCAGAACGCGGCCAGCTCCCGTGCGAGCCCCACCGGGTCGTCGTAGGCCATCAGGAACCCCGTGCTCTCGAGCACGCGCAGCTGGCCCCGCGGCAGCAGCGCGAGCGCCTCTTCGGCCGCCGCGAGCGGGTGCAATCGGTCGCGGTCCGCCCACAGCAGGAGCACGGGCATCTCCAGCCGCGGGTAGAGCTCGAGCAGGTGCGTCTGCGGTCCCCGCGGCCACCCGCGCGCGCACTTCGCCCACGAGCGCGCGAGGCTGGAGTTGCCGGGAACGTCCGCGAAGGCGTGGCGGAAGAGGTCCGCGGCGGCGGGGTTGGCGCGGGCGGAGAGGCGCAGGCCGCGCTCGGGGGTGAACACCGCGCGCGTGCCGTGGGAGAGCAGGCGGTCGAGCCCGGGGACGGCGGCCGCCCTCGCGGTCAGCTGCCAGGCGGTGCGCGCGGCGCTTCCCGCCGGTGCGGCGTGCAGGCGGTTGGGCATCAGCACCAGGCGCCCGGGCCGAACTCGACCGGACAGGACGGCCTGCAGGGCGATCTCGGCGCCGGCCGCGTGGCCGGCGATCAGAGGTCGCGGCCCGAGCACCTCCGCCGCGAAGCCGCCGAGCACGTCGGCGAACCAGTCGAGCGTGTAGGGGTGGCGCGGCCGATCCTCGGAGTCGCCGTGCAGCGGCAGGTCGGGGAGCACCACGCGGAAGCGGTCGGTGAGCTGCTCGACAGCCGGCTCCCACTCCTTGTGCGACAGCAGGCCGGAGTGCAGCAGCGCGAGGGGCGGGCCCGCTCCGAGCTCGCGGTAGGCCACGCGCGCGCCGTCCGGATGGTGGTAGAGGCGAAGCCTCATGGACGCAAGCCAAGGAGAGCCACAACAGCATCGTAGGTCGCGAGACCTCGGACGACGACGCGGTCAGAGACAACGTGGACCGGCTGGAGACCCCATACGAGCGACCGAGCGACGCAGACGTCCAATCTCAGCGCGGCCTGCAGATACGCTCACGCGCGTGTCCTTGTACAAAAGAGCGATCTGGGGGGTGGCGCTGCGTACACAGAAGACCCACCTGTTGGGGGCGATCGACGCGGAGGCGCGCCAAGCGCTGCGCGAAGACCTCGCGATGGAGGTGGCCCTCGCGAGCTTGCTTAGAAGCGACAGCACATACGTCGACGTGGGAGCCAACAAAGGGCAGGGCCTGCGCGACGCGGTGCGGATCGCGCCACGCGGGCGCCACCTGGCATTCGAGCCGATCCCGGGCCTGGCCACCGAGATCGCCCGCGAGTTCCCGGCCGTGGACTGTCGAGCGCTCGCGATCGGCGCGAGGAAAGAGGTGACGAAGTTCTGTCACTTCACCAAGCTCGACGGCTGGAGCGGCCTGCGCAGACATCCGAGTCTCAGCGACGCTCAGGGCGGCCCGGTTTACATCGACGTGCAGGTCTCAACGCTGGATGACGAGATCGGCGAGCTGACCCCGAGCGTCGTCAAGATCGACGTCGAGGGAGCTGAGCGCGCGGTGCTGGAGGGTGGGCGCGGCGTGCTCGCCAGGGTGCAACCGGTCGTTATCTTCGAGCACGTCGCGGAGGCTTCCGCCATGTACGGAGATCCACCGGAGGCCCCGTGGGACGTGCTCACGGAGCTCGGCTATCGCATCTTCTCGCTCACGGGCGAAGGGCCGTTCGCACGCTCCGCTTTCGCGGACTCGTCGAAGATCGTCAACTGGCTCGCGACACCGATGCGGTGAGTCCTCCGTCTCAGAGAGGCAGTTTGCGACGCAGGCCGGGAATCAGGACCAGGATCTCGCGCGGCACCGCGCCGAGCGCCAGCAGCGCCGCGCAGTAGACGGCAACGGCCAGTGCCGGCCTCGCGACGTCGGGGATGCCCGGGACCAATAGGAGAGGCACGCCGAGCAGCGCCGAGAAGACGAAGCGGGCCATCCCGGCGAGCGACGTCTGCGGCCGGGCGCCCGCGCGAACTAGCGCGAGGGCGAGCAGCCCCGTGTAGAGCAGCTCCACGAAGGTCGTCGCGCCGGCCGCGCCGAGCGCACCGTAGCGCGAGGCGAACACGCCGGTGAGCAGGCCGCTCAACAGGAGAACCCCCAGGTTGATCACGAGCACCTCGCGATAGCGCTCGAGGCTCAAAAGCCCGTAGCCGAACACCGCTCCCACGAACGTCGCGACCAGCGCGACTCCCTGGATGCTCAGGACGATGGCGGCTGGCGCGAACTTCGGCCCCGCGACGACCTGGATGATGAAGTGCGAGCCCGTGACGAGAGCGAGCCCCGCCGCCAGGCCCGTCAGCAGGCACACCTCGAACGTGCGGCCGAGCGCGTAGTCCAGGCGTTTGCGGTCGTCGCGCGCCGCCCTCGCGAAGATGGGGAGCGTCGACCCGACGATCAGGTGCGGGATCACGAACAGGGCTTCGACGATTCGGAAGGAGGCTCCGTAGTAGCCGGTCTGCTGGCCGGTGGACACGTACGACATGACCAGGATCGCGAGCCGGAAGTAGACGATGCCGACGGCGGTCGCCAGCGAATATGGCAGCGTGCGACGTATGAGTGGCCCCAACACGGCGCGGTCGAACGCGGGCAGCAGCGGCATCGATCGGCGTATCAGGACCGCCGCGAGCGCCGTCGCCACGATCCCGGCCGGGATCGTCGCCGCCCAGAACGGCAGCAGCGGCGCGCCGATGAGCACGAGCATCACCACCACGACCGCCGCGCCGATCTGTCGCAGGGTTTCGACCGCGGTCACCCAGTCCAAGCGCAACCGGGCCATCAGCGGCAGCAGATAGGTCGTCTGCGTGGTGAGCGATGCGAACCCGATGCTCGCGAACACCACACCCTCCACCATCGTCGTGGAGTACCCGCTGAGGAGCGCGAACGCGAGCGCGAAGATCATCCCGCCGGCGATGAACAGCAGACGCGCCCCCGCGAGGTTTCGGAAGAAGCTCCGGGCGCGCGCTGGTGGAAGCGTGCTCAGCTCGCGCACCCCGATCGTCGCCAGGCCGCCGTCGGTGATGCTGCTGCTGATCGTCACGAGCGACAGCACGGTGACGTACTCGCCGGTGGCCACCACACCCAAATGTCGGAGCATCAGCGCGGAGGAGACGACGCTCGCCGCGATGCAGATCGCGTAGCCGCTGATGCGCATGGCGCCACCGCGGATCGCCGCCACCCCCGCATCCGGCGTGTCGAGCACGTCGGACGGCGTCTCGCCCCAGACGTCCACCGGCTGTGCGACCGGACGCGATGGATCGCTCACACGCTGGGTGCGAGCGACTTCATTTGGCGAGCAACGCGCCGAAGGGGCTTGTGGTCGAGCGTCACGAAGATGCGCCCCCGCACTGGATCGCACGTCCTGGGGACATGCATCGGCGGCCTCGAACGCGCCGCGCGGAAGTCGCTCAGCAGCGTCTGGGCGACCCGATCCCAGGTGCGCCTCTCGGCGTAGGGATCGTCGAGCACCTCGCGCATCGCCAGCTCGAGCTCCTCAGGAGTGTGAAGCTTGCGCAGCGTCGAGGTGCGCTCGGGGAGATCGCTGAACCACTCCGTGTCGTTGACGAACACCGGTCTGCGGGTGCCGATGGCCAGCGGCGCGCCGGCGCTTCCGCCAGACCGCGGGTCTTCGTCGTACCACAGCACGATCGCGTCGGAGTCCCTCAGCCAGGCGAAGAGCTCCTCGCTCTCGAGCCAGCGATCCTCGCCGAAGCTGTGCTGGAAGTCCCAGTCGTTGCGATCGCAGATCTCCCCGATCACGTCCAGCCGTGACTTGCCCAGTCCGAACGTCTTGACGACCGGCCTGCGCAGGTCGATTCCCTGAGGGATGAAACGCCGCGGCCCGACGCCCACATCCTCACGGTGGGCGTAGAGAAGATCGGGCAGGTCGTACGGGAAGGAGCGCACGCCGCCCTTGTCGTGGTAGGTGAGCGCCGTCACCCCCGGGAAGCGCCGCAACAGCTCGATCAGACGACCGCGGTCGTAGAACAGGTTGCTGTACTGGACGTGGAGAACGTCGAGGTCGAGATCGAGGATCGTCTCGACGTCGAGATCGAAGCTGTGTTCGGGATGCCAGATCTGCACGTCGAAGGCGGGCTCGACCCAATCCTCCGGCGGCGCCAGGGCGCGCTCTCCGAAATTGCGCGAGCTCAGCACAGTCACCTCCACTTCGCCCTGCCTGCGCATGGCGTCCACGAGGTGCCGCGTGTACTCCGCGATCCCGCAGCGAGTGTTCCATGTGCTGAGGATTCCGACGCGAATCGGCATTGACTCGGTCAGATCGCGGTCAGGAGTTGGTGTGTGAGACGAGCCCACCCTCATGCGCGCGCGATTCGATCTGCACATCCGGCATCGCCGAGACGAGGTGAACCTCGGGCATCGGCACTATGAACTGACCTCCGCGCTCGAGGAACTCGCGCTCGCGATCGAGGAACTCGTCGAGGAAGTGCCACGGCAGCGCGAGGTAGTAGTCGGGACGCATCTCCCGGGATTGCTCCTCGCTGATGATCGGGATCTTCGTGCCGATCGTCTCCGAGCCGTGCTTGTCGGGGTTGCGGTCGGCCGCGTAGGGAACGAGCGTGCTGTCGATGCCCGCGTATTGGAGGATCGTGTTGCCCTTCGTCGATGCGCCGTACACGTGGATCGTCTTGCCTTCCTCGACGAGCGTGCGACACATCGACGCCAGGCTGTCGCGGACCGCTTCGGTCGCCGACGCGAAGCGCTCGTAAGGTTCGGGCGCGTCGAGCGCCATCTCGAACTCGCGAACGCGCAGCTGCTGGAGTTTCTCCGCGTGTTCGCCCGCGGGCGCGAAGCGATTGGCGCGGCGTATGAAGAGGCGTATCGAGCCCCCGTTGATGTCGTTTAGCTCGGCGCGTACGACCCGCAGGCCGGCGTCGCCCAGCAGCCGCTCGATCACCGCGAGCGAGTAGTACTCCAGATGCTCGTGCACGATCGCGTCGAACTGGTTCATGTCGAGCATCGCGGGCAGGTAGTGCAGCTCCATCACCCACACACCGTCGTCCGCGAGCGCCCGCGAGACGGCTTCGACGAACGCGCACGGATACTCGAGGTCATAGAACATCGCGATGCTGGTGATGATCCGGGCCTTGCGGTCGACGTGCCGCTCGCGCAGGTGCTCATACGCGTAGAAGTCGCGCACCACCTCATAGCCCTTCTCGACCGCGTAGCGACCGACGTCGGAGGGATCGAAGCCCAGGTACTTCAGATCAGAGGCCTTGTACCCGTCGAGCAGCGTGCCGTCGTTGCAGCCGATGTCGATTACCAAATCACCAGGGCCCAGGTTCACCATCTCCTCCGCCTGAGCCGCGATCTCGTGCAGGTTTCGCGTCATCGTGCGGTTGACGCCGCTGCGATACCAGTAAGAGCGATAGAGAATGGCCCCAGGCACGGTGTGACGCAGTTGCACCAGGCCGCAGCCGTTCTCGTTGCGCGCCGTGTCGCATCTCACCAGGTCGAGCGGTATGCGTCGCGAGACCGGCTGTTCGCCGCCGGGCTCCGCGAACGCGCCCGCGATGTACTGCTCACCCAGCGATAGCACCGGCACCAGATGCGGCGAGCCGCAGATCCGACACGTGGTGCGCGTCGTCAAGCTTGTACGTGGAGACTGCACGGCCCGCAAGCTACCAGCGGTCGTCGCACTTGCAGCGCGGCTGTCGAGACCGACTCGTGCTCACCGCCCGGTCCAGTCCGACGCCGAATCGGGAAACCCGATCAACACCAGCGTTTACAGGGAACAGAGCCGTGCCGTCGAGAGCCCTGTCACTCATTCACGCAACCGGCCTCTTTCACAACTTCGTTTCTGACTAGTGGCGAACACGGACCGCAGCGACTACATTGCCCCCATGCCGATGTCGATCGACGTGGTGATGCTCGCCTACAACCGCTTTGAGCTCACCGAGAGCTGCCTGCGTCACCTGCGTGCCCAGACGATCCCGCACCACGTGATCGTGGTGGACAACGGCTCGACCGACGACACGCGGGCGCGGTTGTACGCCGAGTGGCCGGCGGTGCAGGTCGTGGAGATCGACGAGAATCTCGGCTTCCCCGTTGCGTGCAACCTGGGCGTCGCCGCGGGCTCGGGCGAAGCCGTATTGCTGCTCAACAACGACGTCGACTGTCGTCCCGACTTCCTTGAGCGAATGGTCCGCCACCTCGAAGGGGACCCGGGCGTGGGCTCGGTCGGCTCGCTGATGCTCAAACCGGGCGAGGAGCTGATCGACGGCATGGGCTTTGCCGCAGACCCGATCCTCGCCGGCTTCCCACGCCTGCAGGGGCTCCCGGCCTCGCGTGCGCATGACTCCAAGCCCGTGTTCCTCGGCGCCGGAGGCTCCGCCGGGCTCTACCGGCGCGCGGCGTGGGAGGAGCTGGGTGGCCTGGACGAGACGATCGTCGCCTACATGGAGGACTTCGACCTCGCGGTCAGACTGCGTGTCGCGGGCTGGCGCTCGGTGGCCGAACCGGATGCCGTGGGAATCCACATCGGCTCCGCGACGCACGGATATCGCTCACCGTGGCAACGTCGTCAGGCGGGCTACGGGCGCGGGTACATGCTGCGCCGCTACGGCCTCCTGCACGGCTCCACGACTCTGAGGACGCTGGTCACCGAGGCGATCGTGGTGTGCGGCGACCTGTGGATCTCCCGCGATCTGCTCGCGCTGCGAGGACGGCTCGCGGGCTGGCGCGCGGGAGGGTCGAGCCCACGGCTGCCGCTGCCACCGGCGGAGTCGCTCGACCACTCGATCGACCTGCGCCACTCGCTCGCGATGCGCCGTGGCGTCTACGCGCGGCGCGCGGCCTGAGCGTCGTCGCGGGCGCTTTCGCGCAGGAACTCCGCCGTCTCCTCAAGGGCGTCGGGCGTGCCGATCTCGTAGAAGCGCTCGTCGACCGGGTAGCCGCACAGCTGTCCGCGCCGGGCGAGCTCGCGGTAGAGCGCCGAGAGGTCGGACTCGGACTCCGGCACGGCCTCCAGCGCCCGCGCCGTGAGCCCGCCCAGGCCGTAGTCGATCCACCGCATGTCGGCCGTGGGGGCT
>Ga0265324_10001303_pt1 | contig 14640 bp, 15 predicted proteins | sample 41419metaG_FD_198634 | JGI IMG/M metagenome (GOLD analysis project Ga0265324, IMG submission 198634) | Rhizosphere microbial communities from Carex aquatilis grown in University of Washington, Seatle, WA, United States - 4-14-19 metaG | ecosystem: Host-associated > Plants > Roots > Rhizosphere...
ACGCGGGCTTCGGAAACATGCGCGGGCTGGGCATGCCCCGGCCCGGCGAGCCGATCACCACCGTCTCCCGGCCGTTCGACAAGACGCGCGACGGGTTCGTCCTCGGCGAGGGGGCCGGCTCGCTCTTCCTCGAGGACCTCGAGCTGGCCAAGGCCCGCGGCGCGCACATCTACGCCGAGGTCGTGGGCTATGGCTCGGCGGCCGACGGCTGGGACATGATCCAGCCGGTCGCCCACGGCGGCGGCTCGGCCCGGGCGATGAAGATGGCCCTCGACCGGCGGGGCGTGCCGGCCGACGAGGTCGACCTGCTCAACCCCCACGGCACGTCGACCCCGCTGGGCGACGTCCGCGAGGCCGAGGCGATCTGGCACACGTTCGGCGACCACACCCCGAACATCGCGATCAGCGCGACCAAGTCGCTGACCGGCCACATGATGGGTGCCGCCGGCGCGTTCGAGGCGTTTGCCACGGTCATGTCGATCAACGAGCAGGTGATCACCGCGACCCTCAACTATCGCGAGCCGGATCCGGAGTGCGAGCTGAACATCGCGACCGAGACCCATGACGCCCGGATCCGCTACGGCCTGTCCAACAACATCGGCCTGGGCGGCCACAACGGCGCGGTCATCTTCAAGCGCTACGGCGGCGACTGAAGGCCGGGCCGCCGGGCGGCCCGTACAATCGAGCCGCCGTCCGGCCCCGACCTGAGGTAACCCGTGCCGCCCAGCTCCGATCCTGCCCGCCGCGCCGTGATCACCGGCCTCGGCGCGGTGATGCCCAACGGGAATGACTTTCCGACGTACTGGCGCAACCTGGTCGCCGGGGTGTCGGGCACCCGCCGGATCCAGTCCTTCGACCCGAGCGGCTTCGAGGTCCAGATCGCGGCCGAGGTCCTCGACTTCGACCCGACCGTGGCGATGGACGCCAAGATGGCCCGCCGGATGAGCCGCTTCATCCACTTCGCGATGGCTGCCGGCAAGGAGGCCGTGGCCGATTCGGGGATCGACTTCGGGGCGATGACCGAGGACGAGCGCGACCGGGTCGGGGTGGTGATGAACACCGGCGGTGGCGGGATCGAGCAGATCATCGACGGCACCCACGTCGCCGACACCAAGGGCCCGCGCTTCGTCAGCCCGTTCGCCGTGCCCGCCCTGTCGGGCTCGATGGGCGCCTGCATGCTCTCGATGGAGTATCACCTGACCGGGCCGGTGATGACCCAGGTCGCCGCCTGCGCGACCTCCGTGATCGCCTTCCACGACGCCCTCCGGCTGATCCGTGACGGCGAGTGCGACGTGGTGATCACCGGCGGGGCTGAGGCGCCGGTCCTGCCCATGGCGATCGCCGCCCTGGGCAACATGGGCGCCCTGAGCAAGCGCAACGACGACGCCGCCCACGCCTCCCGGCCGTTCGACGGAAGCCGCGACGGGTTCGTCCTGGGCGAGGGCGGCGGGGCCGTGATCGTCGAGTCACTCGAGCACGCCCTGGCCCGTGGGGCCAGCCCGATCGCCGAGATCCTGGGCGGCGCACTGACCGCCGACGCGTTCCACATCAGCGCGCCCGAGCCGACCGGCCGGGGCGCCACCCGGGCCATGGCCAACGCCATGCGCAACGCGGGAGTCACACCCGCGGAGATCGACTACATCGTGGCCCACGGCACGGCGACACCGCTCAACGACGTGACCGAGACCCGGGCGATCAAGGCCGCCTTCGGGGACGAAGCGACACGGGTCGCGATCAGCTCGCCCAAGTCGATGATCGGGCACCTGGTCGGCGCGGCGGGGATCGCCAGCGCCCTGGCCGCCTGCGGCGCGATCCGCGACCAGGTCATCCCACCGACGGCCAACCTCCATCAGCCGGATCCCGAGTGCAGCCTCGACTATGTGCCCCTGACTGCCCGGCCGGCCCGCGTCGACACGGTCATGGTCAACGGCTTCGGCTTCGGCGGCCAGAACGCGGTGGCCGTCTTCCGGCGCTACTCCGGGACGTGACCGAGCCGGCGTGATCGGGGTCAGCCAGGTCCCCGCGCCGTGGGGCCCGATCCGGATCGCCGCCGATGAGCGCGCGGTCGTCGCCCTGGACGTCCTCGCGACCGACGAATCGTTCGGGGCCGGCTGCCTGAAGCGGCTCGGCGCCTGGCCGGAACCGCGCGACACGGCGCCAGCCGGGATTCGCCGCCGGCTGGACGAGGCCGGCGAGGCCGTCGCCGCCCTGCTCAGGGGCGACCCTCGGCCGGCGGCCCGGATTGCCGTCGACCTGCCCGGATCGAGTGCCTGGGACCGCCTCGTCCTGGACGGCGTTCGGCAGCTGGCCTGGGGCGAGACGATCGGCTACGGCGCCCTTGCCGAGCGGATCGGCCGGCGCGGTGCGGCGCGGGCCGTGGGCGGCGCAGTGGGCCGCAACCCCATCGGGCTGCTGATCCCCTGCCACCGGGTGATCGCCGGCGATGGCAGCCTGGGCGGCTACGGCGGCGGCTGGTTCGGCGAGCGCGAGGCGCTCCTCGAGATCAAGGTCGAGCTCCTCGCCCGTGAAGGCGTGCGTCCGCCGCGGCGGCTCGGGTGAGCGTGCTGGCCGCCTATCGCGGCCTCCTCCGCAACGGGCCCCTCGTCCGGCTGCTGGGCGGCGAGTTCGTGTCCTCGATCGGCGACTGGCTGTACCTGGTCGCCCTGCTCGTCCTGGTCTACCAGGCGAGCTCCGATCCCGTCCTGCTGGGGATCGTCGGCGCGGCCCGGGTCCTGCCCTACGTCCTGCTGTCGATCCCCGCCGGGATCGTCGCCGATCGCTTCGATCGGCGCCTGGTCCTGCTCGTGACCGATGTTGCCCGGGGCCTGATCATGCTCGTCCTGGCCGTCCTCCAGGCGAGCCACGGACCGCTCGTGGCGATCGTCGGCCTGGCGATCCTGGCGACCTGCTTCTCGACCTTCTTCGGGCCGACGATCGGCTCGTACCTGCCGTCGCTGGTCAAGGACGAGACGCAGCTGGGCCCGGCCAACAGCGCCTGGTCGAGCCTCGACAACCTGGCCTTCGTGATCGGGCCGGCGGTCGCCGGATTGCTGATCGCGACCGGCGGGCTGACTGCGGCGTTCCTGCTCAACGCGGCGTCGTTCGCGGTGATCGCGGTAGTCCTCTGGCGTCTGCCCTCGGCCGCTCCCGTGGAGCCGACCGGCGACGCCGAGGCCCCGCCGATCCCGGACACGGAGGCGCCACCGGCCCTGTCGCTCCCCTTGACCTTGCGGCCGCTGGCCGGCCTGGCTGTGATCGACGTCGCGGCCGGCTTCGCGATCGGCGGGATCGGCATCCTGACCGTGGTCCTGGCCACCCGCCAGCTCGGCGCCGGCGAGGACGGCACGGGCTACCTGAACGCGGCGATCGGCGTCGGCGGCCTGCTCGGGGCGGTCGGCTCGGGCCTGGTCGTGGTCCGCAGCCGGCTGACCGTGCCCCTGATTGCCGGAGTCGTGGTCTTCGCCGTGGGGCTGCTCGGGCTGGGCTGGTCGACCGCCTTGAGCGTGGGCTTCGTGATGCTCGCGATCGCGTCGGCGGGCAGCCTGCTGGTGGAGGTCGTCAGCACCACGCTCCTCCAACGGATCGTCCCGCCGGGGGCCCGCGGCCGGGCGATCGGCTCGATCCAGACCGTTGGGACGCTGGCCTACGCCGGCGGCGCCTTCAGCCTGCCGATCCTGGCCGACCGGCTGGGCGTCGGGCCGGTCCTGGCCGTCACCTCGGTGCTCGTGGTGCTCGCCGGCGTGCTCGGCGTGGGCCTTGTCGGAACGGCCGGCGTGGAGGCCGCCGACGGCGAGCTAGCCGCAGTGGCCCGGCGGATCGCCGGCCTGCCCCTGTTCGCTGGGATCCCGGCCTTCCGGGTGGCGGCCACCCTCGCTCGCGGCTCGACGGTCGATGCGCCGGCGGGGACCGAGATCATCCGCCAGGGCGATCCGGCCGATCGCTTCTACGTGATCCTGAGCGGCACGGTCGATGTCAGCCGGGCCGAGCAGGCCGGCGCCCCGCCGGCCCGGCTGCGCGGCCTGGGCCCGGACGACGCCTTCGGCGAGCTGGGCCTGCTGACCGGAGCAGCGCGCAGCGCAACCGTGACCGCCGAGACGCCGGTTCGCCTGCTGGCCCTCGACGCGCCGGCGTTCCTGGACCTGGTGACCGCGGGCCCGGAGCTCGCGCCACGGCTGCTGGCCCTCCATCGGGGCGGCGCCACGCCAGGCTGAGCTCGGCGGATCGTGTCGCATTGCCGACACCGGCGGAGTCCGCCAGGTGCTCGCGGCCCAGCGGATCTCAGGCTAGGGTGGCAGCAGCAGATCTCCAGGACCGCCGGACGAGGACAGCCCCGATGACCGACCAGGACCAGGATCAGGACCAGGAGCCCGGCAAGCTGGGCAGCCGGCCGGTGGATGAGCCGATCGGCGGGCCGACCGATGTCGAGGCCCATGGCGGCCCGAGGACGCGCGTCGTTGACGACGACGATGACGTCGAGGGCCACTTCGGCACGATCCGCTCGACCGGCAGCAAGGGCGAGTAGCCGAGGCAAGTCGGCGGCGCGAGCAACCCACGCAAGGCCCCGCCCGGTAACGGTCAGGCAGGGCGGTTCGCGGTCGCCGCCAGGATCGTCTTGACCTCGAACGGGCTGGCCTCGGGGTACCGGCCCCGGATCAGGGCGGCCAGCCCGGCGACGTGCGGCGCGGCGAAGCTGTTGCCGGTCGCGATCACGTGGCCACCACCCTTCCAGGCGACCTCGACATCGACGCCGTAGGCCCCGAACTCGACCGGCGGGGCCGGATTGTAGAACCAGGTCCAGGGGTCGGCCACGTCGTGGGCGGCGACCGATACGACCGCGGCGAAGAGCGAGGGATAGCTTGCGCCCTGGACGTTGTTGGCCGCGCTGACCAGCAGGCAGTTGGCGAAGTAGGCCCGGTCGGCCAGCTCGTGGAAGATCGGGAACATCGCCTCGCTGCGGGATGACAGGCTGAGGTTGACGACGGTCGCCCCGGCCCCGATGGCCCAATCCAGGCCGGCGGCGAAGATCGCGCCCTTGCCCTTGTTGTCGGGGCCCAGCACCCGGACCGAGACCAGCCGGGCGGCCGGCGCCAGGGCGTGGATGATCCCCGCGCAGGCGGTCCCGTGGCCGACCACGTCGAGCGCCTCGGGATCCTCGTGGACGACCGCCTCGTCTTCCTCGTCGAGCTCGACGACCATGCTCCGGACGAGTTGCCCTCCGACGTCGGGGTGGTCGCCCTCGACACCCGAATCGATGATCGCCACGGTCACCCCGTTGCCGTCGGCGCCGTCGAAGATCGCCGCCCGGTCGAGCTCGCCCAACGGCCGCGAACGGAGCAGCCCGGCTCGCCGTTCCTCGACGAAGGGCTCGCTCCAGGCGGGCAGGCTCGGGTCGCTCACCCGGTCGGGCGGGTGCGGCCTGACCGGCGGCGCTGGGCCGCGCGACGCTCGGCGCGCCGGGCGACCACCTCGAGGATCTCGGCCAGCAGCTCGAGCTCGACCGGGTCGGCGGTCCGCAGGCGGGCAACGCGGTCGACGATCGCCCACAGCCGGCCTTCGTCGTCGCCGTCGAGCTCGCTGGTCGCCCGCGCGACGATCTCGTCGATCGTGGCAGCCTGGGCGGGGCCCGTCCCGGCCGGCTCGGCCAGGCCGGCCAGCGTCGTCCGGAGCAGGCCGGCCAGGTCCCGTTCCAGGCGGGAGGCCCGGATCGCGACCGTGGCCTGCCGGGCGAAGACGCTGGCCAGCTCGATGTCGCGCAGGCTGAAGGCTGCCGACGAACGCTTGTCGAGGACCTCGAGGACGCCCAGCGAGCCGCGCTCGTCGATCAGGGGCACGGCCACCACCGAGCGTGGGACGTAGCCGGTGGCCTCGGCGGCGGCCCGGCCGAAGCGGGCGTCACGCTCGACCTCGGACAGGGCGAGCGGCTGGCCGGTGGTGAAGACATAGCCGGCGATCCCCTGGTCGGGGGCGATGGCCAGGCCGATCACGCCCTGACCCTGCTCGCCCGCGGCGACGACGAAGACCAGCTGGTTGAGGGCCGGGTCAAAAAGGGCCAGCGAGGCCGCCTCGGCATCGAACAGGGTGACCGTCGCCTCGACGATCGAGCTGAGGACCGCCCGTTCGGCGCCAGACTCGAGGCGCCGGGCGATGGCACCACGCCGGGCGATCGCGCGCAGGAGGTCGAGGGCAGCGGCGTCCAGGCGGTCGGGCTGCCGGGCCGGGCTCATGGGCAGCCGGTCACCGATCCGCGCTGCGGGCCAGCGCGGCGAGGTCGGGGATCAGGAGCTGCTCGCGCTCGAGCTGGATGAGACCCCGGGCGACGAGGTCCTGGAGCAGGCGGTTCACCGTCTGGCGGGTCCCCCCGATCATGCCCGCCAGGTCGGACTGGGTGTACGGCCACTCGAGGACCAGGTTGGTCGTCTGGCCGGGCTGGGTCTCGCGGGCGATCGATACGATCCGGCTGGCGAGGCGGCCCGGCAGGTCGAGGAAGTGCAGCTCGCCGACGTGGCTGGTCAGCCGCCGGAGCTCGGCCACGAGCCCGGCCATCAGGGCCCTGTTCAGGTCCGGTTCGTCCTCGACGAGCTGCTCGAACGGCTCGCGCCGCAGGACGAGTGCCTGGGTCGGCTCGACCGCGATCGCCGTGGCGCTGTGCTCGGCGCCGTCGAGCAGGGCCAGCTCGCCGAAGAACGCGCCCCGGTCCAGGGTCGCAATGATCGCGGCGTCCTCGCCCTCGGGCGACGGCAGGACCACCTTGACCGAACCCGATTCGACGATGTAGAGGGCGTCCCCGGGATCACCCTGGTGGAAGATCGTCTCGTTGCGCCGATAGCGGCGGACCCGCAGCGAGGCGCACACGGTCTCGAGGGTCGCGTCGTCCACGCGCGCGAACAGCGCGCAGCGCCGGAGGGCACTGAGCGCGAACGCGAGCTCGATCGGAGCGTCAGCCATGCGGCCTCAACGCCGGCAAGCCGACCCCTGTTGGTGGGATCGGCTTGCGCGAGCGGCGGCGGGGTTCAGCCCTTCTGATGGCTGCGCTTCGGATCGTGGTCGAGGCGGGCCTGGCGGGCCTCGTTCGCCAGCTGGTGCTGGCGAGCTTCGCGCTCGACATCCGAGTTGCGAGCCTTGGCCAGCCGCATCGAAGAACCGGCGTCGGGCATCCAGTGGCCTTCGACATCGTCCTCACCGGTGGCCTTGGCCTTGTTGAAGCCTTCGCCGCCGATGCCCTTGGCCTTCGAGAAGCCCTCGCCTGGTCCGAACTTGGCCTTCATCCCGTGGCCTTCGACGTCATCCTCGCCGGTGACCCGGGCCTTGGCGTTCTTGGTCCGGAACAGCTCGTCCGGCGCGTTGCGGGTCTTGGCGCTGTGGCCCTCGACGTCATCCTCGCCGGTGACCCGGGCCTTGGCGTTCTTCATCGTGAACTCATCCGGCGTGTACTTCGCCATTTAGTTCTCTCCTTGTCCCCGCCGGTGGTCCGGTGGTGCCGCCGGTGGTCCGGGGCTGTGCGCCAATCTTGGTCGACGAGGCTGGGCGCGTCCAGCGATTTCAGCGACGTCGGCGATGTCGTCTTGGCGACACCCCGCGGGTCCGATCCAGGTTGGATCGCCGGCCGCCCGACTACGGCCGCCGGACTACTGCCGGGTGACCGGCCGCATGGGATAGACCCCGACGATGATCGGGGCCTCGGGATCGAGCTGGAGCTCGTAGCCGACCTCGCCGGCCCGGACGAGGTCGCCCAGGATCCGGCCCTCGCGCTGGGGCAGGCCCACGAAGATCCGGCCAGTCTCGAGCTGGAAGCCGGTCACGTCGTCGTCCGCCGTCTCGATTCCGAACCGGCGCCGGATCTCGTGGACCGGCAGGTAGGCCCGGCTCTTGATGAAGCGCCGCAGCTGGGCCGGGGTACAGCCCGCCGGGCCGGCCGGGTCGTCGACGACGGGCGTCGTGGCCGTCGGCAATTGGGCGCTGACCATGGGCATGGCAGCCGGGGCATCCGGGACCCGACCCGGCTCGACCGGCGCCGCCTCGGCAGCGGCCAGCTGGACGCGCTGCGAGCCATCGACGGCGGCCACCGGGGCAGCGCGACGCAGCTCGCCCGGGCGGTGACGTGAGCGGCGGCTCATCGACTGAGCCGCGGTGGTTGAGCTGACATTGGTCCGATCGACTGGTGGCGATCGCCCCTTCGGGTGGGCGTTCCGATCGTCCGATGATACCCCCCACGTTCCTCGACCAGTCGGCGCAGGTCCGCCGGGTGGCCGGCCGGCTCAGCGCCCGTCGACGATCTGCAGGTCGAGGGGCGAGCGATTGAGCACGAGCGGCCCGGCCGGTCCGCACACCACGATGTCCTCGAGCCGGGCGCCGTAGCGACCCTCGAGGTAGATCCCGGGCTCGACGCTGAAGGCGTAGCCGGCGCGCAGCGGCTCGGCGTTGCCCGCCACCAGGTACGGCTCCTCGTGGGCCTCGAGCCCGATGCCGTGGCCCAGGCGATGGAAGAAGTTGGGGCCGTACCCGGCGTCGGTGATGATCGAGCGGGCAGTGGCATCGAGGGCCTGGCAGGCAATCCCCGGCCGGACCGCGGCGCTGGCCGCCGCCTGGGCGGCCTGGAGCACGCCATACAGGCGCAGGAACTCCGGATCCGGGCCATAACTCGGATAGCCGCCACTGACCCAGATCGTGCGGGTCGTGTCCGAGGTGTAGCCCTCGACGGTCCCGCCGATATCGAGCACGACCGGCTCACCGGCCTGGATCCGGCGCTCCGATGCGTCGTGGTGGGGCGAGGCGCTGTTGGGTCCCGAGCCGACGATCGCGAACTCGGACTGCTCATGGCCCTCGGCCACCAGCCGCTCGCGGATCTCACGGCTGACCTCGATCTCGGTCCGGCCGATCAGGTGGCCCCGGCTGACCTGGCCGATCACCCGGTCGGCGGCCTCGGCCGCCAGCCGGAGGAGGGCCACCTCGTCCGCGTCCTTGGCCATCCGGAGCTGGCGGGTGACGGTCGAGGCCAGCTCGAACGTCGCGCCGGGCAACAGCGCCTGGAAGCGGAGCACGAAGCTGGCCCACAGCCGGTCGTTGATCGCCAGCCGGCGCAGGTCCGCCGGCGGGCGCCCGAGCTCGCCGGCGAGGCGGTCGATCAGGACCGCGACCGCGTCCTCGGTCTCATCGGTCGTGATCAGCTCGAGCAGCCCGGCCCCGACCGCCGCGCTGGAGCGCGCCGAGCTGAGCTCGAGCCGGGGCACGACCAGGACCGGGGCACCGCGGGCCGGCACGGCCAGCATCGTCAGGCGTTCGAGGGGCATCGCGGCGTAGCCCGTGAGATAGCGCAGGTCGGCGCCGACCCCGATCAGCAGCGCGTCGAGCCCCGCGCCGGCGGTCAGCCCGGCGGCGGCAGCGAGTCGCTCGGCGTAGCGGGCGGCCGGGATGACCGGGCGGTCAGCGGCCGTCAACCGATGACGTCGAGGATGTGCCGGAAGACGTCCGCCGCGGCCACCACTCCGATCGGCCGGCCGTCTTCGACGATCGGGATGTGGCGGAAGCCGCCGACGGCCATCTTGTGGATCGCGACCGCGAGGGTCTCGTCGTGGCGGAGGATCACCGGGTCGCGGGTCATGAAGTCCCGGACGAGGAACGAGCTGAGCCGGATGCCGGTCGTGCGGACGACCGCGTCGCGGTCGGTGAAGATCCCGGCCAGGGCATCGCCGTGCATCACCAGGAGGCAGTCGGTGGGGGTCGAGTGCATCAGCCCGATCGCCTCGTCGAGGGCCATCGTCGTGGGCACGGCCAGCGGCGGCTGGGCGCCGAGCACGTCGAGGTGCTCGCCCAGGAGGCGGCCGTGGAAGTCGATCGCATCCTGGGGCAGGTCGACCGCGGTCAGGTCGGCGCCGCACTCCTCGCACAGGTCCTCGCCGGCGAAGTTCTCGTGGTGGCAGACCGGGCAGATCGTCATCGCCGCGGCCCGACTATTCGACCAACCACGTCTCGCCGCCGTTCAGCAGCCGGCGGATATCGCCCGGGCCGCGCTGGGCGATCGCCGTGTCGACCTGGGCCGTCATCAGCTCATCGTGGGTGGGCCGGCGGACATCGCGGATGACGCCGACCGGGACCGGGAACTCGGGCCAGAAGATTCGCGAGAGCATGAACGCGATGAGCGGATCCGTCTCGTCGTGGACGAGCAGGTCGGACTCGCTGATCCCGTTCTCGCCCAGCCTCACCACCTCGGGCTGGTGGCCGTTCAGGCGGATGCCCTTGTCGCGGTCCTTGCCGAAGATCATCGGCTTGCCGTTCTCGAGGACCAGCATCCGGTCCTCGCGGACCTCCCGGTCGGTGAACTCGCGATAGGCGCCGTCGTTGAAGATGTTGCAGTTCTGGAGGACCTCGACGAAGGCCGAGCCGTGGTGCCAGCCGACCCGGTTGAGGGTCGCCTGGAGATGCTCGGTGTGGGTGTCGACCGAGCGGGCGATGAAGCTGGCCTCGGCCGCCAGGGCTACCGACAGGGGGCTGATCGGATGGTCGATCGTGCCGGCCGGCGTCGACTTGGTGACCTTGCCGAACTCGGAGGTCGGCGAGGCCTGGCCCTTGGTCAGCCCGTAGATCCGGTTGTTGAACATCACGACCTTGATGTCCACGTTGCGGCGCATCGAGTGCAGGATGTGGTTGCCGCCGATCGACAGCGCGTCGCCGTCGCCGGTGATCACCCAGACCATCAGATCGGGGCGGGCCGCCTTGAGGCCGGTCGCGATCGTCGGCGCCCGGCCGTGGATCGTGTGGAAGCCGTAGGTGTTCATGTAGTACGGCAGGCGGCCCGAGCAGCCGATGCCGCTGATGAACACGATGTTCTCCTTCGGGAAGCCGAAGTCGGGCATGACCTTCTGGGTCTGGGCCAGGATCGAGTAGTCGCCGCAGCCGGGGCACCAGCGGACCTCCTGGTCGGACACGAAGTCCTTGCGGGTCAGCTGGAGCTGGACGAGGGTGGCGGCGTTCTCGGGGCTGAGCGGCGGCCCTTCCGGCGCCGGCGCGATGGACACGGGTTCGGTCACGGTTCGATGGTCCTCAGTGCTCGGCCAGCAGGCGCTCGGCCTCGGCCACGATCTCGGCGATGCGGAAGGGCTTGCCCCGGACCCGGTCGTAGCCCACGGCATCGATCAGGTAGCGGGCCCGGATGAGCAGCAGCAGCTGGCCCAGGTTGAGCTCGGGAATCAGGATCCGGCGGTAGCCGCCGAGCACGTCGCCGAGGTTCTTCGGGAACGGGTTGAGATGGCGGAGATGGGCGTGGGCGACGGCCTTGCCGTCGGCCTGCAGGCGCTCGACCGCGCTGCGGATCGAGCCGTAGGTCGAGCCCCAGCCGAGGATCAGCAAGTCGCCCCGCTCGGGGCCGTAGACCTCGAGGTCGGGGATGTCATTGGCGATCCCGGCGATCTTGGCCGCCCGGAGGGTCTGCATCCGGTGGTGGTTGTCGGGGTCGTAGCTCACGTTGCCGGTGATATCGGCTTTTTCGAGGCCGCCGATCCGGTGCTCGAGGCCGGGCGTGCCGGGCACGGCCCACGGCCGGGCGAGGGTGACCGGGTCGCGGCTGTAGGGATGGAAGCCGGCAGCCTCCGTCCGGCCGGGCACCGAGATGTCGGCCAGGTCGTCGACATCGGGCAGCCGCCACGGCTCGGCGCCGGTGGCCAGGAAGGCGTCGGACAGGTACACGACCGGGGTCATGTACTTGAGGGCAAGGCGAACGGCCTCGAAAGCGACGTCGAAGCAATCGGCCGGCGTGGACGGGGCGACCACCGGGATGGGCGAGTCGCCGTTGCGGCCGTACAGGACCTGGAGCAGGTCCGCCTGCTCGGTCTTGGTCGGCATCCCGGTGGATGGGCCCGCGCGCTGGACGTCGATCACGATCAGGGGCAGCTCGACCATCACCGCCAGGTTCATGGCCTCGGACTTGAGGGCGATCCCGGGGCCCGACGTGCCGGTCATGCCCAGCGCGCCGCCATAGCTGGCCCCGATCGCGCTGCCGATCGCGGCGATCTCATCCTCGGCCTGGAAGGTCTTGACCCCGAAGTTCTTGTAGGTCGAGAGCTGGTGCAGGATGTCGCTGGCCGGGGTGATCGGATACGAGCCGTAGAACAGCGGCCGGCCGGCCTTCTGGCCGGCGATCACGAAGCCCAGGGCGGTCGCCTCGTTGCCGGTGATGTTCCGGTACGTGCCCGCCGGCAGGTGGGCTGCGGGCACGCGGTAGGTCGTGTGGAACATCTCGGTCGTCTCGCCGAAGGCGTAGCCGGCCTTGAGCGCCCGCTTGTTCGATTCGGCGATCACCGGCCGCTTGCCGAACTTGTCGTCGATCCAGCTGATCGTGGGCTCCATCGACCGCTCGTAGAGCCAGAACATCAGGCCCAGGGCGAAGAAGTTCTTGGTCAGGTCGACCTGCTTGCTGGTCAGCCCGAGGCCCTCGAGGGCCCGGGTGTTGAGGGTGCTGATCGGGATCGAGAAGAGGTTCCAGGACGACAGCGATCCGTCGTGGAGCGGATTCGCCGCGTAGCCGACCTTGTTCAGGTTGGTCTGGGTGAAGGCATCCTCGTTGACGATCAGCGCGCCGCCCGGGGGCAGGTCGCCAAGGTTCGACTTGAGGGCGGCCGGGTTCATCGCCACGAGCACGTCGGGCGAGTCGCCCGGGGTGTGGATGTCGCTGCTCGAGAAGCTCAGCTGGAAGCCGGAAACACCGGGCAGGCTGCCGGCCGGCGCCCGGATCTCGGCCGGGAAGTCGGGCAGGGTGCTGATGTCGTTGCCGAAGACGGCCGCGGTCCGGGTGAACTGGGTGCCGGTCAGCTGCATCCCATCGCCGGAGTCACCGGCGAAGCGGATCGTGACCCGGTCGAGCTCCTGGATGTCGACGGGGCGCCGGGTGGTGGTCGTCACGCGCCCTCTGACTCCTTCATCCGCTGGTGAGGCCGCGGCGGCAGGTTGAGGAGCTCCTCGGGGAACGCCTCGGCCAGGTACTTGAGGATGTCGACCTGGCGGACGATGCCCACGACCCGTCCTTCGTCGTCGACGATCGGCACGTTGCGGTAGACGCCCGTCGACATCAGCTCGATCGCATCGTGGACGGTCTGGTCGATCGTGAACCTGCGCGGCTCCCGGTTCATCATCGTCTCGACCGGCCGGCGCAGGTCAACCGGCTCGCCGACCAGCCGGCCAAAGATGTCGCGCTCGGTCAGGACCCCGGCCAGGCGACCCTGGCCATCGGTGACGAGCACCGAATCGCCAACGCCGGAGCGCTGGATCAGGCGCAGGCAGTCGGCCAGCGAGGTGCCCGGGGCGACGGTCAGCGGGCCGCGTCGCTGGACGACCCGGAGGCTCTCGCGGGCGAGCGCCGGGACGCGCTGGGCGACGGCACGTTCGGAGGTCTCGGTCACTCGCCAAGTGTAGTGCGAACAGGTCTCGGGGCCCGGTCGCGCGCTGCTAGGCTTCCGCCGGTGGATCGCCGCCGGATCGTGGGAATACTCCTCGTCGTCGTCTCCGCGGCCGCCTTCGGCTCGGGTCCCCTGTTCGCCAAGCCGGCCTATGCCCTGGGCCTGGGCTGGCTGCCCCTGCTGGCCTGGCGGTTCACGATCGCCGCCGGGCTGTCCTGGATCTGGGTGCTCCTGAACGAGACCCGGCGGTCCGGGCTGTCGCGGATGGATCGCCGGCGGCGGGTCGTGGCCCTGGTCCTGGGCATCGTCTACCTGGGCAACAGCGGCACCTACTACGCGGCGCTCGAGACCGTGTCGGCCTCCCTGGCGGCCCTGATCGTGTACGTCTACCCCGTCTTCGTGGCCGTCTTGACCCTCCGCCTCGGGCGCCCGCTCGAGGGCCGGCGCGCGTGGCTGGCCCTGGTCCTGGCGCTGCTGGGCGGGATCCTGGCCATCGGCGGCATCCAGGCCGGGACGGCGCCGCCGGTCGTCGGCTTGCTCGAGGCAATCGCTTCGCCGGTCATCTACTCGGTCTGGATCGTGGCCCAGGCCCGTCTCCTGGGCGAACGCTCAGGACGGCTGGCCGACCCCCACGACGGGGGCGACATGGCCGCCTCGGCAGCCGCCCTGATGATGACCAGCACGGCTGCCGGCTTCTGGCTGATCGCCCTGGTCAGCGGTGCGCCGGTCGAGCCTGGCCTGCTGCCCGCGGCCGCCTGGCCGAACATCGTGGCCGTGGCCGTGATCAGCACGTTCGTCTCGATCCAGACCTTCGCCGCCGGCTCGCGCCGGATCGGCGCCGCCCAGGCATCGTTGATCAGCACGGTCGAGCCGGTCTGGACGATCTGCCTGGCCGGCCTGCTCCTCGGTGAGCGGTTGGGGCCGGTCCAGCTGGCCGGCGGCGTCCTGGTGATCGGCGGGGTCCTGCTGGCCCAGCTCCAGCGCGGCGAATCCGCGACGGTGCTGGGCGCGCCGGGGACGGTCCGAATCGCCGACGAGTAGCGTCCCCGGGGGTTTGGTGGTGGGCCGGGGTTCGATGGCGGGCCGGGGTCCGGTGGCGGGCCGGGGTCCGGTGGCGGGCCGGGGTTCGGTGGCGGGCCGGGGTTCGGTGGCGACCTGCTTCGATCGGGCCCCGGCGAATGTTGCGCACAGAACGACAAACGGGGCGTCTGACAGCCTCGAGGCCGGATCTGAGGGCTTGCCCCGAGGTGAGCGG
>Ga0265324_10001308_pt1 | contig 14625 bp, 10 predicted proteins | sample 41419metaG_FD_198634 | JGI IMG/M metagenome (GOLD analysis project Ga0265324, IMG submission 198634) | Rhizosphere microbial communities from Carex aquatilis grown in University of Washington, Seatle, WA, United States - 4-14-19 metaG | ecosystem: Host-associated > Plants > Roots > Rhizosphere...
CGGGACGCCAGGGCGATGATGACCAGAGACGCCGCCAGCGCCAGCAGCGAGACGATGAAGCTCGTGCCCATGGCCGACGTTCCCTTGTAGGCCAGGGTGACCGTGCTGTCCCCCTGGGGGATCGGGATGGTGAGAAGATTGGTCGGCGACGGCCCGATCTCCACGGGCTTGCCGTCCACCGTCGCCTCGTAGCCGGCGAGGAAGGTGCGGTGGGTCAGCAGGTGGTCGCCCAGGCCGGAGTTATGCACCCTGGCGACGAACGGAATGTCCGGCTGAAGGTCGACCGGCAGATCCGAACCGCGATACGACGCCAGACAGAAATCCGTCAGATGAAGATAATCGCCTTCCCCGTCGAACGAGGAACTGGCGAGCGTCAGGGTCAGGGGCAGCGGCGACGAGGTCCGGTTGACCAGCGGAAGAGTGGTCAGTCCCGTGTAGTTGATGTAGGCCGGCATGAAATAGCCCGGACCGGAGACGATGATGTTGACCGTCCTGGTCGTTCTCGGGTCGAGTTCCGGTCTCCAGGGAATGTTGGAGTTCAGGTCGAACGCCATCAGGACCTTGGCGTCGGGCGGCAGGGTGAAGCGGTAGAGGATCGTCGAGGGGAAGCTGTCTCCGGTTTTGAAACGGCAACTGTCGCCGACGCAGCGGGGGTCTCCGGGAACCAGCGGCACCCTGGCAAGGGTTCCCGCCCGGCAGGCCTTGACCACCCCGAGCTTGTTGTCGGCTCCGACCGCCCCGGTTCCCGCCGTGATGATGCGGTTCTCCAACGCCGGATCGTAGGTCGCCGGATTGATCGCCCAGAAATCGCTCTGGTGCGTGAAATTATAGGGCAGGGAAATGATTCCGCCGGGGAGGTAATACTGCCAACCCTCCTCGTTGCTCGGCCCGGTGGTCAGGGTGTAGTGGACGAACACCCCGGCCTGGAAGAGGCTCCAGCCGATCAGCGCTCCGAGCGCCACGCGCCCCGCCCATCTCGAGAAGCAATTCTCCAGCCAGTCCCGCGCGTACAGGATGACGCCGAAGCAGATCAGGAACGCCAGGATCCGCAGAACCCGCTGGTAGTTGAACTGAATCGTGATCGCCGAGGCCGTGTTGGGGATGAAACCGAGCAGCCAGTGGGACAGGACGGGAACCGGCAGCACCGCGATCAGGCAGACCGCGATCGTCACCAGCAGCGGGATGCCGTCGTATCGCCGCCGCCGGACCAGCGCGGCCACCAGGCCAAGCAGCAGCGCCAGGATCGAGTAGCCGAGTTGAACCGACGCCTGCCGGTGCGCCACCACGACGGGCAGGAAGGCGTCGGGCAGGCTCTCCCAGGCGACCCGAATCATTTCCAGGACGCGGCTTTCCGACACGAAGAAGCTCGTCTCCTTCCTCACCGCCAGACTGTAAACCTCCAGGCCCGACGAAAAGTAGGAAACAAAATACCAGGCCGTGACCAAGCCGAACGTCACGTGGAATATCGAGAAGTTGAGCACGGCGGCGGGCAGCCGCCGCCAATGCCGGAACGCCAGACCGACCATCAGCACGAGGCAGATCAGCATCGACCACGCCGCCGTCGGAGCGTGGCACATCCACATCAGGGACAGACTCAGCCCGCCGACGATCGGCGCGCGGAGACGCCGATCGAGAAAGCACAGCCAAGTCGCCGTGAAGTAGGGCGGGATGAACGGCGTCGCGACGAAGGTCGGGATCGACTCATGAGTGTAGAGCATGGACAGATTGGCCGGTGTCAGGCCAAACAGCAAGGCCAGGATGGCGCTCGACCATGGATGGCGCGGCGCGACCACCCGCAAACAAAAGTAACAGGACAGGAAGGCCAGGATCGAACTGATCACGATCAGAATGTTCGTGGTCAGATTGGGGTCTAGACGCCCCAACGTCAGAAAGTCGATGATGGGACCGAAATTGAACATTCCGAGACGGTCGAAATAAGGATACCCGGTGAAATTATAGTCGGTCTGGCCGATATAGACCGGGAACACCGAATGACGGAATTGCACGACCGCATCATAAATATAGTCGCGATAGGCCATTCCATCGCCGGGATAGTTAATCGCGGAAGCTGAAAGAAAGGGCAGCGTCGCATAAAGTCCAGCGCCGATCAGGATCAGTATCGGCCAGAAGTTCATACACCGATAAAAGAATATCCTGGCGGAGACGCAGGGACTCACCGGGGCTATCTCGTTACCGTTCATTGACGCGCTCCAATTCCGGTCCTCTGATCCGAGTGGCGGAGGGCATGGTTACACGCCTCATCCGCCAACAGCAAGGGAATCAGTCACCGCGCCGCCACCGGCGATCAGCACCGGGGCCATGCGACATCTCGCCCCGGAAGGCGGCGCCTGTTCCGGCGGTGGCACCCATCCCACATGAGGGCTTGGCGCGACGCGCCATCACCGCGCTGACGCCGGAGCGCAAGCGCCGGGCCTGCGGCCGGGAGATCATCCGCGGCCTCTACCGGCTGACCGCCGACCACTTCGCCCACGAAGAGCTGCTGATGAAGGAGTTCGGCTACGACCAGGCCGTGGCCCACACCGAGCTGCACAACGCCATGCTCGCCAGTTTCCTGGACATGATCGACGACTTCGACCGGTACGGCGCCGACCTGATCGCCGCCTTCGTCGAACAATGGATCGCCGGCCACCTGTTCCAGGAGGACATGCCGCTGGCCCGCTTCATCCAGCGCAGCCAGAAGACCGGCCGCCTCGTCGCGTAGATGATATTTATCTAAAAATCCCCCATTATTTGTATCATGTGACGCCAGGCGCGCTGTAATCGTCCATGCGCCACGAGAGGCGTCTTTTTTGATCATCCCCCTTGCCCTCTCTCCCAGCCGACTTTAGATCTCTCGACAATACTTGTTCGGGGGTGTCTGATTTTGTCTTGCGGATGGCTTCGTCCCGACCCGAGCGGCCAGGACGGAGCGAAGCGGAGAGTATTGTCGTGGAATACCGGGCCAACAAATTCATCGATCTCGCCGAGAATCTGGTCGATACCCATCAAGATGCGCTCAACCACGCCTTGGAGGGAAAGAATTTCGTCTCGGACGGCGAGGTCGACCGGATCTACAACATCATTAAAGCTTATATGCCCAAAATCAGGCCGGTGTTCGAGAACATCTGCGAGAACTGCCCGGCCTATCTGGCCAGCCAGCGATTACAGAACTCGATCGGGCGCAATCACGGGCTCGACATGTCGGGTGCGACGGACGAAGTGATCGATTTCATCATAACCTTGTCGCGACAGAGCGAACCGGTCAAGAGCCGGGTCTTCCTGATGGCCATCGCCGACTTTTCGACTCTGTATTGCAAACTCACGGCCGGCGGCCGGCTCAACGCCGACGACCGCATCCGCCGGGGATTGAAGGCTTTGCTCCAGGGTCTCGACCGGATGATCTATGTCGGCAGCGGCGTGTTTCTGTTCTTCTTCGAGAAGGCGGCCGAGAGCTACGTCATTCCCAAGAAGCAGGCCATCCTCGACACGGTCTTCGGGCTGGTCGGCGAGAAGGCGGGCGGCCACGCCGCGCCCGGCGCGGTCCTTGGCACGGCGGCGGCCGAGGGCGCCGGCCTGATCGACGTCGCCTTTCACGGCAACGTCGACCTGGAAAAGCACATGAAGCGGGCGATCGACGCCCTGGCCGAGGCCCAGCCGCGCGGCCTCGACGGCGCCGCCGGAGCGGTCAATCATCCCGGCTTCGACCAGATCACCCGGCAGTTGACCTTCCATTACGCGCCGGTGTGGGACGCCCGCGCCTGCGCCGTCTCGCTCTATCAATTGGAGTCCCTGCGCGAGATCGAGCCCGGCGTCTTCCTGCGCGGCGAGGACGTGCTGACCCGCAAGCGGGGCGACGAGTTCCATTACCGGTTCCAGCTTTACAAGCTCAACCACGGCTTCTCGACCGTGCTGACCCAGGAGTCCCAGCCGGGCGCGATCGGCCGGACGCCGAGCCTGCTGGTGCCGTTCTCCCTGGAGAGCGTGACCGGGGTTCCGGCCGACCAGTTCGAGAGCGACATCCACGACATCTTCGGCTTTCACAGCGGCGACCGGCTGGTCGTGATGCTCAAGGACATCGGCGAGAGCCTGCCGCGCAACCTGTTCATCCGGGTCATCGCCGCCCTGAAGAAGCGGAAGGTGCGGCTGTTCTGCAAGGCGCCGTTCACCCACAGCTATTTCAACCTGCTGGCCAACGTCGAGGGCATGGCGGTCTGCTTCGACGTCAACGACGTGCTGAAATTCGGCTTCGAGATCGACGTCGTCGAACACCTGATCCAGGAGTTCGCCCGCTACGCCAAGGCCCGCCACGTCCAGCCGATGATCACCAGCGTCGACGCCAGCACCATTTCCGGCATCGCCTACAAGGCCGGCTATTACCACATCGCCGGCAAGGTGGTCGGGGAGACCCGGCCGACGATGAACCCGGTGACGGACGTGCCGGCCTCGCGCATTCTCCTCAAGTCCTGAGGGAGCCGCCATGGCCGTCCTGACCTGGAACGACAGCCTGAGACTGGGGGTCGAGAGCCTCGACGCCGAGCACCGGGCCCTGCTCGCCCTGCTCAACGAGGTCCTGGCGGTCGACGGCGAGCCCTGGAGCGCGGGGGACGGCGCCGCCTTCGTCGACCGCCTGTTCACCCTCGCCTCCGAGCACGTCCGGCACGAGGAGGCGGTGATGGAGAGGATCGGCTATCCCGACCTGGAAAACCACCGCCGCGCCCACGCCACGCTGCGCGAGCAGGCCCGCTTCCTCAAGAAGGTGATCGAGGATGAGGACAATCCCGCGCTGATCCGCATCGAACTGGCCGGCTTCCTTTCCTCCTGGATGGCCGATCACATGGCCGCCATGGACATGCCGTTGCGTCCCTACATCGCCCGCCACGTCGCCCTGAACGGGCCGCTGTGAGAACGGCGAGCCGATGCCGCCTCTTCGCGATCCGCTCTATCCCGCCGGCTCGTCCCGGCCCGGTTGCAGCAACCAGAACAGGCCACCCGGCAGACTGATCGCCATCGAGACCAGCCCGAACAGGACCGAGGTGGCGAAGGCGGACTCGCCGGGAACGCCGACCAGTCCGAGCGCGGTCACCATGGCCAGCTCCCGCGTGCCCCATCCGGAGATCGAGATCGGCAGAGAGGTCACCAGCACCACCGGCGGAACAAGCGCCAGGGCCTCGAACAGGCCGAGATCCACGCCGAGCCCGCGAGCGAGCACGAAGACCGCCAGAGCCAGATTGGCGTTGCCGACGAACGCCCAGACCAGTGGCGGCAGCAGGCGCGTGGGACCGAGGAACAACCGGCGCGCGTCAACCGCGAGGGCGGCGAAGCCGCGCACGATCCGCCACCGCCGCAGCGGCCCGGGCGTCCGGTCCAGCACCATCAGGCCGCCGATTCCGGCGAAGCCGGCGACCGCCAGCAACTGGAACACCCACCGGCCGGGGACGTCCTCGATCAGCAACGGCACCATCAGCGAGACCATGATGGTCAGCGACAGCACGGTGACGATCCGATCCAGCAGGACGCCGCTCACGGCGGCGGTCAGGGCGATACCGCGCTTGTGAATCTTCCACACCCGCAGAGCGTCGCCACCGATGGCCCCGGGCACCAGCAGGTTGACGAAGGCGCCCATCCAACTGACGCCCACCAGCCAGCCGAGAGGAAAGGGCGTCGTGATGCCGATGCCCCGCATGACCTGACGCCATCGCTCGCCGGAAATCGGCACCTGAAGCAGCGAAATGGCCGTGGCCAGGGCGAGCATCGGCATCGACGCCTGCCGGAACACGGCGATCAGGACGGCGGGATCGACCCGCTGCATGAGCCAAACGATCAACCCGGCGGATACCGCCAGCTTGGCTCCCCAGAGGACGATTTTCATGGTCCGCTCCGCCCCCCCGCCATCGCCAGCCGGTAGAGGGAGATCGCCCGCAGCCGGGTGCCGGCGCCGGCGCGCACCGTGATCCGGCTGTCGGGGCCGAAGACGCCGCGCAGCCGCAGCGCGCGCCCGCGCCCGGCCGGCCCCTCCTCCGGAGCCGGCAGGCCGGCGGCCTCGATCCGGGGCGGCGGGCCGGTGAAGCGGACCTCGAGCACATCCTCTTCCCGGCCGTCGATCAGCGGGCGGACGGTGAGGGCGGCGCCGATCCGCCAGTAGGGGCCGGCCTCGTCCCGCCCGGCCTCGAGCGGCGGCGGCGCCACGGCGGCCAGCCCGGGCCGGTCGCGCTCGATGACGTCGCAGACATTGGTGAAGCGGGTGGCGCGCGGCCCCAGCGGCGACTCCCAGGCCCCCCACTCCGCCGGATAGCCGCCGCCCGGCGGCACCACGGCCTTGCGGGTGGCGGCGAGCAGGCGCGGGTAGGTCTCGGCCCAGCGAGGAATCGGGCTGGCCATGAACCGGGCCTCGATTTCATCGGGGGACCACCGGGACACATAGCTCGCGAACGGAAGCGGCCGGTATCGGTCCGGCGACATGCCTCCCCAGAAGGCGGTGACCGAGGTGCCGAGCAGATGGGGCACGGGTTGGATGGCCACCGCCAGCCAGTGGGGCGTCGGCGTGTCGATGAAGCCCGAGAGCAGCACCGGCGTCCCGGCCGGCGTTCCGAGCAGGGCGCGCAGCCGGCGCCAAGTCTCGCCGTCGGGGTCGAGGCGATGGACGGTCGGATCGCTCCCCAGGGTATGGGCGTTGATATAGGCGGTGGCGCGCCAGACCGTGGCCATGTTGGCCGCGACCAGAGCCATCAGCGCCACCCCCGAAACGGCGAGGCCGGCGCCGCGGCCGAGCGCGGGCAACCGCCGGCGCGACGGGCACGCCGACCACCAGATCGCCGCCCGCGACGACGGCGCGAGGGGTAGCCACGCCAGCCGGAGCCGGGGCCCGAGCCAGGGCGGCGACACCAGGCAGAACATCCCCAGGACCAGCGGCGGCCAGAGCATCTGGAGACTGCGGAGACTGACGACGGCATCGTCGTGAACCGTGGACAGCACCATGAGTCCGCCCAGGCTCAGCAGCGCCGTGCCGTAGCCGGCCATCATCTCGCGCGGCAGGCGGGTGAGGCCGGCCGCCGCCAGGGCCACCAGCGGCAGCACGATCAGGACCGGCGAGAGCGGCGCCAGGGCGCCGACGAGCGTCACGTTGACGGCGCTCTGGTCGTAATAGGTTATGACGCCCAGCATCGGCAGGGCGATGTTGCGCAGCGCGGCGTCCGCGTGGTCCAGCAGCGCCGTCAGCCGGCCGACGCTCCAGCTCCAGCCGGCCCCGTCGCCGATGTCGAGAGAAAGCTTGGCGACATGCATGGACAGCATGTTCCGGAAGACATCGGGGATCACGGCCGCCGAGGCGGCCAGCACCACCGCCAGCCGGGGAAAGAACCAGGGCCGGTAGCCGCGCTCGGTGGCCAGCCGCCACAGCGCCACCGCCCCGACCGCCGCCAGCGGCAGCAGCAGGGCGAAACCGGCGGACTCGTAATAGATGACCTGCCAGCCGAGGACATAGACCGTCGCCAGCGCCAGGGAGCCCAAGGAGGTGGACAGCGCCAGCGCCCAGATGACCACGGCGAGCCCGGTCATGCGCAGGCCAAGGGAGCCCAGGTGCGACAGGCTGCCCTGGAAGTGCAGAATGATCAGCACGCCGCTGAAGGCGAACGCCGCCTGGGCCGCCAGCGAAACCGCGCGCGGCAGGCCGAACAGGTGCCGGACGGCGGCGGGCAGCGCCAACACGGCGGCGACGATGAAGACGCCGGCCAGGGCCGGGAACGCCGTCTCCAGCGGCAGGCCGAACAGGGTGGCGAGATCGGCGTGCAGGAAATCGACGCCGAAGCGCAACTCGGCGACATAGCCCATCATCCGGCCGACGAAGTCGGAGACGTAATGGTCGTACCGGGGAAACGGCAGATCGTTGGCGCCGCCGGTGTGCAGCGCGTTCATGATCTGGTCGGTGGTGCTGATGTAGCCGAACTCGTCCTGGCCGGCCGACAGCAGTTCCAGCCCGGAGCGGTGGAACAGCGAACAGAAGGCGACGAGCGCCAGCAGCGGCACCGCGAAGTCGGGCGCCGCCGTCCGGACCGCCCCGGCCAGCTCCCGGACCGCGTCCGCCGGCCCGGCGCCCCGGAACCGCGACACCGCCAGGAACAGCGCGGCCGAGACCGCCAGCAGGCCGAGATTGACCGTCCACGGGCTGTAGCGCCACAGCAGGATATAGAGCGCCTGATAGTGGACGACCGCCAGCAGCGCCATCGCCGTGACCGGCGCCAGCACCACCGCCATGGCGGCGCGGTCGCGGGGCAGGCAGGCCGCGGTGAAGAACAGACCGACGAGCCACAGCCAGCCCAGGTAGCCGGCGATCACCGCCATCGGATAGAGGGAGTTGGCGAGATGGGCCAAGGCGGTCCGCCCTTACCGGCGTTCGAGGACGCCGAGCAGGCGGAACGCCATCAGCGGCCCCAGCAGCGGCAGCAGCCGGTCCTCCAGGCGCAGCAGCGGGCCGACCAGCCCGGCCGGAATCAGCGACCACGGCCGGAAGCCGCCCGACAGCGGATAGGCGAACAGGCTGAGCCGCCGGACCTCGCGGACCCGCAGGTCCGGACAGGCCGCCTCCAGCCGGTGGCGGTCGCGGCCGAACAGACGGGTCGGAATCGCCTGATTGGAATCGTAGGGATCGCGCCCGGCCGACAGCCCGCCCTCGGCCAGGGGATCCTCGGCCAGCCGCACCGGCTCGGGATGGCACAGATGGTAGAACAGCCAACTGACCGGGGTGATCGCCGGCTCGACCACCACCACCCGGCCGCCCGGCGCCAGCACCCGGCTGGCCTCGGTCAGGAACAGGCGCGGCCGCTCCAGGTGATGGAGCACGTCGAACAGCACCAGATTGGAAAAGCTGCCGTCCTTGAACGGCAGCCGGTGGGCGTCGGCGACGACGTCGAGCCAGGGCGCCGACTGGATGTCGCTGGTCACGATGTCGGGCAGCCAGGACTTCAGGTTGCCGACGCCGCCGCCGATCTCCAGGGTCCGGCCGGGCACGCAGTGCGCCGCGAGGCGCTCGTAGAAGTTCTCATAGATCGCCCGCAGCACCGGCTTGTCCCGCCACAGGGTCCGGTGGTCGCTCAGGGTGTCGGTCATGGGGTCCCCGCGGGCTCAGAGCGCCTTCAGCTTGTGGAAGGCGAACACCACCATGCGCAGCAGCAGCAGGCCGTGGCGGAACCGGGAAATCTGGGTCTCGCCGTAGCTGCGGCTGGCGTAGCGGATCGGCACCTCGACCGCCTTGAGGCACAGCTTGGACGCCCCGAAGATCAGGTGGAAGTCGCCGAACGGATCGAAGTCGCCGAAATAGCCGCTGTGCTTCTTGACCCGCTGATAGTCCCGGCGGGTCAGCACCTTGGTCCCGCACAGGGTGTCGGTGAAGCGCTGGTTGAGCAGCCAGGTGAAGAGCAGCGAGAACGTGCGGTTGGCGAGCAGGTTGAGGAAGCGCATCGCCTCCTTTTCCATGGGATAGACCAGCCGCGAACCGTTGATGAACTCGCCCTTGCCCGAGGCCAGGGCGTTCCAGAACTTGGGCAGTTGCTCCGGCGGCATGGTCAGGTCGGCGTCCAGGATCATCAGCACGTCGCCCCGGGCGTGGTCGAAGGCCTTGAACACCGCGTCGGCCTTGCCGATGCCGTCCTGCTGGATGACCTTGATGTCGTACTGGGGATAGGCCGCGATCACCCGGTGGATCTCCTCCAGGGTGCCGTCGCGGCTGTGGCCCTCGACGAACAGGATCTCGATGTCGTCGCAGAAGCGGGGCAGCCGGGTCACCGCCGGCTCGACGTTGCCGCGCTCGTTGCGGCAGGGCACGACCACGGTGGCCGAGGTGACCTGCGGCGCGGCGTGGCGCAGCGAGCGGCCGACCACGTAGTTGCGCAGACACAGGCCGCGCAGCACCGGCAGCGTGCCGAGGAAGCGGTTGACCAGCGGCCCCAGTCCGAACCAGCGGCGGGGCAGCAACTGGCGCCATTCCCGCTTGACCATCTGGAAGTCGGCCAGGGTCATCAGGTTCTGGATGTCGAGGGTGGACAGGAAGTTCTGCTCCACCTGGGGCATGCGCAGGCCGAGACGCTGGGCGAGGTTGAGCGCCGGCTCCCAGAGATGCGAGTAGTAGGCGACCACCAGCCGGGTGTCGTGGTCGCACAGCCCGTGCAGGGAGGCCAGCGCCGCCTCGCAGTCGTCGAGCGAGCCGATGGTGTCCGACAGCACGATGTAGTCGAACGGCCCCTCGAGGCCGGCGATGACCGCCGGATCCTCGATGTCGCCGACCACGAATTCCAGCCCGGGATGGCGGCGCCGCGCCTCCCCGACCATGGCGGCGCTGAGGTCGACGCCGACGCCGCGGGACGGCTTGAGAGAGGCCAGCAGATTGCCGGTGCCGCAGCCGAGTTCCAGCACCCGCGCGCCCTCGGGGATGAGGAAGCGCATGTAGCGGCCGTCCTCGTCGTAATAGTACGAGTTGCGCTCGATCCAGCGCTGCCGCTCGGCCGCCATGCGGTCGGCCATGCTCCCGATCAGGCGCTTGCGCGGGGAAAGCTCGCGACTGTCAGGAGTCCCGGTGAGCGTGTCCATTCCTCTACCCATGGCTTCCCCAAGCCGCGAAGACGGCTGCGGTGTCGGCTCTCGAAAGTTCGAGCCGTTGTAAAGGAGTTTGCCCGACCCGACCAGAGCAAATTGCGGAGGCCGGCGCCGGCCGGGTCCCGGCGCCCCGGTATCATTTGAACAGCGCCGGGACGATCGGATTGACCGCGATCTTTCCAAGAATAGTCACGACATCGGGCAGCGGATAGAAAAAGATCAGCCACGACAGCGCCACCGCCGTCTGTGTCGTCAGCCATCCGAAGCCCTTCGCGACCACCCCCAGGCCGGACGCCAGTCCGGGCGCCCGTTCGACCCAGGCGAGGCCGAGCACGGCGCCGATCGCCGCCCCGGCGGCCCGGCCGCCGAGCAGCAGGACGCCGTGGAAGACGCCCCAGACCACGAAATGCCACGCCGGACCGTGCCACAGGCCGCACAGCGCCATGGCCGCCAGCAGGTTCAGGGCCTTGCGCGCCGGCGGCACCCGGGCGCCGCCCAGCGGGATGTAGATGTAGTCGCGGATCCAGGTCGACAGCGAGATGTGCCAGCGCCGCCAGAAATTCGAGGGCGAGGTCGCGAGGAACGGAAAGCGGAAGTTCTCGTTGACCCTGATCCCCCACAGCCGGGCGAGGCCGATGGCCATGTCCGAATAGGCGCTGAAATCCATGTAGATGCGGACGTACAGCAGCAGCGACAGATAGATCACGTCGCTGCCGCAGATGACGTTCTGGGTGATGTAGGCGTGGGTGAGCAGCCACGCCACCGGATCGGCGATGAAGACCTTCTTGGCGAAGCCGGAGCCGATCCGCCTCAACCCGAAGATCACATCCTCCTGGCGCGCCGCCGGCATCCTCTCGAGCTGGGGGATGATGTGGGGAAAGCGGACGATCGGACCGGCGGCGATGCGCGGATAGAAGAAGACCACGATGGCGAAGCACAGCGGATCCCGGACCGGCTTCGCGCCCTTGATGATGTCGGCCAGATAATGGCAGAACTCGAAGGCGAAGAACGAGATGCCGAGCGGAACGAACGCCGCCGCGCCCGCGTTGACCAGCCCGGCGACGCCGTCGGCCGGCGACGTGCCCAGGGCGCCGGCGACGGTCTCGGCGATCATCGGCGTATACTTGAAATAGACCAGCGCCGCCACCGACGCCAGGATCGCCGCCGTCAGCGTCCAGCGCAGCGAGGCGCGGGCGGCGGCGGCCAGTCCGGCGGCGTAGACCAGCACCGCCAGCGCCACCACCACCAGCAGGCCGGGCAGGCCGGCGAAATGGTAATAGAAGCCGACCGAAACCAGCAGCAGCAGCCAGCGTCGCGCCCGCGCCGAGCCCATCGAGAGCAGGTACAAACCCAGCGTGCCGATGGTGAAAACCAGGAACCAGGGCGCGGTGAACAGCATGTCGGACTCTCCGGCCGATGGTCAGAAACCAACATAGACGAACGGTTCGGCCGGAATGATCATGCCGTAGAACACGATCAGCAGTCCCACTCCCAGCCCGAATCCGATCGCCCAGGCGCCGAGGAGTTTGCGAAGGTCGCGCCTGGTCATGCCGCCCTCCGCGTCTCCGGCGGAACCCGCCACCGGCGCGGCCGGCGGCGGCTATGCTGTCGAGGGTGTGGGAAAAACGGCGAAGGCCGGCGAAACAGGCGCGCTCGCGGCATCGCGGGCGGTTGATCCGGCCCCGCCGCCCGGAACAGGCCGGCGCCGGCCTCAACAGCCTCGGACTGCCTGACAGTCGGCCACGTCATCAAGCCATTCCGCCGTTGATTGAAAAACGGCCCTTTTCCGTCGCCGGTCCCGGGCCCCGGTACCCGGGTCCATTACGCCCGGCGACGAGCCCGAGTCAATATCCCGTGCCGGACCAGAGTTCCTTCGCCGAGACCATACCCACCGTTCCGCACGCTCTCCGTCACATGGCGAAGCCGACGGCGGCGGCAGGCTTGCCGCACCCCGGTGGCGAACCGGACGACAGGGAGAACCGATCAGCTTCGGCGGACATGGTGCCGTGGAACCGCGGATTCGACTTCCGCATCAGAATCGTTGGCGAATTCAATTCGTTGAGACACGCTCGCCAACATTCCCCGAATAATTCAGGCTAGACTCCGGACGGTACGGCATTTATGTCGGGTCTTCCGCGCACGACGCATGCCGATCCAGCGAGCCCCGGTCGGGCGGCCGGCGCGGTCCGTCGGCTAGGCGAAGGCGCCCACACGGAGATGAGCCGGAACGGTTGTCGGGGGAAGAGCGAACTTGTCCACCATTCTGGAAGCGGAAGTCGCCTGGGTCGTCGCGTCGGTCGAGCGGATACTGGCGCAGATCGACCATGATCCCCTGTCGCCGACCTGGGGCTGCGCCCACCTCGATTTCTGGCGCGACAAGACCTCGGACGTAGCCGACACCCGGCGCCAGGAGGCGATGTATCCGCTGGCCCTGCTCTACACGGGCGATTTCCCGGGCTCGGGCCGGCGCGGCGACCGGCGGCTGCTGGCGGCGATTGAGGCGCTGCTCGATTTCTGGTGCCGCGTCCAATACCCGGACGGCGCCTTCGACGAATGGTACAAGGGCGAGCGCGCCTTCGCCGCGCCGGCCTTCTCGGTCCACGCCGCCGCGCGCACGCTGATGCTGGTGGAACCCGACCTGCCGGCCGCGCTGGCGGCGCGGACCCGGACCGCCATCCGCAAGGGCGCCGACTGGCTGGCGGCGCGCCACGACCTGTTCAAGACCAACCACGAGGCGGTCGGCGTCGGCGCCCTGGCCTTCGCCGGCGCCCTGCTTGGAGACGATCGCTTCCAGGCGGCGGCCGAGGCCAAGGTCGACGCCATCCTGGCGGTCCAGACCGCCGAGGGCTGGTTTCCCGAGGTCCGCCACGTGGACCCGGGCTACACCTTTCTCACCGTCGAGTATGTGGCCATGGCCATGGCGCTGACCGGCCGCTGGGACAAGGCCGCCGCCTTCGCCCGCGCCTTCGACTTCGCGGCGCTGTGGGTTCATCCCGATCTCAGCCTCGGCGCCGAGTACGGCGTCTGCCACAATCCCTACGTTTCGCGCATCGCGGCGATCCTGATGGCGGAGCGCTCGGCCGCCGCCGCCGACCTGCGCCGACGCCTGGAGACCCCCGCTCCCGCTGGCGCGACGGTATCCCCGTTGCTCGCCGACGACCTCCGGCTGGTCCGCTGGGCTTTTCAGCCCCTGCTGGCCTGGACTTACGCGCGGGAGATCCCGCCGCCGTCCGCCGCCGCCCGGCCGGCCGGGCTCGTCCACGCGGTCTGGCCCGGCGCCGCCCTGGTCCGCTTCGAGGTGGCAGGCGGTCACGGCATCCTGGCCGGTTGCGCCGGAGGGCTGCTGCGTCTGTTCGGCGGTGGCGCGACCCTGACCGACCACGGCTACGCCCTCCTCGGCCCGCGTCCGGCGACCAATCTGACCTACGATCGCGCCCTGGTTCCGGCCGGGAGCGGGGATGGCTGGACCGTCGTCGCGCCGCTGCTGCCGGTCAAGCGCTTCCAGCCGCCCTATTGGGCGCGGGTGGTGCTCCGGCTGGCCTGTTCAAGTGCTCCAACCTCGCGCCTGACCCGCCGCGCCATCGACGTCATCCGCGCCCGCAAGGGCACGGCGGTCAACCAGTCCTCGGCCAACCTGAGCGGCGGCAAGGCCGATCTGGTCCTGACGCGCCGCGTCGCCGTGGACGGCGTCACGGTGCGGGTGACCGACCGTCTCGAGGGATCGGGCGGCGTGGCGACGGGCGCGCTCAGTCTGCTGGTCTCGGCCGGCGCCGCCCCGCTCCGGCCGGCGCCGCTCACCGACGCGATCCCCGGCCTGCCCGCCCGGACGCCCCGACTGACGCTCACCAGGCTATACCGGCTGGAGGTCGGCACGGGCTGGAGCCTGGCCGAAATAAAGGCGGACACGACATGTGCGGAATAGCCGGCATCTTCAGTCCCGACCCCGCCGACCTCGACACCATCGACCGCTTCACTGACTTGATGCGCCATCGCGGCCCCAACGACCGGGGCATCGTCCGGCTGGAGTGGGCGGCGCTCGGG
>Ga0265324_10001310_pt1 | contig 14620 bp, 13 predicted proteins | sample 41419metaG_FD_198634 | JGI IMG/M metagenome (GOLD analysis project Ga0265324, IMG submission 198634) | Rhizosphere microbial communities from Carex aquatilis grown in University of Washington, Seatle, WA, United States - 4-14-19 metaG | ecosystem: Host-associated > Plants > Roots > Rhizosphere...
CAACCGTCAGCACCAACGCGACGTTTCAATTCCCTGTCACGACCAACCTGACTTTGTCTGCGATTTTCAATCCGACTTTTGCCGTCAGTCTTACCGCGTCACCGGCGGCGGGCGGCACGGTGGTCGGCGCGGGAACCTATCTCGCCCTGGCCAGCGTGAGCGCGGTGGCCCACACCAACGCCGGTTACAGTTTTGTGAACTGGACGGAAGCCGGCGTGCCGGTTAGCACCGCGACGAATTACAGCTTCACCGCCGCCGCCGCGCGTTCGCTGGTGGCAAACTTCGCGCCGATTCCGGTGCCCATGACCCTGACCAATTCCTCGCGCACCAATCTGTCGTTCTCTTGGAATCCCGCCGCAACCGGCTGGGTGTTGCAGGAAAGTTCCGACCTGATTGCGTGGACCAATTCCACCCGACCGCTGACCACGAACGGCAGCCAGCGCAGCCTTGCCATCACGCCGCCGGGCGGGAGTAAGTTTTTCCGGCTCGCGCATCCTTGATCAACCGCTGGCGGAAAACGAATCCGCGATTAGGCAGGGCTGTAATTCGCCTTTTCCGCTGCGCTCTTTGCGCTTAACCTCCTCGCGTGGAAACGGCGATGATTCTAGTCGTTCTGTTCTTCGCGGGCGCGAGTTTCTTCTTCGCGCTGGCGGAGACGGCGCTGTTTTCCTTGAGCAAATGGCAGGTGGCGCATCTCGCCGAGAACCAAGCCGGCGCGGGCAAAATCGTTTCCGAACTGCTTGAACGTCCCCACGATTTGCAGGCCACGCTGGCGCTGGGCAACACCTTCGCCAACGCCGCCATCCTCGCCGCCGCACTCCGCATGGTGTTCAACGCGCAGTGGGGCTTCGGCCTCACGATGCTCGCGCTGGCGGCGGTGGTGCTGCTCGTCGGCGAGGTGCTGCCCAAGACGCTCGCGGTGCGGCAGCCGGAACGCTGGGCGTTGCGCGTGGCGTGGCCGTTGCTGGTGTTTCGCCGCGTCACCAAGCCGTTTTACCGCGCTGCGCAGTGGACGAACGCTGCGATTCTCAAGCAGGCCGCCGCCACTGCTGCGCCGCCCGCCGCCGTCACCGAGGCGGAATATCAGGAGCTGCTCGAACTCGCCGCGCAGCAGGGCACGCTGGAGGAATCCGAGCGCGAAATCATCCTGCAGATCATCAGCCTCGATCGCCGCACGGCGCGCGACGTGATGCGCCCGCGTGCCGGCATGGCGGCGATTTCCGACGACGCCACCGTGGAGGAAATGCTTGCGATGGCGCGGAAACACCAGCATCGCCGGTTCCCGATCTACGACGAAACGCCGGACACCATCGTCGGCATCCTGAACACGCGCGCCTTGCTGCTCGACCCGAAAGTGGATTTGGCGGAAGTGATTGAATTTCCGTCGTTCGTGCCGGCGACGATGAATCTGCTCCAGCTTTTCCGCGCGTTGCAGAAACAGCAGCGCGGCCTCGCCATCGTGCTCGATGAGTTCGGCAGTGCCGCCGGCTTGGTGACGATGGAGGATATTTTGGGCGGCATCGTCGGCAAAATCCGCGTGGCGACGTCGCCGCAGGGCTTCGTGCTGGAAAAAGTTTCGCCCGGCCATTGGCGCGTGAACGGCACGATGCGGCTGGAGGATTTCCGCCGCGAATTTCCGCTGCTGCCCGACGTGAACGAGGTCGAGACGATGGGCGGCCTGCTGACGCATCTGCTCGGCGTGGTGCCGGCGGCGGGCGAATCGGCGACGTTCGCCGGGTTGAAATTCACCGCGCACGTTGCGGACGAACGGCGTGTGCGCGAACTGCTGGTGGAGCAAACCAAATGACCACCTATCTCGCCAATTTTTTCGGACTGGCGCTGTGCCTGATGCTGTCATTTCTGCTGTCGGGCATGGAGGCGGGTGTGTTCGCGTTGAACCGCCTGCGCGTGCGGCGGCTGGCGCGCACGGGCGCGGTCGGGGCGCAGATTCTGCATGGCTTTCTGGAGCAGCCGGAAAAATTCCTGTGGACGATCCTGCTCGGCAACACGCTGGTGAATTTCCTCATTCTCGGCTGGGTCATCGCGAAGCTGCACGAATGGTTCACCGGCCACACGGCGCTCGTCATCGCGCTGTTCACGGTCGTGGTGTTTTTGTTTTACGCGTTTTTTGATCTGCTGCCGAAGATGTTGTTCCGCGCGTATCCCAACCGGCTGTGTCTGTCGTCGGCGAAAGTGTTTCGCTTCGTGCATCTCGCGCTTGCACCGCTGGTGTTCCTGGTCGAGAGCGTCTCGCAATTTTTTCTGCGCCGGCGTGGCTCGCGCGTCTTCACCGGCCGGCTGTTCGGCAACCGCGAGGAGATGCGCGCCGTGATGGCCGAGGCCGCGCAGGCGCTCACCAGCGAGGAACACGCGATGGTCAATCGCGTGCTGGACTTGCAGCATTTCACCGTCGCGCAGATCACCATCCCGCTGGCGAAAACCTTTTTTGTGGAAACCGATTCGCCATTGCGCGACGCGGTGAAAATCGCCGCCGGAAAAAACCTGACGCGCCTGCCGGTTTTCGAGCAGCGCGACGGCCAGCGCCGCGTCGCCGGGATGCTGGACGTGGGCGCACTGCTGTATCTCGAAAACCTGCCGGCGGAAAAAACCGCCCGCGATTTCATGTCGCCCGCGCTGTTTCTGGACGACCGCACGCGGCTGGAAGTCGCGTTGCGCCGGATGCAGCGCGCCGGCCAGCGCCTCGCCATCGTGCTGGCGCGCGACGGCAGTGAGGCCGGCGTGGTGGCGCTGGAGGACATTTTGAAACTGATGTTTGGCGAGGTGAAACTCTGAAATGAACAATGACTAAATCCGAATGACGAAAGAATCTCCAATCACCAATGACAAATTCGCTCTGACGCATGGCCTGCGTTGCCGATTCGGGATTCGTCATTCTTTGGTCATTATGGTTTCGTCATTTGTCCTTTACCCATGACTTGGAACGATGCCATTGACGACGGGTTCAAGCTGCTGGCCGTGGCGGCGCTGGTGCTGGCCAACGCCTTCTTCGTGGCGGCGGAGCTGGCGTTCGTCCGCATCCGCGACACGCAGCTCGCGCCGCTCGCGGCGAAGGGCAACCGCCGCGCCCGCACCGCGCGGCACATCGTCGCGCACATTGATTCCTACATCGGCGCGACGCAGTTCGGCATCACGCTCGCGAGCATGGCGCTGGGCGTTTTGGTGGAGCCGGTTTTTCGCGCGCTGCTCAACCCGCTGTTTCCGCTGCTGAAAATCACGAGCGAACACACGCAAAGCACCATCGCCATCGTCGTCGGCTTTTTCGTGAACTGCTATTTGCTCATCATCGCGGGCGAACTCGTGCCCAAGGCCATTGCCATCCGCCGCACGCTGGCGACCTCACTGTGGGTGGCGTCGCCGCTGAACTGGTTTTACCGCATTTCGTATCCGTTCATCTGGGTGCTGCACCGGTCGTCCCAAATCGTTTTGCGCTGGCTCGGGTTCGCCGGCGGCGAACTTCACGACCGGCATTCGGAGGAGGAATTGCGCGTGGTGCTGGGCGCGGCGCAAGGGTCGGCGGAGCGGCGCGATTTGATTTTGAATGCGCTCGATTTGCGGCATCGCACGGCGCGCGAGGTGATGCGTCCGCGCAATGAAATCACGGCATTCGACACCACCGCGTCGCTGGCTGAGTGTGTGGCGCTGGCGGAAAAGACGCGTTACTCGCGTTTTCCGATTTGCGAAAACGGCAACCTCGACAAGACGCTCGGCGTGGTTCACATCAAGGATTTGTATGCGTTGCGCGAGCGGGCGAAGACGGCGGCGGAACTGCTGCCGCTGGCGCGCCCGCTGTTTTATATTCCCGAAACGGCGGCGCTCGACCAGCTGCTGCGGCGGTTCCTCGATCGCAAATCGCACTTCGCCGTCGTGGTGGACGAGTTCGGCGGGACGGTGGGCGTGGTGACTTTGGAAAACGCTTTGGAGGCGCTCGTCGGGCAGATCCAGGACGAGTTCGACACGGAGAAATCCGAGCTGGTGCGGCTCGGCGAAAATGTCTGGGAAGCCGCCGGCACGCTGGCGTTGCACGAACTCGAAAAAGTCATCGGCACCGTGCCGCACGACGAAAGCACGACCACGACGAGCGGCTGGGTCACGGAAAAACTCGGCGGCTTTCCGCGCGCCGGTGACCGCGTGACGGTGGGTGAATTTGAATTGCGCGTGGAGGAGATGGACGGCCCGCGCGTCGGCAAATTGAAGGTGACGCGGAAGATTTGATTTTCCTCCTCATCGTCATGCTCATCCTCTCGGAAAATTGAGGATGAGTACGAGGATGACTTCTTACCACTTCGCGCCGCGCCAGCAGAGCACCGCGACCACGGCGGCGAAAATTCCATCCACCGCCACCGCCGGCCACGCCTGCGCCAGCGCCGCGTTGACGGCGAACAGCGCGAAAGCTCCGAGCCACAAGATCAGCGGTGCAAAGTCCGGCGCGCTGGATTTGCCCGGCTGCTTGCGGATGAGATACGGCAGGACGACGGCGAGGATGATGCTGCTCACGAAGGCCCAGCCGAGAAAACTCAGCGGCGACGCGCCGAACCACGTCACGGAAATCTTGGTCGGGTGCCACAGCCAGAGGTGTTTCACTCGCGCGAACGCCTCCAGCGCGAAGTCAAAGGCCAGCGCCAGCAGCGCCGTCAGCGCCATGAGCAGGAAACCGTAATTTTTGACCTTGCGCCACGGGCGCAGCAGCAGCCGCACGACGCCGCGCGAGTTAAAGATCGCCACCACCCAGATGAATGGCACCGTCCACGGCACGGTGTTGAATAGTTGCGGCCCGCTTTGTTCGCCAAAGGAAAGGGGGCCGAACGGCAGGCCGGTGCGCGCGCTCAGGCCGTGCGCCGCGCCGCCGATGAGCGCCGTGATGAAGGTGGCGAACAAAACGCTTTGCAGCGGCAGCGTCCGCGCGAGGATCGCCACGGAGGCGGAGACCGCGAGCACGAGCAGGAAAGCGTCGGCTGGCTGGCTCTGCCGCGCGGGCACAAACAGGCTGGCCGCCGCCGCCACGAGCGTCAGCGCCAGCAGCAGTTGCGCCGGCCACGCGGGTTTGGTCGCGGTTGAACTGGATGAGGAAAAGCCGTCGGGGAGCGCCATGTTTTTTAAGGTCGTTGCCGCATGATAGGAATTTTTCCGGCCAGCGCAGCCAAAATTTTAAAAATGTTCAATTCTGAATTCCCGTTCCTCAAGCCTAATTCCGGCATTGGGAAAACCGGCCGCCCATTTGAAACCCCGCATCGCCAACGCGGTCACGGAAGGGAAGGGTCGCCACGCGGCGGACGGATTCGAGGAGTTCGGTGACGGACATGCGAGAAAAACTTTTAGCTCGTTGTGAAAACTTAAACTGTCGGCTTAACGCGCCTTTTTCTTATTGCACCGAGCAAAGTGCCAACTAAACCAACAATTGCTACGAACAGTGCGACAGGAATTTTCCAGCCAGATACCGGAATTATGTTCGCAGTGTCGTTCATATTTATTTCGTTTTATTTCAATTTCTCACGGCACCGGCACCGCGTTGAACACTTTCTTGATGATTGCGTCGGTTGTCACGGCCTGCGCCTCGGCTTCGTAGGTCAGGATGATGCGGTGGCGTAGCACGTCGGGGCCGATGCTTTTCACGTCCTCGGGAATCACATAGTCGCGGCCTTGCAGCAGCGCCCACGCCTTGGCGGCGAGCGTCAGGAAAATCGTCGCGCGCGGCGACGCGCCGAACTGGATGAAATGTTTCACATCCAGTTTGAAATCCTGCGGTTTGCGCGTGGCAAAAACGATTTTTACGATGTAATCGCGGATTTTTTCGTCCACGTGGATTTGATCCACGAGCTTCCGCGTCGCCAGAATTTCTTCGAGCGAGACGACGGGTTTCACCGGTTGCTCCGGGCTGGTGAATGCCATGCGGTCGAGGATTTTTCTTTCTTCAGCTTCGTTGGGATAATCCAAAATCACCTTGAACATGAAGCGGTCCACCTGCGCTTCCGGCAGCGGATAGGTGCCTTCCTGGTCAATTGGGTTTTCCGTGGCCAGCACGAGGAAGGGCGACGGCAGCTTCATGGTTTCGCCGCCGAGCGTGACCTGTCGCTCCTGCATGGCTTCGAGTAGCGCGCTCTGGACTTTGGCTGGCGCGCGGTTGATTTCATCGGCGAGGACGAAGTTGGCGAAGATCGGTCCGCGCGTGACGTGGTATTTGCCGTCCTGCGGATTGTAGATCAGCGTGCCGAGAATGTCGGCGGGCAGCAGGTCGGGCGTGAACTGGATGCGATGGAACTGGGCCTGCACCGCCGCCGCCAGCGTGCGAACGGAAAGCGTCTTGGCGAGGCCGGGCACGCCTTCGAGCAAAACGTGGCCGTTGGCCAGGAGGCCGACGAGCAACCGGTCCACGAGCGCTTCCTGACCGACGATAACGTAGGCGATTTCCGCGCGCAAATTTTTGATCCAAGCCGAGGTCTGGGCGACTTGGTCTTTCAGCGGTGAATTCATGTGGCGAGAATTTAAGCGGCGGGGCAGGGCGACTCAAGTGGCGTTGTGGTTCTTTTTTTTCCGCGCCGGGGCTGGCGATAATTTTCATGCGTGGATAAAAAGCCGCAACCGGACGGCTTGTCTGGGCTGTTCAAAAAAATTCACTACCCATGAAATAGCCGTAGAATCAGGCGAATAACCGTTTTGTGGCGGAAGGTTTTCCGGTTGGCATTGCCGTTGCTAAAGGATGCAAAGCCAATGTGTCATTGGCGGACGAGCACATTAAAAAACATTAAAAAATGAAAAAAATCGAAGCAATCATCAAACCGTTCAAACTCGAAGAGGTCAAGGATGCCTTGAGCGAGATTGGCATCGAAGGCATGACCGTCAGCGAGGTCAAGGGGTTTGGCCGCCAGAAGGGTCACACCGAAATCTATCGCGGCAGTGAATACACCGTGGATTTCCTGCCCAAGATCAAAATCGAGCTCGTCATCGCCGACGCCCAGAAGGACGCGGCGATTGCGGCCATCATCAAGTCCGCCAAGACGGGCAAGATCGGCGACGGCAAAGTGTTCGTCTCTACCGTGGAGGAATCCGTCCGCATCCGCACCGAGGAAAAAGGTGATTCGGCGCTCTGAACCAACCCCAATAAATTTCACCGACTTAAAAATATTAACATGAAAAAATTCTTACTCACCCTCGGTTTGATGGCCGTGACCGCGTTCGCGACGCTTTCGTTGCGCGCGGATGACACCAATGTGGTTGCGGCTGCGACCAATGCCGTGGCCGCCGCTGCGGCTCCCGCCACGCCGCCGCCGCTGCCCACCGGCACCATTGATCAGCGCGTCTCGGCGTTGGAGGCTTACATTGCCAACACCGACCCGACCGCCTCGCTCAAGGACACCAACGGCACCCAAATCGCCACCACGGCGATTCTGGGCAATCCCGGCCCCGGTCACAACGCGTGGCTGCTCACCAGCACGGCGTTCGTGCTGTTCATGACACTGCCCGGCCTGGCGCTGTTCTACGGCGGCATGGTGCGCCGCAAGAACGTCCTGTCCGTGCTCGCCCAATGCTTCCTGATCACCGGCCTCGTGACCATCCTCTGGGTGTTTGTGGGCTACGGCATGATTTTCGGCGGCAGCGGTGATATGAGCAAAGACGTAATTCCCGGCTGGGTGGGCAGTCCCTCGGTTAACTGGATGTTGAACGGGGTGACTTCCGCTCCGAACACCAATTATGCCTACTGGGTCTCGGAGAACGTGTTTGCCATGTTCCAGTTGATGTTCGCCATCATCACCCCGGCGCTGATCATCGGTGCCATCGCGGAGCGCATGAAGTTCAAGGCCATCCTGGTATTCATGACCTTGTGGATGCTGATTGTTTATTTCACCCAAGGCCACGCGATCTGGGGCATCAACGGCTACATGAACGGCGTGTGGAACGCCAAGGCCGGAATTCATGCGATTGACTTCGCCGGCGGCACGGTGGTGCACATGACGTCCGGTTGGTCGGCGCTCGTGCTCTGCTTGATCCTCGGCAAGCGCAAAGGTTTCGGCAAAGAGAACTTCGCGCCGCACAGCCTCGTGCTGACCTACATCGGCACCGGCATGCTCTGGGTCGGCTGGTATGGTTTCAACTCCGGTTCCGCCGTCGCGGCTGACGTGGTCGCGGCGAATGCCTTCACCACCACGACGATTGCCACGGCCATCGCCTCGTTCGTCTGGCCGATGTGGGAGTGGATTGTCAAGGGCAAGCCGAGCGTACTCGGTTTCTGCTCCGGCGCGGTTGCCGGTCTGGTCGTCATCACGCCCGCTTGCGGTTTCGTGACGAGCACGGGTTCGATCTACATCGGCATCGCGGCCGGCACGATCTGCTGGTTCATGTGCTACAAGGTCAAGGCTTGGCTGGGTTATGACGACGCGCTGGACACGTTCGGCGTGCACGCCATCGGCGGCACCACCGGTGCCATCATGACCGGCATGCTCGCCCGCAACGCGGCGAACGGCAACCTCGCGACGAACCTCAAGGCCTACGTCACCGACAGCTGGTTCCAACCGCTCGTCAAGGAACAGATCAAGGCGGTGGTCATCACCATCGTATTGAGCGTGGTCGCCACCGTGGTCATCGCTTACATCACCAAGTTGCTCGTGGGTCTGCGCCCGACGGAAGAAGTCGAAATCACTGGTCTCGACGAATCCGAACACGGCGAGCTCGGTTACCACGGCTGATTTTAGGAGCCAAGGAGGAGGAACTGGGGAATCACCCGGCGGGCAACGCAAGTTGCCCGCCGGTTTTTTTTGTTCAATCCGAACTCACGCAAAGGCGCAAGGTTGATTGTCACCGCGCCTTTGCGCCTTTGCGTGAGGTGAAGGGGTGCTGCCCAGCCCGGTGATTTCAAACTACCTTGATGACTAGCGCGGTGGTGTTGTCGCGGCCGTCGTTTTTCACCGAGGTTTCCACGAGCGCCTTCGCCGGGTTGAAATCTTTGCCCTTCGTCCGCAGCAAATCCACGATCTGGTGGCCGTGCAGTCCTTCGGTCAAACCGTCCGAGCAGATCAGGAAAATGTCGCCTTTGCCGCAGGCCACCGCACCGACCTGCGGATCCACGAACTGGTTTTCGCCGCCGAGCGCCTTTTGCAAAACATTCCGGCGCGGATGCGTGCGGGCTTCGTAGTCCTTGATTTTTCCATTCCGCAACAGCCAGGCGACATGCGTGTCGTCCTGCGTGAGCTGGAGCAATTCCTTTTTATCCTTGGCCAGATGATAAATCCGCGTGTCGCCGACGTGGCCGAAATACAGCCAGCCCGGGGTGAACCACGTCAGGCTCATCGTGGTCTGCATGCCCTGACATTCGTCGTAGCTGCGGCCCAGATAAACCAGCGCGCGATGGACCTGCTCGTAAAGCTCGGCCAGCACGTCGGCAAAGGCGTGGTTCAGATCGCGCTGCTCGTGGTTGAAGGAGCGGGGGAGCAGCGTGGTGATTTTTTCCACGGCGATGTTGCTGGCGAATTCGCCGGCCTTCGCGCCGCCCATGCCGTCGCACACGGCAAAGGTAAAATCATGTTCCGCGAGCGAGGCGTCGCCGAACTTGCCGAGGCGCTGCACTTCCTGCGCGTCGAACCGCAGGCCGAGAAAGGCGTCCTCGTTGTTCTTGCGCACCTTGCCGATGTCCGAACAGCCGAACCAGTGCAATTCGTCGGCGCGCGCGGCGGGTTTCTTTGACGTTGGTTTCATGGGGTAAAATTCATCCTCATCGTCATGCTCATCCTCAATTTTGTTTTTGATTTACGAGGATGAGGATGACGATGAGGAGGATTTGTCATCCGGCAAAATGGTGGCGAACTCAAAATCAATCACGCAAAAGCGTCCGTCGGAGAAACGGTAGGTCACATTGCGCACGTCCGGGTCGTCGTGGCGCACGCCGAATTTTTCCAGTTCTGCAAAGATTTCCGCGCGGCGTTTTTCGTCGAGCTGTTCCACGCGGGTGCCGCAGTTGGTGGTGATGATGCGCAGTTTATCGCGGTTGGCTTCCAGCAGGCGCGGCACGAACGGGCAGCCTTTGGCCTTGAGGTGCCGCAGCACGCGCACCTCGGTGTCGAAGCGTTCCTCCGCCTTCGGGCCGTGATAGACCTTGAACACCCGGCCATCAAAGCTCAAATGCACCGTGGCGCGAAGCGTGTCTTTTACTTTCAACATGATGGGCAGCCCGTGGTCATGAAACTATCGCGCAAACGGCGGTTGAAGCAAGACTGTTTGCGCGGCGATTTGCCCAGCGCGGATAAATTTCGCCAGCGGGTGCGGGTGCGGGTAAATAAATTCATGGCGGTGAAAATGTTTTTCCCCGCATGAAATCAATTCGTGCCAGTAGTTGCCGCAAAAATCTTGCGATGTGGCACCCGCTTTGCTAATCATTTCGCCACACAGGTTCAGCCCGCGTTTCATGATGAACGCGGGTCTGTTGAACCGTTCCTCACTGACAACAACATTAAGCACATGGCTAAATACAAACTCGAATACCTCTGGTTGGACGGCTATGAACCCGTCGCCAACATCCGCGGCAAAACGCAAGTCAAAGAATTTGCGAGCTTTCCGAAACTCGAACAGCTTCCGCAATGGGGCTTCGACGGCAGCTCCACGCGCCAGGCCGAAGGCCGCACGTCCGACTGCATGCTCAAGCCTGTCGCTGTCTATCCCGACACGACCAAGAAAAACGGCGTGCTCGTCATGTGCGAAGTCATGATGCCGGACGGCAAGACCCCGCATCCGTCCAACGGCCGCGCCACCATTCCCGATGATTCCGGTGCCTGGTTCGGTTTCGAGCAGGAATATTTCCTTTACCAGGACGGCAAGCCCCTCGGTTTCCCGCAAACCGGCTTTCCTTATCCGCAGGGTGAATACTACACCGGCGTCGGCTACAAGAACGTCGGTGACATCGCCCGCGAAATCGTGGACACGCATCTCGACCTCTGCCTCGATGCCGGCATCAACCACGAAGGCATCAACGCCGAAGTGGCCAAGGGCCAGTGGGAATTCCAGATCTTCGGCAAAGGCTCCAAAAACGCCGCCGACCAGGTCTGGGTCGCCCGCTACCTCCTCATGCGCCTCTGCGAAAAATACGGCGTGGACGTGGAATGGCATTGCAAACCGCTCGGCAAGGACGTGGATTGGAACGGTTCCGGCATGCACTCCAACTTCTCCACCGACTATATGCGCACCGTCGGCGGCAAGGACTACTTTGAAGCCCTCATGGCCGCGTTCGACAAATACAAAAACGAACACATCGCGGTTTACGGACCGGACAATCATCTGCGCCTCACCGGCCTGCATGAAACCCAGTCCATTGACAAGTTCAACTACGGCATCGCGAATCGTGGCGCGTCCGTGCGCGTGCCGCACAGCTTCGTCAACAACGGCTACAAAGGTTACCTCGAAGACCGCCGTCCGAACTCTCAGGGCGACCCCTACAAGATCGCGGGCCGCATCCTGCAGACCATCGCCACCGTGCCCACGCCCGGTGCGAAGAAAAAGAAATAATTTAGCCACCCGCTAAAACGAGAACGGCGCGGACTGAAAAGTTCGCGCCGTTTTTTTGTCCATAATCTCCTCGGCTTGTGCCGGCCGGAATAGGTCCGAACACCAAAAAGAAAACGCCCCCGCCGCGAGGGCAGGGGCGGGTGAAATCTGCCGGGATCAGTAGACCACTTTGTTCAGCGGATACTCGATGATGCCTTCCGCGCCGGCGGCCTTGAGTTGCGGAATCAGTTCGCGGACGATCTTCTCGTCAATGATGGTTTCCACCGCGACCCAGCCCTTGAGGCTCAGGTTCGCAATGGTGGGATTGCGCAGCGCGGGCAGATCGGCGAGCAGCTTTGCGAGATTTTTTTCCGCGATGTTCATCTTGAGGCCGACGAGCGCCTCGGCGTCGAGCGCGCCCTTGAGCAGCAGGGCAATCGTTTCGATTTTTTTGCGCTTCCACGGGTTTTTCCACGCGGTCTCGTTGGCAATCAGGCGCGGGGTGGAACTCAATAGTTCGTCCACGATGCGCAGCTTGTTGGCGCGGAGCGAGGAGCCGGTCTCGGTCACGTCCACGATGGCGTCCACGAGTTCGTGCGCCTTCGTCTCGGTCGCGCCCCAGGAAAATTCCACCTCGGCCTTCACGCCGTTCTTCTTGAGGTAGCGCTTGGTGAGGTTGACGACTTCGGTGGCGATGCGTTTGCCCTGCAAATCCTTCACGGACTTCACCGGGGAATTTTCCGGCACGCACAGCACCCAGCGCGCGGCGCGGCGGGAAACTTTGCTGAACAGGAATTCGCCGACCTCGTGAACCTTCGAGCCGTTCTCCATGACCCAGTCGTGGCCGGTGATGCCGCAGTCGAGATAGCCGTGCTCGACGTAGCGGGAAATCTCCTGCGCGCGGAACAGGCGGATGTCCAGTTCTTCGTCGTCCACATAGGGAACGTAGGAACGGCTGCTGACGGAAATGTTGTAGCCGGCCTTGGCCAGCTTCTCGATGGTGGCGTCCTGCAGGCTGCCTTTGGGCAGGCCGAATCGTAGTTTCTTGCTCATGTCAAAGTAATCCATAATGCCCAAGAAAGGCGTGTCAAGGCGAACACTTTTTTGGCTTTCATCCGACCGATATGGTCAGCGAACCTCTACGATGACCCAGGCGTCGCCGACCTTTTTCAGCGTGAAAGTGTAGAATCCCTGCACCGCGCCGCCGGCATACCAGCGGCCAATGGCGTCCACCGTGTCGTCGGCGTTCGGGTCATTCGCGTCCACGCCGAGGATCATCACGGGCTTACCGGTGTCCTTGTCGCGCGGCGAAAGATTGTCGCGCAGATCAATGTGGTAGCTCGCCTTGATCGGTGGTTGGTGCGCGGAATATTTCTTCTGCATCGCGTCCACCACCGCATCGGAAGCCTGCAAGAACAGCGCGGTGTAATCGCCGTCCTCCCAGAAATGCCGGTCAAGCAAATAGCCGAAGACGGCCAGATCAATCTTGTCCTCGTCGGCCTTCGCCAAACTTTTCACCGCCGCCGCCGTGGCCGGTGTGAAGTCCGGCACCTTGGCCTCGCTCGTGAACGTGATGGTTTCATTCGACGCGCAGCCGGCGGCGAGCAGCGCGACAAGGATGGCGGACAAAAGAATTTTGGCGTTCATGCTTTTTTCCAGATCACGCGCCGGCCCGCCACGGAAATCTCCTTCCGCGCCAGCGCGGCGACACAGCGCGGAAACAGTTCATGCTCCGCCGCGTGGATTCTTTGATGCAAAGTTTCCGGCGTGTCATGGTCCAAAACCGGCACGGCGGATTGCCCGATGATCGCGCCAGAATCCACGCCCGCGTCCACGAAATGCACCGTGCAGCCGGCGATCTTTACGCCGTGGTCGAGCGCCTGCTTCCACGATTGCAGGCCGGGAAAACACGGCAACAGGGAAGGGTGGATGTTGACGATGCGCCCCTCAAAGGCGCGGAGAAAATCACCTTTCAGCACGCGCATGAAACCGGCGAGCACGATCAAATCTACCCGCGAATTTTGCAGCGCGGAGACAAAAGCGCGCTCGGCCGCCTCGTCCAGCTTGGTGCGGAACTGACCGGGCGGGATGAATTGTGCGGGGATTTTTCGGTCGCGCGCGTGCTGGAGGATTCCCGCTGACTCGACATCGCTCAACACCACGGCGACTTCCGCCGGGATCTGGCCGGCGGTGATGGCATCCGCGATGGCCACGAAGTTGGAGCCTTTGCCGGAACCGAGGACACCGATGCGAAATGGATTGTTCACCGCGATTTGAATAGCAGAGCGCCTGGCCAAAACAAAGTGGAAAGGTGGTTGGAGGCTGTCTGAAAACCCCGGAGCGCGGCCGGGTCGTCCTCGACCAGCCCCGCCGGCCACGAATTTTCGGCGGGTTGAGCATCTTGCCCTGTGCTGCGGCTGGAAAAAAAGATGAAACCGGCGGCGCGTGACTACACGGAAGGTTCGCCGTCGTCGCCGCCGTCCAGGATGTCGCGGAGGGTGCGTAGTATTTTTTCGGCGGTGTAAGGCTTCGGCACAAAATGACGGACGCCGGAGCTGGCGGCCTTGGCCACGCCGCCGTTGGCCGCGAGGCCGCTGGAGCCGATGATCTTGACGCCCGGATTCATCGACTGGAGCGCGATGATGGTGGCCGGACCGTCCATGATGGGCATATGCATGTCGGTGATGACGGCGGCGATGTCCCGGCCTTGGGCGGCGTAGAGCGAAACGGCTTCCGCGCCGTTGGCGGCAGTCAGGACGCGGTAGCCGTGGCGTTCAAGGGTTTTTTTGACCACGGCGGCGATGAGTTCCTCGTCGTCCACGAAGAGGATGAGTTCGTTGCGCCCGCGTGGCAGGCCATCTTGGATGACGGCCCGGTGTTCGGACTGTTCGGCGCTGGCGTTGGCCGGAAGATAAATCTTGAAGGTGGTGCCGTGGTCGGGCTCGCTATAGACGTTGATGAAGCCGCCGTGGCTTTTGACGATGCCTAGCGTGGTGGACAGGCCGAGGCCGGTGCCCTGGCCGTGCGCCTTGGTGGTGAAGAAGGGGTCGAAAATCCGGTCAATGATTTCCTTGCCGATGCCGGTGCCGGTGTCGGTGACCTGGATGAGCACATTCGGACCGGGGCGCGCCTCGGG
>Ga0265324_10001312_pt1 | contig 14616 bp, 8 predicted proteins | sample 41419metaG_FD_198634 | JGI IMG/M metagenome (GOLD analysis project Ga0265324, IMG submission 198634) | Rhizosphere microbial communities from Carex aquatilis grown in University of Washington, Seatle, WA, United States - 4-14-19 metaG | ecosystem: Host-associated > Plants > Roots > Rhizosphere >...
CCGACACCACGGGCATGATCTGCTACAACTGCATCCACAACACCGACGAGCCGGTGATCGCGCTGATGCCGGAACACGCCCGGAAATTCCAGGCAAGGCTCGGCTGAAGAGGGGATTCGTGCGCACCCGGTTCAAGCCCCACATCAAGGCCCTGGAGCGCCACCGGACGTCGGTCGGCCGCGATTTCGAAGGCCTGCGGCTGGACCGCAACGAGCGCGTCCACCCGCTTCCCCCCGAGGTGGTGCGCGACGCGATGGCGCAGTTCACCGGCGCCCTGATCGCCGCCCATCCGGAAAGCGCGCCGCTCTACGCCCGGATCGCCGCCTTCCTCGGGGTGGCGGAGGACCGGATCTATCTGCTCAACGGCATCACCGAGGGCATCCATCACCTCTACTTCACCCTGGCCGGCCCGGGGGACAACACGGTGGTGCTGGATCCGACCTACCCGATGTACGCGGTCTACGCGCGGCTGAACGGCGTCCAGTACCGGCCCTTCCGCTACGGCGAAGACCTGCGTCCCGACTGGTCCAGCCTGGAGCGGGCGCTCGACGACGACACCGCGATCGTGGCGGTGGCCAATCCCAACCTGCCGCTGGAAAGCGCCTTCGGCCGCGACGACATCCGCCGCCTGGCCGACCACGCGCGCCGGCACGGCGCCGCCCTGGTGGTCGACGAGGCCTATCACCACTTCGGCGCCGAGTCGGTGGTCGACCTGGTGGACGAGATCGACAACCTGATCGTCATGCGCACCTTCTCGAAGGCCTTCGGCCTGGCCTCGGCGCGCATCGGCTACATGGTCGGCCGGCCGGACGTCATCGACTACGTGTCGAAGACCCGCTCGCTGGTGGAATCCAACACCTATTCCATGGGGCTGGCCGCCTACATGCTCGACCACCCCGAGATCATGGCGGCCCACGTCGCCGACGTCAAAGCCGGGGCGGCGCGGTTGCAAGACGGGCTCACCCGCCTGGGCCTGCGCTGGCACGGCGGCCATGTCACCAACGGCCTGCTGATCTTTCTCGACGGCCGCGGCACGGTGGACGATTGCCTGCGCTGGATGGCGGAGCGGCGGATCTACGTCCGCGGGGCCTTCAGTCCGCCGTTCGACACCTGCGTTCGGGTCAGCATCGGCCGTCCCGAGGACATGGACATCTTCCTCGCCGAACTGGGAAGCTGGCTGGAGTCGACGGCTTGACCGGCCTGACGCTGGCCGGCGCGCCCATCCACGACGGGCTGGAAGCGATCCTGTTCGACAAGGACGGGACCTTGTTCGACATCCATGCCTATTGGTGCGCCATCGTGCGGATGCGGGCGGAACTGGCGGTGGCGGAGTGGTTCGCGCCCCTGCCGGCCGCGCGCCGGGCGGCAATCGAGACCGCCGTGGCCGAACGCCTGGGCGCGACCGCCGCCGGCCGCATCCGCCCCGAAGGCCCGGTGGGCGCCCGCCCCCGCCGCGAGGTGGCCGAGGCGATGGCCGGCGCGCTGGTCGAGCTGGGGGCCCGGGTGACCGCCGCCGAGGTCGAGACGCGGGTGTTCCAGCCGGTCGATGCCCGCTCCGAGGAATCGCTGGGCGAACTTTCCGTCCTGCTGCCGGGGGTGCGCACGCTGCTGTCGGCCTGCCGGCTTCGCAACGTCAGGGCGGCGATCATCACCAACGACGTCACCCGCCGGGCCGAGGGCATGCTGCGGGCGCACCGGATCGACCACCTGTTCGACACCGTCATCGGTTCGGACCGGGTGAGCCGGGCCAAGCCCGCGGCCGAACCGGCGCTGGCCGCCCTGGCCGCGCTCGGCTGCGCCGCCGAGGCGGCTGCGGCGATCGGCGACCATCCCGGCGACGTCGAGATGGCGCTGGCCGCCGGAATCGGCTGCCGCGTCGCCGTCTTGACCGGCACCCATGGCCGCGAGGCGTTCTCCGGCCTGCGGTGCCACCTTGCCGCAACCCTCGACGCGGTCGGCCTGGCATGACAGGAGCGCAATGACTGAAGCTTTGACGGTGCTGGATTGCACGCTCCGCGACGGCGGCTACTACACCAACTGGATCTTCCCGCGGCCGCTGGTCGAGGACTATCTCGCCGCCTGCGCCGCGGCCGGCATCGACGTGGTCGAGATCGGCTTCCGATACGCCCGCAAGGACCAGTTCCTCGGCCCCTACGCCTACATGACCGACAATTTCCTGGCGACGCTGCCGCTGCCGGCCGGCCTGCGCATCGGCGTGATGGTCAACGCGGCCGATCTGCTGGCGCATGGCGATGGCCCCGCGGCGGCGATCCACCAATTGTTCCAGCCGGCGGAACGCTCGCCGGTGTCGCTGGTCCGCATCGCCGCCAATGCCGATGCCGTCGCCGCCTGCGAGCCGGCGGTGCGCGCCCTCGAAAGCCTCGGCTACGGCATCGGCTTCAACATCATGCAGATCACCCGCAGCACCCCCGCGGCGATTTCGCAGGTTGCCGAGCGGATCGCCGGCTGGACCGGAATCGAGGTGCTGTATTTCGCCGATTCGCTCGGCAACATGCGCGACGGCCAGGTGCGCGCCTGCTGCGAAGCGCTGCGGCGCGGCGGGTGGCGGGGACCGCTCGGCATCCATGCCCACGACAACATGGGCCGCGCCCTGATCAACACCCTGGAGGCCGTGGATGCCGGGGCGGCATGGGTCGACGGCACCATTCTCGGCATGGGGCGGGGCGCCGGCAACGCCCGCACCGAATTCCTGCTGTGCGAGGTGGCCCGGCGCGAGCCGCGAGCCCGCCGCAACGTCGAGGCGCTGCTGCCGCTGGTGGCCGGCGACTTCCCGGCGCTCCAGCGCCTGCACGGCTGGGGCGCCAACCTGCTGTACTTCCTGTCGGCGCAGAACGACATCCACCCCACCTATGTGCAGACCATGCAGGCCGAGGGGCGTTTCGACGCCACCGAGATCCTCGGCGCCCTCAACACCCTGAAGTCGATGAAGGGCTATTCGTTCAGCATCGACACCCTGGTGCGGGCGCTGGGCGAGACTCCCTCGGCCGAGCGGGGGACGTGGACTGCCTCCGGATGGCTGGACGGCCGCGACGTGCTGCTGCTTGCCCCCGGCGCCGGAAGCGTCGAGCATGGCGAGGCGCTGGTCGATTACATCCGGCGCGAGCGGCCGGCGGTGCTGTGCCTGAACCTCGCCACCGCGATTCCCCGCGACCTGATCACCGCCTACGTCGCCTGCCATCCCCAGCGCATCCTGATGGAGCAGAACAGCTACCGGACGCTCGGACGCCCGCTGGTGGTGCCGACCGCCTTCCTGCCCGATGCCCCCAAGGACGTCACGCTCGATTACGGCCTGCGCGTCGGCCCCGGCCAGTTCGAGGCCGGCCCTCAGGGGTGCGTCGTGCCCGTCCTGCTGGTCGCCGTCTATGCGCTGGCGGTGGCGACCGCTTCCGGCGCCAGGCGCATCCTGCTGGCCGGTTTCGACGGCTACGGGGCGGCGGATGCGCGCCAGATGGAGATGGTCAAGGCGTTCGAACTCTATCACGCCATGCCGGGGGCGCGGCCGGTGGTGGCGATCACGCCGACCGCCTACCCGGTGACCCAATCCTCCGTCTACGCGCCGGAGGTCTGAGCATGAACCCGGCCGTCGTCATTCCGGCGCGCTACCAGTCCAGCCGCCTCCCCGGCAAGCCGCTGATCGAGTTGCTGGGCGGCAGCATCATCCGCCGCACCCACCACCGGGTGGTGCAGGCGGTGCCGCGCGAGCGCGTGTGGGTGGCCACCGACGACCGGCGTATCCTCGACCATTGCCGCGATTCCGGCATCCAGGCGGTGATGACCCCGTCGACCTGCCTGACCGGCACCGACCGCGTCGCCTGCTTCGCCCGCGAGGTTGCCGCGGATGCCTACATCAACGTCCAGGGCGATGAACCGGTGATGGACCCCGAGGACGTTCGCGCGGTCTGGCGGGCCGTCGCCCTGCATCCGGGCGAGGTGATCAACGGAATGGCCGCGATCACCGAAGAAAGCCTGTTCCGCAATCCCAGCATTCCCAAGGTAGTGGCGCGCCCGGACGGCCGCCTGCTCTACATGAGCCGCGCCGCGATCCCCACCGGCAAGGATCTGGGCTTCGTCGCGGCATGGCGGCAGGTCTGCGTCTACGGCTTCCCGCCGGCGGCCCTGGCCGCGTTCGCCGCCCACGGCCGCAAGACTCCGCTGGAGGCGATCGAGGACATCGAAATCCTGCGCTTTCTCGAACTGGACTACGAGGTCCGCATGATCGCGCTGTCGGACACCTCGGTGGCGGTGGATACTGCCGAAGATATCCCCCGGGCCGAGGCGGCGATCCGTCGGCTCGGGCAGGAGCACGCCTTTTGACGAAACTGGGAACCGCAAGCCATGGCCACTGAACGGCGCCCCGAGGATTTCCGAGTCCTCATCGTCTACCCCAACCTTCCGCTGATGCTGGTCCCGTCCCTGGCGGTGGCGCTGTTCAACGCCATCTTCCGCCGGCTCGGCTATCAGGTGCGGCTGTTCGAGACCACCTACTACAGCTCGGACGAGGCCACCAGCACCACCGAGCGGGTCGAACGGCTGCAAGCTCGGCGCTTCGACGCCCTCAAGGAACTCCAAGTCGTCGTCAAGGGCGACATGCTGGGCGACTTCCGCCGCATGGTGCTGGATTTTCGGCCCGACCTGCTGGTGGTCTCGACGGTGGAGGACACCTTCCTGCAGGCGGTCCGCATGCTGAATGTGGTGCAGGACCTGAACATTCCCCACGTGGTCGGCGGCGTCTTCCCCACCAACGCCGGCGAGCGCTGCTTCGACTTCCCCGAGATCAGGATGATCGGCCTGGGCGAGGGCGAGGCCATCGTTCGCGACGTCGCCGAAGCGGTGCGCCGCGGCCTGCCTCTGGACGCCATTCCGGGCACCTGGTGCCGCAATGCCGATGGATCGATCCGCCGCAATCCCAGCCCGCCTCTGGTCGACATCGACGACGTCTGCCCTGATTTCGGCCTATTCGAGGCCAAGCGCTTCTACCGGCCGATGGGCGGGCGCCTGTTCAAGATGATCCCGGTGGAGACCTACCGCGGCTGCCCGTACAAGTGCACCTATTGCTGTTCGCCGACGCTGGTGCAGTTCGCCAAGGAAACCGGCCAGGGCAAGTTCCTGCGGCGCAAGAGCGTGGCCGCCCTGCGCAACGAGATCCGCCATGCCGTCGATACCCTTCAGCCGGAATTCCTGTACTTCGTCGACGATTCCTTCATGGCGCGGCCGCGCCGGGAGATCCTCGATTTCTGCGATATGTACGAGGAATTCAAGCTGCCGTTCTGGTTCAACACCCGGGCCGAAAATTGCGCCCCCGACCTGCTGGCGCGGCTGAAGGAGGTCGGCTGCTACCGGATGGCCGCCAGCGCCGAGTGCGGCAACGACGATTACCGGGTGCACGTTCTCAACCGCAACATCAAGAACGACAAGATCCTCGGGCATTACGACGCCATCGCCGCCAGCGGCATCGCCTTCAGTGTCGACGTGATGGTCGGCCTGCCCGGCGAAACCCGCGACCTGGCCATGCAGAGCATCGAACTGATCCGCCGGATCAACGGCTACGACGCCCTCACGGTCAGCGTCTTCACCCCGTACCACGGCACCCCGCTGCGCGAGGTGGCGATCCGCAACGGCTGGCTCGAACCCAAGGTGGTTTGCAGCGGCGCCACCTTCCGCTCGCTCCTCGACATGCCGCCGCCCTACCTGGGCGCCGAGGAGATCGTGCACCTGGTTTCGGTGCTGCCGATGTACTGCTATTTTCCCAAGAGCGCATGGGACGAGATCCGCCGCGCCGAGACCCCCGACGACGAGGGCATGCGGCTGCGCCGCCACTATGCCGACCTCTACAGTCGCGAGTTCTTCGGCGAATCCCAGGATTCCAAGCCCCATGTCGGCGGCGCCGGCTGCCGCGCCAATCCCGCCGATTCGTTCCGGATCGTCACCCCACCCCTACCGGCGGAGGAATTGCAGCGGCTGGCGCCCCGTTGAGTCCAGCCGCTTCTCAGCCGCCGTCGCGCCACCGGCGCAGGGATTCGGCGACCTCGGCCACCACCGGCGCCCAGGCGCCCGGCGCCGGCTGGCGGAACAGCCGGAGGGTGGGATTCCAGGGCGAATCGATGCCGCTCGCTCCCATCCGCCAGTCGGGGGCGAAGGCGAGCATGTCCCATACCGGACGCCCGAGCGCGCCGGCCATCGACACCGTCGAATTGTCGATGCTGATCACCAGGTCCATGGCCGCCACCTGGGCGGCGAAGCGGTCGAGGTCGGTCAGCGGGTCGACGGTAATGTCGTCGATCAGGTCGAACCCGGCCCCTGCGATCTCGGCCCGTCCGGCGCCGTATTGCAGGCTGACGAAACGGAGCCCCGGCACGTCGAGAATCGGCCGCCAGTCGGCCAACGGGATTGAGAACGACCGCTCCAGCTTGAGGTGCCGTGTCCACCATGAGATGCCGACCAAAGGACCGCCGCCATAGTCGCGGCGGAAATCGGCGGCGAGGGCCGCATCCGCCGCGAGATAGGGCGGCAGCGGCCGGAAGCCGGACCGCGACGGCCGCAGCAACGCCACCGCCGACACCACCGGCACCTGAAGCGCGATGTCGTCGGCGAGCAGGCGGGCGTCGGGTGGATCGGTGCGCGCCACCGCCTCGACCTGGGGCAGCGAGCGGGCCAGCAGCGGCACCAGGCGGGGATCGCATTCGACCACCACCTGGGCTCCGCCCGCGACCAGTTCGGGAAGGATGGCGAAGAAGGCCAGTTCGTCGCCGATGCCCTGCTCGCCCCACACCAGCAGCCGGCGGCCGTCGAGGTCTTCGCCCCGCCAGCGCGGCTGGGAAAAGGGGCGGACGGCCTGGCCGGTGCCGAACCGCCATTCGTATTCCTGCCACCCGGCCGGATAGTCGCCGAACCGCAGGAGCGTGAGGGCGAAACCCAGATGGGCGTCGGCGCTCCCCGGATCGAGCGCCAAGGCGCGGCGATAGGCGGCGAAGGCGTCCTCGGCACTGCCGCTCTGGCCGAGCGCATTGCCGAGATTGCAGTGGAATTCGGCGCGGTCGGCTGCCAGCGCCGACGCCTGCCGGCATGCCGCCACCGCCGCGTCCGGCCGGTCGAGCCGCACCAGGACATTGCCCAGGTTGCTGTGGACGTCGGCCAGACCGGGATCGAGCGTCAGCGCCCGCCGGTAGCAATCCTCCGCCTCGTCCAAGCGATCCAGCTCGGCCAGGGCGCGTCCCAGATTGCCGACGATCTTGGCCGCGCCGGGGCTGAGGTCGATGGCGGCGCGATAGGCCGCTGCCGCTTCGTCCCATCGCCCCAATTTGCCCAGCACGGTGCCGAGGTCGTTGGACAGCTGCGGTTCCGCCGCCTCGGCGAGCGCCGTCCGATAGCAATCGGCAGCCTCCGCCAGCTTCCCCGCTGCGGCCAGCACGGCGCCGAGATTGGCGTGGACGTCGCGGTCGCCGGGCTGCAGGGCGATCGCCGCGCGATAGGCGTCCGCGGCGTCGTCGAGCCGTCCCAAGCCCCGGAGCGCGTTGCCCAGGTTGTTGGGGATCGCCGGCCAGTCGGGCGCCAGCCTGGCGGCGGCACGGTAGCCGGCGGCGGCCTCCTCCAGCCGATCCAGGGCCATCAGGGCGTTGGCGAGATTGTAATGGGCCTCCATCAGGTCGGGCGCGGACTCGATCGCCTTGCGGTAGGCCGCGACCGCCTCGTGCAGCCGCCCGGAATCGCCGAACGCCTTTCCCAGGTTGTAGTGCGGAAGGGCGGAATTCGGCGCGATCTCGACCGCCCGACTCCAGGCGGCGATCGCCTCGTCCATGCGCCCCAATTGCCGCAGCACGTCGCCGAGGTGACCGTGGCTGTCGGCGGCGCGCGGCTGGCGCCGGATCGCCTGGCGCAATGCCGCCACGGCCTCGTCGAGGCGCCCTTGCGCGCGCAGCGCCGCGGCCAAGTTGTTCCAGCCGTCGCCGTAGCCGAAATCGAGCGCCACCGCGTGCCGGCACGCCGCCTCGGCCGCGTCCGGCCGGCCAAGCGCCAGCAGAACCGACGCCAGGTTGCCGTGGCAGGCGGGATTGCCGGGATCGAGCGCGATCGCCTGGCGAATGAGGTCGAATGCCGCCTGGTAGTGGCCGAACTGGTGGGCGATCAGGCCGAGATGGTGAAGACTTCCGGCGTGACGGGGATCGGCCGCGAGGATGCGGCGATAGAGCGCTTCCGCCTCCCCCAGCCGCCCGGCCTGGTGGTGGCGCAGCGCCATGGCGAAGGGGTCGCGCGTCATGTCGGCGCCACGAAGCGGCGAAGGTCGGCGGCGACCTCGGCCACCACCGGCGCCCAGGCGCCCGGCGCCGGCTGGCGGAACAGCCTGAGGGTGGGATGCCAGGGGGAATCGGCGCCGCTCGCGCCCATCCGCCAATCGGGGACGAAGGCCAGCAGGTCCCATACCGGACGCCCGAGCACGCAGGCCATCGACACCGTCGAATTGTCGATGCTGATCACCAGGTCCATGGCCGCCACCTGGGCGGCGAAGCGGTCGAGATCGGTCAGCGGGTCGACGGTAATGTCGTCGATCAGGTCGAACCCGGCCGCTGCGATCTCGGCCCGGCCGGCGCCGTATTGCAGGCTGACGAAGCGGAATCCCGGCACGTCGAGGATCGGCCGCCAGTCCGCCAGCGGGATTGAGAACGACCGCTCCAGCTTGGGGTGCCGGGTCCACCACGAGATGCCGACCAAGGGCCCGGGGCCATAGTCGCGGCGGAGGTCGGCGGTGACGGCCGCATCCGCCGTGAGATAGGGCGGCAGCGGCCGGAAGCCGGACCGCGACGGCCGCAGCAACGCCACCGCCGACACCACCGGCGCCTGGACGTCGATATCGTCGGCGAGCAGGCGGGCATCGGGCGGGTCGGTCCGCACCGCCGCCTCGACCTGGGGCAGCGAGCGGGCCAGCAGCGGCACCAGGCGCGGATCGCATTCGACCACGACGTCAGCCCCGCCCGCGACCAGTTCGGGCAGGATGGCGAAGAAGGCCAGTTCGTCGCCGATGCCCTGCTCGCCCCACACCAGCAGGCGCCGGCCGGCCAGGTCCTCGCCCCGCCAGCGCGGCTGCGGAAAGGGGCGATGGGGGACTTCGCTCTTGAACCGCCATTCGTGTTCCTCCCACCCCTCGGCGTAATCGCCGCGGAGAAGCAGCAATCCGGCGAGGTCGTGGTGGGCGTCGTCAAAAGCCGGATCGAGGCTGACGGCGCGGCGGTAGGCGGCAAGGGCATCGTCGGTCAACAGCATCTGGCGGAAGACGTTGCCGAGGTAATCGTGGAACGTGGCGCTGTCGGGAGCCAGCGCCGCCGCCCGCCGGCACTCCGCCGCCGCCTCGTCCAGACGACCCAGCCCGACCAGCGCATAGGCCAGGCTGCTGTGGGCCTCGGCGAGATCGGGGGACAGCTCCAGCGCCCGCCGCAGGGTGGCTTCGGCCTGACCCGGGCGATGGGTCTTGGCAAGCGCGTTGCCGAGGTTGCAGTGGAATTCCGCCCGCCCCGGTTCCAGCGCGACCGCCGCCCGGAAGGCGCCGATCGCCTCCTCCGGCCGGTCGAGGCCGGCAAGCAGGGTGCCGAGGGCGTCATGGGCGTTGGCGTGATCGGGCCGCAGCCGGATGGCGGCGCGGAAGGCGGCGGCTGCCTCATCCGGCCGGCCCAGCGCCTTCAGCGCCCGGCCGGAATTGTAGTGGATGGCGGCGGTGCCGGGGGCCAGGGCGAGGGCGGTGCGGAAGGCCGCCGCCGATTCGTCCGCCCGCCCCAGCTCCATCAGGGCCACGCCCAGGTTGTTGTGCACCGCCGGATTGGCGGGGGCCGCCGCCGCCGCCCGCCGGCCCATGGCGACGGCGAGTTGGGCGCGCCCGCTCTGCCCGGCCAGCAGGCTGAGATGATAGAGGGCGCCGAGATGCGACGGCTCGCGGTCGATCACCCGCCGGTACAGCTTTTCCGCCTCCCCCAGCCGCCCGGCCTGGTGGTGCGCCTGCGCCCTGGCGAAAACGTCCCCGCCGTCCGGGCCGCCCCGGCCGGTCACGCCGCCGCCTCGCGCCCGGCCGCCCAGGCGCCGAGTGCCGCGGCGACCTCGGCCACCACCGGACCCCACGCCCCCGGCGCGGGCTGGCGGAACAGCCGCATGCCGTCATACCAGGGGCTGGTGTCGCCATCCGGCCCCATCCGCCAGTCGGGGGTGAACGCCAGCATGTTCCACGCCGGCCGCCCCAGGATCGACGCCATCTGCGCGGTGGCATTGTTGATGGTGACGACCAGGTCCATGGCGGCGATCTGGGCCGCGGCGCGGTCGAGATCGAGCAGCGGGTCGACGCTGGAATCGACGATGAAATCGGCGCCGGTGGCTTGGCGCGCCGCCGCGATTTCGGCCCCGCGATCGCTGTATTGCAGGCTGACGAAGCGAAGTCCCGGCACCGTCAGGATGGGCGACCACTCGGCCAGCGGCACGGTGTCGGCGGCGCCCGCATTTGGATTGCCGCTCCACCACGCGACGCCGACCAGCGGCACTTTGCCGCCGCCATAGGCGCGGCGCAGTTCGGCGGCAACCGCCGGTTCGGTCTTCAGGTAGGGACTGAGCGGCCGGAAGTCCTGGCGCGACGGACGCAGGATTGCCGCCACCGACATCTCCGGCACCTGGAAATCGATGTCCGCCGCCAACAGCCGCGGGTTGGGCGGCTCGGCGTACGGGACCACCTCGACCCCGGGAAGCGACCGTTCGAGCATCGCCACCAGCCTTGTCGAGCATTCGACCACCACCGTGGCCCCCCGCTCGACCAATTCCGGGACGAAGGCGTAGAACAGCAATTGGTCGCCGATGCCCTGCTCGCCCCACACCAGCAACCGCCGGCCGGCCAAATCCTGGCCCCGCCAGCGCGGCTGCGGAAGATCGCGGGGGGCGACATCGACTTGGAAACGCCATTCGAACTCGTCCCATCCCGCCCGATAATCGCCACGGCGAAGCAGCAGATTGGCCAGATGGGTGTGGAACGCCGCGCTGTCGGGAGCGAGCGCCACCGCCTGCCGGCAAGCCGCCACCGCCTCGTCCAGCCGGCCCAGTCCGGCCAGGGCGCTCGCCAGTGCGTCGTGGGCCTCGGCCTGGTCCGGCGCGAGTTCCAGCGCCCGCCGCAGGGCGGCCGCCGCCGCGTCCGGACGGCACCCCGCGACCAGGGCGTTGCCGAGATTGCAATGAAAGGCCGCCCGCTCCGGCTCCAGGGCGACGGCAGCCTCGAAGGCGGCAACCGCCTCGGCGGGCCGGCCGAGGGCGGCAAGCGCGGTGCCGAGCGCGTCGTGGGCGTTGGCATGACCCGGCATCAGCGCGGTGGCGGCGCGGAAGGCGGCGACCGCATCGTCCAGGCGGCCCTGGGCCTTCAACGCCCGGCCGAGATTGTAGTGGATCGCGGCGGTGTCGGGGGCCAGCGCGATCGCGGCGCGGAATGCATCGGCAGCCTCGTCCGCCCGCCCGAGATCCATCAGCGCGACGCCAAGATTATTGTGGACCGATGGATTGTCCGGCGCCGCCGCCACCGCCCGCCGGCCGAAGGCGACGGCGCGCCGGTGGTCCCCGCCTCGGCCGGCCAGCAGGCCGAGATGGTAGAGCGCGCCGAGATGGGACGGATCGTCGTCGAGGACCCGCTGATACAGCGCCATGGCTTCGGCCGGCCGCCCGGCATGGTGGTGCGCCTGCGCCGCCGCAAACGCGTCCCCGCTCCGCCATTCCGCCAGCCATTCGCCGAGAGCGGCGGTGACCTCCGCCACCACCGGTCCCCACGCCCCGGCGGCATGTTGCCGGAACAGGCGCATGCCGTGGTACCAGGGGCTGGTATCGCCCTCGAGTCCCATCCGCCAGTCGGCAACGAAGGCCAGCAGGTTCCACACCGGCCGGCCCAAAGTCGAGGCCATCTGCGCGGTCGCATTGTTGATGGTGATCACCAGATCCATCGCGGCCATCTGCGCCGCCGCCCGGTCCATATCGACCAACGGGTCGACGCCGGCATCGACGACGATGTCCGCACCGCTGGCTTGGCGCGCCGCCGCGATCTCGGCCGCGCGGTCACCGTATTGCAGGTTGACGAAGCGCACCCCCGGCACCTTCAGAATGGGCAGCCAATCCGCCAGCGGCAGCGTGTCGACGGCGCCGAGACGGGGGTTGCCGCTGAACCATGAGATGCCGACCAGCGGCACGTCGCCGCCGCCGTAGGCGCGGCGCAGCCCGGCGGCGACGTCGGCATCGCAGACAACGTAGGGCGCCAGCGGCCGGAACTGATTGCGCGACGGACGCAACACCGCGGCCGCCGTCACCTCCGACACCTGAAAGTCGATGTCGGAGCCGAGAAGGCGGGGATGCGGCGGATTGGAGCATGCGAACACCTCCACGCCTTGAAATGACCGCGTCAGCAGCGGCACCAGCCTGGGCGAACATTCCACCACCACCGCCGCGCCACGCTCCATCAGTTCGGGAACGAAGCCGAAGAACAGCAGTTCGTCGCCGATGCCCTGCTCGCCCCACACCAGCAGGCGGCGCCCGGCCAGATCCTCACCCGACCAATATCGCTGGGGAAACGGCCGGCGCGGCGCACTTTCGAACCGCCACTCGTATTCCTTCCACCCCTCTTCGTATTCGCCCAGCAGCAGCAGCGTGGCGCCGAGATTGCAGTGCCCCTCCGACAGATCGGGCTTCAGCGCCACCGCCCGGCGATAGAATGCCAGCGCATCGCCGGTTCTGCCCATCTCAAGCTGCACGTTGCCGCCATTGACGTGGGCAGATGCGAGTTTGGGGTTGATCTCGATGGCCTTGAGGCAGGCGGCAAGCGCATCTTCCGGTTGCGCCTTTCCCTGCAGCGCCAGCCCCTGGAAGGCGTGCGCCGAGGCCAGCGCCGGATCGATGGCGATGGCGCGATCGCATTCCGCGATGGCGTCGTCGAGACGCCCGGCCGCCTGGAGGGCCCCCCCGAGGTTGGAGTGCGCCTCGGCGGAGGTGGGTTCAAGGCTGACCGCGTGCCCGCAGGCGGCGATCGCCTCGGCGGTGTTGCCGCGCAGCATCAAGGCGCTGCCGAGATTGGAATAGGCCTCGGCGTAATCGGGATCGAGCGCGACTGCCCGCCCGAGCGCCGCAATGGCCTCGTCGTAGCGGCACAGGTCAATGAAGCAAACCCCAAGGTTGGAATTTGCCTCGGCGCTATCGGGGGAGAATCCGACGGCGGCCTCGAAGCACGCCAGCGCCTCCGCGTGGCGCTCCGCCTTTTGCAATGCCAGGCCGAGATTGCCGCAGGTGGTGGCGTCCCGTTTCAATTGAACCGCAATTCGGCAACTCGCCACCGCTTCTTCGGCGCGGCCCAGGCGCGTCAACGCCGCGCCGCGGTTGCTGTGGGCCTCGGCATAATCGGGCTTCGCCGCAAGGGCGGCATCATGGCACCTGAGCGCCTCCTCCGCCCGGCCCTCGCTCTGCAGCGCCAGTCCGAGATTGGTGTGGGCAAGGGCGTAGCCGGGGGCCAGGCGGACCGCATTCTCCAGGCTGGCGATCGCCTCGGCGGTTCGGTTCTGCTGGCGTAGCGCAACACCGAGATTGGCATGGGCGCGGACGTTTCGCGGATCGAGGGCGAGGGCGTGGCGAAAGCTTTCCTCCGCCGCCGCCCATTCCTGCAGGTCCATGCGGGTGATGCCGAGGTTGACGCGGAGTTCGGCGAAATCCGGCCGCAGCCGCACCGCCGCCCCATAGCATTCGGCCGCCTCGCGGTGGCGGTGCTGCGCCGCCAGAAGGTTGCCCAGGCTGTTGTGGAATTCGGGATTGTCCGGGCGCAGGCGCACCGCCGCTTGCAGGCTCCATGCCGCCGCGTCCGGCCGTCCGGCCATCCGCTGCGTCACACCCAGTCCATAATGGGCATCGGCGAAATCGGGACGCGCCTTCACCGCGTCGTTGAAATGGCGGAGCGCATCGGCGCCGTTTCCCAGGCGAAGCGCGATCATGCCGAGAAGATGGAGCGCGGCCGCATTGCGCCGGTCCCGCACCAGGACCTGGCGGCACAACGCCCCGGCCGCCCCCGGATCGCCCGCTTGCAACTTGCGTTCCGCCTCGCCGAGCAACGGCAGGATCCCCGGCGGACCTTCAGATCTGGCCATCTTCCTCGTCACCGCCCGGATCCTGTCGGTACAACGGCGCAGGGTGCCGGAAATCCCCGGCAGCCGCAAGGCGGTCCCTTTCGCTCCAGGGCCACGATGTCAGGTTTCTGAATCGTTAATTTCATCCGTCACCCCCTCGAAAGAGGGGGGCCATGCTGCGGCGAACCGGGTGCACGCCATGCAGGTACCGTACGCGCGGCGCCATGGATGCCCTCTTTCGAGGGCATGACGGTGGTGTTGTTAAGGTATCGCTAACCTGACCACCTTGCCCTGCCTTTCGCCCCGAACAGTTTGCAATGGGCAAAAAAAAGCCCGGCCTTTCGGCCGGGCGCTAGGCGTATCCAAATCTTCACCCTCGCGGGTGGTCCATCACCACTTCGCGCGAAGCGACGTGCCGATGATGTGGTTCACGTAGGACGGGTTGGCTTCTCCCGGCAACAGTGCCGCAGAGTAGGCCGTGCTCTGAGCCGGG
>Ga0265324_10001313_pt1 | contig 14604 bp, 16 predicted proteins | sample 41419metaG_FD_198634 | JGI IMG/M metagenome (GOLD analysis project Ga0265324, IMG submission 198634) | Rhizosphere microbial communities from Carex aquatilis grown in University of Washington, Seatle, WA, United States - 4-14-19 metaG | ecosystem: Host-associated > Plants > Roots > Rhizosphere...
ATCAGCAAGCTCCTCAATCGCCTGCGCAGTGCGCGCGGCGGAATCACGGATTTCAATGTCTTGAACCTGGGCCATGAAATTATTTTAGCTTCCCACCAACAAGCCGCTTATCACTGATGCCCAGCTCGGCACCTTCCGGCGTCCGCACACGCGGCTCGCGCGCAATCGAATCACTGCTGCTGGGCAACGTCACGAACGGACCACCCTCCATCGGCGTCACTTTGGTGAACGCGACGCCCGGCAAATCGGTCGGCTTGCCGGCGAGGGGGAAATCTTTCCGCAACGGATGATACGGATAACCTTCCCACATCAAAATCCGGCGCAAATCAGGATGGCCGCTGAAACGGATGCCCATCATGTCGTAAATCTCGCGCTCGTGCCAGTTGGCGGTGCGCCAAACCGGCAAGACGCTTGGAAGCTCGGATTTTTCCTCGGAAAGGTCAATCTTGAGGCGAATTTCAACTCCGTTACCGATTGCGCGCAGGTGATAAACCACCGTCCAGCGTGGATCTTCGCCGTAGTTATCAATGCTGGTGATGTCCACCAAGTAATCGAAACCGATGCTTTTGGCAAAGGCGCAAACCTCGAAAATTTTCTCGGCGGCGGCAAACTTCAGGGTCAATTCGCCGCGAAACTCCGCCGGTTCGGAGACGAGGTCGCCGAACTTGGCCTTGATTTGATTGGCGGATTCGAGAGCGGTCACGGTCAGGAAAGTTTCAAAAGTTTGGCGGCGACGGTGTCTTTCAGAACGGGCTCCTTGCCGATTTGATCCTGAATTTTCATCAGGGCATCCAAAACCGCTTCCGGGCGCGGCGGGCAACCGCTGATATAAACGTCCACCGGAACAATATTATCCACGCCCTGTAACGTGGCATAGCTGCGATACATGCCACCGCTGGACGCGCACGCGCCCATGGCGATGACCCATTTCGGCTCGGCCATCTGGTCGTAAATCCGTTTCAAAACCGGGGCCATTTTGTAAGTGACGGTGCCGGCGACAATCATGCAGTCGGCCTGGCGCGGCGAAAAGCGCATGACTTCGGAACCAAAACGGGAGATATCAAAGCGGCTGGCACCGGCAGCCATCAGCTCAATCGCGCAGCAGGCCAGCCCCATCGGCATCGGCCAGACGGAATTTTTGCGGAACCACGCGAGTGCGGCGTCAACGGTCGTGAGGACGACGTCGCCTTCGATCTTCGAGTTGTAACCGTATTCGGTTGGCGTCTGCATTTCCTTAAAAAATATGCGCCTGAAAAAGCGCAACCAAGCCTAGCCACCGCCCGAAAAACGGGCAAGTTCAAACTTGTGATTTTTTTCACAAGCAAAACTATTGAATCATATATTGCCTTTAGAAAGGCAATATAGAGTTGGTACGAATGACCAAGGATGACTCAACGTGATCCGCGATGGCCGGAAACCACCGCGGCCAGCCGAGGGCTCGAGAGAACGATCGTTGCGCCGAGAACTGGAATGAAATGGCTGGATGTCACTTTCTGGCACCTTTTGTCCCTATTTGTCACCCCATTTTGGAAATGCCAAAAATGGACAAAAGGTGACATGGTCATGCGGTGGCGTTCTGGATGTGGTTATGCGCTTGAGACATATCAGTCAATGCTCTAGCCGCAAAAGAACGCATAGCTCACAAAGAATAGATCAGACAAACCACGAAAGCAGGCCCGACCACAGCCGCCACAGAATCAGCGATGTCAAGGAACAGGCGGAGGGGCCGGGCACCATCACGACACCAAACCGCACCAAAAAACACAAAAGCCGGAATTTACCGGCGGGCGTCAGGGCGCGCCGCGGTTGCCGGCGCAAGCCTTTTATCGTATATATTTTTAATCATACAATAATGAAAAAAATATCAAGCCAAGCCATCCAAGAACAGCGAAAACTTCTGGGCCTGGAAGAGGGAGGATCAACATTCAATCACGGATGAACACGGATTTTTAGTCGCAAAAAGACGCAGAAAGCGCACAGAAGCAAAACCTGAAATTTGAGGCCTGAAAATAAAACAAACCGCCAAGGCGCGAAAAACGAGGATGAGGAGGATGGGTTGGGCGCGACTTTGGCAAACGAATGGGGGCAAGCGAATGCATGACAGTTATAATAAACATTGGCACAAAGCCAATATGGTCGGGTTGACCGACTGGTCAGCCAACCCGGTGGCGCAGCAGTGCCGCCCTACCACGTCAATGTGTTATTGTCGTTTTGATTCGCCCTAGCATTCAGATTTTGAATGAATCTGCGTCCGTGAAAGACATGATCCAGCTCGCGCCCTAACGGAGCTAAAATTAATCGATTCGGATTTCTACAAATATGCCAGCCCGAATGGCTTCCCCAACCGGCTTCGCAAAATTCACCCAATTGTCACACCCGCCGGCGGGGCGGTCTGATAATTTCTTGGGCTTGTGACAGCACCACTTTTCGCTAAATTGAACAAACGCGCGCGGCGCGAACCATGAAAACTTTTGCCGAAATGAATTTTCCGGGGCGGCTCATCGCCGTCGAGGGTCTCGACGGGTCGGGCAAGTCTACGCAGATTTACCTGCTCAAACGCTGGCTGGAGGCGGAGGGCATCAAGGTCTATTTCAGCGAGTGGAACTCGTCCGAGCTGGTCAAGTCCGCCACGAGCAAGGGTAAAAAACGCGAACTGCTCACGCCGACGACCTTCAGCCTAATTCACGCGACGGATTTTGCCGACCGCTATGAGCGGCATCTGGTGCCGCTGCTGCGCGCGGGTTACATCGTGCTGTGCGACCGGTATGTCTTCACGGCGTTTGCGCGCGACGTGACGCGCGGCTGTCCACCGGACTGGGTGCGCGGCAATTACAGCTTCGCCTGCGCGCCGGACTTGACGATGTTTTTCAAGGCGGACCTGGAAGTGTCGCTGAACCGGATTCTGGAAGGCCGGCCGAAACTGAAATTCTTCGAGGCGGGCATGGATCTGCGGCTCTCGACTGATCCGTATGAAAGCTTCAAGATATTCCAGGGCCGCATCCTGGAGCAATACATGGCGATGAGCAAAGAGTTCAACTTTGTGGTCATGGACGCGAATGAGAATGTCGAGAAACAGCAGGTGCTGGTGCGCAAGCTGGTCAGCGAAAAAATTGATTTGAAAAAATTCAAGCGCCGCAGCCCGCTGCCGTTGCCGCCGTCGCTGGCCGGCGACCATCAGGAAAAAGAGGAATTGGAGGACAAAGCCGCATGAGCGCAAAAAAATCGCACAAATTTTACGGCCACGGCATTCCGCGCGTGAAGCCCGAAGACCTCGGCGGCAAACTGATTGTCGTCGAAGGCGCGGACGGTTCCGGCCGCTCCACGCAGATTGTCGAACTGGTCAACTGGCTGGAAACCAGCGGCCGCCCGACGGTGCAAGTCGGCCTGAAGCGCTCCACACTCGTCAGCGAGGAACTGGAAAAGGCGCAGCACGGAAATGTTTTGAGCCGCACGACGCTCTCGCTGTTTTACGCGACGGATTTCGCCGATCAGCTGGGCAACATCATCATTCCCGCGCTCAAGGCGGGATTCATCGTGCTGGCCGACCGTTACATCTACACGCTGATGGCGCGCGATCTGGTGCGCGGCATGGATGAGAATTGGCTGAAAAATCTTTACGGCATCGCGCCGGTGCCGGACGCGGTGTTTTATCTTTCGGTGGAACCGGAGGAACTGGTGCAGCGCAACCTCTCGAAAAATGCGACGCTGGACTATTGGGAAAGCGGCATGGATCTCGGCATGTCGCGCGAGGTGTTCGACAGCTTCCTGAAATATCAGGGCGCGATGGGCGAGGCGTTCCGCCAGCTCCAGAAAACCTACAAGTTCGAGATCGTGGATGCGAACCGCTCGGTGAGCGCGGTGAACAAGGAACTGCGGAAGAAAATCAGCGCCGTGCTGGAGGAATAATCACGGCGCGTTCGTGGCCGTGAGCGCCGGCGGCGGCAGCATCGGTGGCGTTGGCGGCAATATCGGCGAGGGCGGATTGGCGGAATTCATCGCCCTGGCACGTTCGGCTTCAATCGCGATGATCTGCTGCTCCGGCGTCAGGTTTGAATCCGAGGAACGCGGGACATAACGCGGCACACGCGGGGCGACGGGCGCGGGCAAATTTGCGTTCGTCCGCGATTTTTCAATTATCTTTTCCAGACGCATTTGAAACGTCGTATTCGTTTCGAACAGCGGGCGGTGGAACGGGCGCTTCACCAGGTCATCAAACGCCAGCCGCTGCACCGGCGTCAGCGCCTCGCGGATTTCCAGGCGTGCGTCCTGCACCGCCTTGCGCACGGAGTTTTGGCCTTCCTCGATGATTTTCTTTACGGCCTCATGCTGCTCCCGGGTCAGTTGCAAATCCGCGTCGAGCCGCTGGAGAAATTCCTTGCTCAAAAATTCCGGCACCTTGGCGGGCCGGCTGGCCGGCGCGTTGGAACCGGCGGCATTGGTCGCGGCCGCCACCACGGGGTTGGTGCCGGCGGGAACGGCGGCAGCCCGCTTGAGGGATTTTCCATGCGGCGGCTTGACGTAATCCACCAGCATGCCGCCGGTGAAAACGCCCGCGCCAAAGATCAGCACGGTCGCCACCATGATCGTCGGGATGAATTTCCAGTCGTTCACGGCGTCGAAGCATTATCCGGCAGGTCCGCCGAGGCCAGCAGCGTGTTCTCGAAATCCTGCGACAGGTCGTTGCGGCTGTCCGCCGTCGCCGGGGTGAACAGCGAAACCGCACCGCAGACCAGCGCCAGCGCCAGGCAGGAAACCGCCGCGCGCCAGAAGCCGCGCGCCCAGAGGATGCGCCCGGACACCGCCGCGCGCTCCGCAATGAGCGCCATGATGCGCTTCTCAAACGCATACGGCACGCGCTCGTCCGACGGTTGCCGCCGGGCGGCGGCGGTCAGTTTTTTTTGCAATTCAGCGAGGTTCATACGCTTCAATTCTTGGGACGCGCAAAAATTGCGCGGGGTTACAAATACTTGTCCTTGGCCAGCCGCGCCAGAATTTTCCGCATTTCGCCGCGCGCGCGGAACGCGCGGACTTTCACCAGCGGCACCGACCAGCCGGTGAGCCGGGCGATTTCCTTCACGGAATGATCCTCGATCTCCAAAAGCTGGATCACCATCCGCGCCTCCGGCGAAAGGCGTTCCAACACGCGGTTAATCAGCATTTTCGCCGCATCCGCGTCCTCGGCGGCATTGGCCGGCTCCGCCACGAAACGCTCCAGCCAGTCCTCCTCCGGCTCGGAAATGTCGCTGAAGGAAGAAATGCGGTTGCGCTGGTGGCCGCGCAGGAAATCGTAGCAAGTCCGCACCGCCATCCGCATCAGCCAGTGTTCAAAGGGGGCTTCGCCGCGGAAAGTTTTCAGCTTGTCGAACGCCTTGAGCCAGACCTCCTGCGTGATGTCCTGGATTTCGCTTTCGCGCCGGGCGTAACGGCGGGCGGTGGCAAACACGCGCGGGGAATATTTCACCACCAACGGCTCGAAGCTCGCGGCGTCGCCCTGGAGCACGGCGGCGATGAGTTCGGCTTCGGACCGTTCTTCCATGCGGACAATCCTTCCGCCGCCTCAACGACGAATCAAACCCAGCGAGCCTTCAAACGCGCCCGAAAATTTCGCGATGGAGTCCGCCGCCTTGTGCGGCTGCTCCAGCAACAGCTTGAGCCGCTCCGCCACGGACTGGTCGGGGCGCAGGCGGATCAGCTCGGCGGCGGCGACGATGTTCGCCAGCCGGCCATTCACGTCATGGCGCATATCCCGGAGCTTTTGGTGCAGGGCCAGAATCTGCTCCTCGGACAAGGTCACCGGACCGTTGGTTTTGTAATCGGCTGACATAACTGACATAGTTTAATCATCGCGGAAACCGCCCGGCGAAAGCAAGCGGCTTCACGCGTAAAAATAGCCCAGCTCGCGCAGCGACGAATAATCCTTCGCCCGCGCCGCCGTCGCACAGCCGATGATGACATGGTCGACCACGTCAATCTTCAGAAGCTGCCCCGCGCGGATCAAATCACGCGTCACCTTGATGTCCGCCTCGCTCGGGGTCGGGTCGCCGCTCGGATGATTGTGAATCAGCACGATGCCCGCCGCGTTGGCGGCAATCGCCGCGCGGAAAACCTCGCGCGGATGCACCAGCAACGTGTCCAGCGTGCCCTCGGAAATCTCCTCGACGCGGATGAGCTTCTTCCGCGTGTTCAATAGCAGCACCTGGAACGACTCCACATTTTTCAGCCGGCTCGACTCGCGCATGAAGTTCACCACCGTCACCGGGTTGTCCAGCACCGGCGACTCCTCGCGGCGCTCCTGCTCCATCCGCCGCGCCAGCGCGAACGCCGCCACCAGCGTCGCCGCCTTGTCGCGCCCGATGCCGGGAATTTTCCTAATTTCATCCACCGACGCCAAAGCGAGCGCGTTCAGCGAACCAAATTTCTGCAACAGGTTCTGCCCGACTTGGACGACGTTCGTGCCCCGCAACCCCGTGCGCAGCAAAATCGCGATCAGCTCCGCGTGCGTCAGCGCATCCGGCCCGCGTGCCACGAGCCGTTCGCGCGGCCGCTCGCCGGGCGGCTGGTCCTTGAGGCGCAAAGACTCATTCATGCGAAGGTAAATTAATCAGCTTCCAGCGCCAGCGGGCTGCCGCTTTCCGCCGCAACAGGAACCGCCGCCTCGCGCAGGCGCACCAGCACGGGGCGGATGAGCCGGCCCTGAAACGTCAATCCCGGCGCGAGCGTCTCGGCGGCCACAGCGTCGGCGGGCGGATTTTCCACGCCATGCGCGCGGTGCTTCTGCGCGTCGAATTTTTCGTCCGGCTCCGCCACGAACGGCGTCAGTCCCACGCGCCGCGCGGCATCGCGGCAGGCATTTTGAAAACTCGCGATCTGCTCGGCGAGGTCGGCGTTACCCGAACGGGCGGCGGCGTTGTGCAGCGCAAAAATGTGGTCGAGGATGCGCGCGACCACCTGCAACCACTCGCCCTCGGCGCGGCGCAGCTTTTCCACCTCGAGCCGCAGCGCGGCCTTTTCGCTGTCGCTGAGCTTGGCCTGGAATTCATTGAACTCGCGGATTTCCACCGCCATGCGGTCGGCGATTTCGTTCGCGGCGGCGGCGGTTTTTTCCGCGCTGCCCTTCGTCGCGTCCTGCACCAGCGCCCACTGGCTGGTGGCGGCGGCGATCTGCGCGGAATACGTTTTCAAATCATGCAACTGCGCCGCGACGGTCGTGACGGCGTTCACCTCGATGAGTTTTTTGATGGCGCGATATTCCAAAATGAACGGCAGGCAGCCGAGCAACGCGCCCAGCGCGACACAGCCGGTGGCGGCGAGGATTTCCGCCTGCGAAATCGGATGCGCCGCCTTGAAAACCACGCCGGCAGCCACCGCGAGCAGGACGGCGTTGGCGGCGAGGAAGGGCCACTTGGAAATTTTCCATTGCGAGATTTGATCCATGCCGCCAGTGTCCGAAAAATGTCGCCGAAGCGCAAGCCGCCGGCGCGTTTCGGCTCGACTCCTGCCGCAAATGGAAAATCATTCCGGCGTGCGCATTTGCGTCATCTTCAATCCCGCCGCGCGCGGCAACAAGGCGCGGCGTTTCAAGATATTTCTCAACGAGCTGTCGCAGCAGTGCGCGCTCAAGGCCACGACCGCGCCCGGCGACGCGCGGCGGTTTGCGCACGCGGCGGTGGCCACCGGCTACGACCTCATCGCGGCCGCCGGCGGCGACGGTACGGTGAACGAAGTGCTGAACGGCATCGGCGACGATCCGGACGGCTTTGCGAAAACGCGGCTGGGCGTGCTGCCGCTCGGCACGGTCAATGTCTTCGCCCGCGAGCTGAAAATCCCGCTAAAGCTCGAACGCGCGTGGCGCGTGCTGAAGCGCGCCAACGAGATGAAGATTGATTTGGGCCGCGCGGACTTTTCGGAAAAAGGCCAGCCGCAGCAGCGGTATTTCATGCAGCTCGCCGGCGCCGGCCTCGACGCGCGGGCGATTGAACTTGTCAGCTGGAAACTGAAAAAAAGCGCCGGGCCGTTGGCTTATCTTGTCGCCGGCTTTCAAGCGCTCGCTGAAAAACAGCCGCAAATCACGGCTCGCGGGGACGCTCGCCCCACCGAAACAATCTCCGGCGAACTCGCGCTGCTCGGTAACGGCAAATTTTACGGCGGGCCGTTTGACATTTTCCCCGGCGCAAATTTGGGTGATGGCAAACTCGACGTGTGCGTTTTTCCGAAAGTGAATTTACCAGCGCTGCTCCGGCTCGCGCCGGGATTTTTGCTGCGTAAAAAGTTGTCCGAGCACCGCGTCCGCCGTTTGTGCGCGGAGAAAATCGAGCTGACGAGCGCCACGCCGGCCGCGTTCGAGCTGGACGGCGAATGGGTCGGCCACCTCCCCGCGACGTTTTCCGTGGAGCGGCAGAAGCTGCGCGTGGTGGTTCCTTGAAACTTGCACGGAACCGTCAGCGCGATCATTTTCCGGAGAGGTCAAGTCCGGTGCCCTTGACGTTTTGCGTCGAGATCAGCGGGCCGGCAAAGCCAGTGACGTGGAGGCCGGAAAGCTTCACGTTCGTCATGTTGGCGAGCGCGAGGCCGCGGGCGCAGGTGCCGGAAACGTCATTCAGCACAAACCCATCCAGCGGCCGCGCCGCCGGGACATTTTTGCCGGCCACCAGCGCGGCCACGTCCTGCACGCGGATATTTTTGAAGCTGAGGTTCTGCACGCGCGGCCATTTTTCCACGTCGCCGGGCACGGGGTCGGTGGCCTGAATACCCTTGTTCAACAGGTCAATGCCCACGAAAGTCGGCGACTTCAACACCGTGAGGTTTTCGCCGGAAAGGTTTTCCATGAAGCCGCCGCGGCCCTCGCGACTCTTGATGAAGATGGCGTTCTGCCTGCCGGAAATGACGCAGTTCTCCAGCTTCACATTGCGGATGCCGCCGGACATTTCGGTGCCGAAACCGAGCGCGGCGAAAATCGAGCTATGCAGGCGGCAGTCGCGAATGACGACATTCTGCGTCGGGCGCGCGAGGGTTTGCGCGCCGAGGCCGCGGCCGGACTTGAGCGAGATCGCGTCGTCGCCGGTGTTGATATCGCAATGCTCGATGGTCACACCGTCGCAGGAATCCACGTCCAGGCCGTCGCCGTTGGTGCCGACGGAGCGGAGGGTCAGACCGCGCGCGGTCAGATTTTTGCAGAACAGCGTGTGGATGGACCAGAGGTTCTGGTATTGCGTGGTGAAATTTTCCAGCAGCGTGTTCGTGCAGCCGGCCAACTCGATCAGCACCGGGCCGCGCGGGTTGCGCAGTTGGCTCAACGCGAAGGGCGGGCCAAAAATCGTGCCGCCGCCGGTGATGGTGAGGTTTGCGGCGTTGGAGGCGGACAGCAAGGCGCGGTGGCCTTCGCGAAATTCGCCCTCCCAGCGGACGTTCACGAGGGGATAATCCGCGAGGTCGCCGCTGCCGACGAGGCTCGCGCGGGGGGCGATCTCCAAGGTGGTGTTTGCGCCGAGGACGAGGCTGCCGGTCAAAAAGGTCCCGTCGCTGACCAGCACCGAGCCGCCGCCCGCCGCCGCGCAGGCGTCGAGCGCCTTTTGGATAGCCGCCGTGTCTTTCGCCACGCCGTCGCCCTTCGCACCAAAATCGCGCACGTCCAGCGCCGGTTTTTCCGCGGCGAAGACGGACGTGGCGACCATGAGCACGCCCAGATAAGTAAGCAATGGTTTCATTGAACCCCTAAATTTTGCGCCGGGATTACCGTGCAGTCAAACCCGCCTTCCGCTTGCTGCCATCGCCAAAACTGGTTAGGCTCGCCGCACAAGCATGAGTGAAATCCTTGTCATCGGCCACAGAAATCCCGACACCGACGCCATCTGCTCGGCCATCGGCTACGCGGAATTCAAGCGGCGCACCGGCCTGCCCGAGGCCGTGGCCGCGCGCTGCGGCGACACCAACGACCGCATTGATTTCGTCCTGAACACTTTCGGCGTGCCCGCGCCGAAGTTCGTCGCCGACGTCTCGCCGAAGGTCGCGGACGTGATGCAGCGGAAAATCCTGAGCGTGCGGCCCGACGCCACGGCGGCGGACGCGCTCCGGCTGATGGACGAAAAAAATCTGCGCATCCTGCCCGTGATGGACGCCGCGCACAAATGCCACGGGCTGCTATCGCTGTTCAAGCTGAGCAAATTTCTTTTTCCCGCCGTCAGCCGGCATCCCGGCCAGCAGAGTTCCCGCGAGGTGCTGTCCGCGCTTTCCAGCCTCGCCCGGACGCTCGACGGCCAGCTCGTCGTCGGCTTCGACGCCGAGCGCGAGGACGAATTGATTTTGATGATTGGGGCAATGGGCCTGGAATCCTTCGCGGCGCGGCTGGACCAATTTCCGCCGGAAAAATCCTGCGTCATCGTCGGCGACCGCTCGGACATCCAGAACGTCGCCATCCGCGAGGGCGTACGCGTGCTCATCGTAACCGGCGGCATTTCCGTCGAGCCGAAGACCGTCGAGGCCGCGCGCAAAAAAAATGTCAGCGTCATCACCTCGCCGCACGACACGGCGACGACCGCCTCGCTCTGCCGCGCGGCGGTGGCGGTGCGCCATGTGCTGAACGAGGAATTCCTCTGCTTCCGCGAAAACGCGCCGCTCGCAGCGGTCCGCGACGAGGCGATGTCCTCCGGCTACCTCGCGTTTCCCGTGCTCAATTCCGAGGGCGAAACGGTCGGTATTTTGTCGAAGACCGACTTCCTGAAGACGGTTTCCCGCCGGCTGATTCTGGTGGACCACAATGAACTGTCGCAGGCCGTGCAGGGCGCGGACGAGGTGGAAATCATCGAGATCATTGACCACCACCGGCTCGGCTCGATGGCCACGCAGCAGCCGATTTTGTTCCGTAACGAGCCGGTCGGTTCCACCAGCACGATTGTGGCGGACTGCTTTTTCCGGCACGAAGTCGAACTGACCAAGGCCATTGCCGGGCTGCTGCTCGCCGGCGTGGTGGCCGACACGTTGAACCTGACTTCGCCGACCACGACGCCGCGCGATGCGGAGGTTTTGAAAAAATTGGAAGCGATTGCGCAGGTGAACGCCCGCGAGTTCACCGAGAAACTGTTTGCCAGCGGCTCGCTGCTCACGCTCAAGCCCGCGCCGCAGGCGGTGACCACCGACTGCAAGGAATACGAGGACAGCAAGGTCAAGTTCAGCGTGGCGCAGATCGAGGAGACCGGATTCGAGCAGTTTTGGAAGCGCAAGGACGAGCTGCTCGGCGCGCTGGAGGGCTACCGTGCCAGCAAGGCGTATCATTTCTCCGCGCTGCTGGTCACGGACGTGGCCACGCAAAGCTCGCTGCTACTGGTGGTGGGCGACGAGAAGTTCATCCGGCGCATTGACTGGCCGCGCCTGGAGCCCGGTATCTACGAACTGCGCGATGTCGTCTCCCGCAAGAAACAGCTCCTGCCCTACCTCACGCATTGCCTGCGCGAGAAGGAAAAGGGCGTGAAGGGTTGAACGCCCGACACGGCTCCGTTTCGCTGACTACAATTTCCCCTTGGTGCTGGGCAGCTGGCCGGCGATGCGCGGGTCGTGCCGCCGGGCCGCGTCCACGGCGCGCGCAAACGCCTTGAACAGCGCCTCCACAATGTGATGCGGCTCGTCGCCGTAAAGCAGCTCCAAATGCAGGTTGCACCGCGCCTCGTTGGTGAAGCCCTGGAAAAATTCCCGTGCCAAACCGAAACGGAACGCGCTGGAGGCATCCTGCTGTTTCTCCGCGTCGGCAATTTTTTTCAGGCCGAACTGGTTCAGCCCGCGCCACACAAGATAAGGCCGACCGCTGAAATCCACCACGCAACGCGCCAGACATTCGTCCATGGGCACATAAGCCTCGCCGGTGAACGGATTTTTCGGATGAAAGCCGTGGCCGTAGCGCCGGATGCCGCGTTTGTCGCCGAGCGCCGCCGCGACGGCCTGGCCGAGCGCGATGCCGCAATCCTCGACGGTGTGATGCGCGTCCACTTCGAGGTCGCCGTCGCAGCGCAGATCCAGATCCACCGTAGCGTGCTTGGCGAAGAGCGTGATCATGTGGTCGAAGAACGGGAGGCCGGTGCGGATTTTGGATTTGCCCTTGCCGTCGAGGTTGAGGCGGAGGGAAATCTGGGTTTCGAGCGTGTGACGCTTGATGGCGGCGGTGCGCGGTTTCATCGCGGGGAATTAAAGCAGAGGGGCGGCGGAAAGACCAAGCGGAATTGCGCGGTCAATCAGGTTTCCGGGGCGTGACAGGGGTCTGTGCGTCCAGCTTTTTCTGGACGGCGTCAATCTGCTTCTGCAAGGCGGCGGGCGCGGGCGAGACTTTTTGCGCGGCGCGGAACCAGTTGATGGCATCGGCGTAGTTACCAGCCTCGTCTTCCAAGCAGGCAAGGTTTACTGCCAGTTTGTCCAAGAGCTGCCGGCCATCCTTTTGCTCGTCGGGCTGGAGCTGCAGAAATTTTTTCACGCCGAGCAGCCAGGCGTTGCGGGCGCGGTCAAGGTCGTGGTTGCTCTCGTGATAGACGCGACCCAGTTCGAAAAGGATTTCCGCGCTGTCGGGATTATTGCGCAGCCCCTCGCGCAGGAACGCCTCGGCCTGGGCGGGGCGGTTGAGGTGTTCGCGCAGGAAAAACGCGCCGACGGTATAGGTCTCAATCTTGTTGGGGTCGAGGTCGGCGGCGAGGCGGAGCCACGGGAGGATTTCGCGCTCGTTGTGGTTTTCCAGATGCGTATGCTGCGTGATGCGGAAGTTGCGGCCAAAGGCGTCGATCCAATCCTTGGGCTGGCCGAGGAAATCCTCGTTTTTCTCGTCCTCCTCGGTTTCCTTTTTGCCGTGGCTGGCGGAGATGATCTCCTTTTCCTCGCCGGATTTCTGGTCGAAGACGGAAGGATAGTAGCCGCTGTGGAAATACACGTCGGCCATGGTGAAAAAATGGTTAGCGAAAAGCTTCCGCCCGTCGCCAAAGACCATCCCGAAAAGGTTGTCGGACTTGGCGCGCTGGCTCCAGCTGCCCGCCGTGAGCGCGAGGCTGGCCGCCAGCGTGAACACCAGCGCCAGCAGCACGGCCAGGAGCGACAGCGGGGAAAATTTCATCAGGTGTTCAGGCTTTTCCGGCGGAAACCGAACCACGCGAGCAGCAGAAAAATAGCCGTCCAGACCGCGCCGTAAAGCGTCGCGAGCGCCACGGCGCGGACGGGCACGAGGCCCATGTCATACACCACGAAGTCGCGCAGGTCATACCATTCGAGATGTGGCATGAGGAAATAAACGGTGGCGAGAATGGACTGCATCGGCTGCGCCTGCTGGAGCGCAATGGTGTTCAGGTGCGTGCCGAGCAGTAAAATCCCGCCCACGACGATGAGGGTGATGGTGGAGGTGGAGGACGGCGCGGCGAAATATATGGAGCCGAGCAGCACCATCGCGATGACGACAGCCAGCATGACCCAGTGCATCCACACGGCCTCGAGATACGCGCCCCACGGCCAGATCTGCTCCTTGGAACCGGTGACAGCGGCGAAGAAAAAATAAAACACGACCAGCGCCACGCCGGTCGCGAGCCAGCAGCCGAGAAACTTACCAACGATGACGTGCCAGCGCGACACCGGCTTGGCGAGCAGCGGGAAAATGGTGCGCGCCTCGCGCTCGGCGGGAATCTGCCGCGCGGTGGTGACGACGGAAATGACGAGCGCGGAAACCCAGATGAGCAGGAGGCAGATGTCCTTGACGTAGCGGACAATCTTATCGTCGTGGAAGAAATTCACCGCGCCGGCCGCGAGCGTGAGCAGCGCGGTGAGGACGAACAGGACGTAAAAATCCTTGCGGCGGTAAAGCTCCTTGATGACGACGCCGGCGAGGGCAAAGATTTTATTCATGGCAGCGGTGAGTTTTGGGCGCCGACGATTTTCAAAAAAGCCTTCTCCAGATTTTCGGAGCCGGCGGTGACTTCGGCAACGGTGCCAACGGCCTTGAGTTCGCCCTCATGCACGATGGCCACGCGGTCACAGATGGTCTCGACCTCGCCGAGTTCGTGCGAGGAGAAGAAAACGGTTTTGCCCTGTTCCTTGAGGCGCTGGATGATTTCGCGGACCTTCATGCGGCCGAGCGGGTCAAGGCCGCTGGTCGGCTCGTCAAGGATGAGCAGGTCGGGATTATTGATGAGCGACTGCGCCAGGCCGACGCGCTGCTGCATGCCCTTCGAGTAGGACTTGATCGGGCGCTTGGCGGCGTGCTCGAGCTCGACGAGTTTCAGCAATTCGGCGATGCGCTGATCCGCCTCGGCGCGGGCGAGGCCGAAAATTTTGGCATAGAACCGGAGCAGTTCCTCGGCGGTGAGAAATTTGTAGTAGTAGGTCAGCTCCGGCAGATAGCCAATGCGCTGGCGGGCGATGGGCTGGCGGACATCAATGCCAAACAGGCTTGCCGAACCACTGGTCAGCGGCACGAAGCCGAGCAGGACGTTCATCGTGGTGGTCTTGCCCGCGCCGTTCGGACCGAGGAAGCCAAAGACTTCGCCGGCATGGACTTCGAGGTCGAGACCGTTCAGGGCGACCTTGGGGGGCTGGCGCAGTTCGCGGCTGCGGTATTCGACGCGCAGTTTCTGGGTTTGTAAAATCGCG
>Ga0265324_10001315_pt1 | contig 14582 bp, 11 predicted proteins | sample 41419metaG_FD_198634 | JGI IMG/M metagenome (GOLD analysis project Ga0265324, IMG submission 198634) | Rhizosphere microbial communities from Carex aquatilis grown in University of Washington, Seatle, WA, United States - 4-14-19 metaG | ecosystem: Host-associated > Plants > Roots > Rhizosphere...
TTCATGAAGCCCAGGTTTTCCTTGATCTGCCCATGCCCGCAATCATGCCAATACGCGATACTGGGACTGTCAAAATCCCGCAATAAATTTTCAAAATCCGAATCAATCGGCGTCTCCTGCACCGCCTCCCGGTTTTCGCAGCCCAGCACGAGGCCACGCTTTTCCGCTTCCGGCACGATAATCTTCAACGTCTCATAGAGCCGCTGCATAGCGCCCTTTTTACTGGATTCCCGCCGGGCGATCGCCTCGGCCAGAAGCTTTTCATATTTGGGTGTCTGGCGCTCGCCGCGTTCCAGCATCTCCTCCAGCTTCCCGCCGTAGTCCTTCAATTCCATGCGCCCCAGATGCAGCACCACCAGCGGGGCTTTCACGCGCACGGCAAAGTCGAAGGTCTTCAGTGTATGCTTGATGGCCAGTTCCCGATCCCGGGTGCGCTCGGCGGTGAATTCAAACAGGTTCGGCGCGGGGTGTTCCACGCCCAAGGGCAGCGGACAGAAGTTGTGCAGACTGGAAATGCGGATATCACCGGCGGCCACCGCCTCCAAAATGCCCGGCACCAGCACCATGCGAATACCGTGGCTCAACTCGGCGTAGTCAAAGCCGAGTTCGCGAATTTCACGGAGCATGGGACGGCCGTCATTATGGCGCCCGGAATTCCAGCAAGACGACAGGGAATACATAGTCAGGTTGCGGGTATAAAAAAACCGGAGACATCCTAACGGGATGGCTCCGGCTTTGAAAGGGACAAATCAAAGGGTGCAACTCGATTACTCGTCGGCGTAGCGCGCGGCGAGCATGGCGGAGAAGCGGGCGACCTTTTCCTTCCGACGACGAACAGCGCTGGGCTTTTCGTACTGCCGGCGGGCACGGATGACCTTGAGCGTGCCTTCGCGGTCGACTTTTTTCTTCAGTCGACGCAACGCACGTTCCACAGGTTCGCCTTTTTTCAGTTTAATCTCTGTCAATGCACTCACTTCCTTTCTGGGGGCGGGTAAAACGGCCCAAGGGGGCAGTTCCCGCGATAAATTAAAGGGATTGGGAAAATAGGTGTTCCCTTCAAAAAGTCAATGCCTTAAAAAAGCCTTTAATTGTAGCAGACGACGTCAGAAGGCTCTGTTTCGGTTTCGATCGGCGAATTACTTCACCAATTTCAATAGCACCGCCCCGTGCGCGGGAATTTCCCCGGTGCAAGCAGCCGGCCGGCCCAAGTCCTGATGCAACCACAAGTCACGCACTTGCGGGGCCGTGGCGTAACCCAGGTTGTGCCATTCGTAATTCACCTTCACCGCCCGGTCCGTGCGATTGAAGAAACCCACCACCTGCGTGCCATCAGCCAACGGCTTCGTCCACACCTCCGCCTCGGCCGCGAGCAGGAGGTTGCCCGTTGCCCTCACCCCATTCTAAATGGTTATGGGCGGTTCCCGCTGAATCACCAATTCTGCGCCTGCCTCCATGTATGACTCACACAAAAACCCTCAAATGTCCGTTTGACTGGCGGCACTATCATGGTACGGTGTCCCGCTTCTGCGTCCAGACACAGGAGCTTTACCGATTCGTGACCCCAAACCAGCGAGAACTCGATCATCAAGATGGCCGTTACCTCTGGGATTTAAATCATCCCCAAGGCTACGGCAATCGCATGGGCCGCTATCGGACGCGGGTGGAAATGGATTTCATTCAACGCCATTTGCCGCCTTCCCCGTTGCGCATTCTGGATGTCGGCGGCGGCAGCGGCCGGATCAGCGCTCCCTTGCAAGCCCTCGGCCACGACCTCACCGTACTGGACCGGAATCCCCGCGCCTTGGAGTTGGCCCGCCGAAACGGTCTGAACCGCATCGTAACCGGCGATCTGCTGAATTTCGACGACACCGGTTTTCAAGCGGCCATCTGCATGGAAGTCCTGGAATATTTTCCCGATTGCAGCCCCGTCCTGGCCAAATGCGCCAGCTTCCTCCAACCCGGTGGCACCTTCATTTTTTGCATCATTAACGCCCAAAGCTGGCGGTTCAAACTCCAACAACTCAGTAAAAACCACTCCGGGGCCACCGGCTTCACCCGCGCCGAGATTCAGTCGCTGCTGGCGCGCAACGGCTTCCGAATCATCGGCCAGCGCGGCTTCCAATGGAGCCTGGCGCGCACCGGTTCCAACAGCCCCCTGATCTCCCTCTTCCAATGCGTGGAACATTCCCTCGCCCTCGGCCAATGGCTGAACCAAAGCCCCTGGCTCCTCTACGCCTGCCGGAAAAACTAGGGCGTTTAAGCCCGTTAAAAAACCGGCGCCAACCTCAACTGCCAATTTGCGCCCGAACCCCAGTTCTGCTAATTGTATTCCGTGAATTTTTTTATCCAACGCAGCGAGCTGCGTGATATTTACGACAAAGTGGCGGCCGGTGAACGCATCACCGAGGCCGACGCGTTGCGGCTGTTAGAATCGAAAGACCTGAACGCCCTCGGCAGCATCGCCGATCTCGCCCGGCAAAAGAAGGTCGGCAACCGCGCCAGCTACATCGTTAATCGTTACCTCAACTATTCCAATTACTGCATTCTCAGTTGCCAGTTCTGCTCCTTCGCCCGCAAAAAGCGCGATGCCGATGGCTTTGAACTCACCATCCCCCAGATGGTCGAAAAAGCCCGCGAAGCCCTGAAGCTGGGTATCACCGAACTGCACATCGTCGGCGGCCTGCATCCCTCCCTGCCCTTCAGCTACTACCTCGACATGCTGAAGTCGCTCAAGGCGCTGGATGAACGTTTGCAATTGAAGTGCTTCACCGCCATCGAAATTTTGCACCTCGCCTGGCTCGCCAAAAAAACCGTCGAGCAAACCCTGATCGAATTAAAAGCCGCCGGCCTCGTCTCGCTCACCGGCGGAGGCGCGGAAATTTTCCGCCCTGAAGTCCGTTCGCAGATCGCCAAGGGCAAGGAATCCGCCGCGGAATATCTGGATGTCCACCGGCAATGGCATCGCCTCGGCGGCCGCAGCACCTGCACCATGCTCTATGGCCACGTGGAAAGCCTGGCCGACCGCGTGGATCACCTCCGGCAATTGCGCCAGCTTCAGGATGAGACTCACGGCTTCGTCGGCTTTGTGCCGCTCGCCTACCATCCCGAAGACAACGATATTCCCGTCAAGACCCCGCCCACCGGCTTTGATTCCCTGCGCACCATTGCCGTGAGCCGAATCTATCTGGATAACTTCGATCACATCACCGCCTACTGGATTGGTCTGGGCATGAAACTGGCGCAAGTGGCCTTGAGCTACGGAGCCGATGACCTTCACGGCACCATCATCGAGGAACATATTTTCCACATGGCCGGGGCCACCTCTCCGCAATTGCAGACCGAGTCCGACATGGTCAAAGCCATCCGCGAAGCCGGCCGCACCCCCATCCAGCGCGACACCTTCTACGAACCCCTCAAAGTTCTGGAACCTGCTGCCGTGGCCTGACGCCAAATTCAATTTGCAAAGTTTGAGCCTCCTAACGTCGGCTGCTACAGCCTAAAAACTTGTAGGAGCCGAGGTGACGAGGCTCTGACTAAATAAATTAGCCCGCGAATTCAAATCGAAACGGCATTGCGGATTTTCCTTGGGTGACTAATCTGAACAGATCAACCAACCCAGCACGCTGCACATCGGCTGATCATGCCAACCAAAGGAAACCCATATGCGCCGTTTACTTTTTGCCGTAGCAACCACTGTGTGCTGGGCCTTGCCTTTTGCAGACCACGCCCGTGCTTCCACCAATGTGGTGAGTCACTTTGACCGTACCATCCTCAAGGAACCGGCGTATCAAGCAACACCCAAGTATAGCTTAATTACTTTGGGTACCAGCGGTGAGGTGAAAGTATGGATGGTTGAAGACGGCAAGCGTTTGTTCGTTGATAAGAATGCCAATGGCGACCTGACCGATGACGGTCCTCCGATTGAGCCAAGCAAGTTCCGGCATCTGGACGGGCGTCGGTGGGACTTCGAATACTTGCTGGATGCCATCACCCCCACCAACGGATCACGCCACACCCATTTTATTTTATCGCGCTGGAATTATAACGACCCAGAAGATAGTTACGGATTGTCACTGTCCGTCGATGATCGAATGCCCATGTATGCCGGCTGGTTCGGCACGTTTTGGTCCACCAACCATGAGCAGGCTCCGGTCATTCATTTTGGCGGACCGTTCACGCCGCAGTTGCTTCGGAGAAAAGCCTTCACGATTGGCGAGAAACACGAGCGGTTGAGCTTATGCCTCTTCAATCCCGTGTCTGAACCCGGCGCCGTATCGCGGCTCAGCATCGACGCCTTGCCCCGTATTGTGGTGCCCAAGTTAAATATCGAATGGCCGACCGCCCACGGCGGCACTCCGCTGCACACCTCCCACGAACTCACCCAGCGTTGTTGTTATTGGGAATTCTACACCACCGAGTTTGAAGTGCCGGGCGGGGTCGTGCCCGGCCAGGCAAAGGTAACCGTTGAGCTGGTCAGTGGCGCGACGCCCATTGATCTGACCACAACGGAAATAATCGAGCCCGTAGTAGCCCCAACCCCTGAACCAGTTTCAAAGCCCTGATAGACGCCACGGAGGGGTATGCGAGAACGTTGTCCAACAACATCACGCAAGAACCGCCGAACGCTTATTCCGCAGTAGCACTTTTGTCCGGTAATTTGCGCGAATTCAAAAGCTTTTTTCATTCTCGCCCCACGGGCCGGTGTATAGGCTCAACTCCATGCACCACTCCCGTCTCACCGCTTGGTTGCTGGCCGTTTGGGTCAGCGCGCTCCTGCCGCTCCATGCCGATGAAGAAACCTGCGCCGCCTGCGACCGCAAAGTCATCGTCACCGGCCAATTCCAGCACACGCGCGGCCACGAAAGCCTGACCATCGTCGATGCCCCGCGCCGCAAGGAAGAAGCGTTCCGGGAAGAAATCCAAGGCGCGCAATTCACGCTCACCATCCCGCACCTGCCCGCCGGGAAATATACCGCCCTGATCGGCCTCGCCGAGGTCGATTACCTCAAGGCCGGTGAGCGCGTCTTTGATATCGCGTGCGGCGATCAGCTTCTCGCCACGAATTTGGATATCTTCACCGACGCCGGGGGAGCTGGCCACGTCATCGTACTCAAGCGCGCCCTCGATTTTCCCGGCGATGCCCTGCGCGGGCCACTCACCTTCACCTTCACCGGCCACACCAACGCCGCCAAGTTGAACACCTTCGAATTGCGCGATGCCGAAAACCAATCGCTCGTCTCCTTCCAAAGCGCCGACTTGGTGGATGCCGAGGACGCCAGCGCCTTGCAAATCCCCGGCGTTGCCGCCCCCGAAATCTGGCACGACCCTGCCCAGCCCAACGCCGCCCGCGCCGCCGATTTGGTCCAGCGCCTGTCACTCGCCGAGAAAATCCAGCAGATGCGCAATGGTGCCGCCGCCATTCCCCGCCTGCACATTCCTGCTTACGATTTCTGGAACGAATGTCTCCACGGCGTGGCCCGCGCCGGCCACGCCACCGTCTTCCCCCAAGCCATCGGCATGGCCGCCATGTGGGATGAACCCCTCATGCAAACCATCGGCGACACCATCGCCACCGAAGGCCGCGCCAAATTCAACACCTCGCCCGCCGCCACGGGAGGCGATAGCAAACGCTATCACGGTCTGACCTTTTGGACGCCCAACATCAATATCTATCGCGATCCCCGCTGGGGCCGCGGCCAGGAAACCTACGGCGAAGACCCGCTGCTCACCGGCCGCCTCGGCGTCAGCTTCATTCGCGGCCTGCAAGGCAATGACCCGAAATATTTCAAGGCCATCGCCTGCGCCAAACACTTCGCCGTTCACAGCGGCCCGGAACCCGCCCGGCACTCCTTTGATGTGGCCCCCACCGAACGCGACCTGTACGAAACCTATCTACCCCAATTCGAAATGGCCGTCCGCGAAGGTCACGTGGGCGCTTTCATGGGCGCCTACAACGCCCTCTACGGCGTGCCCGCCTGCTCCAGTTCTTTTCTACTCAATGATCTCCTCCGCCGCCAATGGGGTTTCGATGGCCACGTGGTTTCCGATTGCGGTGCGATCTACGATATTTACGCCAATCACCATTTCGTAAGTTCTTCCGAGGAAGCTTCCGCTGCCGCCGTCAAAGCCGGTACCGATCTCTGCTGCGGCACGGATTACAACTCCCTCACGCGCGCCGTGAAAGCGGGTCTGCTCACCCCGGCGGATATCGACACCGCCGTCATCCGCCTGTTCAAGGCCCGGTTCGATCTCGGCTTGTTTGATCCGCCCGCGCTCGTGCCCTACTCCAAAATTCCGGGCTCAGAAAATGATTCTCCCGCCCACGAAGCCCTCGCCTTGAAAGCCGCGCAGGAATCCATTGTCCTCCTCAAAAACGACGGCGTCCTACCCCTCAACCGCGCCAAACTGAAACACATTCTCGTTGTCGGCACCAACGCCACTTCCGTGCCGATGTTGCTGGGCAATTACAACGGCACCCCGTCGCGGCCCGTCACCGTGCTGGCAGGCATCCGCCAAATCGTGGGCACCAACACTGAAGTCACCTACGCCATCGGCAGCCCGCTGGCCACCGCCGCCGGACAGATTGTCCCTGAGACGCTGGCCCAGCAAGCCGTGGCGGCGGCGAAAAATGCGGATGTCATCATTTACGTTGGCGGCATCAGCCCGCAGATCGAAGGCGAAGAAATGAAAGTGAACTTCGATGGCTTTGCGGGCGGTGACCGCACGCGCATTGAATTGCCCGCCTGCCAGACCGCGTTGCTCCGGCAATTGCAGGCCGCCCGCAAGCCCGTGATCTTCGTGAATTGCAGCGGCGGCGCGATGGCTTTCCCGTGGGAAGCCCAGCACCTGTCCGCCATCGTCCAAGCTTGGTACCCCGGCGAACAAGGCGGCCGCGCTGTGGCGGATGTCCTGTTCGGCAATGTGAATCCCTCCGGCCGTTTGCCTGTGACCTTCTACCAAGCCACCACCGATCTCCCCGCCTTTGAAAATTATTCAATGAGCAACCGCACCTACCGCTACTTCAGTGGTCAGCCGCTCTACGCCTTCGGCCACGGTCTCAGCTACACCAAATTCCGTTACCGCCAAGCCAGCGCCGCCACCGTGAATAACGCCAATCACACTGTGCAAGTTCACTTCAATCTCAAGAACTCGGGCAAACACGATGGCGAAGAAGTGGTGCAAGTGTACTTCCGCCAGAAAAATCCCACCGTGCCGCAGCCCCGGCTCGCCCTGTGCGATTTCCAACACGTGACGTTGAAAGCAGGCACTTCCGCCCCCGTTTCCCTATGCATTCCCACCAGCCGTTTCCGCTACTGGGATTCCGCCCGCAAAAGTTACGTAGTCGCCGCCGGCCAATACGAATTGTTGATCGGCTCCGCCTCCGACAACGCCCAACTGCACATCCCTTTGACGCTCCCTCAAACCGCTGCTGCCCCAGCCACGGATGGACACCAGTAACCAGCGCCGAATTGCCCGCAAACCCCGTGCCAAGCAACGTTGGGTAGGGACAGCATGCTGCGCTGTCCCCGTCGCCGAACGCAGCGTCAGGCGGCGGCAATGGAGGAGATGTACGTCCCACCAGCTTTAACCGCGATTCACTTAATCTGTTGAAACTTTCCCCGTATCCAGCGACTCTAACCTCAGCATCAACCACCTCCATGCGATCCCTGATTCACTCTCGTACCGGCGCACTCCTGGTCGGCCTGCTGGCCTTGATCGCCCCGGTTTATGCGGCGGACAAGGCGGAAACCAATGCGCCTGCCCCGGCCACCACGCCATCTGCCGACAGCGCCAAAACCAGCTCCCGCACCAACAGCGAATGGTATCTCTGGGTCGATAGCGCCAAACCAACCATTTCACCGCTCACGGTGTGGTATCGTCAACCTGCCCAAAAATGGACGGAAGCCACGCCCATCGGCAATGGACGGCTCGGCGCCATGATCTTTGGCGGTGTGAACCGCGAGCACCTCCAGTTAAACGAATCCACCCTCTGGGCTGGCGCCCCGTACGATCCCAATAACACCAATGCCCTCGCTGCCCTGCCGCAGGCGCGCAAACTCGTCTTCGCCGGCAAATACGATGAAGCCAGTCAGCTTATCGGCGAGAAAATGATGGCCGTGCCGCTCCGCGAAATGCCCTATCAAACCCTAGGTGATCTATTCCTCGATTTCCCCACCAATGCCACCGTGGAAAATTATCGCCGCGATCTGGATTTGGATTCCGCCACCGCTACCGTCAGTTACACCAGCGAAGGCGTGCACTACCGGCGCGAGTATTTTTCCAGCGCCGTTGATCAAGTCATCGCCATTCACCTGACCGCCGACCAGCCCGGTAAAATTAATTTCACCGCCGGCCTGAGCACGCCCCAAAAAGCCGAGGTCCGCGTGGGCCAAACCAATGAACTGATTCTGTCCGGCATCGGCGGCGAAGCGCGCGGTATCCCCGGCGTCATCAAATTTGAGGCCAAACTCGCCGTGCTGACCACCAACGGCCAGGTCCAAGCCAACGCCAACACCCTTTCTGTGAGCGGGGCCAACGAAGTCGTCATCCTGCTCACCGCCGCCACCAGCTACAAAAATTATCACGATGTCAGCGGCCATCCGGAATCCGAGACCAAACAGCAACTCGCCCAGGCCAGCAAACATTCCTGGTCCGAGCTGCTCGACAATCACCAGTACGATTACCGCCAATTTTTCCGGCGCGTGGATTTGCACCTCGGCACCAACGAAGCCTCCAACCTGCCCACGGATGAACGCATCGCCCACTTCGCCGAGGGCCATGATCCCCAGTTCGCCGTCCTTTATTTCCAATTCGCCCGTTACCTGCTCATCAGTTGTTCCCGCCCCGGTGGCCAACCCGCCACCTTGCAAGGTTTGTGGAATGATTCCCTCACCCCGCCATGGGACAGCAAGTACACCATCAATATCAATACCGAGATGAATTACTGGCCCGCCGAGCCCGCCAACCTCTCCGAATGCGTGGACCCGCTCACGCAAATGGTCTTGGAAATGGCCGAAACCGGCACCCGCACCGCCCAGATCCAATACGGTGCCCGTGGCTGGGTGGCCCATCATAATACCGATATCTGGCGCGCCACCGCCCCCGTCGATGGCCCGGCCTACGGCATGTGGCCCATGGGCGGTGCCTGGCTCTGCCAGAATCTTTGGGAACACTACCTCTTCACCGGCGACAAAGAATATTTGCGCAAAATTTATCCCGCCATGAAGGGTGCCGCCCAATTTTTCCTCGATACCCTCGTCGAAGAACCCGCGCACCACTGGCTCGTCACCTGCCCCTCGCTCTCGCCGGAAAACCAAAATCCGGCCGCCCAGAAAACCAGCATCACCGCCGGTCCCACCATGGATCTGGAAATCCTGCGCGACCTTTTCGCCAATTGCATCCGCGCCTCCGAAATCCTTGGAGTCGATGTCGCCTTCCGCCAGCAAGTCGCCCTCGTCCGCCCCCGGCTGGCTCCCTTGCAAGTCGGGGCCGGCGGCCAATTGCAGGAGTGGCTGCAAGACCTTGATCTCCAATCTCACGCCCTCAATCACCGCCATGTCTCCCACCTGTACGGGTTGTTCCCTAGCGCTCAAATTGACGCCCTGACCACCCCCGAACTGGCCGCCGCCGCCAAAAAATCCCTCGAAATCCGCGGTGACCAAGCCACCGGCTGGGCCACGGCTTGGCGCATCAACCTCTGGGCCCGCCTCCACGATGGTGACCACGCCTATTCCATCCTCCAGTTCCTGCTCAGTCCCCGCCGGACCTATCCGAATCTGTTCGATGCCCACCCGCCCTTCCAGATCGACGGCAACTTCGGGGGCGCCGCCGCCATCATGGAAATGCTGTTGCAGAGCCAAAACGATGAAATTCAGCTACTTCCCGCATTGCCAGCGGCTTGGCCGGACGGTTCAGTCAAGGGCTTGCGCGCCCGGGGCGGCTTTGAAGTCAGCCTCGCTTGGAAGCAGGGAAAACTCACCCGCGCCACGATTCATTCCCTCAATGGCCAGCCCATTCGTCTCCGTTACGGCCAAGTCACCAAGTTCTACAAAACCTCCGAGGGCGACACGATTACTTGGAACGGTCAATAACGAAAAAACCTCGTCAAACGATGATTTAGAGCAGTTTGCGTCATTTTTTACTGGACTTTTCCCGGTATTCAGCCGATTGGTAATTGTTGTTCGGACTCCATGAAGAATGCACAGCTCTTCAAGGTCCGGCCTCGCCGGCCGGTGGCTGGGTTATTGTTTTCAGCCCAGCCAGATGCGCTCATTTTTCACTTAAGCCAAGCTTTACCAGGCCGATAAAAAATGTGCGACACGCCAATGCACTCATGGTATAACTAACACAATCAGTACCAACCCAATCCAAACATGACTCTAACTAAACGCGACCTCGTAGTGCGCATCAGCGAAGAAACCGGCCTGGTTCAGATGCAGGTTTTCGACGTGGTGCAAAAAACCCTCGACTACATCGCCGAATCGCTCTCCAAGGGTGATAAGGTAGAACTCCGTAATTTTGGGGTGTTCGACGTGAAGATCCGCAAGGCCCGCGTCGGCCGCAACCCCAACAAGCCGGAAACCGATGTCCCGATTCCCGCCCGCGCCATGGTTAAATTCAAGGCCGGCAAGGAAATGCGCGCCGACGTGCTGAAGCTTACGCCCGACGCCAAGTAAGCCTCCCCCGCCGGACGGCGAGTGCCGGAAGGGAAGCGCTGGCAGCGAACGGTTGGAGGGACGCTTTGCGCCCAAACAACCCTGTGCAAAAGCCTGTTAACCAAAGAGTTTGCAACTCATTGGCCAGCAGGTTAGGTGTAATATTTTCTCCACCATCCAACTGCCAGCCTTCCCGCCCCTGAATCGCGGTTGTCCCCGCGAGGACTTCCTGCTTTCCTAAACCCGGAAAATCTTTATCCTCCCGGCATGGAAAAGTTGCCCGGTTTTCGTGATTTTTATCCTGAACCCCTCCCGCACAACGATGTGTGGAGCGCTGATGCGCGCCAGTATATATTCGAGCAATGGCGTACCATCGCCAAGCGTTATGGCTTCCGTGAATACGACGGCCCCCCCTTGGAGCCCTTGGAACTCTTCACCACCAAATCCGGTGAGGAAATCGTCGGCCAGCTCTATAATTTCAAGGACAAGGGCGATCGGGAAATCTCCTTGCGCCCGGAAATGACCCCCACGCTGGCGCGCATGGTCGCCGCGCACGAGCGGAACTACAAAAAGCCCATCAAATGGTTCGCCATTCCGCAACTCTTCCGCTACGAACGCCAGCAGAAGGGCCGCCTGCGCGAGCACTTCCAGTTTAACGCCGACCTCATCGGCGAAACCGATCCCGCCGCCGACGCCGAATTGATCGCCCTCGTGATCGATACCCTGCGCGCTTTTGGGCTCACCGCCGAAGATTTCGTCATCCGCCTCAGCAGCCGCAACGCCTGGCAGGACTTCTTCAAAAACGGCGGGGGCGAAGCCGCCCACGAATACGAATTTTTCCAGGCCATCGACAAACTCGAGCGCAACTCGCCCGAGGAATCCGAGAAAAAACTCGCTACCCTCGGCTTTTCGCTGGCCAAGGTCAACGCCTTCATCGAAGCCGGCCAGCCGACCATCGAATTGGACAGCATCCTGTCCAACCTCGCCGCGCGCGGCCTGCGCGACTTCGTCAAGATCGACTACCAAGTCATCCGCGGCCTCGCCTACTACACCGGCGTGGTGTTTGAAGCCTTTGATCGCAAGGGTGAATTCCGCGCCATCGCCGGCGGCGGACGCTACAACAATCTCGTCAAACTCATCAGCGGCGGCAAGGTAGACCTCCCCGCGCTGGGCTTTGGCATGGGCGATGTCGTCCTGCTGGAATTGCTCAAGGCGCGCGGGTTGCTGCCCAAGTTTGATGCCCCCATGGATGTCTACGTGTTGATTGAGGACGAAGCCCTGCGGCCGCTCTCCCTCAAGCTCATTCACGATCTCCGCGCCGCTGGGTTTGCGGTGGAATACCCCCTCACCCCCACCAAACCGGACAAACAATTCAAGCGCGCCCAAGAATTGAAAGTGGCCCGCACCGCCCGCTTGGATAACGACTCCTACGTCCGCATCCGCAATTTGAAAACCCGCGATGAAGTGGTCACCGGCGTAGCCGGCACCGCCCACCACCTGGGTTGAAACAATAAAGTCAGCAAGACTACCGCCGCATCCCACCCTGCTCCCACAAAGGAGAGGAGGCTGCATCTGCCACGTCTTGGATTGCGGCCAACGCTGGATTAACCCCGTTGGCCGCAAGCTGTCGGTGGCGTATAGGATGAGGGAACGTTCGACCAACCCAGCGCGATCCCCCTCCACGGCCACTGCCAAATACGCGGTTTATGCCTTCCTAAAACCGCGCCACATAACGGGCCTTATCAGCGGGACGCGGAAATACCATCAGTTTTTTCCCATTGGACAAGGTCACCAGACCAACCGGGGTATTGGGAAAGAGCGCCAGCAATTCCTCATCCGTTAATTGCGGCACAGCAAGGCTTGCTGCCTGGGGTGCTGATACCGGGGTGGCCAGATTGGTTCCAACCATGGCCATGACCCGGTGGTGTGCCGGCCGGGGCAGCACCAGCGTCCCGATTCCCGCCAAAATGCCGAACACGAGAACCACTCCCGAAACCTGGCGGAAACGATGCAGCTGGCGACGGCGCTGCAACCCCCGCCCGGCTGCCGCCAAGGTGGCTTCACGCCGCCCAGCTTCCGTTAACAGGTCTGCGAGTAATTGTTTTTTCTCAGGTTTCATATGCCAACTGGCGGTTGATCAAGTTCCGCAATTTGCCCCGCGACCGTTCCAAACGACTGGAGATCGATTTGGCGGTGGCCTGCAAACGATCGCCGATTTCCTGGTGGCTCAAATGATCGAAATAAAACCATTCAATGATTTGCCGCTCCCCGGCATCCATGGACTGCAAGGCGGCATTCAGGATTTCCTCCATTTGGGCATCCGACTTTTCCACCACCGGCGAATCCGGCAGTTCGGAGCAACTGACCACCACAGAGCTGCGGCGGCGCTGGCGCCAGACCTTCATCGTTTCCTGCCGGGTGACCAGGGCCAGCCAATTCCACAGATGATCCGCATTGGCCATGGCCGGCAGCTTGGCCGCCGCCGTGACAAAAGCGGCCTGCACCACCTCCGCCGCCAGGCATTCCTCCCCGCGGACCAGCACCAACGCCAAACGCATCAAACGCGGCTGGTAGCTATCGTACAACTCCCGGAAGGCCGCTTCATCCCCCCGCGCCACCGCACGCGATAACCGGCGCGCCGCAGCATGCGGTTCGCCGGTCAATGATGGGTCGTGATCTGAGGCCACAGGAACACCGGGTACGAGTGTATCCGCCACCAAGGACAACCTAGAGGCTGCGGAAATCATTTCGCTTTATTTGCCTGGTGTCCCAGGAGCCCCCGGCGTACTGGGCGCGCCCGGTGCCGACGGATGATTCGCGGCTGCATGAATTTTGGCATTATCCCGCAGACCGGTCAAAATTTCAGAGATAAATTTAATCTGACTCTTGCTGCCGGTCACGATCAACAACTGGCCCGGCGCGTAATATTGCAGTGCATTGGTATCCAGTTTCAGGTCGGCTCGATCGCAAATATCGGTTATCGAACGAAACAATTTTTCTTCCGTTAAGCCGCCTTCAATCAGGTCGCCAACATTAAAAACGATTCGTTCCGCCGCCGGTTTTGCCACCAGGTCTGCCATTGAAACTTTTAACATGGCCACCCGCCGCGAACCATTCATCAACAACCGCCAATGGCAGGGCAGGTTTTCCGCCTCAAATTCCAGATTCATGGCCCCAAATATTTCGCTGGCCTTGACGTTCTTCATTTCCAAATTAATGATGAGCGCTTCCACATCCAGTGCCGCCGTGCCATCCACTGTTGTGGGGTGTGCCGGATAAATAATATCAATGCTGCCACCAAACTTATCACGCAGTTGCTTGACCACGATCGTTAATGGGATGCCGCTCCATTCAACAGAGGACAGCGTATTGGAGGGATCTTCCCATTGTGACTCCTTCCACGGCTGGCCGACAATCGGCAGGCCGGTAGTCGGATCAATGGTTAAAGTTCCCCCGCCGATTTGGGTCTGCGCCGAGGCGATGCCGACCGCCAGTGCCACCCCAAAAACTCCGGCCAGTATCATTTTGCGTGCGTTCATGGTTTTTTCAGTGTTTCAGGTTTGCTTGTTCAACCAGCATTAGCCTGTATTCGCCCAAACACCTCGAATTATTTTAAGTTTTTTAAAACCGTATCGGTTATTAACTATCCAATGGCACGTTCTGGAACTGGTGAAGGCTGCTTTTGAACTTCAACGGCGTTATTTCGGCGCTCAAAAAAACGGATTATGCGACCGTTCCTCGCCCACCGTTGTCACTGGGCCGTGGCCGGGGCAGATCAACGTCTCCGTGGGCAGTGATAAAATTTGTTCCCGGACTTTTTGCCAGGCGAGATCCCACTGGCCGTTGCCGTTGCCCATGGAGCCGGCAAAAATCGCATCACCCACCACGGCCACGCACGGCGCTTCTCCCGGCCAACCGTTGATCAGA
>Ga0265324_10001318_pt1 | contig 14543 bp, 16 predicted proteins | sample 41419metaG_FD_198634 | JGI IMG/M metagenome (GOLD analysis project Ga0265324, IMG submission 198634) | Rhizosphere microbial communities from Carex aquatilis grown in University of Washington, Seatle, WA, United States - 4-14-19 metaG | ecosystem: Host-associated > Plants > Roots > Rhizosphere...
ACAACTTCGTCGATGGCTAAGAACAAATCGAAGCCGCGAAAAACAGCTCGTACCGATAAAAGAGAGTTAGTGTTGCCGCCTAATGCCCGCTGGGTGGCTCTCGCAAATGCCGCCAGCTACGAGGCGGCCGACAGGCGCGTCGGTTACCTCCGGAATTCCATCATACAAAGACCTCACAGGTTTTCATATTTACGCCGGCATCGTCGACAGCGCGTGTACGGCATGAACACTTTGAAATTGGAGGCACCGGTACGGGAGAGGCGCGCGGGGGAAAACGGTGCGCCGCCACAGATGCCAAACAGACAGGTCGGCGGTGGTGGCGGTGGCGGCGGTGGTGGCGGCGGTGGTGGCGGTGGTGGCGGCGGTGGTGGCGGCGGTGGCGGTGGTGGCGGCGGTGGTCCCGGTCCTCAATTGCAACAGAGGTTACCCCCACAGAGACAGGAATTCGTTAGGCTATCGACACCTGCGCAAGAAGACCGCACTGACAGAGGACGCATGCGCGTAGGTTCGGAGGAGGCGACGTACGGGACCGTGCGCGAGATTCCGCGAACTATCACCAGCCTACGCGACTTCACCAGACATCGATCTTCGCCGAGCGTCGTCGAACCCAGGCTGAGAGCTTCTGACTTACGTCGAGTTGCCATGGCGGCGTTTCCGGAAATGGGTGGAAATCAAGCCGAATCAGGCCCCAGCGGAAAATCAGACACGCCAAAGTCTGACGACACAACTGTCGAGGACGTGGCCGATACAGGGATGCCGTCTGTGAGGCCGTACGGAGATACTCTGCTCCCGAAAGGAATTCGCGAAGGGGTTTCCAATTTGCGCGAGGGAGTTTCGAACCTGAAAGATGACTTGGCTACAGAACGACTTCGTGGGCAACAGACGATGGAAAGTGCTCGGCGAATATTAGACGCCATTCGAGCTAGGACGACGCGTGGGGACGACGAGTATGACGCGCCGGACGACGATAGGTTCGAAAATATGGTGTTCGTCGATTTACCTCCAATACGCACACCCGCGAATTTCGCTAAAGTTGGTGGCGTGAAGCGTGCAGCTGAACCGGACCAACCTTTGTCGGCGGAGAATAACAAGTACCGATACATAGGATACCGTGCTACTGCAGATAAATATCAGAGGACGGGCTTTTACCCAGAAAAGTTACCAGACCGTGCCGATTTCTTGCGAGGATTACCGAGAGAGTTCAAAGTGATGCCCGACGAAACACGGACGACCGCTTTCAAGCGACGGAACAGAACTTTGCAGCCGTACGGGCGCAAGGCTAAGCGGCCAGACGTGTCCCTGAAGGATTTCGCCGAGTGACTTTTTTTAACGTGCCAGTGTAGATGTGGTTATGGCGCGTTTTTTCGGAAGTTTGACCCGCGGAATTAAACGCGGGTTTAAAACTGCGGCTATCACGTGGGTGAAGGCTAATAGACGCGCAGCCCAGATCTCCCAATCAGTCGGTTCCGAATTTATAGGCGACGTTGTCGGTCACTTTGTTCCTGGTAAAGAAGGACAATACGTTTCGAAAGCGGCGAAATACGCCGCCGGGAAAGTGTCAGGCGCATACGACGCAGCATACGAATACGCTGAACGCCGGCTAGATAGGCTGTGAACTTTTTGCGGTACATTCACAGACGTGTAGCGACTATGGATAGCCTGAAGAACGTGTCATATTTCCTAGAACGACTCAATGGCTACCAGAAAAACACCGTCATGGTGCAGCCCGAACAGTGGCAGGATATCTACAGACCGAACGAATACAAAATAACGTTCAAATTGCCTCAGAACGCTATAATCGATCTGCAAACTCTCACTCTCAGCGTGAATCTCGGCTTGACGACTAGCGTTGCGGGTGCTAACAATGGTGTCTGCCCGCCAAAATTTGCCGCGTGCCAAATTCGAAGGCTCGATGTCATGGTGGGAGGTGTGCAAGTTGGACTATCGAATTTGGCGGATTACGGAGGACTTTATTCGCTACATCGCAGCAATATCATAGACACTACGAAAATGCGAGATATGGTTGCGATGGAAGCGACGGGAAGTGATAGCTACCTGTTGAACGGCGGCGGTGGTACTCAATTCTTTCAATCCACCGCACCCAATGTCGGCACGCGATTTTATCGTCAGCATATTCGCGACTGGATGGGATTGCTGGGCGGCGACTACATGCGTTACTTGGACACCAATTTGCTTCCAGACGTCAGCATCATGATAACGTTGGCACCAAACTCGATATTGATCAACCAAACAAATACCACGCCTCTTCCGACATTTGCATGGTACACGCCAAAGTTGTACATGGAAATCGTGAAATTCGGAGATTCGACATACGAACAGATGGTAACGGCGCGGATGTCCACCGGGGAACCGATAGTCGTTCCGTTTACAAATTGGGCAATGTTCGAAGGAACGTCCGAAATCGGGCTGCAAGGCACGGGACAATTGCAATTTACAATTGCAACGCAATCGCTGAATCGTCTTTGGGGTACCTTCAGAGTCGGAGATTACGACTCGCAACAGGACATCAATGTTTGTCGTATGATAACCATCGGCGCACCAAATAACGTCGCATTCGGGCGTGGTGGCAGTACGCCGATAAACACGCAATCGTACTTCTATAGATTCACGTCTCTTGCTGGCGGAACCGGCAAATACCCTTACTCCGTTGTTCCGACAAACACCGCAGATATATTTTCCGATGCAACTACGCAAGATGCCGTCGCTGGGCCGGCCAGATATCAATTCGAAGTTGATAGCAAATTGTATCCACAATTTTTGGCGGACATTGGGGACGCTATGGCACTGACGAAGAATGCATTAGATAGAACGGGATTCAAACCCGTCGGAGCCTCGAATTTGTACGACAACTCCAACGTGTGGGCATATCAGGCTTTTGCGCTCGTCACGAGTTTCCAACACAACGACGACGGCGATTACAAGAAGGACAGATTGATAAGCGGTCTCAATACAGCAGGCAGTAACGTCCCCATAGTGTGGCGTGGCACCAATATTTCTTTGCCGGCAAAAGCTACGACTGCTTTGGCTGCTTGGGCAACGACGCAATGCCGTCCGACAGTATTTGCTGAGATGACTAGTACTTTGCTAGTTTTTCCTGGACGTGTTATATCGGTGGTCAACTAGCGTTTTTTTGTATGTGACCTACTGATACGGTCTAAGAGGTCGGCGTCGAACTGCCTGTAACAAAAACGAAATGGCAGCTCCCAGGAATGTCGAGTATTATATTTCACGTATAAGCGGTTACTCCAAAAATACGATCCGATTGCAGCCTGTTGCTCAAAAAACCGTATTCCTTGCCGGTGACGTGATAGTATTCCGTTTGCCTACCAATGCTATCATCGATTTGCATACACTCACTCTCGCACTAGATCTAGCTGTGAACTCGACCGGGGCTCCTATCGGCGCTCCAAACGACGAGGGGCCTTCGAAGCCGCCCAGGTATAGCGAATGTCTATTCCGTCGCGTGGACGTGACTGCAGGTGGCGTGCAAGTGGGGCTTGGGTCGTTGACCGATTATGGGTCGCTCTTTTCGTTTTTGGCGATGAATACTCTGTCAAAGGGCAAGCACGACGAAATGAGCGTGCTCGAATTGGGCGGCGGTAGCGGTCCTTTGGCTACTCGGTACAATAGTGTAGCGAACTACAACGTCTCCGGTAGTGCCGATGCGTCGGGTACTGCAACGACAATTGGCCCACAAGTGTGGCCTCTCGGAGACCCTAACACGATTGCTGCACAGCGTTGGCAACGAGTGCAATGCAGCATGTGGCTCGGCGTATTGGGGGGTCAATACATGCGGTTTTTGGACACTAATCTGATGCCGGACGTAGAGATTCGGTTGACGGTGGCCCGCGACACTGTATGTCTCGTCACACCCGCAGTACTTCCAAATGCAGTGACGCTGAATATCGCCAATCCAAACATGACGATGGAAACTATCAGTTTCGGCGACAATACATATGAGCAAATGGTAGAGGCACGTCTTTCTACCGGCGAACCAATCGTCGTCCCGTTCATTAATTGGGCATCGTTCGAAACCAGTGCACCGGTGACCAATTCGACAGCTCCGGCAGCCGGCATTGCCAATCGGTGGGATTACATCAACTACACGCCGAGCCCGTCGACAGTGCAACACCAGTAAGTCCCTTCCATTGTTGTCGTTGGTTATCTGTTAAAGCATATCGAAACTTCGGATTTAAATGGTCTTCGGCTGTAGGTTCACGATAGCGACGCAGTCTCTGAACGCCGTATACGGAACTATGCGGGCTGGCGATTACGATTCCAACGTGGACCCACGGGTTTCATACGTCACCAGTTACCTTCCTAACGGCACGACCCGGGACGTAGCTCATGGGTCGGCGATTGGCAAGTGGTATTACGGTGCAATCCCAGCAAAGAGGCTGTACAACGACCAGTATACGTCATACTACTACCGTTACAACTCGTTCGACACCATCCAGCCTCAGAACAACCAGCTGACACAGCGATACGAGGACTATTCGGAACCCGCCAACGGTCAAGTCGGCCTGCAATATTCGCAGTTTGCGACCTCCTCGCAAAATACCGTCGGACTCGCGAAATATCAGTTCACTATCGACAGCAAGCAGTATCCGCAGTACTTAGCCGACGTCGCCGATTGTTATGCCTTGACAAAGAACAGTTTCGACGGAAACGGCGGCAACAGAGATTTCGTCGGACTGATGAGCAGTTTGAAGAGTTGGGCAGGCAATTGCTTTGCGCTTGGGATAAGTCTCGACCACAACGGAGAAGACAATTTGCGCGACCGACTCGTCTCTGGCCTGAACACTAATGGGAGCAATATCCCTATCACCTTTACGATGAACGGGGTGACGTTGCCACCCCTACAAGTACGAGACGGGACAGACGCACTGGTGGCCAGCACGGCATGGACGACGTCTACCGTTCGCCCAATCGTTTTCTGTGAGCTCACCAGTACGGTATTGCTGTACCCGGGCCGCGTCATCAGCGTCATCAACTAATTTATCGTGGTTTGACGACATACACACGACCATGGCTGCGACCAGTCGACCACCGCTGTACCCACGCGTATGGGTGGGACCGTATCAACCGAACAATCCCGGACCGCGCAACGAGTTGGTATTGCAAGATTTTGCGAACGTGCAAAATGCAAACGATTTTACGCAGCCTCCGGTGTTAGGAATCGATCGTTACATTCAAAATGGATTGCCCATACCGTTTCTGGATCTGAGGGATTACAAGTACACGACTTTGGAGCCGAACAAAAACGTGTATAACCCTCGCAAGTATCCGGACCCGTTTACTCAGCGGACGTATTTCCCCGTGAGGAAAACGCGGAAACCGCCTATGAACGGAAGCGTGTGTGCTTACAACCCCGTGGATGCGGTGCAAATGCCTGCTACGGGGACGAATGACGTGATGTTTTATAGCACAGTCGGACTGTAAATGCTTACAATTACCACGTGAAGTTCAATACCATGAACCAGTCTTGTGGGCAAGATACTGGACCTCCTGTAATGTCTTTCAATTCCACGTTCCAAATTTGCGAATTTAGCATCTCTCTCGTCACAGCAAACGGTTTTAAAGAGTCACTGAAAAGATAACGCTGAAATACGTCGTTGACGATGTCGTCTGGTTCCATAATAGCGACGGTCGTCGCCGAAGTCTTTTTGCGTGTATCCCAACTGAATGGTTGCGACATCGTGGTGACGGTGATTTCGAGACCCACCGGATTCCCCAATGTGGATATGTATATCGACGACACCGCCACACACTCACACATCACCTTCTCCACGTTGTTCAACGTCATCATGTCCCTCAGAGTCACATCCGCCTGAAATGTCGCTTTCCCGGGCCCCAATAACCTTGCATTCTGGCTCCCGATTATCAAACGCACCGCGTTCTCCGGACTCGTCATCTCGCGTCGACTGTTCTAGCTGGACCTTTTTAAAAAGTTTCTCCATGTCGGGCTGCTTAAACTTAAGCTTCAACGCTTCCTTGGGATCGTAGTCTTCTGTCCCAAAATGCTTCGTCATCAAATCGTGAAATGCTAATGCAAGCTCCACTTGGTATCTATCGGCGCGGGGATAACTGGCCATGAGCTGGTCAACAACAAGGTTGCTCGGTCTTTCCGCGTGCAATCCCTCCAGAATCACTTCGTCCATGTCGCCTAGCGCGTTTTGATACCCTTGGTTCGGGTTCGTTTTGCTGCTGCGGTAACAGGATGTAGTCGTCGAAACACTTTCTGAATCTGTAAGCGTCTCCCCTACGACAAAATACTCGTCGAAATCTTTCTTCGATCGAAGGCGCACAACTTTGATAGACATACCTTTTTGGATGGAAATCGACGGTCAAAAAGCCGTGCTCTTCTTTCGTCGCTTCTTCGTACGCGGTATAAAATGCTTCTTCCGTGACATCATCAGCGACTTCCTTGTAAACATTCTGTAGTACGTCTTGATTTTTTGTCCGAAATAGTAAAAGCTGTGTAATGTTGTCTCTCAAAGCCAATGGGATACCGCCGCACTGAGCCTTGTAAGTTTGGACAGCCATAAAAACGCTGATTCCGAGCCCCTTTCCTATATGGCGATGCCGAAGGCACAGGTGCTGGAAAACTTTGTCGTTCAGAAGGCCAGAACCTTGAGCGTCATCAACGAACAACGCTATGACAGGTCGTCTGCCGTTGTATTTGTGCGTCGGTGGTTCGGAATTTAAAATGTCGTAATTGAAACAGTCGATAAGCAATTGCGGGTTGATTTTGTAGATATCCGATTGCGTTCTAGTCCCTTTCAAAGTTTTCTCCAACTCTTTCCGAAGTTTAATCTTTTCCCTGTATTCCTCCCACGCTTTCATCTCGTTTTCGACTATTTCGATTATACGAGGGACTATCGACTTGTCGCGCGGATCTTGGAAAATATCCTCTTCGGCTAACGGCAAGCCCTTATACATATCTTTGTTGCTTTCGTATGTTGGAGTGACCAACAACATTCGATCTAACAACTTGTGATTTTGCATGTGCCTCAACATGCTCGTCAATCCGACCGTCTTTCCGCCACCACGTTTTGCTACGGCGAGCATGAGACAATGCAGCTTTATGAAATCGTCCGGAGTGTCGATGCGAAATGCGGAGTCTTTTGGGACGATAATAGGCATTTTTCCAATTTTTACACTTCGAGCCATTATCGTCAACGAGGAGCATACGTCTTCAACGCGTACAAAGCGTTCTCTACCGCTATCACAGCATTAGAAATCTTGTTGACAATTTCACGCCACTCGAAAATTGTCGTCGTAGGATCCCTCAAGAACGATAACTTGTGTATCATGACAGCTACATATTGGAGTCTGTCTGCGAGGCCGTATCCAAGTTCTGCCGGTCTTCCCGGGGTCGCGAGGTCCCGTGAGTCTGGACACTCTTCGTCGAAAATTGCCGAGGAGGACATTGCGGCACGCGCGCAATTTCGTGTAGCAACGCCCTGTCGTACTCACGTCTCGCACGTCGCGCAATTTCCGGACGGACGCGCGCGTCGAGAAGCTCTTGTTGAGCGGCCAAAAGTTCTCTTTGCACTATAGAGAATCGTTCTAGATCAAATAACAGCTCTTCGCTAGCGATTGTTCGTAGGTGATGAGAAGCGCAGCGTAAATTTGTCAAGACAAGGGCTTCGACACGCATAGATTTCGACAAGAAGTCGTCAGGTATCGCGTTCATTGTGTCAACCGCAATTATGACGCCATCAATCGTTATATCTAGCAGGTTTCCGTCTAGCATTAGCGGAACGTCTGACCCTGCCGGACGGTCTGGCACGAGTCACTCGTCCACTGGTAACACTCGCCAATCTACTTCGACCGGCACGGGTTTGCCCTCCTCGTCCAACGGGTGCTGGATTAGGCAAGTTGGCATTTCCAACTCTCGCGGTTGCCGGCGTGCTTGGGAGATTCGGCGACCCCGACCGTTGCCCGTAGTTCGGGTCGATACCGAAGTTCGTGTCGAACGGTACGAACGGTGCCGCGGGGGTAGTGTTACGAGGGTTGACAGAGCGAGATCTCGAACGGGTCGCACGCGTTGAGGTGCGTGCGGGACCGGCCTCGGATTGATTGTTGCCGCGCGACGGGATAGAACTTCTACTTCTAGAACCAGTCCTGCTGCGCCGCACAGCCGCCTGTTTATCACGACTTCCATCTGTCCTGCTCGGAACCGGTCCGGCGCTTGGATCTTGAGGTCCGTATGGCGCGTACGGTTCTGTAGTGACGCGACGTTTACCACAGGGGTAACGCCTCACTCTTGGCGGCATCACTGCGTATTTCCAATCTAAACCAGAAATTATGCCCGGAATCTGGGTCGAGGCGGGATGTATATATCTTCTCGTAACGGAAAGTCGAACGGTACGAGTCCGTCCAAGTCTCCGACTTCTAACGTCATCGGTGCGACCTCCTCGGGAGGCGGTTGCAACTCCGATTCCTTTGCGACTCCCACCGCAACCAGTTCCAACAATCCGTTCGCTTCGTCGAGTTTGTTGCTGACGTCGCGTAAGAGACGCGCTTCTTCGCCCTCGTTTTCGTACGTTTCGATGACCATTTGAAAAGTCCAATCGTCTGCTGGCACGATCGGGAGTCTATCTTGATCGAACAATGAGATCGCAACGTTGTCGAGGTTACTGGCATCTGTACCGATGAAAAACCCGGAATGTCCTTCCAAATCATAGTACAATATATCTGCCATGAAGGGGTCAACTATTGCGGCGCTAACGGTCAACGGCGTAATTGCATATACGCCTCCTGCGGTTGTGTACCGCTCGCCTCTCAGAGACGTGTATACGTCGAGCGTTTTGCTGTACGTAAGATTTACCCGTTGGTCACCGCTCTGTCTGGCATTGGCAGTGTACGGTCCGTACGTAGTGCCTTTGGCGGCGAAACCCATCGCCAAGTGCCCGGACCCGTTTGCGGGAAATCTGAACGTCAATGCGTCAGTTTCCTTGAAGTACAAGGTCGCGCTGTTTTTGTCATATTTTGCAGTCGTCAGCATCGGACTCGGCGTCGAGAATATCGTCCCATCATTGGGATCGGTGACGCCTTTCAGCCACGCCAACAGGTATGTAATGTCAGGGCTTCCTGTCGGAATGTTGTACGTTACGAAATTGCCGTTCGCTCGCTTCAAATCGAATTGGTTATTTCTTGCGTCGACCTGGTACCAGTCGAATCTCACGCGCAATTGTTGAATGTAGGCCTTGTACGAGTATCCCGGACCTAAATTCGTGTGGTTGCCGAGATTGATACTGAAATCGCCTCTGTTACCGCCTTGCGCACGGTCCTTGCTGCTGCAATAAACTATACGTTTGCTGACCCTGTTCATGTTTTCTTTCGACGTGAAAACGAGGGTAAACTGACCAATTTGTTATGTCGACTGACGTGTGCTGATAAATGCTTTGGCAAAATTTTAGGCGGCACGTAGGTGCCCACGATAGAATTCCGGAAAGGTACGAGAGACCCCATTATTTGGGTGTGATATTTAGCAATTTCCCGCTTTACAACGTTGCTAGGACGCGCGTGCAGCTTATTTTCCGCTAAGCCCGGTTTCCTCATCTCGACCGATTATCACACTAACGAAGGAAAAAACGCGCGACTAAGGAGGCTGAGCCTACGACCATATCAAGCGCGAAATCCCGCCAGGCGTCTCATCCAGCATCTTTACGTTTCGGCGTTAACAACCGCTTTATTCTCCTTTTGCGCTTTCGTTCTCTCCTGCGTGTCATAGTCGGTGTGAATGCCAGGTCGACGTGCATGCTTGATCACCATACGAGGACGAAAACTTCATACACTCACCCTCGCGCGGGAACGGCGTTCCAAATCTTTCCTGCGATAATCTTCGTTATTTTTGTACATGTCGCGTCTTCTTTTGCCGATTTCCGCCCGATGTGCGCGATAATACTCGCGCTGATATAGAGCCTTGTCCGTCGGCGGCACGGGCTGCGGCGCGAGGACGTCATTGTATATCGCTATCTTCAGCTTCCGTCGCTCGCGGTAACGTCTGTCTTTCTCGGCCCTTGCACGCAGTATCTCTGTCGCCTTTTCCTCCGTGATGTCGTTATCTTTCGCGTTGCGATACGCTCTGTCCCGCGCGGTCGGGACGAGAATTTCTGAAAAGGGTAACCTCTTCATAGCCATGTCCTCCCGAAAAGTCAGCGCTCGCAAAAGCCGGTCCAAGTTCGGCTCCAATCCCATTGCAGCCTCCAAATGCGTGACCGCATCGAGAACGGAACTGTCCTTGATGCACCACACAGGCCCTCCGACGGCCGATTGCTTGACCGATTGAGTCTCCACCAACCAATCCCTGTTGTAAATTTCCGGGTGGGCCAAATCTGCGTGCTGATCGCGCGTAATATCCCACAAAAATACCCTAGATAAGAACGAAGGTATATCGACGTAACCGAACTTCGTGCCGATGACGCATTCGAAACGACCTTTGCACGCTTTGGTCGGGGATATGAAAGGCGGGGACGCGGGGAGCACATCACAAGACGGCTCTGGAACGAATGACGGGTCAGGCGACGCGCGCGTCTCGCAATTTGCGAGTAACAAGTCCAACTCTCTGTCTAGATCGATATCATCAAACTCGCCAGTAGGAAGCTGTGGGTATGCCATGCTTTTGAAAAGTCCGTACAACCAAGATATGACGCCCATGAATGGACGACGGGTCGTATTTGTAGTGCGCTACGCAACGGTATACGTACTTAGTAATCCATGAACGCGAGGGATACGTGCGCGCAATGCGGGTCGCATGACCTGGTCATCGACGAGGCGCGCGCAGATTCAATTTGTAGAAATTGCGGTTCTTGCGAGCAGCAAATTGACGTTGGTTGGGAAATTCCTGATCGCGAGCAATACGATAGATGTACCCTGAAGCGCCGGTCCGTGCACTGTCGCTCGACATATTTTGTGCGACGCTTCTTGCTGTCCGTTCAAGGTTTGACGAGCGTCGAACATGTCCTCCTCGCCAACCTACAAAAACAAATGATGCAGCAGTTGAAATCTCAACAAACAGGTCGCAAGTATACCATAAGCTACAGGTATCAGCTGAAGCAACTGTTGAATGTGATCGGTCTCACGGGAAAAGCGCGCGCTATTGCCCCTTTGAAAGGCAAGTCGAAAATCGCAGCGTTGGACGCAATTTGGACGAAACTCGCGCGAGATCTACAATGGCCACCACCGCTCGCGTAGTTAGCAACCTCGATAGTTGGCAGATTGATAAGGCCATCGACTTCGGCCCAAACCCAGTGAAAAATAACGCGCATGGAACGTTGATTGGGTTTCGACAAAAGGGGACCGCTTCTATGGTACAGCTGCCGCCGTGTAGAGTTTCGTACGGACCTGGACCCTACGACACGATGGTATTGCTATTGGATGACGAAACGTACAACAAGCTCAACGAATTCAACGCGCGAGTACTCGACACGGTCGTCAGGCAATGCGCGTGGGGTGCGCTCGGAAGATATGCGACCGATGAACAGATAAGGGAGGCGTACGTGCCTTTGCTTCGAGAAGGGACGATCGCCTTGAAAGCCAAGGCCTTGCAAGTGTTCGGACCGGAAGGAAGGCTGGCAAAGGAAGATGTGCGGAGTGGCGATGTAATTATCGCAATCGTGTCTCCTGGATGGTTGTTCGTGAAAGACGACAAGATCACTATATGTATGCTGGCACAACAGGCATATATTGTCAGCAAAGCTAGCCAACTCGAGTCAGAATGTTTGATAGTCCATCCGTAGCGCGAGTGGTACTCGCGATGAATGTTACGTAAACGATTATGTAATCGATTTTCTGACTATAAATCCGGCATTTCTCATGCACATTCACATAAGTCATCATGGCCGACCAAGTTTCCTCGCCCGAACCTGTCCGCATACCAGACCACTTGCAGACGACTCCTGTGACTGCAAGAGGATTGCGTTCCAATCGTTTCGTCCGAGTCACTCCGATAGAGGATCGGGATCGCAGTCCGTATGATCCTAACGTTCGCCAGCCAAGCGTTGGTCTGCGGTCAGGCAGTTCGCCAAGCCACGGCAACTTCGTGCGCAGTCCATCGTCTGTACTAGACTCGGGAAGGCTGCGCGTCGTACCTAGTCAGCCCAGCTTCATCGAGATCGAAGGCGTGAGGGCCAGACTTGGACCGGGCTTCGAGGTTTTCGTTGAGGACGGCGTCGCCTACATATCGCGTTTGCACTACGTCTCGTGCGTCGAGAACGGCATGTTGCCGGTGAGCAACCTCTTCGATGCCGTGCAAGTGCTGCGCGCTGCTGAGTGCGAGCTGACGCATTTGACGGAGATTTTCGAGCGCATTCCGTTTGCAAGCGCACCGGAGAACGTGTCTACCGATAACCCCGTCAGGAATTCCAACGAGCGCGCCACGTTTGACATGATTCGCCGCGAGGTCCGCGCTTGTGAGCATGTATTTCGTCGCTGTGTAGAACGTATGTCTACGGTTAAAAGCTTGGCTTCTGCGCTTGGTTACGACGTGTCCATTGACTGAAAACAATTGTCACGCAGTTTCGACAGATGTATCGCTGGCTCTTGAGCGTATTGACAGAGCAATCACGCCATGAACAACCCGGTTTTAGTGCAAGGGAATTGTATACAGAGTTCCTTGCATTGACGTTGTACGAGGAGTGGTGTATCGAAAACGACGTTCCTATTTCACCGATTGTGGTTTGAAATGTAAAAATGATGTAATCCACTTTCCGTTGAACTTTGACGAGCGATCCATATTGACAGGACCACATGCATACCTACAGTCAATGTTTCAAATGCAAAGTTCAGAATGGCGATAGATAGCGAAATTCCAGAAGATTGTCGATGCGGGGACTATTTGATGGAGAGGCGGAGTTTGATCGAACAAATTGCTTTGGAGCCTGTTTGTGACGCGGACTTTGTGCCTAACAGCTGCACTGCTGGATTGCATACTTTGGAAATTGACCTGTGGTTAGCTATTCAAGCTGGCAAGTGCGAGTGTGTGACATTTGAAACGAATCCTCGCACTTTGCGTCTGTATTTCAATGAAAATCCGCTTGTATCTATCGAAGAGTCGTTACCTCAAAAATACTCACCGGTGTTATCGTTAGCCGCCCTGTCTAGTGTGATATTGGCCTGTTTTTTCTACGTAAGCATCTGGTTCAAACGCAAAGTTGACAGAAGAAGATTGGTATCAAGGCAAATAAGGGGCCACAGAAGAAGAGTCGTGGTGCAAGAGGTTCCTATACAAGAACAAAGTGTTATTGTAGAGGAAATCCCAGATAGTCCCGCGCGAGGGCCACGCGCATTAGAAATTACGTAATCCGTTTACGTAAACCTTTCGAGTGTCTTAAATACCCAAATTTTCCTCACAATTGTACTAAAATCCCGACATGGGCAATCCTATCTACAATGCCGATACAGCAAATATCTCGTCAACACAAGAGTCACCAGTGCACGTGTCGAGCTCAGACGAAGAGTACGAACAACCAACCATAGCGTCGGTGACGAGGTACTCTGTAGCGTGTTACACGCGCATGCGATCTAGTGCAGTCGGAATCACGCACTTGATATACAGCGCGTGCTACGAGATGCGTACGTGGATCGGCGCGAATTACATCGACACGACGGGATATTATGACGTGGCGATCTTGCTGTTATGTTCGCACGCGACGTGCTGCGCGCCTGAGTTGATGCAGATGGCTTGCGAGGAAAGTCAATTAGCTGCCGCCCGCGCAATCAGAGAGGAACTCGTGATTGGGATATCGGAGCGGCAGGACGAGGAGGGGATCCGAAATTCACTGAGAGAGCTTATCAATGTCGACCTTGGATTCAGGCCGTTACACCAAGAAAATTGGATCGTGGATTTGCGTTTGCACTTGTCAGATCCTGCGAGATTCCCGTTTTTGGATGAGGCGGGTGGGGGTGGATGGGGTTTACCCCTGAACAGATAGTGTGGGTGTGGTGGACTTGTCTGTTTTTGCGTTATGAGGCGGGTGGGGGTGGGGGTTTACCCCTGAACAGACAGTAATACTATTCCTTATTTAATTCTAAAAAGAAGTATTATAGTAATACATGTACTCAGTTGAGTTCTGAGTCTGAGCGTCTTCTAAAATTCTCGAAATTATGGTATTCTTTTTGTTTTGGGAGTTTGTAGAAAAACCCGTTCCATATTTATCGAGTTGTGAAAGGAGTTAGAATACCGAATTTAAGAAGACGCCTGTTTAGGCAACGGGGCTGTGTAACCCATAAGTACGAGCCTAGAAGTGCATGGTAGGCTTAGTAAACCCGATACCGTAACCCAGAACCCTAAAACCTAAAACCTAAGCCCTGAGCCCTAAAACCTAAAACCTAAGCCCTGAGCCCTAAAACGCGCGCGGGTTGCGCGCGCGTGTGATTACGTAAAACCCTAAATCCCACGTGCAGATTTTTAGGGTTTTGGGAAACCCTAGGGTTTAGCGATTAGGGTTAGGGTTTAGGGTCTAGGGTTTAGGGTTGATTCTGCATGACTGACTACGTCAGTCATGCAGAAT